>Ga0181521_10000077_pt1 | contig 106716 bp, 98 predicted proteins | sample PEATcosm2014_Bin_32_FD_119764 | JGI IMG/M metagenome (GOLD analysis project Ga0181521, IMG submission 119764) | Peatland microbial communities from MTU Mesocosm Facility, Houghton, MI, USA - PEATcosm2014_Bin02_60_metaG | ecosystem: Environmental > Terrestrial > Soil > Wetlands > Peat | place... | reverse complement strand
TCACCCACGCTCCGTCGTGTGCTCGATATACGCCGGGTCGCCTCGGCGCACCGCGCGCGACACCGGCTGCGGGTCCTCCATGCAGCCGCCCAGCATCTCCAGCAGCGCCCAAAACCAGCCGACGGCGCTTTTCGGCTTGACCGAAAGGGTGAGAGGTCCATGCAACGTGAGGAACGCCGCAGCCCGATGCAGCGTCGTCCCTTGCGCCAGCCCCTCAGGGTGGACCGCCACGGCCCGCTTCCGGCCCAGGTCCGGTTGCTGCCGAGTCCCGCTGCATGGGACGCATTCTCGCATACAACGAAACGAGACGACCGCGAGACGCCCCCGGGTGATCCCCGCGCCAAGAACCCCGAGGTCACCCGGCCGGCCCCGCCAAAACCGGTGTCGCCGCCAGGCATCGCGAACCCCAACGCCCATGCCGGCGATGGCGTCACCCGTCCCATCTCATGCGTCATCCTCCGCCCTGCGGGACTGCGAGACGAACGCGGGACCGCGAGACGCCGATGCGACGCTACCGGTGGTCAACTACGTCGCAGACCCGGATCAGTCCGCCTCGCCGCGGAACGTCACCACCAGGACATCGCGGAAGCCCGGCTCGCGCGGATCGACCGGTTCCACCGGAGTGACGCCGTGCATCACCCGGCGGTCGTCCACCAGCGCCGCATCCAGCGGTTCGGTCAGCGTGAAGCTGCCCAGCGTGCGGCCGTCCAGGTCGTGGATCGTCGTCATGCCGCTTTGCACGTTGCGCCGGCCGACCAGCAGCACCAGCACATGGTCCACCCCGTCGCGATGCCGCCCCTCCGGCGTGGGACGGCCTGCCACGCCGCGCCGCGCCTCGATGCGGAACTGGTGCAGCTCGATATGCCAGTCCTGCGGTCCCGACAGGCGGTCGAACAGGCCGCGGCAGAAATGCAGCACGGTGGTCATGGTCGCGCCGGCGCCGATCTCCGGCAGGATCGGCGAGAACCACCGCTCGATGCCGCCGTTCAGCGTGTTGTAGTCGCGGCTCTGGTAGTGCGGCTGGTGCGGCTTGCGCTCGATCGCCGCCGCGCCGGCGCGCGCGCCGAACACGGCGAAGCGCCGCTTCCGGTAGCGGCCGCCATCCGCCATGTAGGTGTCCAGGCCGAGATCGTCCCAACTCGCCGCGAACGGGGGAAAATCCTCCAGCGAGCCGGCACGTCGCAACGCCGCGCGCATCTCGGCCGCGTGCACGAAGGCGAACCCGACCTCGCGGATCGTCTCAGTCAGCGGCTCGGGATTGCTCATGCGCCTGGTCCTTCTCGGCGGTTCCAGGCGGTGGCCCGGCCCGGGTCTCCCCAGATTGGGGCTGGTGCGGCGGCCCGGCGGATGGCGCAGCGGCAGGTAGCGTCACGGCGACGCTGCGCATCGGGTTATAGAGCCGGATGCCAAGCTCCTGGAACCGCTGCTTCATGCGTCGATTGAATTCGCGCTGCACGGACCACCGGCCCGAATCGGTGCAGACCATTTGGCCGACGATCGTCGCCTCCGCACCGTCCACCTTGTCCACGCCCCAAAGCTGCAAGTCGCTCAGCATCTGGCTGGCGAAGGCGGGTTCGGCGCGCATGCCGGCGACGATCTCGGTCAGCACCGCGGCGACGCGGTCGGTGTCCTCCTGGTAGTCAACGGTGACGCTGACCGGCGCGTTGCCCAGGCCACGGTTCGCGTTGTTCACCGTGGTCACCGCGCTGAACGGGATGATGTACACCGAGCCGTCGCCGGCGCGCAGCCGGATGGTGCGCACCGACAGCGCCTCCACGGTGCCGGTCAGGCCGGCCACGGTGACGGTGTCGCCGACCTGCATGGCGTTTTCCAGCAGCAGGAAGATGCCGGTGATCAGGTCCTGTACCAGCTTCTGCGAGCCGAAGCCGATCGCCACGCCGATGATGCCGGCACCGGCCAGCAGCGGCGCGATGTTCACGCCGATTTCCGACAGCACCATCATCCCGGCGACCACCAGGATGGTGATCATCAGCGCCGACCGCATCAGCGGCAGCAGCGTGCGCAACCGGGCCGAGCGCGCCAGTTGCTGGTCTTTGGCGAGTTTCGCCAGATGCCGCTGGATCGCCGCATTGGCCGCTTCCCAGGCGGCGAAGGCCAGCAGCAGCGTGACCAGAAGCGTGCCGAGGGCGGAGCCGACGCGATGGCCGAGTTCGCTCTCGCCAAACCAGGTGAAGGCGCCGAAGCCGTAGAGTTGCAGCAGCGCCAGAACGCACAGCATGTAGACCGCGGCACGCAGCAGCGCGCTCAGGGCGGGATGGTACAGCCGCAGCCGCGCCTCCAGGCCGGGATAGCGTTCCGCGGTCGCCGGCGGCACGCTCAGCGCACGGTCGAGCGAGCCGTCCAGCAGGATCAGCAGCAGCCGCGCGCCGATCAGCAGCAGCGCCGTGACGATGCAGAAATGCAGCAGGCGGGTGAAGCCGTCGGGAATCTCCACCGCCCAGACCAACCAGATGGCGACGATGAAGAACAAAGCGATCCAGTGCCACACCGAGGCAAGCGCATTGCGCAGCCATGCGGCAGTGCCGGTCGCGCCGGGCGGCGCGCGCAACCGGCGTCGCACCGCGCGACGATTCTGCAACACGATGATGGCGAGGCAGGCATGCAGCACGAAGCCGGTGGCCTTCTGCAGCCCCTCATGCGCAACGTCGGACAGGCCCAGCAGCAGCCCGACCTCGCCGATCGCGTAGCCGAACACCGCGATGATGACGAGGCGGCGGGTCCAGCGCATCAGGTAGGCGGCCAGCGTGTCGGGCAGATGGAACAGCCGCAACCGCGCGGCACTGGGCGAGAGCAACATGCGAACTACGCAGAGCAGAGCGTTGCAGAGCGCATAAGCGTCCACCACGGCGAGCATGACCAGCCGACTGCTCGGGTTGCCGCCGACGCTACTGCCGGCGACCAGATGCCCGACCACCACGAAGCCGAGCACCGGAATGAGCTCCAGGACCAGCCGTGCCAACACCAGTGGCACGCGGCGCAGCAGAACCCAGGCCGGGAGCCGGCGACGGCGGCGCAGCGGCGGCTCGATATCGCCGGCCTCGGCGCGTTCGACCGCGTTGCCGCCGGCTGGCTGCGGTTCCGGCGTGGGTTCGCCGGCTGGGTGTTCAGGTTCCTCGCCGGCCGCGTCCTCGGGTTCCTCCTCCGGCGTCTCGTTGGCCGGTGTCTCGGGTCCTTGCGGCGTTTCCTCGGCCGCCCCGTCTGGCATGGCGGGTGGCGGAGCGCCGGCCGGGGCCAGCGCTTCCAAGGCCGCGATGGGACGCCGGATGGCGAAACGCAGCGCGAACTCGACCGCCAGCCCACACAGCAGCGCCACGGCGACCCGCCAGGCGACGTCCAGCAGGATGTCCCGGGCCCAGGAATTCGTCGCCATGACCACCATCCAACCCCAGAGCAACGGCAGGCTCTGCATGGCATGGGCGGCGTCGGCCGCCTCGCTGGAGATGTGGTTGAGGAAGTTCTCGGCGCCGACCAGCATCTGGGCGCCAAGGCTGTTGGGGGCGAGCTGCGGCAGGCCCTCGGCCGGGGTTTTGCTTGCCGGAGGCTTGGCTGCGACGGCGGTCGAACCAGGGGTCGGGGTCGCCGCTGGCTCGGCCGGGGCGGGCTGGGCCTTGGCGATCGCCTCCAGCGTCGCGGTGACCTCGGCACGCTTCTTCGCGTCGTTCAACACATCGAGCGCCGCCCGTGCCTGCGCTGCCGTCAGCGCGGGGGCGGGGGAAGCAGGCGGCGGCTGGGCCAGGACGTGGCATGGCACCAGCAGCAGCAGGACCAGGCCGATCAGCAGGGCTCTCATCCGGGCGCTCCGACCACAAACGGTGGCGCAGGGTCAACCCGAACGACGGCAGGACTGTGGTGCACCGCGATCGTGGCGCGGGGGGTGCGCCGGCGCTGCGGGTCGCCTATTCTGGGGGGATGAAGAGCTTCCTGACCGTGCTGATCGCGCTGCTGATGTTCGCTACGCTGGGTGTGCTGGTCGCCGGCATGGTCGGGCTGGTGCGGGGCGGCGGCGACCCACGACGGTCCAACAAGCTGATGCAGTGGCGGGTGATCCTGCAAGGCGCCGCGCTGCTGCTGTTCGCGCTGCTGATGACCCTGCTGCGGTCGTAGCGACCGCATCGTCGTCTCCCCGTGCGGGAATTAGACGACGCAACGTCAACCCGACACTCTTCCGAATTGATCGGCAACGCGGCGTGTTATCGTGTCGTGCTCCTGCATCGGGGTCGCCTATCGGACGCTGCGGCGATGTTTTGATCCACATCAATGCCGCACGCGGTTTCGCATGCTCGTGTTGCGATCCTGACGTTTCGATCCCTGGGGACTGGCCACGAGCGCCGCAGCCCGTCATGCCGACCACCGGGTCAAGCGCCCGGCGGCAGGCTCCGGTCGGCATCCACGACTTGCCCCGCCGCGGGCGGCAAAATCGTGCATGACGGGCCTTTGCCCGCCATGACGATCGTGGCGATCGGTGGGATCGATCCGTCAGAGTCGGAACACTCGGCTCCCCCGATGTCCGAACCGGAGCACATGCAATGGCCCGCGTTCCCTATCTCGAAAAATCCGACCTTCCCGAGTCCGAGCGGGACGTGATTCCGTTCCCGCTGTCGATTTTCAAGGCGATCGCGAACTCGCCCAAAGGTGCGCGGGCGTTCAACGTGCTTGGCGGCTACATCCTGTCAGGCAGCAAGCTCAATGCCCGCCTGCGAGAGCTGGCCATCCTGCAGGTCGGTTGGCTTGCGCGCGCGCCCTATGAGTGGGTACACCACGTCGCGTTGGGTCCCCGGTTTGGCGTCAGTGACGCCGACATCCAGGCGTTGATCGACGACACCGCAGGCAAGCCGACCTCGCTCGACTCGCTGACCCGGATGGTGTTGCAAGCCGCACGCGAGATTACCAATGATGGCGCCGTGTCCGAGGCCATCTTCAAATCCCTCCAGTCTGAGCTGGGCAATGAGCAGTTGGTCGATCTGATCATCGCGGTGGCGTTTTATTGCGGCGTCGTCCGGATCCTGGCAACGCTGCACATCGACGTCGAGCCGGATTACCTGTCGTATCTCGAGCGCTGGCCGATACCGGCCTAGCGCACGGACGCTGACGCTTCCAGCGTCTGGCATTGCGAGCGAAGCGAAGCAATCTCCCGCGTGCGTTGGTGCTCTATCTCGGGGTAGATGGTTGGCTTGGCGCGCAATGGCGGCGTTGGCTCGGGGCCGAACGGTCAGGATCAGCGCACTGGCCGGGGCCGTTCGGGTCGCATCCCAGTTGCTGGACCGGCGGATCGATCCCGGGTCCAGCCGTGCGGGTGTTGCGCGCGGCACGCTGCACCCTCACCCTAGCCTCTCCCGTTGCAGGGGAGTGGGAAAATCATCGCCATGCTGCCACCCAAGGACCAGCTTACCATCTGCTTTGCCCATGCCGCTTATCAGATGAAGGCGACGTTCGATGCGCTGGGCACCGGCATCGCCAATTTCGAGTTGCGCGACCGCGCCGCGCTGGACCAGCGGATCGGCGAGGCGGACGTGCTGGTGGTCTCCGGCCTGTGGCACAACGGGCTGATTGCGCGGGGCGGCAAGCTGCGCTTCGTCCAGTCGATCGGCTCCGGCACCGACCAATTCGACAAGCACAAGCTGGCCGGGCGGGGCATCCGGCTGGCGAGTGCGGCCGGCGTGAACGCGCGCGCCGTAGCAGAGCATGCGCTGGCGCTGATCCTGGCGCTGGCGCGGCGGCTGCCGGAGGCGCGCGACAACCAGTCAGCCCGGGTCTGGCGCGGCATGATCAGCGACCTGACGCAGCGCGAGGACGAACTGGGCGGCAAAACGCTGCTGATCGTCGGGCTGGGCCGCATCGGCGGGCGGCTGGCGCAGCTCGCCAAGGCGTTCGACATGCAGGTGGTCGGGTTCCGTCGCGATCCGGCCGCGGGGCGCGGCGCCGCGGATGCGGTGCACGCCCTGGCGGCGCTGCCGGAGTTCCTGCCGCGCGCCGATTTCGTCGCGCTGACCTGTCCGCTGACCGATGCAACGCGCGGTGTGATCGACGCGCGGGCGCTGGGATTGCTGCCGCCGGGCGCATGCGTGGTGAACGTGGCGCGTGGCCCCTGCGTGGTAGAGGCGGACCTGGTCGCGGCGCTGCGCGAGGGCCGGCTGGCGGGCGCGGCGGTGGACACGACCGATCCGGAGCCGCCGCCTGCCGACTCACCGTTGTGGGGGCTGGCGAATGTGTTGATCACACCGCACACGGCGGGCGAGACACGGAAATACGAGGCGAACGTGATCGAAATCCTGCGGGAGAACCTCGATCGGCTGTGGCGCGGAGAAGCGACCCTGCGCAACCAGGTGGTGTAATTCCAACCGCCTTGACGGTTGACTGCCTGGCGACGCCACCATCGTCCCGTCGGCGCAGGCCGGCATCCACGACGTTGCTGATCTTCGCAGCAAAGTCATGGATGGCGCGCCTGCGCCCGTCATGACATGGGTAGCGCCGGCGGGTCCTTCTCAACGGGGCCTGGTGTAGCGGCAGGCTGCGGCATTGGCCGCAACAAGCATGACCGGCGCCGCAGATCTTTTGACGCAGCCGAGCGATTGACAGGCGTGCGGCGATGATGCATCCGTCCCGCATGCTTTCACTGACTCGCATCGACATCGCCGCCCGCCGACGCCGCCGTTCCTCGACGGGGGTGTGGGGTCTGCGCGTGCCGTAAGCAACCCAGCAGATCGATCACGAAGGCCCCCGTCGGCAGCGACGGGGGCCTTCGTGCTTTTTGGGTCTCTGTCGCTCCTCTCACCCGCAACCAGGAGGACATGATGACCATCACACTTGCAGCCGATCCGCAGCCAGGCCCATTCGACGCGGTGATGGATGTCGCACCCCGGCCGCCCGTAGTGTTCGTCGCGGGCCAGGGTTCGTGGCTGACCGACAGCGACGGGCATCGGTATCTCGATTTCATTCAGGGCTGGGCAGTGAACTGCCTGGGTCATTCGCCGCGCCCGATCCTCGAGGCGCTGGCACGTCAGGCCGAGCGCCTGATCAATTGCAGTCCCGCCTTCTACAACGATCAGATGATCCGGCTCTCGGAATTGCTCGCGCGCCATAGCGGGCTGCACCAGGTGTTCCTCGCCAATAGCGGCGCCGAGGCGAACGAGGGCGCCATCAAGCTCGCACGCAAATGGGGCACGAAATATCGCGACGGCGCCTATCAGATCATCACCATGGATCACGGCTTCCATGGACGCACGCTCGCCACGATGTCCGCATCCGGCAAGGCGCAGTGGGAACAGCTTTACGAGCCAAAGGTTTCTGGGTTTGTGAAGGTGCCGCTCAATCACCTTGCCGCCGTCGAGGCCGCGATGACACCGCGAACGGTGGCTGTGATGCTGGAGCCGATCCAGGGCGAGGCGGGTGTCTTCGAGGCGACCGTGCCCTTCCTGCGCGATCTGCGCAGCCTCACCCGCGACCGGGGCGTGTTGCTGATCCTCGATGAGATTCAAACGGGAATTGGCCGCACCGGGCGGCTGTTCGGTTTCGAACATGCCGGCATAACGCCGGATATCATGACGCTGGCGAAGGGGCTCGGGGGTGGCGTGCCGCTGGCGGCTTTGGTCGCTCACCGCGATGTTTGCTGCTTCGACTATGGCGACCAGGGCGGCACGTTTTGCGGCAATCCGCTGATGGCGGCGGTCGGATGCGCGGTGATCGAGGAAGTCACCAAGCCCGGATTTCTGGCGCGCGTCGCGCAGGCAGGTGGCTATCTGGCGGACCGCCTGCACGATCTGTCGCGCCGGCACGGTTGCGGCGAGGTGCGCGGCCGGGGGCTGTTGCTGGCGCTCGATCTCAAGCGTGACATTGCATCGCGGGTCGCCGACATGGCGCGGGCACGCGGATTGCTGATCAATGCACCGCGCGGCGATGCACTCCGTTTCATGCCGGCGCTGACTGTCACCGACGAGGAGACCGATCGGATGATCGACATCCTCGACCGTGCGTTGGGGGATATCGCGCCCGCGTGAGGCGGCCAAGGCCCATCCGTCATGGCGAACCCCTGGGGCACGTGCCCGGGGGCCGGCTCCGGTCCGTCAGCCACATTTTCGCCCTATGGCTCCGGTCGCTCCAACCGTCGTGACCGGGCTTGCCCCCAGCACTTGATCCGATGGCCGACCATGACGATTCGCGCAGCCCGTGCGAACAAGCGGAAGCGCAATCGTAAGGACGGTCGGTACAATGGTCAGGCGCCACCTCAGCCGCGTTCGCGCTCCCGCAGGAAGTCGACGAATGCCGCAGCGAGCGTCCCGGTCTTCGCTTCCCAGCCGGCGAAATCGACGTCGACATCCACGTCGTTGCTGATGATCTCGCGATAGATGCTGTTCGGCAGCAGCCGATGCGCCGCCTGGCCCGGAGCGCGCGGATGCACCCGGTCGTTGCCGGGAATGATGATCGCCGGCAGCGTCATCGCGCGCAGTTCCGCCGGCGTGATGCCGGCGACCGGATGGCCGGAGTCCTGGTTGAACCCGGCCAGCCAACGCTGCATACCCGCAACGAACTTGGCCGTTCCCAGGCCTAGCAGCGTCTCGCGATTGACCGGATTGGCCTGGATCATCGCGGCGAAATGCTCCGTCTGGCACACCGCTTCGATGCCGCCCTGCGCCGCGGCTTCGAGGAATTGCTCGTAGTAGTTCCATGCGAGGCGTTTCGCCGCATACGGGCCGCCGGTGACGCGCCACAGCAGCAGCGCCTTCACCGCATCGGGATGGTGTCGTGCCAGCAGCAGCGACATGCGCGCCCCGGACGAGCACCCGCAGACGTAAGCCGGGCCGATATCCAGCGCCTGCAACAGCGCATGCAGATCCTCCGCTTGCTCAAGGCTTTCATTGTCACCGGTGAGTGCGATGCCGGAGGCGCCGATGTTGCGGCGGTCATGCAGCAGGACGCGATAGCCGGCCTCGGCGATCAGCGTGCCGAGCACACGTTCCGCCGCGATGCCACGCCGGCCGCCGGGGGTGAGCGTGACCCATGGGCCGCTATCGCCAACCGCTTCATAGACCAGGTCCACTCCGCGAATGCGCTTGACCGGCATGTTTGCCTCCCTACGAACAACGTTGCGGTTTGATAAGCTGGAACTGTGGGCTGGGCAATGCGCGGCCGGCGCGACGGCAGCGTCGCTTAATTTAGTCAGGCGGTCTCCAACCCACCCACGCGCACAGCGCGCATCCGATCGGCCGCGCCAAATCGCGGTCGGCCGGCCACGGCAGCGGCGCGAGGAACATCCTGACGCATTGCCGAGTCCCAGATGTCGATCTGGGACCGGACGATCTACCGCAGCACGCACCAAGCATCACTCCGCGGCGCGCGCCGGCGGCTGGTCGGAGAGCAGTGGCATGACCTCCCGAGCGAAGCGACGCATGCTGCGCCGGCCGCGTTCGCCGCCGCCGGAACCGCCGCCGTTGATCAAAATATAGCCGGCACCGACCTGTTGCAGCGCTTCGAGCTTGCGCGCGATCTCGTCGGGATTGCCGTAGATCGCGCTGTTGACGTTGACCGCCTGCGGATCGCCGGTGGCGCGGTCCGGCCCGCCATGTACGGTGCCGTCCGGCTGCGTGGCGAGCTTCAACTGCCGCATGCGGTTCTGCAACCGCCGGTCCAGCGCCGCGTCGCGTTCCGCGTCGTTGTCGGCGACGAAGAAGGCGCGGGTGATGCCGACCTGCATCGGGTCGAACCGCCTCCCGCTGGCTTCGACGGCGGTCTTGAACACCGCGATACTATGTGCGACGTCATCCGGCGATGCGTACTGTCCGAGCAAAAGATTGAAGCCGCGCTCGGCAACGTTGCGGATTGAGCGCTCGCTGCCGGCGCCCATCCAAACCGCTGGGTGAGGCTTCTGTGCGGTGGGCGGCTCGACGACGATGTCGTCGAACTGCCAATATTTGCCATGGTGCGAAAAGCGCTCTTCCGAGGTCCAGGATTTGAGGATCACGCCGATCGCTTCCTCGAACCGCGCATCGGCGTCTGCCATCGGCACGCGGAACCCGGCGAATTCGTTGTACCGATAGCCTTTGCCGATACCGAAATCCAACCGTCCCCCCGACAACAGATCCAGCGTCGCCGCCTGCTCTGCCAGCAGCACCGGATTGTGCCATGGCAGCACGATCACCGCGGTGCCGAGCCGCAGCGTGCGCGTGCGCGCGCCGAGCCAGGTGAGCAGGTTGAGCGTGGCGGAAACCTGGCCGAAGCCGGTGAAATGGTGCTCGACGACGAAGGTGCCGTGGAAACCCAGTGCCTCGGCTTCGACATTGTATTCGATGAAGTCGCGGAAGCCTTCCGCGCTGTCGAACTCGCCGCTGCCGCGCCGCGCCGCCGCACTGCCGAACAGACCGAACCGCATGCTGTCGCTCTCCCGTCGTCGCCGCCCTCGGGTCGGAGGCTAACCGCGGGGCAGAGATGTTCCAAATGCCGGTTTTTTATCGGCGGTATAGCGGGGCGGCATGGGCGGATCGAAAACCTCTCCCGCTTCGCGGGAGCGGGGTACTGACCAACCTGCCCTCTCTCGCGTAGTCGCCGACCAGTTTCGTCACCGTCTGCGCCACCACGTCGCGCGCCACCGAACTGCTGCGGTTGGCGGCGGTCCCGAGCGCCAGCATGCGGAATATGCCGGTCCCCGTCAGGCGATGCGCCGCGACCAGGCCGCGTGCGCATTCGCCCGCCACCGACGCATGCGGCAGGATCGACGCGCCGACACCCTGCTGCACCATCAGCCGGATCGTCTCATGGTCGTTGAGTTCGAGCTCGACTTTCAGTTCGATCCCCAGCCCGGCCAGCAGCGCGTCCATCGCCGCCCGCAGCCCGTCGCCGAGGATCAAATTCGTGCGACGCAATTCGGCGGCAGTGACGATGCCGGCTGCGCGCGTGCCCGGGCGCGTCACCAGGACCATCTCCTCTTCCGCCAGCCGGCTCGAAACGATCAACCGGCTGCGCGACAATTCGGACAGCAGCGCCAGGTCGATGCGGCCGTCGATCAGCATCTCCTCCAGCCGCACCATGCCGGCATGCACGACCTTCAGCTCGATTTTGGGAAACTGCTGCCGCATGCGCGCGATAAGCTCCGGCACCAGCACGGGGCACAGGGTCGGGGTCACGCCCAGGATGATCTTGCCGCTGGGAAACGCGTCGTGGGCGCGGATTTCGTCGCTGGTACGCTCGACATCGCGCAGGATGCGCGTTGCGCTGTCGAGCAAGCGCTGGCCGGCCTCGGTCAGCCGGACGCCGCGATTGACGCGGGTGAACAGCGCGGCGCCGAGTTCCTCCTCCAACCGTTGCACCTGTCGCGTCAACGCCGGTTGTGCGACGCGCAGATGCGCCGCGGCGCGCGTGATGCTGCCGAGTTCGGCGATGCGGACAAAGTAACTGAGGCTGCGTAGTTCCATGCTGCCCGGACGATACACCGTCCCATGCCGAACCGATATGGCGCGAATAAGAATTCGGCATTTGCTCGATGGCGGTACGGCCCCCTAGCCTCGCCCGTCTGTCATTGCGAAGTGACGGGTGACGGATGACAGGCTGATCGGACAGCACGGGAAACTTCCATGGAATTCGGTTGGTACGTTGAGTTTCACCGGCAGGTAGCGCAGCAGTCGGACACCGACGCCTTCGCCCAGGGCCTGGCGCAGGTCGAGGACGCCGAGCGCTGGGGGCTCGACGCGATCTGGCTGGCCGAGATCCATCAGCAGGCCAACCGCTCGGTGTTGTCCGCACCGATGACCGTCGCCGCCGCCATCGCGGCCCGCACCAGCCGCATCAGGATCGGCACGGCGGTGCAGGTCCTGCCGCTCTGCCATCCGCTGCGGCTGGCCGAGGAGTCCGCCACGGTCGACCAGATCAGCCGCGGCCGGCTGCTGATGGGCGTCGGGCGCAGCGGCAACCCGCGTGCCTATGCCGCCTACGGCGTGCCGTATTCCGAAAGCCGCGAGCGCTTCTACGAGACGCTGGACGTTCTCAAGCTGGCGTGGACGCAGGAGAGCTTCTCCTACGAAGGCCAGTTCCATAAGTTCACCGACGCCCGCGCGGTGCCGCGGCCGTATCAACAGCCGCATCCGCCAATCCGCATCGCCGGCGCCAGCGAGGACACCTTCCCGGTGCTCGGCAAACTTGGCTATCCGCTGTTCGTCGCGGTTCGCAGCGGCTCGTTGGCTGGCCTGGCGCCGGACCTGAAGGCGTATCGCGAGGCCTACAAGGCCGCCGGCCACCCCGGTAAAGGCGACGTGCACCTGCGGCTGACACTGCATGTCGCCGAAACCGACGCCCTGGCGCGTGAGCAAGCCGAACCCAGCATCATGCTTGGCTACCGCAAGCTGGTCACGCAGCTCGAAGGTTCGCCGAACAAGCGACGGCGCGCCGAACTGGAGGACGTGCGGACGATCACTTATGCGGACGTGCTGCGCGACAAGGTCGTGGTCGGCAGCCCCGAATACGTCGCCGACCGGCTGCGGCAATTGCAGGAAGAACTGGGGATCGACGGCATCCTCGCCGAACTGAATTTCGGCGGCACCGTTCCGGCCGCGTGGATGATGCAGTCGCTGCGGCTATTGTGCGAGGAAGCGCGGCCGCGGCTGGTGTGACCGACGCGCCGCCCGATTCACCAATCCTTCATCCTGTCCCGCAATAGTGGCCGGCCGGTTCCGAAGGTGCCCGCCCGATGGCCACACGATACGTGTCCGTGACGATTGCCGTGCTGCTGAATGCCCTGCTTGGCTCCCTGCTGCTTATCCTGGCCGCCGCCCTGGCAGTGCCGATCTACGGCGCGATGCGCCAGGACGCTGCCGCCGTGGATGTGGAAGCGGCCGCCACAGCGGGGCAACTCGTGTTCATGGCGCTGCAGAACCTGCGACCGGAGCGTGGATCGGTCGCGGCCGCGCTTGCTGCACCCGACCCGGCGGATCAATCGCTGCTGGATGCCCTCGCCCAATCGCGCGTCGCGGCCGGGCCCGCCATCGCTGCCGTGCTCGCCGCCTGTGCCGCGTCGGCCTGCGCCGGTAGCGGCGAAACCGCGGCTGGCCTGCGCACCAGTCTCGAGCGGCTGACCGAGGTGCGGCGCGCGGCGGATCAGGCACTGCGCATCCCACGCGGGCAGCGGCCCGGCGCAGTGGGAAAGGATTGGAACACCGCGATCAGCGAGGTGCTGGACAGGTTGACCCGGGTCTCGGATGCGCTGACCGAACGGATGCGGCTGGTCGATGGCACGATTGCCGAGCTGATGGCGATCAAGCAGGTCGGTTGGATGGTGCGTGACATCGCCGGGCTGGAACGGAATTTCTACAGCGCCGGGATCACCGCGCATGGGCTGTCGCCGGAGCAGGTGATCCAGATCGCCGACTACCAAGGCCGCGTTGGGGCCGGTTGGGCCCAGGTGCGGCAATTGACCGCCCGCCCCGGCACGGCGCCCGAGGTGCTGGAGGCGATCAAAGGCGCGACCGACAATTATTTCGGCAGCTTCGAAAAGCTGCGCCTGGCGGTTTACGCCGCGGGGACGTCGTCCAAGGACGCCCCGGTCACGCTCAGCGAATGGCTGAAGACGTCCACCGACGCGCTCGACAGCCTGATCGTCGTGCCGAATGCCGCGACGGCCGCGGCGCAGCGATACGCCACGCGAAACGCGCAGTCGGCACGCGCGGCGCTGGCGCTGCAAGGGGCCCTCGTGGTGGTCGCACTGGCGGTCGGCGGCGCCGGAATGCTGGTGGTGCGCCGCCGCGTGATACGCCCCATCCAGGCGATCACCGCGACCATGCGGCGGCTCGCGGACGGCGACATGTCGGTCAGCGTCCCGGATGCGGATCGGCACGACGAAATCGGCGCCATGGCGAACGCCGTCGCAGTGTTCAAGCACAACGCCATGGAGCACAGCCGCCTGGAAGCCGCGCAGAAGCAGCAGGAAGCGCAGGCGGCGCAGGAGAAACACGCCGCCCTGGTCAGCATGGCGCGGAAGATCGAGGCGGATACCGCCGCGGCATTGGAATCGGTCGGCTCGCGAACCGCCAGCATCGCCACAGCCGCCGAGGGCATGAACATGTCCGCCAGCCGCACCGGCGCATCCGCCGACGGCGCCGCATCGGCCGCGGCGCAGGCCTTGGCCAATACGCAGACCGTCGCGAGCGCGGCGGAGCAACTCGCGGCCTCGATCCGCGAGATCGGCGCGCAGGTGAGCCAGTCAACATCGGTCGTGGGGCGCGCGGTCACTGCCGGCGGCCAGGCCCGCGGCAAGATGGAGGCACTGATCGCGCAGGTGGACCGCATCGACGCGGTCGCCAACATGATCGGCGAGATCGCCGCCAAGACCAATCTGCTGGCGCTGAATGCCACCATCGAGGCGGCACGCGCCGGCGATGCCGGCAAGGGCTTCGCCGTGGTGGCAAGCGAGGTCAAACAGCTTGCCACACAGACCGCGCGGTCCACCGAAGAGATCACCCGTCACATCGGGGATGTCCGCAGCGCGACCGATGCGTCGGTCGCCGCCGTGGGACGCATCGAGCAGACGATCGGTGAGATCAACGAGATAGCCGGGTCGATCGCCGCGGCCGTGCAGCAACAAGGCGCGGCGACCGCAGGTATCGCCCGCACCATCACGGAGACGGCGGCGGCGGCCAACGAGATGACACAGCGCATCAATGAAGTGTCGGTCGAGGCCGAACAGACCGGCCAACGCGGCGTTCAGGTACGGGATGATATAGCGGGCCTGAACACCATGGTGCACGAGTTGAAACAATCGATCAGCCGGGTGGTGTACACCTCCACCACCGACGCGGATCGGCGCGCCGCGGCGCGCAAGGCGGTCGACCTGGCATGCCGGATGACCGTGCCTGGAGAGGGCACATGCACCGCGCGCGTCAGCGACATTTCCGAGGGCGGTGCCTGCATCCGTGGCGGACCGTCGCTGCCGGTGGGCGCCGGCGGCACTCTCGGCCTCGATGGTATCGGTTTCCCGCTGCCGTTCACGGTCCGCTCCCACCTGGACGACGCGTTGCATGTCGCTTTCGCGCTGGACGCAGGGAAGGCCACGGCACTCCGATCCAGCTTGCACCTTATGGCCCAGCAACGTCCGGAGGATCTGGCACAGCTACGCACGGCGGCCTGAAGGCTCTGCCGGTCCCCTGCTGCGGCTGGCCCTGCCAGCGGCGACCGCTTGCCCCCACCCCGGCCAAACGCCATGTTCCGCGTGGAGGCCCGCCATGATCCGACTGCCCGAACCGAAGCAGGACGTGCTCGACCGCCGCGACGCCATCATCGCCGGCCTGCGCCCGCTGTTGTCCGACGAGGCCGTGATCGCCGAGCCGAACCTGTTGAAGCCGTATGAAACCGACGGCCTGTCCGCCTACCGCCAGGTGCCGCTCGCGGTGGTGCTGCCGGAAACCACGGAACAGGTCGCCGCGGTGATGCGCTTCTGCCACGCCAACGGCGTGCGCGTGGTGCCGCGCGGCGCCGGCACCTCGCTGTCCGGCGGGGCGCTGCCACTGGCGGACGCGGTGGTGGTCGGGCTGATGCGGATGAACCGCATCCTCGACATCGACTACGCCGACCGCTGCGCCACGGTGCAGGCCGGCGTTACCAATATCGGCATCACCAATGCGGTGGCCGGGCACGGTTTCTTCTACGCGCCCGATCCGTCGAGCCAGCTCGCCTGTATGATCGGCGGCAACGTCAACATGAACTCCGGCGGCGCCCACTGCCTCAAATACGGTGTCACCGCCAACAACCTGCTCGGCCTGAAGATCGTCACCGTGGAGGGCGAGATCATCACCATCGGCGGCGAGCATCTCGACGCTGCGGGCTACGACTGGCTCGGGCTGCTGACCGGCAGCGAGGGCATGCTGGCGGTGGTCACCGAAGTCACCGTGCGCATCCTGCGCGCTCCGGAAGGCGCGCGCGCGATGCTGGCGGCGTTCCGCTCCAACGAGGTGGCCGGGGCCTGTGTCGATTCCATCATCTCCTCCGGCATCATTCCGGTGGCGCTGGAGTTCATGGACCGGCCGGCGATCCATGCCTGCGAGGACTTCGCCCATGCCGGCTACCCGCTGGATGCGGAGGCGATGCTGATCATCGAAGTGGAGGGCAGCGCGGCAGAGCAGGACGATCTGCTGGCGCGGCTCAGCGAGATCTGCAACCGGCACGATCCGATCAGTTTGAAAGTATCGCAATCGGCCGCGGAGTCGCTGGCGATCTGGAAGGGCCGCAAGGGGGCGTTCGGTGCGGTGGGGCGGATCAGCCCGGACTATCTGTGCATGGACGGCGTGATCCCGACCTCGCGCCTGCCCGACGTGCTGCGCCGCATCGGCGAGATGTCGGATGCGTACGGGCTGAAGGTCGCCAACATCTTCCATGCCGGCGACGGCAATTTGCATCCGCTGATCATGTTCGACGCCAACAACGCCGACAGCTTCCATCGCGCCGAGGAATTCGGCGCCGAAATCCTGAAGCTGTGCGTCGAGGTAGGCGGCTGCCTCACCGGCGAGCATGGCGTGGGGGTAGAAAAGCGCGACCTGATGCCGGTGCAATTCGCCGCGCACGAGTTGGAGCAGCAGCGACGGATCAAGACGGCGTTCGATCCAGGATGGCTGCTGAACCCGCACAAGGTCTTCCCTCTCCCGCCGTTGCGGGAGAGGGCAGGGTGAGGGTGCAACACGCAGCACCCTCACCGCTTCCCTCTGCCGCTCCGAGCGCGGGAGAGGGAGACATAGCCGCCGCCGTTGCCGCTGCCGCCAAAGCCGCCGAGCCGCTGCTGGTCTGCGGCAACGGCACCAAGCTCGGCATGCTGCGTCCGGTGCAGGCAGCCCGCAGCCTCTCCACGCGCCAGTACACCGGCATCACGCTCTACGCCCCCAAGGAGCTGATCATCTCCGCCCGCGCCGGCACGCCGCTGCCGGAAATCGAAGCCGCGCTCGCCGAGCGCGGCCAGCACCTGATCGCCGAACCGCCCGACCTGGGCAGCCTGCTGCACGCGCCCGATCGTCCACAGACCATCGGCGGCATTGTCGCCACCAACCTGTCCGGACCCCGCCGCGTCGCCTGGGGGGCGATGCGCGACCATGTGCTGGGCCTCCGCTTCGTCACCGGCTGGGGCGAGGTTGGGCATTCCGGCGGGCGGGTCCTGAAGAACGTCACCGGCCTCGACCTGTGCAAATTGCTGAGCGGCAGCCACGGCACGCTGGGGGTGATCACCGAGGTCACCTTGAAGGTGCTGCCCGCGCCGGAAGCGACCGGCACGCTGGTGCTGCCGGGGCTCGACGCCGTCGCCGGCGTGGTCGCGCTGTCGGCGGGGCTGGGCTCGCCGTTCGGCGTCTCCGCCGCCGCCTGGCTGCCCGCGGCGTCAGCCGCGCTGGTCCCGGAACTCGCGGGATTCGGCCGCGCGGTCGCGCTGCTGCGGATCGAGGATTTCGCGCCGTCGGTCGCCTATCGCACCGCCAGGCTGCGCGACACGCTTGGTTTCCAGGCAGCCGAAATCCTGCATGACGATGCCTCGCGCGCGGTATGGCGCGCCGTGCGCGACGCCCACACCTTGCAAGCGTCGGCCAACGACGCGGTATGGCGCGTTTCGGTGCGCCCCTCCGCCGGGCCCGGCGTGTTGCGCGCCGTCGCCGACGCGGGCGCCATCGGATTCCTCGACTGGGGTGGCGGCCTGGTGTGGCTGGCCGGCCCGGCCGACACCGCCACGCATGCAGCGGTGGAAGCTGCCGCCCGCATGGCCCAGGGCACCTGGACGCTGCTCCGCGCGCCGGAACCGCTGCGTAATGCGGTGCAGGTGGTGCCGCCCGAACCGCCACCGCTTGCGGCCATCACGCGGCGAGTGAAGGCGGCGCTCGATCCGCGCGGCATCCTCAATCCTGGCCGACTCTACGCGGGGTTGTGAGCATGGTACCGATGTTCATCATCATCCTGGTGTTGCTGGCCGCGTTCATGCTGACGATGTGGCAATATTTTACCATCGACCCCAAACGGCGCATTCTGAACCTGCGCTTCGTCATGATGGTGTGCGCTATCATCGCCGCCATCGGCTATCCCTTGTTCAACATTACCTATCCCGGTGATCGGCATGCCTCGTGGCTGTTCCTGGGATTGGGGCTGTTGTTGCTGGTCAGCGCCTACATCCTGTTGCGAAACATGCCGCCGCGCGATCAATACTAAGCCAATGCAGACGAATTTCACCGCAGCGCAATTGCGCGACCCGGATACCGCCGTCTCGAACCAGGTGCTGCGCACCTGCGTGCATTGCGGCTTCTGCACCGCCACCTGCCCCACCTTCGTATTGCTCGGCGACGAACTCGACAGCCCGCGGGGCCGCATCTACCTGATCAAGGACATGCTGGAGGCTGACCGGCCGGCCACGCAGGAGGTCGTGCTCCACGTCGATCGCTGCCTGTCCTGCCTGTCCTGCATGACCACCTGCCCGTCCGGTGTGAACTACATGCACTTGGTCGATCACGCGCGGAACCATATCGAGCGCACCTATCGCCGCCCGTGGCACGACCGGCTGCTGCGCGCGGTGCTGGGCACGCTGCTGCCGCGCCCCGGGTTGTTGCGCGCCGCCTTGCTGGGCGGGCGGCTGGCGCGGCCGCTGGGCCGGTTGGTGCGGGGCCACGGGATGCTGTCACAACGGCTGCGGGCGATGCTGTCGCTGGCGCCCCGGCACCTGCCGCCGCCGGCTGCGCTGGAGCGCCCGCGCGTACATCCGGCGCAGGGTGCGCGGCGCGCGCGCGTTGCACTGCTGGCCGGCTGTGCCCAGCAGGTGCTGGCACCGGAGATCAACGAAGCAACGATCCGCCTGCTGAACCGGCTGGGCGTCGAGGTGGTGGTGCACCAGGACAGCGGCTGCTGCGGCGCGCTGAACCATCATATGGGCCAGCACGCAACGGCGATGCAGCGTATCCGCGCCAATGTCGCCGCCTGGAGTGCCGAGATCGAGGACCAGGGGCTGGACGCGATCGTCGTCAATGCGTCGGGCTGCGGCACGATGGTGAAGGACTACGGCTTCCTGTGCCGCACCGAGGATGATCCGTGGCGCTCCCGCGCGGCGACGGTGGCGGATCTGGCACTCGACATCAGCCAGTTCCTGACGCGGATCGGCTACGTGCCGACGCGCCAGCAGCCTGGCCTTACCGTCGCCTACCAGGCCGCGTGCAGCCTGCAACACGGCCAGAGCGTCACCGTGGAACCGAAGGCGCTGCTGACCCGCGCCGGCTTCACCGTGGTGGAACCCGCGGAGCCGCATCTCTGCTGCGGCTCCGCGGGCACCTACAATTTGCTGCAACCGGCGATTGCTGAACGACTGCGCGCGCGCAAGCTGGACAATCTGCGGGCCACCCGACCCGATCTGATCGCCAGCGGCAATATCGGCTGCATGACGCAGCTTGCGGGGGGCGGCCTGCCGGTGGTGCACACGATCGAATTGCTGGACTGGATGGCAGGCGGCCCGGAACCCGCGGCCTTGGCCCCTGTCCCGCATGCGGCGGCCGAGGTTGCGTCGGGCTAGCGCCATTCCGCGTGCGCTCAGGGGCGCGGCAACCGCCTCAATCGAACAGAGTCGCCAGGCGCTGCTTGATGCTGTCGGCGATATAGAGCGCCAGCGCCTGGATGGTCGAGGTGGGGTTCACGCCGCCTGACGTGACCCAGATGCTGCCGTCAACGATGAACAGGTTCTTCACATCGTGGCAGCGGCCCCAGGCGTTGACGACGGAGCGCTCCGGATCAGTTCCCATACGGGCGGTGCCGAGCAGGTGTCCGGGACTGTTGAGGACCGTGCGGGACGCGTACAGGTTCGTGGCCCCCGCGGCGGTCAGGATTTCCTCTGCGCGCGCGATGCCATGTTCCATCATGCGACGGGTGTTCTCGCTGATGGTGTAGTCGATCTTCGGCGCCGGGATGCCGTGGCTGTCCGTCAGCACCGGATCGAGCGTCACCCGGTTGTGCTCTTCCGGCAGATCCTCGCAGGCAACCCCGATCAGGAGGCGCCGGTAAAGCAGTTGGCGATAGATGCGGTGATGATCCTTGCCCCAGGACAACCGCCCGTGCGCCGCACTGGTGATGGCCTCGTTGACCACGCCGGTGCTGCGGGCAAATTGCAGCGTGTAGCCGCGGACGAAATCGCGGGCCGGATCGGTCTCGTAAAATTCCTTGCTCCACATGCTGGTCATCGGGGCGCGATCGCCGTCCACCACCTCGTCGATATAGCCGAGGATCTGCGGCCATGGGTGGAGCATCAGGTTCTTGCCGACCAGACCGCTGGAATTGGCCAGCCCGTTGGGAAAGCGGGACGACGCCGAATTCAGCAGCAGGCGCGGCGTGCCGATGCCGTTGCAGGCAAGGATGACCACCTCCGCCGGCTGGAATTGCTCCACACCGTCGGCGTCGTAGTAGATGACGCCGGAGGCCATGCCGTGTTCGTTGGTGGTGATTTCCCGCACCCGGCAGCGCGTGCGCAGTTCGACGCCGGCGCGAATGGCACGCGGCCAGTAGGTGATGTCGGTGCTGGCCTTCGCCCCCTGGGCGCAGCCGGGCGTGCAATGGCCGAGATTGATGCAGGGTGCCCGCCCGTCATACTCGGTCGTCGCGATCGTGGTGTCCGATGGCCACCAGTGCCAGCCGAGCTTGTTCATCGCCTTGGCGTAACGAGTTCCGGTCTTGCCCAGCGGTATCGGCGGCATCGGCGGGTTCCGCGACGGATAGGCCGGATCGCCGGCGAGGCCGGAAACGCCCATCATGCGGTCGTTCTCGGTGAAGAACGGTTCCAGCGTCCAGTAATCGATCGGCCAGTCATCGGCGACGCCATCGAGCGAGCGCACCCGGAAATCCGATGGGTGCATGCGCGGGAAATGCGCCGTGTACATGATGGTGCCGCCGCCGACGCCGTTGAAGTTGGCCACCTTCATCAGCGAGTTGTCGTCGTTGACCGGATAATCCGTGGGCCGCGCCCGCCGGTTCGGGCTGATGTCGAAATCGCCGTAGCGCCGCGCCTCCCAGTCGCGCCCGTTGCTTGGGAAGTCGGAATGTTTCATCCAATCGCCCTGTTCCAGGCAGAGGATCTTCATCCGCGTCTCGGCGAGGCTCCAGGCCACCGCGGCGCCGGAGGCGCCGGAGCCGATAATCAGCACGTCGACAATCTCGTTGGCGGTCCGGCTACCACCATGCGCAGAATTGGACGCCGTCATTCTTAGACCTTTCGGACATTAGTCGATATCAATCGCGGCGGGCTTGCCCTGTACACCTCTCCCGCTTCGCGGGAGAGGTGTACAGGCTCTCACGGTGCATCGCGCCACATCTTCGGCCGGACGCGCACCGGATCGAGCAAGGACCAGTCGCCCTGTTCCAGCGTGTGCCCCTTCGGGAACGGCGGCCGCGGCTCAAGGCCCAGGGAGCGCACCACGCGGTCGTCGCGGTAGTAGCATTGCAGGATGACGCGGCTGAGCGCCGCCGCCGACGTGCCGCCGATGCTACGGAATTCGTCCGCGGCCGCCTCGCGCTGCGCGGCATCGAGATCGGCGAAAGCACCCCCGGCAAGTCGCCGCAGCGTGGCCAGCGCGTGGCGCACATCGCCAAGATCGCGGCCGAGGCTGGCAAGGATGTCGGCGAAGATGACGTCATCATCGGCACCGGGCACGTGATACTCGTCACTGGCCGGGATCATCATGGCGGCGACGCAGCGGAGATCGCTGATCTCCGCCGCTGAGAGGGCCGGCACGGTCGTTGTGGGGTTGGGCTGCATTGCTACCTCAATCGAACAGGGTCGCCAGGCGTTGCTTGATGTTGTCGGCGATGTACAGCGCCAGCGCCTGGATGGTCGAGGTCGGGTTCACGCCACCCGACGTAACGAACAGGCTGCCATCCACGATGAACAGATTTTTCACGTCGTGACACCGGCCCCATTCATTGACCACTGACCGTTCCGGATCGGTCCCCATGCGGGCGGTACCCAGCAGATGCCACCCGCCGTACAGGATGGGGCTGTTCACGCCGATATCGGTCGCACCGGCTTCCGTCAGGATCTCCTTCGCCCGAGCAATGCCGTGGTCCATCATGCGCCGCGAGTTGTCGCTCAGCGTATACGCGACCTTCGGTGCGGGAATGCCGTGCCCGTCCTTCAGGACCGGGTCGAGCGTGACCCGGTTATGCGCCTCCGGCAGATCCTCGCAGATCGCCGACAACTGGATCCGCCGGCCGACCCGACGGCGAAACGCGCGGTGATGGTCGGCGCCCCAGGGCAGGCGCCCGGCGGCGGCGCTGGTGATCGCCTCGAACACCGGCCCGACGCCGCGGCCGAACTGGAAGGTGTAGCCGCGGACGAATCCCCGCGCGGGATCGGTCTCGTAAAACTCCTTGCTCCACAGGCACAGCGGTGGGCCGCGATTGCTGTCCAACGGTTCCTCGGCATAGCCGTAAACCTGGGCATAGGGATGAAACATCAGGTTCTTGCCGACCAGGCCGCTGGAATTGGCCAATCCGTCGGGAAATCGTTTCGATATGGAATTTAGCAGCAGGCGCGGCGTGCCGACGCCGTTGCAGGCCAGGATGACGACCTCGGCAGGCTGAAATTGCTCGATCCCCTCGGCATCGTAGTAGATCACCCCCGCGGCCATGCCGTGCTCGTTGGTGACGATCTCGCGCACCCGGCAGCGCGTGCGCAGCTCCACCCCGGCGCGGATCGCCGCCGGCCAATAGGTGATGTCCGTGCTCGCCTTCGCGCCCTGGGTGCAGGCAGGCGTGCAATGGCCGAGGTTGATGCAGGGCGCCCGTCCCTCGTACTCCGTGGTGGCCAGCACGGTGTCCGACGGCCACCAGTGCCAGCCCAGCCGGTTCATCGCCTGGGCGAACCTCGCACCGGATTTGCCGAGCGGCAGCGGCGGCATGGGCGGCTGCCTGGGCGGGCCGGCGGGATCGCCGGCAAGACCCGAGAGGCCCGTCATGCGGTCGTTCTCGGCGAAGTACGGCTCCAGCGTCGCGTAGTTGATCGGCCAGTCATCGGCGACGCCGTCGAGCGAGCGGACCCGAAAATCCGAGGGGTGCAAACGGGGATAGTGCCCCGTATACATGATCGTGCTGCCGCCCACGCCGTTGAAGTTCACTACCTTGATCGGCGAATGATCGTCGTTGATCGGATAGTCCGTCGGCCGCGCGCGCACATTCGGGCTGACCGCGAAGTCGCCGAACACCCTCGCCTCCCAGTCCCGCTTATTGCTCGGGTAGTCCGACTGCTTCATCCAATCGCCTTGTTCGAGGCAGAGGATTTTCATCCGCGTGTCGGCCAGGCTCCAGGCCACCGCGGCGCCGGACGCGCCGGAGCCGACGATCAACACATCCACCATTTCGTTCATGCGACGTTCCCGGTGCGGCAAGCGATGACGCGGACAAAAATGCCTGGAGAACCGCTTCAGGTCGAGTGGGCGATCGTTGGCGGCGTCCAGCGGTGCCCATCCGGGCAAGCAACGCCCGGCTTGTCCACGCATAGGGTGATCAAAAGGTCGGCTTACAATCAGCCGGCGGTGCCACGAGCAGCCCTTCGGGCCAAGGCGGGTCGGTGCTATACTGAGGCCTATGCGCATGGCACCCATCTGGCTGGTTGTCGCACGGCATGCCTTCCGGCGTGTCCTGCTGCCCGTGCTATTGCTCGCCGCACTGCCGTCGCTGGGGTATGCGCAAAGCCCGGGGGAAAAGCGCGCCGCGGCGAACAAGCTGCTGGATGCGCTGAAGGACGCGCCGAGCGAGGAAGCTGCCGCACCGCTCGAGACGCAAATCCGCCAGCTTTGGGCATCGGCCGGCACGCCGGCGGTGACGCTGCTAATGAGTCGCGGCCTGCGGGAGTTGCACGCCGGCGCGATGACCGACGCGATCGAGGATTTCGGCGACGCGATCACGCTAGACCCGACATTGGCCGAGGCCTACCGCCAGCGCGCCGTCGCGCGCTACCAGGCCGGGGACACGTCGGGCGCGATCGCCGACCTGCAGGCGACGGTGCAACGGGAACCGCGCGACTTTGCCGCGTTCGAGACGCTGTCGCACATCGCCGAGGCGCGCGAGGATTGGAAGAACGCGTATGCCGCCTGGCAGAAGGTCATGGAGATCGACCCGAAGACGCCGGGCGGCGAGGACCGGCTGAACGAGCTGAAACGCAAGGCGTTCGGCGAGGAGACATAGGACAAAGCAAACCTCTCCTGCGCTTCGCGTGGGAGAGGTCGGAGCGCGACAGCACAAATCAGTGCACGCGGCAATCAGCTTTGCTTCAGATCAAGCCTCGTGCGTTGCAGGTGCGGCAGGTCCGCGCTGTGGCCGCGGCGACACATTGCTCAACCGCAGGCGTTGCCACGCAACGTGTATGATTTCACCACGCCGCCGGCGACGGCGAAGGTCGTATCGCAGGTCAGATTGACCACCTGCGGCGGGAAGCCGCCGCCGTATCCGCCATAGGCCCACCACGGTCCCGGACCATAGGGCGGCAACGCCGGGACGATCTGCACCCTGCTCTCGTCGTAGGCGAGGTATTTCACCCCGTCCGTCTCATAGGTGCGGGTCGGCACACCAAGCTGTTGCACCAGTTCCGAGTCCGGGTGTCCAACGAACTGGTTGAGGAAAGCCTGGCGTTGCGCAAGCTGATTGACGCAGCCGCCGAGCAGCAGGGCCAGGACGAACAGGACGGGTCGGCGCATAGGGCAGCTCCGGATGACGGTTCGGGAGTGACGCACGGCCTTGCCGTCATTGCGAGAAGCGAGGCGACGCGGCAATCCCCGCCTCGGGGAGCCGCCGCTCGTCGGGCGGGAGATTGCGTCGTCGCTGCGCTCCTAGCAAGAAACAGACTCCCCCTCCCCTTGTGGGAGGGGGTTGGGGGGAGGGGTCGGTCGGTGCGAGCCTCCGACCAACCCCTCCCCCCAACCCCCTCCCACAAGGGGAGGGGGAGTCTCTCTCCTTCTCCGCGGCAACCTCCCGGTTTCATCCAGGGCGGGTCGGCCTCCGCCGGCCGGTGGTCAACGCGCAATGACGGCGTCGCCCCCGATGACGGCGCCTCACGATAACGCTCGGGCTACCTCCTCAGATCCACAGCACCTGGCCGATCCGGCCGGCGCCCGCCGCAATCATCGCCAGCCGGTCGAAGCCCAACGCGATGCCGGCGGATTGCGGCATGCCATGCGCGAGGGCGGCCAGGAAATCCTCGTCCAGCGGCCAGTCCTCACCGCCGATGGCATGACGGCGGGCACGATCCTCCATGAAGCGGGCACGTTGCTCCACCGGGTCGGTCAATTCGATGAAGGCGTTGGCGAGTTCGATGCCGCAGACGAACAGCTCGAACCGCTCGGCGACCCGCGGGTCGGCCGGATCGCGCCGGGCGAGCGCCGCCTGCGCCGCCGGCCAATGCGTGAGGAACGTCGGATGGGAGCGGCCGATCCGCGGCTCTATCCGCTCCAGCAGCAACCGGAAGAACAGGTCCTCCCACGTCTCGTTGTCGCGCAGCCGCGTGCCGGCGGCGGCGGCCAGCGCGACGGCATCGCCCGCGGTGGCCAGCAGGTCGGCCCCCACGTAACGCGCGAAGGCGTCGGCCACGGTGAGGCGCTCGCAGCGCGACAGGTCGGTGGTGACGCCACGGCAGGTCACCGCCGGTGGCAGCACCGCACGCAGGAACGCAATGGTCTCGCCAATCAGCGAGTCCATGTCGGTGCCCGGGCGATACCATTCCAGCATGGTGAACTCGGCCGCGTGCAGGTCGCTGCCCTCGCCGTTCCGCCACACCCGCGCGAACTGGAAGATCGGCCCCGCCCCGCCGGCCAGCAGCTTCTTCATGGCGAATTCCGGACTGGTGTGCAGCCACAGCGCCTCGCGCTCGCCGTCGGTGTGCTCGCGCTCGGTCCGGAAGGCGCGCAGGTGGACCTCTTCGCCGGGTGTCGGGACGGCGTAGGGCGTCTCCACCTCCATGTAGCCGCGCGCGGTGAAGAAGGCGCGGGTGGCCGCGGTCAGCCGGGCGCGGCGGCGCAGGAACGGCAGGCGCGCGGCCAGGCTTTCCGGATGCCAGGCGGGCAGGCTCACGCGCGGTGCCCGGCGTCAGCCGGCTCGCTGGCGAAGGCGCGCACCACCGCTTCCGACTCAACCGGACCGGCGACGCGCAATTCCGCCGCATATCCGGCACGTACCTGGGCGAGCGATGCGAAACGGTCCGAGCCGGGATGTCTCATCGTGGTGCACCGGTGCAGCGGCCGGAGCGGCAAATGCCTGGGCAGCGGCGATCGAAGTCCATAGCAGAAAGATTGCAACCGGCAACCGGCCATGACGATCGCTTGCACCGGCGATGTCGCACCGTGCGCCCGTGTCTCGGCGATCATTCTGTAACCCAAGCTTCATTCCGTTGTCACCACCGTGCCCACGATAGCGCCTAGAAGCGGCGCACCGCACCACGCCTGAAAAGAGGAAAGATCCATGCAGCGACTCGCCGCCCTGCTCGGCGCCACCCTTGCCGTGCTGGCCGCAACGCCGGCCGCGTATGCGGCCAATGCCGCCGATTGCCCGAATGGCGGCGTGGTGCGCTTCGGTGTCGAGCCGTACGACACCTCCGCCAAGCTCGTGCCGATCTACCAGCATATCGGCGACCTGATCGGCGAGAAGCTGGGCTGCCAGGTGCAGGTCTTCGTCACCACGAACTACAACGCCGAGATCGAGGCGATGCGCAACGACAAGCTGGAAATCGGCGAGTTCGGGCCGCTCGGCTACGTCCTGGCGCACCAGGTGGCAAAGGCCCAGGCGGTCGCCGCCTTCAGCAACGCGGATGGCAAACCCGACAGCTACTGGGCCAGCATCGTCACCTATCCCGGTTCCGGGATCAAAACGGTGGCGGACATTCGCGGCCACTCCTTTGCGTTTTCGGATCCCGCCTCGACGTCCGGCCATCTGTTCCCGGCGTACGGACTGCGCAAGGCGGGGCTCGATCCGGACCACGATCTGCGGCCGATCTATGCCGGCAGCCACACCGCCTCGTTCGAGGCGCTGTACAATCACAAGGTCGACGCCGGCGAACTGAACAGCGCGCAGATCGAGTCCGCGACGCAGCGCGGCCATTACAAGGATGGCGACGTCGTCTTCCTGTGGAAGTCCGACCCGATCCCCACCGATCCGATCACGCTGCGCGGCGACCTGCCGGAAAGCTTCAAGCAGCGGGCAACGCAGGTTTTGCAAACGCTGGACCTCTCAAGCCTGCCGGAAACGGACCGCAAGATTATGGGCCTCGGCGGGATGCACTTCGTGCCGCAGACGGACCAGGCCTATGACCCCATCCGTGACCTGGTGAAGACGCTCAATATCGACCTGGAGAAGTTGAGCTAAAAGGTAGTGTCGTGCGCCCGGAAAGTCCTCCCCCTCGCCTTGCGGGAGGGGGAGGACTCTTGCGACCGTCGGCATCAAACATGATCGAAGCAGAAGCTCTCGCCATGTGCTACCCAACGGGTCGGTTGGCGCTGGACGGCGCCAGCCTGACCGTTGCATCGGGCGAGCTTGTCGTCGTGCTGGGCCACAACGGCAGCGGCAAATCCACTATGCTGCGCTGTATCGCCGGCCTGCTGCGGCCCACCGCGGGTGTGGTGCGCGTTGCCGGCCAGGAACTGACCCGGTTGACCGGGCGCAAGCTGGCCGACGCGCGGATGGCGCTGGGCATGATCTCGCAGCACGCGCATCTGGTGCGTCGGCGCAGTGTGCTTGCCAATGTGCTCTGCGGTACGCTCGGCCGCCATCGCGGCGTCGCCAGCGCGTTTGGCGCGTTGCCCTGGTCGGAGGCGGAGTTCGCCGGCGCCTGTCTGGATGAGGTCGGACTGGCGCCGTTGGCCCGCCAGCGTGCCGACACCTTGTCCGGCGGCCAGGCGCAACGCGTCGCCATCGCCCGGGCGCTGGCGCAACGACCCAAGGCCATGCTCGCCGACGAACCGGTCGCCAGCCTTGATCCCGAGGCAGCCGAGGACATCATGCGCCTGCTGCGCGGGCTCGCTTCCGATGACGGATTGCCGGTGGTGTGCGTGCTGCACCAACCGGAATTGGCGCGCCGCTACGCCGACCGCATCCTGGGCCTGCGCCAGGGGCGCACGATCTTCCTCGAGCCAGCCTGCAAGCTTGGGCCGCGGCAGATTTCGGCGCTATACGAAGGGATTGCGGTGTGAACCAGATCGATCGCATCGGCCTGCCGATGCAGGCACAGATAACGCTGCGGTTGCCGCGCCCAAACCGCGCCTTGCCGTTCCTTGGCCTGTTCGTATTCCTGGTGATCCTCGGGCAGGCCGCCATCGTCGTGCAGGCCCGCCCGCAGGACCTGATCTCCGGTGTGCACGGGATGGCGGACATTCTGCGACGGTCGTTTCCGCCCGACTTCTCCCACATCCGCGATACGGTCCAACCTGCCCTGGAGACCATCGACATCGCGCTGTTCGGCACCACCGCCGCCGTGCTGCTGGCGTTGCCGCTCGCCGTGCTGGCCGCGCGCAACACCACGCCGGGGCGACCGTTCTATGCCGCGGCGCGCGGCATCATCGCGCTATGCCGCTCGGTCCCCGACCTGGTCTGGGCGCTGCTGTTCGTTACCGCCGTCGGGCTGGGGCCGTTCCCGGGCGCTCTCGCAGTCTCGGTGCATTCCATCGGCATGCTGGGCCGGCTGTTCGCCGAGGTGGTCGAGGACATGGACATGGGCACCGTTGAGGCGCTGACGATGAGCGGCGCGTCGCGGTTGCAGGTGTTCAGCCACGCGGTGGTGCCAAGCGTGCTGCCTTCATTGCTCGGCATCGCGTTGTACCGGCTCGACGAAAACATTCGCGCCTCGCTGGTGCTTGGGTTCGTCGGCGCGGGCGGGCTGGGCTTTCAATTGCTCACCGCGATGAACCTGTTCCAGTACAGAACGGTTTCTCTCCTGCTGATAGTGACGTTTGCCATCGTAATCCTGACCGAGCGGCTGTCGGCCACGCTGCGCGCCCGCATCGCGTGATGCGTCAACCTCTCCCGCGCAGCGGGAGAGGTGTACTCAGCGCACCACGCGCCGATACAGATGCCACGTCGCGTGCCCCAGCACCGGCATGACGATCACCAGCCCGAGCAAGCACGGCACCGACCCGATCACCAGCCCCGCGGCGACGATCAGGCCCCACACCGCCATCGGCAGCGGGTTCGCGACAACCGCCTGGATCGACGTCCAGATCGCCGTCTCCATCGTCACGTCGCGATCGAGCAACAGCGGGAACGATACGACGCTGATCGCCAGGGTGAGCATAGCGAACAGGAACCCGATCCCGACCCCCAGGCCGATCATTGTCCAACCCGCCGCCGTGGTGACCACGTCACGGGCGAACGCGCCGATCGAGACCGGCGGCTGCGGACCGAGTGTCAGCACGTAGATCGCTTCCGCGGTCGCCAGCCACAGCAGAAAGATCGCAATCAGCAACAGCCCAAGCCCGACGATCGGGCCGATCGACGGCGAGCGCAGCACGCCAAACGCATCGGTCCAGTTCACCGCCACTCCCGCCTCCCGCCGTCTGCTCATTTCGTTCAGCCCGATCGCGGCGAGCGGACCTACCAATGCGAAGCCGGACGCGAGTGGAAACAGCAGCGGCACGACGCCATAGCCGGACGCGAGTCGTGCCAGCAGCAGGCCGACCAGCGGATAGATCACGCACAGGAAGACGACGTCGGTGCGGTTGGCGGCAAAGTCGGCGAGACCGTTGGTCAGCGCGTGGCCGAGGTCGTTCAGTCCGATACGACGGACGGTAACGACACCGGCTTGCCGATTCTCGTGCCAGTATTCCTCGTCGCTGGCCGAGCCGACAGTGTGGAACGCACGATCGAGGCGGTCCCCGATCCATGCGATAGGGCTTTGGATCAGCATGTTCGTCCCTCCCGAACTTGTGTTGCGAGGGACCGCGGGCTCGTCGTGGCGAAACGCCAATTCGCTTGCGGTCACGCCACCCAGCCGCGACCACTGCACGCCAACAGCATAGGCGGGGCGGCAGCGGCGCGACGATCACAGCGCCGTGAGCTACGCGGTCGCACCCGGATCGGAGGCAGCGGACAAAACTGTCGGATCGCCGCTGCGCCTGCTACTGAAGACCACGCCACACCCACCGGAGACAGACATGGACATCGAAGCGCGCCTGCAACGCATCGAGACCGATCTGGAACTGCTGTTACCGTTGCGGCGCCTGGCAGCGCCGGCCGCACCCGACATGATCGCCGAGTGGGCGCGGATATCGATGATGCTGCTGCGCCTGTCCGCGGTGGCCGGCACATTGTGCGCCGTCGCAGGCGTGCCCGGCGACCTCGCGCGGCGCTGGGTGATGGCGATGGTGGCACCGCAGCCCGACCCGGACTTGGGCCCGCTGACCGACCAGGTGATGGACGCATTGCTGCTGGCCAATGGCAACACCGCCGGCTCGGCCTGACGCGCGGCGCACGGGTCACACGGCGAGCCAGACGCACGGCGATTGCCTCACCGGTCCACCCAGGCAATGATCGGGTCAACCCGGTCGGGTTGGGGGGAGAAGCGACGTGCGGCTGAACTGGGTGACCCCGCTCACGTTGCTGCTGTGTGGCGGGTTGGTGCTGTACCCGCTGGGTTTCCTGATCCTCGAATCGCTCAACACCGGCGACCCGTCGCAATTTCCGCCGGACACGTTTGGGCTCGACAACTACCTCGACCTGATCAGCGATGCGCATGTGCTGGCGAATACCGGGCTGGTCGCCAGCATCGCCAGCGTGCTGGCGGTGCTGTTCGGTTTCATCCAGGCCTGGATCCTGACGCGCACCAACATCCCCAGCCGCGACTTGCTCGAACGGCTGATGCAGTTGCCGTACTATATGACGCCACTGATCGGCGCGCTGGCCTGGGGCGTGCTGCTGGGGCCGAAGACCGGACTGGTCAACCAGGCCTGGCAGGTGATCGGTTTCGGCGGCGACCTGTTCGACATCTATTCGCCGTGGGGCATCGCCTGGGTGATGGCGCTGTTCGAAGGCACCGTCGCCTTTGTGATGATCGCCGCGGCGATGAAGTCGATGGACCCGTCGCTGGAGGAAAGTTCGCGCGTGCTGGGCGCCGGCAAGCTGCGCACCGCATTGCGCGTGACGCTGCCGCTGGTGGCGCCCGGCGTGCTCAGCGCGACGGTGTTCGTCTTCGCGGAAATGCTCGGCTCGTTCGCCGCCGCCTTCGTGCTTGGCATCCCCGGACGATTCTACGTGGTGACGACAGCGATCTGGGAGGCGACGCTGTCCTTCCCGCCGGACTATGGCCGCGCCGCGGCGCTGGGACTTTCTCTATTTGGCGCCATGTTGGTGACGCTCGGAATCGCGCGGGTGATCCTGCGCCGCGGCAGCTACGCGACGGTCACCGGCAAGGGGTTCCGCCCGCGCGGCATCGATGTGGGACGCTGGCGCTGGCCGTTGCAGGGCATCGCCTGGGGCTACATCGTCGTCGCGGTGTTCCTGCCGTTGGCCGCGCTCTTGCTCACCTCGTTCGAGCGCTTCGCCACGGTGGTTCTGCTGCAGGCGCGGTTCACTCTCGCGAACTATCAGATGGCGTTGCAGATGGGCTCGCTGGCACCGGCGTTCGGCAATTCGCTGATCCTGGGCGTGTCCGTCGCCAGCGTCGGCGTGCCGGTGATCGGCGTGCTGGCCTGGATCATCTATCGCTCGCGCACGCCGGGACGCGGCGCCATGGAATTCGTCATCATGGTGCCGCAGGCGGTGCCTCGGCTGGTGTTCGGGTTGGGACTGCTGTGGGCGTGGATCAACATTCCGATTCCGATCTATGGCACGTTATGGCTGCTGGGGCTGGCGTATTTCACCGTGTTCCTGCCGTTGGGATTGCGCACCATCGCGGGTGTCGTGTTGCAGGTTGACCGCAGCCTGGAGGAATGCGCGCGGGTCTGCGGCGCATCCTGGGGCCACCAGATGCGCACGGTCAGCCTGCCGCTGCTGCGGCCTGGACTGGCCGCCGCCTGGCTGCTGATCTTCATCGCCAGCGTGCGCGAGCTGGGTGTGTCGATCTTCCTGATGGGGCCGAATTCGAAGGTCATCGCGCCGGCGATTGTCAATTCCTGGCTGTCATCCAGTTCCGAACTATCGGCGGCGATGGCGCTGTTGCAGACGGCGATGGTCTTCGTCGCGGTGGCCGTGCTGTTCCGCGCCGCACGCAGCATTTCGAGGGCGGTACTATGAGCGCCACCGCGGGTCCGCGCATCGAGGTGCGCGACCTGGTGGTGCGCTATGGCGACGTTACCGCGGTGGAGGGCGTTTCGTTCGACATCGCCGCGGGCGAACTGGTGACGCTGCTGGGGCCATCGGGCTGCGGCAAGACCACGACCTTGCGCGCGATCGCCGGGCTGGAGACGCCGTCGAGCGGGGTGATCCGGTTGAACGGCGAGACGGTGTTCGCCGCGGCGGAGCGGCGCAACGTGCCGTCGGAAAAGCGCGGCGTGTCGATGGTATTCCAGTCCTATGCCATCTGGCCGCACATGACGGTGTTCGAAAACGTCGCCTACGGACTGCGCGTACGCAAATTGCCGGAGAAAGAGATAGAGCAGAGCGTGATGCGCGTGCTGGATCTGGTGCAGATGCGAGGGTATGCGGAGCGGGGGGCGTCGAAACTGTCCGGCGGACAGCAGCAACGCGTCGCGGTGGCACGTGCGATCGCGTTCTCACCGAACGTTCTGCTGTTCGACGAACCGCTGTCGAATCTCGACGCGCGGCTGCGCGCGGAAATGCGTGTGGAGCTGCGCGAGTTGCAGCGGCGGCTGGACATCACCTCGGTTTACGTGACGCATGACCAGGAGGAGGCGCTGGCGATCTCCGACCGGGTGATCGTGATGAACGGCGGGCTCATCGAACAGATCGGGACGCCGGAGGAAATCTACAACCAGCCGCGCTGCCGCTTCGTTGCCGACTTCGTCGGTTCGACCAACATCATTAACGGCACGCTGCGCGGCGCGGGCAGCGGCCCGACGACAGCGCTCTTCGAAGCCGCCGGCGGGGTGACGTTGCAGGTGGCGCTGCCGGAAACAGTGCGCGGCGACGAGACGATCGTTGCGCTGCGATCCTCCTACATCCACCTGGGCCACGCGTCCGGCGCGGTGAACGCAGTCACCGGCACGATCCATCGCCGCATGTTCCACGGCGATTTCATTCAGTACGTGGTGGACTGGCCGGCGGGGCAGTTGCTGGTGCGGCGGCCGCCGACCGAACTGTTCGATGAGGGAAGCGAGGTGACGATCTCCTTCGCGCCGGTGCATTGCGTGCTGCTGTGAATCGGAATTGGAATTGTCGCCCTCCCTTGCGGGAGGGGGAAAAAAGTCGAAAGCCCCCTCACATGTCGCGACCCACTGAGCACACCCTCCCCGACCTCCTGCGCAACGGGCTCGACCTGGTCTTCGTCGGCATCAATCCCTCGGTGTTTTCGGCAGCGCAAGGGCACTACTTCGCGCGCAAGAGCAATCGATTCTGGCCATGCTTTTCGCGCTCGGTACTTAGCCAGCCGGTCCGTCGCACGCTCGGCATCGAACGACTGGAACCGCACCACGATGTGCTCCTGCCCGCGCATGGGATCGGATTCACCGACGTGGTCAAGCGTCCCACCGCGAAAGCCGCGGAACTCGGACGCGAGGAGTTTGCCGCGGGCGCCGCAGCGCTGGTTGCCAAGCTCGAACGTTACCAACCACGCGTCGCGTGCTTCCAGGGCATGATGGGCTACCGACCCTTCGCCACCATGCTCCAAGCGACCGAGCGCAGCCCCGCCCTCGGCGTGCAAACCTTGGCCCTCGGCCGCACGCAGGTGTTCGTCGTGCCGAGCCCCAGCCCGGCCAATGCGCATTTCACCCCGGCGCAGCAGACGGAATGGTACGACCGTCTGGCGGCGTATCTTCAAATAACGTCACGCAACAGCGCCACCGACTTGCGCACGCCGTCCAGCGGCGGCAGCAGCAGATCCTCATGCTCGATCGACAGCACATCGTCGTAGCCGACCATGCGCAACAGAGCACAAAACTCCTTCCACCACAGCACGTCATGGCCGTAGCCGAGGGTTACGTAACTCCATGACCGCTCGCGCAGCCGGTCCACCGGTTTGGTATCGATCCGGCTGTTGATGCCGCTGGTCACCGGATCGATGCGTGTGTCCTTGGCATGCACGTGATAGATCGCGTCGCCCAACGCTCGCGTGGCGGCCAGCGGATCGGCGCCCATCCAGAACAGATGACTCGGATCGAAATTGGCGCCGACCGTCGGTCCAACCGCCTCGCGCAGGCGCGACAGCGTCTCCACGTTGTAGACGTTCTGCTGGCCGTGCAACTCGATACACAGTTGCGTCACCCCGGCCGACTGCGCCTCGGCGACCAGGCCGCGCCAATACGGAATCACCACCTCGTCCCATTGCCATTGCAGCACCCGCGTGGCTTCGGGCGGCCAGGCGGTGGTGATCCAGTTGGCATTCGCATCGCCCGGGCCGCCCGGACAGCCCGACATCATCACCACGCGCGATACGCCGAGCAGACCTGCCAGGCGGATCGTCTGCGAGGTAACCTGCCGATGCTGCCTGCCGCTTTCCCCGGGATGCAGCGGATTGCCGGAACAGTTCAGCGCACTGATGCCAAGCCCGCAGTCGCGCACCGCCGCGACCAAATCATGCCGCGCGTGCGTGTCTTCCAGCAGGGCGCCGACATTGACGTGCGGGGCACTGGACCAGTTGCCGCAGCAGAACTCCAGCGTCTCGATGCCGAGATCCGCCGCTGCCGCCAGCATCCGATCGAGCGGCAACGTGCCGAGACTGTCGGTCACCAGGCCGATGCGCATGATCGTCGCTCCTTTACGCCAGACGGATGGTAGCGCCGGTGCGCGCGGACTCGGTCGCCGCATCGGCCAGCAACAGGGCACGCAGCCCGTCATCGCCATTGGGCAGCGGCGCGGCACCGTGCGCCACGGCGGCGATGAACGCGTCGAGCTCCGCGCGATAGGCCGCGGCGTAGCGCTCCAGGAAGAACGGCAACGCCGGATCGCTAACGAAACCATCCGCGTTCGCCAGTTCCACCGTGGTCGCGGTGACGTTGCCGGCGCGCAACAGGCCCTTGGCGCCGTGCGCCTCGATACGTTGATCGTAGCCGTAGGTCGCGCGGCGCGAGTTGGAAATCTGGCACAGCTTGCCGCTGGCGGTGCGCAGCGTCACCACCGCGGTGTCCACGTCGCCGGCCGCGCCGATCGCCGCGTCCACCAGGCAGGACGCGGCGGCATGCAACGCCACCGGCTCCTCGCCCAGCAGGAAGCGCGCCATGTCGAGATCGTGGATCATCATGTCGCGGAACAATCCGCCGGAGGTCGCGACATAGGCCGGGGGCGGCGGCGCCGGATCGCGGCTGATGATGGTCAGCAATTCCAGCGCGCCGATCTCGCCGCCGTCCAGCCGACGCTTCAGGGTGAGGAAATGCGGATCGAACCGACGGTTGAATCCCACCATCAATGCGACACCGGCGCGCTGCACCGCTTGCAGGCAGGCGCGCACGCGGTCGGCCGACAGATCGATCGGCTTTTCGCAAAAGATGGCACGCCCGGCCGCCGCGGCACGTTCAATGTAGTCGGCGTGGGTCGGCGTCGGCGAGGCGATCAGCACGGCCTCGGCCGCGAAGGCGGCATCCAGCGTCACCGCATGAGCGCCGCAGGAACCGGCCAGCGCCTCGGCTGCCGCCGCATCCACGTCCGCCACGCCGGTCAGGTGCGCGGCAGGATTCGCGGCGATGTTGGCGGCATGGATCCGGCCGATCCGCCCGGCGCCGATCACGGCAATGCTCAGCATGGCAAATCCCCTGCGCTTCCCGGCCTTCTTGTCATGATAGGTTGCCGCGTCAAGCGCCCGGGGCATGTCCCGAACGTGACCGTCATGGCCGGACTCGACCAGGCCAGCTTCGCCCAACGAGCGGACCGCCGCTATTGCGTCCCGATCATTCGTGCGTAGATGGCCCGGTCACGCCCGGAAATGACACAAGGGTCAAGCCGGCACGACCATATAGGGACGATCACCATGGGCACGCTCCGACTGACCATGGCGCAAGCACTGGTGCGCTATCTTGCCGCGCAGCATGTCGAGATCGACGGCGCGCGCACGCAATTGTTCGCCGGCGTATGGGCGATCTTCGGGCACGGCAATGTCGCCGGCCTGGGCGAGGCACTGGCGGCGCAGCGTGCCGAACTGCCGACCTATCGCGCGCATAACGAACAGGCGATGGCGCTGGCGGCGATCGGCTTCGCCAAGGCGATGCGCCGACGGCGCATGATGGCCTGCACATCGTCGATCGGTCCGGGCGCCACCAACATGGTCACCGCCGCCGCCGTGGCGCATGTCGACCGACTGCCGGTGCTGCTGCTACCGGGCGACGTGTTCGCCTCGCGCCGGCCCGATCCGGTGCTGCAACAGGTGGAGCAATTCGCCGACGGCACCGTCTCCGCCAATGACTGCTTCCAACCGGTGTCGCGCTACTTCGATCGCATCACGCGGCCGGAACAGATCCTCACCGCGCTGCCGCGCGCCGTGTCGGTGCTGACCGATCCGGCGGAATGCGGGCCGGTCACGCTCGCGCTGTGCCAGGACGTGCAGGCCGAGGCGTTCGGGTATCCCGCAACATTCTTCGCGCCACGCACCTGGCACATCCGCCGCCCGCGCCCGGACGGCGCCGAACTGGCCGAGGCCGCCGCCACGCTGCGCACCGCCAAGGCGCCGCTGATCATCGCCGGCGGCGGCGTGCACTATGCCGACGCGACCGCCACGCTGGATCGTTTCGCGTCCGCGCACGCCATCCCGGTCGCGGAAACCCAGGCCGGCAAAAGCGCGCTGCCACACGACCACGCATGCAATCTCGGCGCGATCGGCGTCACCGGCACGTCCGCGGCAAACCAGGCAGCGACCGACGCAGACGTGATCCTCGCCGTCGGCACCAGGCTGCAGGATTTTACCACCGGTTCCTGGTCCTTGTTCCGCAACCCGGCGCGGCGCTTCATCGCGCTGAACGTGCAGGCATTCGACGCCGGCAAGCGCCACATGCTGCCGCTGGTCGCCGATGCGCGGGAAGGCCTCGCCGCGTTGCACACGGCGCTGGCCGATTATCGCGCACCGCAGCCGTGGCAAGACCGTTCCCGCGCGGCGATGCAGGCATGGCACAGCGAAGCGCAGGCGGTCACCGCGCCATCCAACGCCGCACTGCCGTCGGATGCGCAGGTGATCGGTGCGGTGCAGCGTGTCGCGCCACGCGACGCCATCGTGGTCTGCGCCGCCGGCGGTCTGCCGGGCGAGCTGCACAAGCTGTGGGAGGCGCCGCAGGTCGGCACCTATCACCTGGAATACGGCTATTCCTGCATGGGCTACGAAATCGCCGGCGGACTCGGTGTGAAGCTGGCGCGGCCGGAGCATGAGGTCATCGTCATGGTGGGCGACGGCAGCTATCTCATGCTGAATTCGGAAATCGCCACCTCGGTGATGCTGGGGCTCAAGCTGACGATCGTACTGCTGGACAATGGCGGTTTCGGCTGCATCGACCGCCTGCAACGCGCCACCGGTGGCGAGCCCTTCAACAACCTGCGCGAGGACGGCAGCGGCACCGCACCCGCCATCGATTTCGCCGCGCACGCCGCCAGCCTCGGCGCGATTGCCGAACACGTGCAGGGCCTGGCCGAGCTGGAAGCGGCGTTACGGCGTGCCTTCACTGCCGAGCGCACCTCGGTCGTGGTGCTTCGCACCGATCCGCGCATCGCCACGGCCGCCGGCGGCCATTGGTGGGATGTCGGCGTACCGGAGGTGTCTGACCGCCCATCGGTTCAGGCCGCGCGCGCGGACTACGATGCGCAGCGCGCCGCCCAATCGCTGGGAGAATGATACATGATCCGTATCGGTACCAACCCGATTGGCTGGTCGAACGATGACCTGCGCGAGCTCGGCGGCGCCACGCCATTGGAAACCTGCCTGTCCGAAGCGCACCAGGCCGGCTACGCCGGCATCGAGCTCGGCCACAAGTTTCCGCGCCACGCCGAAACCCTGCGCCCCTTGCTCGCCGCGCACCACCTGGACCTGGTATCCGGCTGGTATTCCGCGTCGTTGCGCACATGCTCTGTGGAGGAAGAGCAAGCCGCATTGCGTCGGCATCTCGACCTGCTGAAGGCGATGGGCTGCGCCGTGCTGATCCTCGCCGAGACCTCCGGCGCGGTGCATACCAACCGCGCCGCTGCGTTATCGCACCGTCCGGTCATTCCGGATGCCGAGTGGCACGCGTTCGCAACGAAGCTGACCGAACTGGCCGACGCCGTTGCCGGGGAAGGCATCGCGCTCGCCTACCATCACCACATGGGCACGGTCGTGCAGACCGGCGCCGACATCGACCGTCTCATGGCGACGACCGGACCATCGGTGAAGCTGTTGCTCGACACGGGACACGCCATGTTTGCCGGCGCCGATCCGGTGGCCCTGGCCCGGCAGCATCGCGCACGGATCGCGCATGTCCACTGCAAGGACGTGCGGGTCGCGGTCATGCGGGAAGCCCGCGACAGGGACTGGAGCTTTCTCGACGCGGTCGTCGCCGGCGTATTCACCGTGCCGGGCGACGGCGGCGTGGACTTCACCGCAGTGCTGCGCGAATTACCGGATTATTCCGGCTGGCTGGTGGTGGAGGCAGAGCAGGACCCGGTCAAAGCGCCCCCACTGACTTATGCGCGGATGGGATACAAGAATTTGCGGCGCTTTGCGGCCAACGCGGGCCTGCCGGCAGCGCCATCGCCTGCATGACCGACTGGCGCAATGCAGCCTCACTGAACCACGTCCGTGCGTACGTGAGCTGCGCCGCACAGCGCTGCTGCCACAACCCATCGTCCAGCAACAATGCACACACCGCATCGGCGAACGATGCCGCGTCGCCACACACGGACGCGACATCCGCAACGCCCGGCAGTCCTTGCGCGCCGACCGTCGTGGTGACCAACGGCACACCGTCCCGCAGCGCCTCCACCACCTTCAGCTTCACGCCGGCACCGCAGCGCAGCGGTACGACAGCGACCCGTGCGTTCCGATAACGCTCGTTCAGCGCGTCATCGCTGACGTTCGCCATCACACGCACCGCTTCTCCGGCCAGCCCACACACGCGCGCCGTCGGGTTCGAGCCAACGATCGACAAAGTCGCATCGGCAACCCGCGCACGCACAAGCGGCAGCACATTAGCGACAAACCAGCAGGCGGCGTCTTCATTCGGCGGATGGGCAAAACCCGCGACAAACAGGATTTCCTGCCCGGCTGGCGGCGACCGCACCGCACCGAAGGTTTCGAAGCAGTACGGCACCAGGGCATGCGCGGCCACGCCCGGCGCCATCGCCCGCACCGACTCCGCCTCGTCTTCCGACAGGTACAGCACAGCATCAGCGCCGCGCCACACCGCGCGTTCACGCTCTTCCATGCGGTCCGCTGCATGCAGCAGGCGTTCGTCCCGCAGCACCGTGCCCTGCATCCGCATTCGGCTGAAATGCAGGTCCACCCCGTAATACAGCACACGTGCCGCGCTGTGCGCCCGCACCGACGGCAAGCACGCCTCCGCCACGTCCGGTCTGCTCAGCACCACGACATCCAGTTCGGCGCCATGCTCGCGAACCCAGGCGGCAAACGATGCCTGCTGCGGGCCATGCACCACTTCGACACCGCGATCCTGCAACGCTTCGACATAACCCGGCTTGTACATCAGGTTGTGCGGCCAGAACTTCACCACCATGCCCTCGGCCAGCAGCGCGCGGATCACGCACAGGATCGCGCGCGAGCCCGCGTCGCGGTCCGGTTCCGGCACCTGGTGATCGACCACCAGCACCACCGGGCGATGCCGCGCCCGCTCGCGCGCGCGCAGCACGCGCATGCCGTTGGCATAGTGATCGCGCGCCAGCTCATCCGCCCAGGCGGCGACAAAGCTCCTCCGGTTCACCCCCTGGCACGACTTGACGCCCACATCCAGGTCGCGACCGTGCGAGATGCCTTCGTAATGCACCACGACCGAGCGCGGCTGGTACAACGTCTTCAGTCCTATCGCACGCAGACGGAAGCAGAGATCGGTGTCCTCGAAATAGGCGGGCGCGTATGCGGCGTCGAAACCGCCGACCCGTTCGAACACGGCGCGGCGCACCATCAGCGACGCACCGGAGCAATAGTCGACCTCCCGCACGTAATTGTACATCGGCCGGCGGGGATCGTCGTGGCGACCGAAATTCCAGCCCGATCCGTCGGACCAGATGATCCCCCCCGCTTCTTGTAGCCGCCCGTCCGGATAGATCAGCTTCGAGCCAACGGCGCCGACGTCATCGCGCGCGCGGAACAGCGCCAGCATCGCATCCGCCCAGCCGGGCAGCACCTGCGTATCGTTGTTGAGGAACAGCAGGAACTCCCCCCGAGCCACTTCCGCCGCTGCGTTGCACGAGCGCAGGAAGCCGTAGTTCACGGCATTGCGTTGCAGGCGAATGCCACGCACCTGTTGCAGACAGGCTGTCTCGTCGCCCGGGAATGCGTCGTCCACGACGATCACCTCGAACGGCACCACCGGAGGATAGGCGGCGATGGAGGCGAGGCAACGCAGGGTGAATCCTGTCTGGCCATAGGCGGGAACGATCACCGAAACGATCGGATGGTCCGTATATGGAATGGTGATGCTTGCGGGTTGTGCGCTCTCGATCAGCACAGGGGCGACGTATGTCGGTGCCACGCCGCGCAGGCGGCGCGCACGCAGCCACAACGGGAATTGCCGGTGCAGTTGCAGTGTACAAGCCCACCAGGCGACCAGAACCGCCCGCCGCAGCAAACCGGCCGCCACCGGGTGGCGCTCGCGCAACGACTGCGCCAGCGACAGGACACGCCAAACCAGCGTATCCGCCATCCCCGCCAGAGCACCGAACAGCCGAACACGACCCACCACCACGCGACCGCCCGGCAGCCGTTGCGTAAAGCTCACGAGGACCTCCGTCAGACGACGGCCCTCGTGTCCCGGATGCGATCGATCGGGCGGAGGGCACGTCGTCCCTCCTACCGATGAGTCCTTAAGCCCAGCTTAACAGCAGCGTATTGCGGGCGAAGGCCCGCCGCTGTTACCGCGCCTTGAAGTCCGGCAGGCGACGCTCGGCCATCGCCTTCACGCCCTCGCGGAAATCTTCCGTGTTGCGCAGCCAGTTCTGCTCTTCGTATTCGCGCTCGGTGGCCGCCGCCACCGCATCCGCCAGGCCGCGCCGCAAGGTTTCGCGCGTCGCAACGATCGCCAGTGGGCCAGATTGCGCGATCTCGGTGGCGACCTCTTTCGCCTTCACGCGCACCTGATCCTGCGCCACGCAATAATCCGCCAGGCCGAGTTCCAGCGCTTCCTCGCCGGTGATGCGCCGCCCGCTATACATCAGCCACGTTGCCTTCTGCATGCCGATCAGGCGCGGCAAAGTCGCAGTCAGGCCAAAGCCGGGGTGAAAACCCAGCCGGGTGAAATTGACCGAGAAGCGCGCGTCCGGACAGGTGACACGAAAATCCGCCATTACCGCGAGGCCAACGCCGGCGCCCACCGCGGCGCCATGCACCGCCGCGACGATCGGCTTGCCGGTGCGCCACAACCGCTGCGCCTCCTTATACAGGTGACGTCCACGCTTTGTTCCGGTTCCAACGCCATCGGGACCGCGGCTGCTGAAATCGGCGCCCGCACAGAAATGTTTGCCGTCGGAACACAGCACGATGGCGCGCACTTCGGGCGTGCGGTCGAACTCCTCCAGTGCGTCGGCAATCTCTGCCACCATGTCGGTATCGACGAAATTGTTCGGCCCCCGCCGGACCTCGATAGTGGCGACAATGCCGTCACGGCTGACGGCAATATGGTCGAAGCTGGCTTGCATGGCTGGTTCCCTGCCCTTTCGTTCGCGTGCACTGCGTGCCAGCCTACGCTCCCTCTCCCGATTGCGGGAGAGGGCCATACGGGAGGAAACACACATGCCGCTGCTCGATCGCGACGGCGTCGGCATCTACTACGAGGCGCATGGCCAGGGCCCGGCAATCCTGCTGAGCCACGGCTACAGCGCGACCTGCCGCATGTGGGACGGCCAGATCGCCGCCTTGCGCGACCGGTTCCGCGTCATCGTGTGGGATATGCGCGGTCACGGTCAGAGCGACGCGCCGGCCGATCCCGCCGCCTATTCCGCGGCCGCGACGGTCGGCGACATGGCGGCGCTGCTGCACGCCTGCGACGTGGAGAACGCGGTGATCGCCGGATTGTCGCTCGGCGGCTATATGTCGCTGGCGTTCCATTTGCGTCATCCGCAACAGGTGCGCGCGCTGATGCTGTTCGACACCGGGCCCGGGTTCCGCAACGATGCGGCACGCGACACCTGGAACGCGCGGGCGCGGTCACGCGCGGACGAACTGGAAGCGCGCGGCTTCGCGGCCCTGGGCAGCAGCGACGAAGTGCGCATGAGCCAGCACCGCTCGGCCGCCGGCCTTGCCGGCGCGGCGCGGGGCATGCTGACGCAGCAGGACGATTCGGTGATCCGCTCGCTGGAAACGATTGGCGTGCCAACGCTGGTGCTGGTCGGCTCGAACGACACGAATTTCCTCGCGGCCACGGATTACATGGCGACGAAGATTCCCGGCGCGACCAAGGTGACGATCCCGGATGCCGGCCACGCCTCGAACCTGCACCAGCCGGCGGCATTCAATCGCGCCGTGGAGGCGTTCCTGGCGGAGTTGCGATAGGCTGTGACGCTATGCTCAGTCCGGCAGGAAATCTTCATTCGTGGCCTGGTCAAAGGTGAACGGGCAATTCGTCGGGAAAGTGTCTTCGGCAAGCCCGGTTTCGCGCGCGGCTTCCACGCGCGCCAGACGATAGGCGTCGCGCATGGCGTCCCCGACCTTTGATTTCAGGCTGGGGTTGTCTGCAAGATGGTCGCCCAACCGAAAACGCTGTTCCCGAACAGTCAGGCGCCAACTGGTGCTACGAAAGGATGGCTGGAATTGCCATTTCAGCAGGTGCAACAGCAGCACGGCCAGGCGGTTGACCAATTCACGCTTCTCGCTCCGCCCCATGCTCTCGATCTCTTCCGCGATGTTCTCAATGTCGGCGCTGTCGAGTTTCCCCGCACGCAACAAGGCCGCTTGCTCATTGGCCCAGGCGTAGAAATCCCGCTCGTAAAGACTATTCGACATTGTCCTGTTCTCATGGACATCCGGATGAGGCATCTTACCGGAATTCACGAGCCCGCGGAAGGTCTCCGTGATATGGCCATCCCCCACATTCCCGCGATAGGCTTACCGGCCGCGCACCGGCGTCAGGGGGGAACCACTGGATGAACTTCGACTTTTCCGACGAGCTGAAGCAGTTGCGCGATGAGGCGCGGCGCTTCCTCGGCGATCGCTGCCCACCCGCGGTGCCACGCCGCATCCTGGAAGGGCCGGAGCCGTATGATCGCGCGTTGTGGCAGGCGATCGGTGACATGGGCTGGCTCGGCGCGGCGATCCCGGAGGCGTTCGGCGGCGTCGGCCTGGGTCACCTCGCGGTCTGCGTGCTGGCCGAGGAAATGGGCCGGGCCGTCGCACCGGTGCCATGGTCGTCGTCGGTCTATCTTGCCACCGAGGCGATCCTGCTGTTCGGCTCTCCCGCGCAGCAGCAACACTATTTGCCGAAACTCGCCACCGGCGAACTGATCGGCGCGTTCGCTTTTGCCGAGCGACCCGGCCCGTCCAATCCGACGCGGCTGACTGCATCGGTGACCGACGGCAAGCTGACGGGGGGAAAACTCGCCGTGCCGGACGGCGACGTTGCCGACTTCGCCGTGGTCGGCGTGCACGGTGGCGCGGGCGGCCTGTGGCTGCATATCGTTGACCTGACCGCAGTTGGCGTCACGCGCGAGCCGGTGACCACGATCGATCCCACGCGCTCGCATGCCCGCATCGCATTTATACAGGCACCGGCTGAACCATTGCCCGGCGCGACCAGTGCCGATGCGGTCCGGCGGCTGCTCGATCACGCGGCGGTGCCGATGGCGTTCGAGCAAGTGGGGAACGCGCAGGCGGCGCTGGATATGGCGACGGGATATGCGAAGGAGAGATATGCGTTCGGCCGGCCGATCGGTTCGTTCCAGGCAATCAAGCACAAGCTGGCGGACATCTATATCGCCGTCGAGTTGGCGCGCTCCAACGCGTATTACGGCGCCTGGGCGTTGCACGCCGACTCCGCCGAGCTGCCGATCGCCGCGTCGGTGGCGCGCATCGCTGCCTGCGATGCCGGCTGGCTGGCAACCAAGGAAAACATCCAGACGCATGGCGGCATGGGCTTCACCTGGCAGATGGACTGCCAGTTCTACTATCGCCGCGCCAAGCTGTTGTCGCTGGCGCTGGGCGGCGCGCGCGAATGGAAGCAGCGGCTGATCGGTGCGTTGCGCGAACGCAACGCGCCGGCGACGTCGCTTGCAGCGGCCTGAGGGGGAGGCACATGGATTTCGAAGACACGTCGGAAGAGGCCGCATTCCGCATCGAGGCGCGCGGGTTTCTCGATGCGAATGCGCAGCGTCGCAAGCAGGGCGAGGTGGAAGGCTATCGCCGTGGCCAGGATGCGCCGGGTGCGATGGAACGCGCCAAGTCGTTCCAGCGCAGGAAATACGCGGCGGGCTTTGTCGGCATCCATTGGCCGAAAGAGTGGGGCGGGCGCGGCGGCACGCAGATCCAGAACGTCATCTACAACCAGGAAGAGGCGAAATACGACGTCCTGACCAGCATCTTCGGTATTGGCATCCAGCTCGCAATGCCGACGATCTGCACCTGGGGCACGCCGGAACAGCGCGAGCGCTTCGTGCGGCCGGCGATGCGCGCCGATGAGGTGTGGTGCCAGTTGTTCTCTGAACCCGGCGGCGGGTCGGACCTCGCGGCACTGCGGACTCGGGCGGACCGCGACGGCGAAGACTGGGTGGTGAACGGGCAGAAGATCTGGACCTCCGGCGCGCATTACAGCGATTTCGGTATCCTGGTGGCGCGGACCGATCCCAATGCGCAGAAGCATGCCGGCCTGAGCTTCTTTATTCTCGACATGAAGACTCCGGGCATCGAGATACGGCCGATCCGGCAGATCTCGGGGTCCGCACATTTCAACGAGGTGTTCTTCACCAATGTCCGCATTCCGGATAGTCGCCGGGTCGGTCCGGTGGGTGCCGGCTGGAAGGTGGCGCTGACCACGCTGATGAACGAACGGCACGGCATGCGCGACGCCCCTGGTCCCGACTTCAACGAGTTGTTCGCGTTGGCCGAACAGGTGGAACTGGAGGATGGACCGGCGATTGAGAATGCGGCGGTGCAGGAGAAGCTGGCGGAGTACTACACCCGCTCGCAGGGGCTGCGGTTCACCAAGTTCCGCACCATGACGGCGCTGTCGCGCGGCCAGACGCCGGGGCCGGAATCGTCGATCATCAAGGTGGTGGCAGCGAACAAGCTGCAAGACATCCTGTCGTACGGGCTGGATATGATCGGCATGGCGGGGCCTGCCATGGGCTCCGACATGCCGGTTGCCGGCATCTTCGAAGAGGCGTTGCTGTATTCGCCGGCGTTGCGCCTGGCGGGCGGCACGGACGAGATCATGAAGAATATCATCGCCGAACGCGTGCTCGGTCTGCCGCAGGATCCGCGGGCGGACAAAGGAATGCCGTGGCGCGAAATTCCAACGGGGCCACGCCAATGACCGAACACGCACTACAAAGCTTCTTCTGGCCGCAATCGATTGCGGTGCTGGGCGCCTCACCCGACCTGCATCGCATCCGCGGGCGATTGCTCCACCAGTTGCGCGAGAACGGCTTTCCCGGGCGTATCCTGCCGATCAACCCAAGCTACCAGGAGATCGGGGGCCTGCCTTGCTTTCCGTCGATCGCCGCAGTGGGTGCGCCGGTCGATCTCGCCTTGGTGGCGATCCCGGCCGCCGGCGTCGCGTCAGCGCTGGAGGAATGCGCCAAGGCCGGTGTGAAGAACGCGCTGATCATCAGCTCGGGCTTCGCCGAGGAAGGCGGCGCGGCGGGCGACATGCAAGCGGCGCTGGTGGACGTCACGCAACGCACCGGCATCCGCGCCTGCGGGCCGAACTGCGAAGGCTACTTCAATGCGTTGGGCAAGGTCGCGACCACGTTCAGCCCGACGGTGGAAACGACGGACGATGAGGGCCGCGTCCTGGTCTCGGACCGTCGGGTCGGCGTGATCGCGCAGTCCGGCGGCATCGGCTTTGCGCTGTTCAATCGCGGCAAGGCGGCGGGAATCGGCTTTTCCTATGTGATCTCCACGGGAAACGAGGCCGATCTCAACATGGGCGACTTCCTCGACTACATGGTCGAGGATCCGCACACGCACGCCGTCATGCTGTTCTGCGAGGCGGTCCGCAATGGCCCCAGCTTCGTCGCGGCGTTGGCGAAGGCGCGCCGGATCGGCAAGCCGGTGATCGCGATCAAGGTCGGCCGGTCAGCGGCCGGCAGCCGCGCCTCCGCGTCGCACACCGCATCACTGTCCGGGTCCTACACCGCCTACCGCGCCGTGTTCGAACGTTACGGCGTGATCGAGGCGGAGGACGCGGACGAGGCCGTGGCGATCGCCGGCGTCATCGTGAGCTGTCCGCTGCCGAAGGGCCGCCGGGTCGGAATCGTTACGCCCTCCGGCGGCGGCGGCGTATGGATGGCGGACACGCTGTCGGCGCACGGATTGCTCGTTCCCGCCTTGTCCGCCGAGACCCAGGCGGCGCTGCGACCCCTGATGCCGTCGTACGGTGCCTCGGGCAATCCGGTCGATGTCACCGCGCAAGGTTCCGCGACCGGCCCGGCATCGATGACTGCGATGGAGCACCTGGCTGAGAGCGATGAAATCGACATGCTGGTGCTGATCACCTCGCTCGCCAGCGTCACGCGGATCTCCCTGGATGCAGCACGTATTCGCGCAGTGGCGGCGCGCTGCGGCAAACCAATGACGGTTTGGACCTACACCCTGCCGTCGGAGTTCGGACGTGCTGGGGCGGCCGGCTGCGGCCTGTTCGTGCACAGCGACCTGCGCAACGTTGGCGTGGCGATGGGCAAGCTCGCGGGATACGCCGAGGCATTGACCCGCCCGATCCCCGCCTTGCCCGCCGCCGGCGACGTCACGCCGATCCCGCCAGGCCTGCCGCGCGTATTGCCCGAATATGCCGCCAAGCACGCTTTGGCAGCGTTCCTGCCGCCGTCGCCCGAGAGATTGGCAACCACCGCAGCCGAAGCAGCGGATGCGGCAACGGCATTGGGGTTTCCGGTCGCGCTGAAAATCCAGTCACCCGATCTGCCGCACAAGACCGAGGCTGGCGGAGTACGGCTCGGCCTGGCCGACGTGAACGCGGTGCGGTACGCTTACGATACGATGATGCGCGACGTGCTGGCCCACCAACCGGACGCGAGGATCGACGGCGTGGTGGTGCAGCGCATGGCACCCAAGGGGCATGAGCTGGTCGTTGGTATGGTGAACGACGCAACGTTCGGACCGGTCATGATGGTGGGGTTCGGCGGCGTCACCGTCGAATTGTTCGGCGACGTGGCACACAGCCCGGCGCCGGTCGATGCGGCGGAGGCGAAACGAATGATCTGCTCTCTCCGCTCGGCACCGCTGCTGACCGGGTTCCGCGGCAGCAAGCCCATCGACCTCGCTCCGATTGCCACGTTGATTGCGCGGTTGTCGGAGGCGGCGCTGGCGCATGCGGACCGGATCGACGAAATGGAGTTCAATCCGGTGATCTTGCATGCCGACGGCTCCGGCCTGACCATCGCCGACGCGCTGATAACCCTGAAGGACTGACGCACGCAGACTCCCTCTCCCCTTGAACGGAACCCACCATGTTCGAACTCTCCGAAGAACACCGCATGCTGCAAGACCTGGTGGCGAAGTTCGTCGACCGGGAGCTGATACCGCTGGAAAAGGCGGTGCTCGCGCGCGAAACGTCCGGCCAGAAATCCGCACTCTCCGAAGACGAAGAACAGGCGCTGCTGACCAAGTGCCGCGACCTCGGCCTGTGGGGCCTCGACGTGCCGGAGGAATTCGGCGGCGCCAACCTGCCGACCGTCGCGCTGGTTGGCGTCTATGAAGAACAAGGCCGCACCTGCGTGCCGTTCACCTTCCCGCCCGACAGCCCGAACCTGCACATGCTGATGGCCGTCGCCAACGACGAACAGCGCCGCAAGTACCTGGAACCGTATGCACGCGGCGATGCGCAGTCGGCGATCGCGATTTCCGAGCCCGGCGCCGGCGGCGATCCGGCCGGAATGATCACCCGCGCCGTCAAGGACGGCAGCGACTGGGTGATCAACGGGCGCAAGATATGGGTCAGCCGCGTACCACAGGCCGACTTCGTCATCGTCATGGCGCGAACCGGTGAGGGCAAGCGGCATGAAGGCGTCACCGCGTTCATCGTCGAACGCAACACCAAGGGATTTATCATCGAGCGCGAGATCCCCATGCTCGGCGGGCAGCGCACCTACGAACTGGTGTTCGAGGATTGCCGCATCCCGGAAACGCAGGTGCTCGGACAGATCGGCAAGGGCTTCGCTCCCATGCAATTGCGCCTGACGGTGCGGCGTGTGCAGATGGGCGCCTGGTGTATCGGCATGACGCGCCGCGCCCTGGACATGATGGTAGAGCATGCCAAACAGCGGGTCACCTTCGGTGCGCGGCTGGCGGACCGCCAGGCGATCCAGTGGTGGATCGCCGAGGCAGCGATGAAAATCCACGCCTGCCGGCTGATGGTTTACGACGCGGCGACGAAGGCGGATGCCGGCAAGGACGTGCGCACCGAGGCATCCATGGTGAAGCTGTACGGCACCGAGATGGCGACCGAAACCATCGACCACGCCATGCAGACCTTCGGCGCGATGGGCGTTGCCAAGGAGTTGCCGCTGCAACTGATGGCGCAGAAGGTACGGACCATGCGGGTCTACGAAGGCCCGTCCGAGGTGCACCGCATGGTGATCGCGCGGCGCATCATCGGCCGGTAGTCCGCGTCACGCCATGGCGGCGCGGAACGCCGCGTTGGCACGCTCCGGTGCGTTCGGCATACGTTCCACCGCGGCGAAATCGCCACGCAGCGACTTCAGCGCCGCGCGTTCGCTGGCGATTTCGACCGCCGTGCGCACGCCACGACGGCGGAGCAACCGCACCGGCCCACACGAGCCCTGCAAGGCGTGCTGCAGCAGGAAGCCGGCCGCCACCAACGGCACCGCCAGGAAACCGCGGTGGCGGAACAGGCCCAGCAACATGCCACCCAACGCGATACTGGCGGCGTTGGCCTCCAGCACGCGCTCGATATCCCATTCGCGATCAAGCTCCGCCAGCCGCGCGTCGATCTCTTCCGGATGCATCGCATAGTAATGGATATTCTGCTCTATGCGGCGGCGTATCCGGTGGTCGGTCGCGGTATCGGCGCTCGGCGATTGGGGTATGGCAGTCGCTGACAGCACGGACATAACGAACTCCTCTTTTCGTGCATAAGGAACAAATTGGCGGGCACCGTAGGGTTGCACGACAACCCGTCACGAACGGGAGATCGCACCGCGCGTCATGCCGGCTCAGCGCAGCCCGACGCGCCGTCGAAAGTTGCACGCCCCACCCATCGCCGGGTAAACTTACCCGCGAGTAGGGAGGGACCCGACCATGGACCTGCGCTTCACCCCGGAGGAAGCAACCTTCCGCGAGGAAGTCCGCGCCTTCATCCGCGACAACCTGCCGACCGACATCCGCGATCGCATGCGGCTCGGCCACAGCCCGCGCAAGGAAGACACGGTGCGCTGGCAGCGCATCCTGAATAAGAAGGGATGGGCCGGCCTGTCCTGGCCAAAGGAATGGGGCGGAGCGGGCTGGACCGCCATCCAGAAGATGATCTTCCTGGAAGAGAACCAGGTCGCGCCGGCGCCGGAACTCTCATCGTTCAACATTACGATGATCGGCCCGGTGCTGATCCAGTTCGGCACGGAAGAGCAGAAGAACCGCTTTCTGCCGCGCGCGGCCAACCTGGACGACTGGTGGTGCCAGGGGTTTTCGGAACCCGGTGCCGGATCGGACCTTGCCTCGCTGAAGACCTCGGCGAAGCGCGACGGCGACACCTATGTGGTGAACGGCCAGAAGATCTGGACCTCGACGGCACATCAGGCCGACTGGTGCTTCCTGCTGGTGCGCACCAACCCCAACGCCGCCAAGCGCCAGGAGGGCATCTCCTTTCTGCTGGTCGATATGAAGACGCCTGGCATCACCGTGCGGCCGATCATCTCGATCGACGGCAGCCATCACCTGAACGAGGTTTTCTTCGATGACGTGAAGGTGCCGGTGAGCATGCGCGTCTATGAGGAAAACAAGGGCTGGGACGTGGCGAAGTTCCTGCTGGGCAACGAACGCACCGGCATCGCGCGGCTCGGCAAATCGAAGGAACGGGTGAAGGCGGCGAAAGCCATGGCGCGCGAGGTGAACGCCAACGGCCGCCCGTTGATCCAGGACACGACGTTCCGCCAGCGCGTTGCACAGCTCGAAATCGACATGCAGGCACTGGAGATCACGCAGTATCGCGTTGTATCGGCGTACGACAAGGCCCGGGGCAGCGGGCGGCCGGATCCGTTGTCCTCGGTGTTGAAGGTGAAGGGCACCGAACTGCTGCAAGCGACGACAGAGCTGGCAATCGATGTCGCCGGGCCGCTGTCGATGCCGGTCTGGGCCGAGGAACTCGAAGCGATGAACGAGCCGGACGACATGCTGGAAGCCGCCAGCGCGTCCACCGGCAGCTACCTGTTCCTGCGCGCCGCGTCGATCTATGGCGGCACGAACGAGATACAGAAGAACATTCTCACCAAAGCCGTGTTGGGGCTCTGATGGATTTCGAACTCTCCGACGAGCAACGGCTGCTGCAGGATTCGATCACCCGGCTGCTGGGGGATCGTTATGCCTTCGAGCAACGCAAGAACTATCTGAAGACGCCGGAAGGCTTTTCCCCCGCGCTGTGGTCGCAATACGCCGAGCTTGGGTTGCTCGGTCTGCCTTTCGCCGAGGAATACGGCGGGTTCGGCGGCGGCGCGCAGGAGATCATGCTGGTCATGCAGGCCTTCGGCCGTGCGCTGATCCTGGAACCGTATCTGGCGACAGTGGTGCTCGGCGGCACGGCGCTGCGGTTTGCCGGCAGCGTCGCACAGAAATCCGAGCTGCTGCCGGCGATTGCCGAGGGGCGTATGAAGCTCGCCTTCGCGCATTCCGAGCGGCAGGCGCGCTATGACCTGACGGACGTGGTGACCACGGCGAAACGCAGCGGCAACGGCTGGGTGCTGGACGGAGCGAAGTCTGTGGTGACGCACGGCGATGCCGCCGACCGGCTGGTGCTGAGTGCCCGCACCTCCGGCGATCGCCATGATGCCGACGGCATTACGCTGTTCCTGGTGAATACGGCGGCGCCGGGGCTGGCGCGCCGCGGCTACGCCACGCGGGATGAGCAGCGCGCTGCCGATGTCGCGTTGTCGAACGTGACGGTTGCCGATGCGGATGTGCTGGGCGAGGTCGGCAAGGGGCTGGCGATCGTGCAGCGCATTGTGGAGGCCGGTATCGCCGCCACTGCCGCCGAAGCGGTTGGCGCCATGGAGGCGATGCACAGCATGACGCTGGAATACAGCAAGACTCGAGAGCAGTTTGGCAAGCCGATCGGAAGCTATCAGGTGGTGCAGCATCGGTTGGCGGACATGTTCATGACGATGGAACAGGGCCGCAGCATGGCGATGCTCGCGACGATGATGGTGGAGCATCCGGATCCTGATGAACGCGCGCGCAAGATCGCCATGGCGAAGGTCGGCGTGGGCCAGGCGGCGCGCTACGTGTCGCAAAGCGCGATCCAGATGCATGGCGGGATCGGCATGACGGAGGAATACGCCGTCGGCCACTATTTCCGCCGCTGCATGGTGACCGAGCGGCTGTTCGGCGATCCGGCGTATTACTTGCAGAAACTCGCAGAAGACGTGGAGTAACAGTTGCATCTCGCCCGCAAAGCGGGCGAGGTTTACAGGGCCTCCGCGGCCAAGGAGTTGTCCACGCAAGATTCGAACGGAATGGCGCGTTGCAGCACACCGCCTGACAGCATGGCCGATTGCAATCGGTCGAATCCCTCGCGTCGTAACACCGGATCCGGCGCATAGAGGCCCAACGCGCGATAACGTTCGATCGCCGCGGCAAATACCGGCGACGGCACGTCGGGGAAGAATTGCGCCAACGCGGCGGCCACGTCAGTGCCCGGCGTCACGGCCATCCAGCGCAGCGCGCGGTACATGCCGCGCACCATCGCGGCGAATTCGCCGCGCCGCGCCACCAGCGCGGAGCGACGGGCGACCAGCGTTGTGTAGGCGGTCAGACCGCGCGTCGCCGCCGCGTACCAGATATGGCCGACGCCCTCCGCCACCAACGTTTCAGCATAGGGCTGGAACAACTGCACCGCATCCAACGTGCCAGCCCGCAGCGCCGCGGCATTCGCTGCCATGCTCGGACCACTGACGCGGCCCACCATGGTGGGATCGATTCCGGCGCGGCGCAGGTCGTCCTGCAAGCACAGCCAGGGTGTCGGCACTTCGGCAACCGAGGCGAAGCGCTGCCCGACCAGATCGGCCAACCGGAAATCCTCCCGCGGTTCGCGCCCGACAATAAAGAACGGGTCGCGCGCCACGACATCGCAGAAGCACACGGTATCGCAGGCCGGATCGGCGGCATGCGTCAGCAGCACGCGCAACGGCCCGCCCCACATGGCGTCCACCCTGCCGGCCAGCAGATCCGCCGCGGTGCTGGCCGGATCGGGCGAGGGACGCAACGTCACCGCGACGCCCTCCGCCTGGTACGCGCCGATGGCGAACGCGGCGTAGAACGGCGCATAAAACAGTGCCCGGAAATTTTCCGACAGTGTCAGCATGTCCGCCCTTCCCCGCCGCAGCCCACCGCCTACCATGCACCCGGCCAGGCACTGGCAAAAGGGGAGAAACACATGCGCATCGTGCTGATCGGCGTCTCGCATTGGCATACGCCGTTCTATCTCGACCCCGCGCTGGAGGGTTCCGATGTGACGATCGTCGGCGTCAGCGATGCCGATGCGGCGCGGGCTCAGCCGGTGGCAGCCAAGGCCGGATGCCCCGCTTTCGCCGACTATCGCGAGATGTGCGCGCAACTACGGCCAGACTTCGCCTTCGCGCTGGGCCGCCATTGCGACATGGCCGAGGAAGCCCGGTTCCTGATCGGGCAGAAGATTCCCTTCGCCATGGAAAAGCCCTGCGGCATCAGCAGCGCCGAGGTGCACGACATCGCCGCACGCGCGGCACAGGCCGGCGTGTTTGCGGCGGTACCCTTCGTGCTGCGCTACTGCCCGCTGATCGACACGATCCGCGAAGTTGCCGCCGGCGAGGCGATTCAATACATCACATTCAAATTCGTCGGCGGCATGGTAGATCGGTACCATCAGCAGCGCGTCCCCTGGATGCTGGACCGCGCACTCTCCGGCGGCGGTCCCCTGCTCAATCTTGGCGTGCACCACTTGGATCTTTGCCGTGTGCTGCTGAACGACGCGGCTCTGAAAGTGGTGGGCGCGGCAATGTCGAACCATACCGCGCATCTGACGATCGAGGACCACGCCGTGGTGCTGCTGCGTGGCGGCGGCGCGACCTGCATGGTGGAGACCGGCTATTTGTATCCGGCGCCGAACTCGGTGTTCGACATGCACTACAGCGTCCGCACGGAGGGCCACTATTTCGCCGCGCGCGACAACCAGACGCTGGAGATCGTCACCAACGATCGCCGGCGTGAAACCCGCCAGATGCCGCTGACCAACGTGTTCTTCTACCCCCAATTCGTGCGCGATACGCTGCGCCGGGTGCAGGTGGGGGAAAAGCCGATCGCTGGTCTCGACGATATGGCAGCGGCGATGGACCTGGTGCAGGCGGCATATGCCAGCGGGTGACCGGCCGCCGGCCGATGGTGGACGCAAGCGGCAGAGCGGCGCGGCGGCGGCGACCCTCTGGCGCAACGCGACGATTGCCCCCATCTTCCGCGCAGCGCGAAGGAGGATCAGGCCATGGACGACATGACCCAACAGGGTGAGGTATGCGGCCCGGACGGCTGCGAGGTGCCGGCGGGCACCGCGACCACCATGCGCACCGAAGCGTCGGTTGGCACCCGCATCGACATCGTGTCCGATGCGATCTGCCCGTGGTGCTATGTCGGCAAGCGGCAGCTCGAACGCGCGCTGGCGATGCTGGCCGATGAGGGGCTGCATTTCTCGGTGCATTGGAACCCGTTCCAGCTCAATCCCGACATGCCGAAGGAAGGCCGCGACCGCGCCGCCTATCGCGCGTGGAAGTTCGGCAGTGTCGAGCGGATGCGCGAGGCGGATGCCAGGGTGGCGCAGGCCGCGGCGAATGTCGGCCTGCCGTTCCGCCAGGACCTGATGCTGCGCACACCCAATACCATCGACGCGCACCGGCTGATCTGGTTCGCCGGTCAGCTTGAGCCTGCCCCCGCGAAGGCGGGGGGTGCGCAAGACGCAACGATGGAGGCGGTGTTCAAAGCCTATTTCATCCAGGGCCGCGACATCGGCGACGCGGCGGTGCTGGCGGATTGCGCCGCGCAGGCCGGGCTGGATCGCGAGGCGGTGTTGGAATTCCTCGCCGGCGATGTTGCGGCGCAGGAGATGCGTGCGGCCGACCAGGCGGCGCGCGAGGCGGGGGTGAACGGCGTGCCGTCGTTCTTCCTCGATGGCTACGGGTTGTTCTCCGGTGCGATACCGGCCGAGACGATGGCCGACGCGCTGCGCAAGGGCCAGGCGATTCTGCGGCAGCGCGCGGCGGCATAGCAGCGCAACAGGGAAATCTTTCGGGTTTGCCGACCGGCGCGGCACGTTCCTGCCACGCCGGGATGCGCCGGCACGAGGTTATTGCCTGTTCGATGCAGCGCTTCACGCCAGCGCCGCCTCCTGTATAGTCCCGCATCACCTTGGGAGGGCGAAGCATGTCGAAGCATCCGGAGACGCTCGCGCTGCATGCGGGATGGCGGCGTGATCCCGCCACCAATGCGGTGGCGGTACCGATCTACCAGACCACGTCGTATCAGTTCGACAGCACGGAACACGCCGCCAACCTGTTCGGACTGCGCGAGCTAGGCAACATCTACACGCGCATCATGAACCCGACGCAGGATGCGTTCGAGAAACGGCTCGCCGCGCTTGAAGGCGGCGCGGCGGCGCTGGCGCTGGCGTCGGGCCAATCGGCCTCCGCCTTCGCGGTGATGAACCTGGCGCGGGCGGGCGATAATATCGTCAGTTCCACGGACCTGTATGGCGGGACCTGGAACCTGTTCGGCAACACGCTGAAGGACCTGGGCATCGAGACGCGCTTCGTCGATCCCACCGATCCGGAGGCCTTCGCGCGTGCCACCGACGATCGCACGCGCGCCTACTACGCCGAAACGCTGCCCAATCCGAAGCTGATCCCGTTCCCGATCGCGGAAGTCGCAGCGATCGGACGCAAGTTCGGCATTCCGCTGATCATGGACAACACGGCGGCGCCGATCCTGGTGAAGCCGTTCGAGCATGGCGCCGCGGTGGTGATGTATTCGACGACCAAGTATATCGGCGGCCACGGCACGTCGATCGGCGGTGCGGTGATCGACGGCGGCAATTTCGACTGGGAGGCGCATCCCGCGCGCCAGCCGCTGCTGAACACGCCCGACCCCAGCTACCACGGCGCGGTGTGGGCGCAGGCAGCCAAGCCGCTCGGGCCGATCGCGTATATATTGCGCATGCGGGTGGTGTTGCTGCGCGACCTTGGCGCGGCGGTGGCTCCGTTGAATGCGTTCCTGTTCCTGCAAGGGCTGGAAACGCTGCCGCTGCGCATCCGCGAGCACAGCAAGAACGCATTGGCGGTGGCGCAATTCCTGTCGGGTCGGCCGGATGTCACGCGGGTGATCCATCCGGCGTTTCACAAGGGCATCGGCGCCGAACGTACCGCGAAATACCTGCCGCATGGCCAGGGTGGGCTGGTTGGCTTCGAACTCGCCGGTGGGGCAGATGCGGGGCGGCGGTTCATCGATGCGTTGCAGATGTTCTACCACGTGGCGAATATCGGCGACGCGCGCAGCCTGGCGATCCATCCGGCCAGCACGACCCATTCGCAACTCTCGGTGGAAGAGCAGGCGGCGACGGGCGTGACGCCGGGTTATGTGCGGCTGTCGGTGGGAATCGAGCATATCGACGACATCCTGTCCGACCTGACGCAGGCGCTGGATGCGGCCAGTGGGGCTGCTGTGAAGCAGGCGGCGGCGTAGCGTCCCGTCATGGCCGGGCTTTAACTCGGCCATCCGCGCACGAACGATCGGGGGCAGGATGGCCGGGTCAAACCCGGCGATGACGTCTGGCACGGGGCTTCTTCATGTCGCACGACGCATCTCGCATTGCCCTGGTCACCGGCGGCGCGCACGGCATCGGCGCGGCAATCGCCGATCGGCTTGCGCGTGACGGTTATCGCGTCGTCGTGGCGGACGTCGACGCCTTCGGCACGGCGCCGCCGGGCGGGCGCTGCGTGCAGTGCGACGTATCCGATGAGGCTTCGGTGCGCTTGCTGATCGACAGCGTTCAGGCGGCGGAAGGGCGGCTCGACGCGCTGGTGTGCAACGCCGGAATCAATATTCGTAAACCGATCGCGGCGCTGACGCTGGCCGAATGGTCGCGGGTGATCGGCACCAACCTGACCAGCACGTTCCTGCTGACCCGCGCTGCCGAGACTTTGTTGCGTGCGGCGAAAGGGGCGGTGGTGACCATCGCCTCGTCGCGGGCTCGCATGTCCGAAGCGGACACTGAAGCCTACGCGGCCTCGAAAGGCGGGTTGGTGGCGTTGACCCACGCGCTGGCGATCAGCCTGGGACCGGACGTGCGGGTGAACTGCATCAGTCCCGGCTGGATCTTCACCAAGGGCGATCCGCCAAGGCCGGAGGACCACGCGTTCCATCCGGTCGGACGCGTCGGCACGCCGGAGGACGTCGCGGCGCTGACGGCTTTCCTGGTTGGGCCGGAGAGCGGCTTCATCACCGGCGCGGAGTTCGTCATCGACGGCGGGGTGACGCGGAAGATGATCTATCCGTAGTGCGATCGCCACGGATTGCAGGCGGAACTCTGGCGCTTGTGGTTCATAGATCGAGCAAGACTTATTCGCCGGATTGCGCACCAGGCCAAAGGCGCATTATCTTTCCTGATTACGCGCCATCCTCAGCCAGTTTAAGAAGCTGTCGAGGCAACGCCAGCCGGTCATGGCGGCCCGACATTGCTCTTCGGTGCCGTATTGCGCCTCGCAGGCTGCCTCGCCGAAGCTCTTTTGGAACTGCGCCATGTTGCGAGCCAGCGCTGATATTCCGCAGAATACCACCAATGTTCTCGTCCTGTGTCACGCGTTTTCCGGCTGAGCAAGGTGCGTAATCAGGAAACCCCTTGCACCAAAGCGGGCGGCGGACGCGGCTGCCACCGCCTCGCCGGCGTCCCCTGCCGTCCCCGCGGCGGCGCGGGCAGAACCCCTTGCACCAATTCGGCCGACCCCCGCCCGCGCTGCTCCTCGACCAGCACCGGGGAGCACCGATGCGCAAGCGGTGGCAGAACCCCTATGCAACGTGAGAACCTGGCCGCCTGCCGCGCACGGGGCTTGACCCGACCATGGCGTGAAGGCCGGCGGCAAGGGCGCAAACAGTCAGCGCCGTCTGATCCAAATCAAGGCGCGATGCCGTGGCACGTGCGATGGAACCCCGACTGCGGAGCCAGCCATGCACACCTGTGACATGCCAGCCTCTATGGCTCCGTGCCGCCCGCGACTCTCCGGCCTGCCGCCGGCGGCATTTCCTCGCCCGCCGCCGGCGATCCGTTCCCCATGGAACCCGGATGACCCGCCGTGAGGTTCTGCATCCTCGCCGACGACCTGACCGGCGCCAACGCCACCGCCTCGCTGCTGAAGCGCGAGGGTCTGCCGAGCCACACTCATCTCTTTGCCCAGCCGCCGCGCGGCGGGCCGCCGACCTCCTTGCGGGAGGATGGTGCCCATGTACTCGACCTCGACACCCGGGAGCTCACCGGCGGTGAGGCGGCAGCCCGGCTGGCCGTCGCCACCGGCTGGCTCGGCGATGCACCGGACCTGATCGGGCTGCGCATCGACAGCACCTTGCGCGGGCCCATCCCTGCCTCGATCGACGCCTTACTCGCCGACAAGCGGCGCCTGGCGCTGGTGGTGCCGGCATTCCCGGCGTCCGGCCGCACCACGCGGGATGGCGTCCACTATGTCTGCGGCGTGCCACTGGCCGAAACGCAGGTGGCGCACGATCCGCATTGCCCGGTCACCGACTCGCATGTGGGGGAGTGGATCGGCGGGCGCATGGTCGCCGGCTCGGCAATGCTCAATCTAGACGCCGTCCGACACGGCCACAGGGCCATCGCGACACGGCTCGTGCGCTGCATGGAAGCCGGCGTCCGCGCGGTGTTCTGCGACGCCGAGACCGATTGCGACATCAAGGAGATCGCCCGCGCCGCGCTGGCCCTCCAGCGCAGCCACGGTGTCGCGGTCCTGCCGGTCGACCCTGGCCCGTTCACCGCCACCCTGGTGCGGCTGATGAAGCAGCCGCGCCGGCTGAGCCCGCTAGTTTTCGGCATCGTCGGCAGCGTGATGGACACGTCGCGCCAGCAGATGAATTTCGTTGAGGCCGGCGGCCACGCCTTCATCGTCCGCTATAACGGCCAGACCGTGCCCGCGCTTCTCGCAGCGTTCGAGCAAGCGCCGCTCGCGACCAAGGCGATGCTGTTGCGGACCGATACAGCGGCGCTCGATGCCTACGGCAAGCTGCATCTGTACGACACGTTGGCGGGTCTGTTCGAGCAAGTCGTTGAGCGATTTCCGTCGCTGGGCGGCTTCCTGTTGTCCGGCGGCGAGACCGCGGGGCGGCTGCTGGCCGGTTTCGGTGCCCGCAGCCTGTGCATTCTCGGCGAGGTCATGCCGCTGATCGCCTTGAGCAGAATTGTCGATGGCCGGCTGAGCGGCAGATACCTGGTGACCAAGGGCGGCACCGTCGGCACGACCTCGGCGATCGCCGATGCGCTCGGTCGACTCTACGATAGCCTCGCCGACGATAAGCTGCGCGTCGCGGTGTGGAACCATGCAAGCCAGCAGTTTGATGCGCGCGTACCGGGGTGACCGCTGCGACTGCCCGGTCCCCGATGCGATGGAGTATGACGGCATGACAGACAATAAGCCGGTGCTCGCCGTCACCATGGGCGACCCCGCCGGGATCGGGCCGGAAATCACCGTCAAGGCGATGCTGACGCCGGAGGTGCTCGCGTTCTCGCGCCCCTTCGTCATTGGCGACGCCGCGATCCTGCGGCAGGCACTGGGCTTTTGCGGGCTGTCCGCGCCGTTGAACCGCATCGCCACACCGGCCGAGGCGCGCTATATGCCGGGCGAGATCGACGTGCTAGACCTCGGCGTTGCCGATCCGGCTCGGCTGGAGATCGGCAAGGTGCAGGAAGCCGGCGGCGCGGCGGCCTTCGCCTATATCCGCAAATCGATCGAACTCGCGATGGCACATGAGGCCGATGCCGTCGTCACTGGCCGATCAACAAGGAGGCGCTGAAGCTCGCGCGCATCCCGTATATCGGCCACACCGAAATGTACGCCGACCTCACCGGCGCGCGCGAAGAGATGACGATGTTCGCCATCGGCGCGCTGAAAATCTTCTTCCTGACGCGTCACGTGGCGCTGATCGAGGCCTGCCGGCAGATCAAGCAGGACCTGGTGCTCGCCGGCATCGAAAAGAGCATGCGGGCGCTCCACCAACTGGGCCTCGACAAGGCGCATCTCGCGGTCGCCGGCCTCAATCCCCACGCCGGCGACGACGGCTTGTTCGGCCGCGAGGAGATCGACCAAATCGCCCCGGCGGCGCGGGAGGCCTGCCGCCGCGGCATGCGCGTCACCGGGCCGGAGCCTGCCGATTCGGTGTTCCACTTCGCCAAGCTGGGCCGGTTCGACGCGGTGCTGTCGCTGTATCACGACCAGGGTCACATCGCCTCGAAGATGATCGACTTCGAACGCACGGTGAGCGTCACGCTCGGCTTGCCCATCATGCGCACCAGCGTCGATCATGGCACCGCGTTCGACATTGCCGGCACCGGCAAGGCGAGTGCGGTAAGCCTGATCGAGGCGCTGCGGGTGGGTGCGCAATATGCCGGGCGCGGAGTGCGGACGGACTGCGGCGTGGGGCCGATGCTCGCGACCGCCGCGGAATGATGCGCTGATCGTCCGGCTGTGCAGGGGAGTGACGAAATCAGGACGTTGCTTCGCCTTCCGCTCGCAACGACAGAAGGGCGGCGACGGCGCGATGACGGAAGCCTCCGCTCTCGCAACCTTCGGCCCGCTGCCTCGACCGACCGGCAAGGCCTCGCTAGGCTCCCGGGCGAGAGAGGAACCGCGACAAGATGATCGACAAGTTCGTCGCCTCGATGGCAGACGCAATGGCCGGGATCGAGGACGGATCAACCGTGCTGGTCGGTGGCTTCGGTGACGTCGGCGCGCCGGCCGCAATGCTGGACGGCCTCGCAGCGCAGGGGGCATGCGACCTCACGATCGTGATCGTCGCCGGCGGCCGCGACGGCAGCAAGATCGAGCGCTTGCTCGAACTCGGCCGCGTTCGGAAAATGGTATGCAGCTTCGTGCGCCCCGCCAGCTTGGCCGGACGCCTGTTCCAGCAAGGCGCGCTGGAACTGGAGATCGTGCCGCAAGGCACACTGGCGGAACGCGTTCGCGCCGCCGGCGCCGGCATCGAAGCGTTCTTCACCCCGACCGCCGCCGACACCATCCTCGCCGAGGGCCGCGAAACCCGCATCATCAACGGCAAGAACTGCCTGATCGAATTTCCCCTCCGCGGCGACGTGGCGCTGATCGAGGCCTGGCAGGCGGACCGCTGGGGCAACCTGACCTATCGCGAAAGCGCGCGGAACCTCAATCCGGTGATGGCGATGGGCGCCGCGCTGACCATCGCCGAAACGCGCCATGTCGTCGCCTTGGGCGACATTCCGCCGGAACACGTGCACACGCCGGGTCCGTTCGTGCATCGCGTCATCCACGTGCCGGAATGAAGGAAACGCCAATGGCCGACAGCGAATTCCAGCCGCTCGACCGCATCGGCATTGCCGCCCGCATCGCGCAGGACATCCCGGAGGGCTGGTTCGTCAATCTCGGGATCGGCATCCCTACCGCTGTCTCCGACTGCGTGCCGGCCGAGCGCGAGGTAATTTTCCATGCGGAGAACGGCGTGATCGGCATCGGTCCCGCGCCGGCGCGCGACGCGATCAATCCGTACCTGATCAACGCCGGTGTGCAGCATATCACGTTGCGCACCGGCGGCGCCTATGTGCACCATGCCGACAGCTTCGCGATCGCGCGCGGCGGACATCTTGATCTGTGCGTGCTGGGTGCGTTTGAAGTGTCGGAGACCGGCGATATCGCCAACTGGGCGCGCGCGCCAGACGAGCCGGTGAAGCAGGTCGGCGGCGCGATGGACCTGGCGATCGGCGCGAAACGATTATGGGTGGCGATGGAGCACGTCACGAAGGAAGGCGCCTCACGCATCGTGCGGTCCTGTTCCTATCCGCTGACCGCCAAGGGCGTGGTGCAACGGGTCTACACCAATCTCGCGGTGCTGGACGTCACGCCGCGCGGCTTCGTGGTACGCGACATGGTTCCGGGGTTGACATTCGAGGCGTTGCAGGCGCGGTCTGCGGCGCCGCTACGCGCCGCCAGGTGAAGCCTCGCGACATTGGTGGCTGCGGCGACCATCCCGGCGACGCGCGCTCAGCGCCGTCCGAACCGGCGCATCACGTGTTGCACTTTCGACCGCAGGAAGGGCAGGTCGGTAGCCGCACGCTTCATGGCGATGCTTTGGTGGAAGGCGATCTTGTCGTCGGTGTAGGGTCAGTCGTTGTGTCGCGCCACCGGACCGTTCGCGATGGAGCCGAACGGTCTCCCAACCGCTTCAACTCGGTCGCCAGGAACGACTCCTCACCGCATACCATCAGCGGGTAGAGCTCCTCCAGCCGGATCCGCTTGAACACCGACACGGGCAGAATGGCTGGTCCAAGAAGAAAATCGGTCCAGCCGACCACGACCTCTTCGTCCAGCAGGTGATCAGCACGCGGATCGTCTTTGCTGACCGCGGCGAATGACGTTCGCGGTGCTGCATTGCTGGCTGCCGGGATGGGCAGGGTCTGAGCCGCGTGGCGAATCGGAGGCCGTATTCTTCGCCATTGAGCAGCCGTACCCCGAACCCCACGTCCGAGGTGCCCAGGTTCAGGCGTGCGGCATGGAACGCCTTCCGCAGGTGCACGAGGGCATAGATTGACAGGATTTCGATATCGAGATTCATCAGCACGACCATGCAATCCTGCACGATGTCACGGATCTGCAGCAGTGCGCGGTTGAGCCGGACATTGTGCCGGTTCTCGACCACGCGCACATGCGGCGCTCGCGTGACAAGTTCGCGCAGCATTTCCCGGCCGCCTGCTTCGCTGGCGTTCTCGATGACCAGCAGATCGCATGGCATCTGGGTGTATCGTTCAAGGGAGTTGAGAAACGTGCGGTTGCACTCGATGCGGTTGAAAGTGACCGTCGCCACGGTGATGTATTCGAACGCCCGCCGCGGATACGCTTGTGCCGGATCGAACTGGGACAGAGGGGGATTGTATTGGTTGCGTCTGCTCGTGGCGGTCCGGTCCTTCCACATGGCAGCCGTGTCGTAGACAGGAACCAGCGATCGCGCGGTGACCTTGTCGCTTCACCCGTGGAAGGTGGTCGGGTGCTTGGTTGCGGAGACGCAGCAGCGAAGCGGTGATCCGCCTTCCAGCCCGTTCACGTAACGTCAAGATTAAGGATCAGGCGGCGCGGCGCGCACCTCCTTTCCGGTTCAACAGTTGCGCGGGTACCGCTGTTGGTGCAAACCAAACAGCGGCGGTTTTCCACCCGCCAGTGTCTACCACATGGTTCAACGATGCGCTCCTCGGCGGCGTGATCGCCCGGGCGAAGCAGGTTTTCGAACGGCTCACAACATGAAGGCAACACCATGATCACCGCGATCGAGATCAAGCAGAGCGAGTCGTTCGCCGCCGGCGCCGAGTTCGGCGCCTCGGGCGCCTATACGCGGCTTAACGGCAGTGCGTTCGGCGAGCTTGACCCGTCGCATCCCGCCAATCGCGGCATCGCGCTGCTGGACAAGGCGCCACGCAATGCACGTGGCAAGGTGGAATACCGCAGCGACTTCGTCGTCCTGCGCCCGACCGATCCGGCGCGTGGCAACGGCCGTATCCTGTACGAAGTGAACAACCGCGGTCGCATCATGCTGTTCGCCAATATGTGTGCCGGCGCTGCGGGCAACACGCCGCAGACCGCGGCGGAACTCGGCAACGCCTTCCCGCTGCGGCTGGGGTTTTCGCTGGTGTGGTCGGGCTGGGATCCCGGCGCACCGACAGCGACCGGGCTGTCGCTCGAAGCGCCGGTGGCTAGCGACGGGGGAAAACCAATTGTGCGGCGAATCCGCGAGGAGTTCGTGTCCGGCACACGGCTCGGCGCATTGCAGGCGTTCCGCTTGTCGCATGAAGCCGCCAGCCGGAACGCGACCCTGACGGTGCGACGCGCGCAGACCGCGCCCCGGCGAGAGGTAGCGTTCGAATTCGTCGATACGCGCTCGGTGCGGCTGCTGCCGGATGGCACACTGCCGGAGCCGGGTTCCATCTACGAGCTGTTCTACGATGCAACCAAGCCGCGTGTGCTCGGCATCGGCTTTGCCGCGACGCGCGACCTGACCAGCCATCTGCGCCGAAACGGAGACGAAATCCTCGGCCGGGCGGTGACGCATACGCTGGCTTTCGGGATCTCGCAGGCCGGCCGCTACCTGCGCGACCACATCGCGCAGGGATTCAACGCGGATGAAAGCGGCGCACGTGTGTTCGACGGCGTGTTCACCCACGTCGCCGGCATCGGCCGCGTGTTCCACAACACGCCCTTCGCGCAGCCGTTCCGCACCCGCACCTGGCACGAGGACCACGACTTCCCCGAAGTCGAATTCCCGTTCTCCGCCGCCACGCTGGTCGATCCGGTCAGTGGCGCAAGCGGCGCTTTGCTGCGAGGCGGTGCGTCTGACCCGAAGTTGATCGAGACCAACACGTCCACGGAGTATTGGCAGAAGGGCGCATCGCTGCTGCACACCGATCCGCTCGGCACGCAGGACGTGGCATTACCGCCGAATGTGCGCGGCTATCTGCTGGCGGGCACGCAGCATGGCGGCAAGGCGAGCATGCCGCGCGACAGGGGACCCTGCGTCAATCCGCGCAACTGGCACGATCCGATGCCGGCGATCCGTGCGCTGCTGGTGGCGTTGGACGAGTGGGTGGTGACGGATCGCGCGCCGCCCGACAGCCGGTTGCCGCGCATTGCCGATGGCACGCTGGTGGCTGCCGAAGCCGTTGCGCTGCCGTCGGTACCCGGCCTGACCCGGCCAAACGCCGCGAACGACGTGGTGCCCCTGGCGGATTGGACGCACCCGCAGCCGCCACCGCGCACCTGGCGTGCGCTGGTGCCGCAGGTGGACGTGGACGGCAACGAACGCGCCGGCATACGCCTGCCCGACATCGCCGTGCCGCGTGGCACGTTCACCGGCTGGAACCTGTATGCCGCGCCCTATCCCGCGGGCGAACTCGCCGATCGCGACGGCACGTTCCTGACGTTTGCCGACACGCGCGCGGCGCGGGAGGCAGCGGGAGATCCACGTCCGTCGCTGCAGGAACGTTACGCAGACGCGGCGACCTACGCGGCCGCGGTTCAAGACTGCGCTGCCACGCTGCAGCGCGAACGGCTGCTGCTGGCGGAAGATGCGGAGAGTTACGGGCGAGATGCCCATGGCTAAGCAACGCAAGATACGGCGGACGGCATGACCGACATCTATGTCGATGGCGATGCCTGTCCGGTGCGCGAAGAGGTGTTTCGCGTGGCAGACCGCCTCGGCCTGCGCGTATTCGTCGTGTCGAACGGATCGCGTCCGATCCGACCCAGCGGGCGGTCGAATGTGCAGATGATTACGGTCGCGGCGACGCCGGATGCCGCGGACGACTGGATCGCGGAGCACATCGCGGCGGCGGATGTCTGCGTCACGGCCGACATTCCGTTGGCGGCGCGTTGCCTGGAAAAGAACGCACACGCGCTGGCGCCGGGGGGAAAACGCTGGACCGGGGATAATATCGGCAACGCACTGGCCGGGCGCGAGGTAGCGCGGCACATGCGCGAACTCGGCATGACGACCGGCGGGCCAGCCGTCCTGACGAAGCAGGATCGCTCGCGGTTCCTGGGGGAGCTGGATGCGGTCGTCCAGGCAGCGCGGCGACGCAACAGTCAAGCGCGCGGCTGAACCACCACCCGACCAGAGCGCAGGTGCGCAGCTATCAGTGCGACGACGGGCAGCGTGGAAAACAGCGACAGTACCGCCCAGTAGCTGCCCAGCGTCAACACGCCTTGTGCGTGCAGGCCAGCCGAGGCCACGCCGAGCGCGTAGGCCGAGTCCAGCAGCGGCTGCTGCATGCTGTAGAACACCGCCTGTCGGTCCGGCCGCAAGCGTTCCTGAATGCAGGCGAACCAGGTCGCGTAGCCCAGCGTTTCCGGTATGCCGCCGAGGATCAGCAAGACGACCGCGCTGATCGTGCCCGTAGCGAACAGCAACGCGACGTGCGACAAGCCTTCGAGAAGACTGGCCGCCAGCATCAGTTCATAGACCGGCATCGCGCGCAGCAGGGCTCGGCTGAACAAACCTGACAGCAGCACGCCAACGATTCCCCCGATGCCTTGTGCCGCGAGTAATATCGTCCATGCGGCATCGGATGCGCCGAACCACTCGGCGTTGGCCCAGAACAGGAAGGGCCGCATGCCGCCGAACGTCACCATGTACGGCACGGCACAGAGCAGTAGCGCGACCACTACCGGGTCGTTGCGCAGCATGGCGACGAAATCGCGCAGCACGGCCAGCATGCCCGCGGCTTGGACTGGCTCGTCGTCGCTGCTGGGTGGGGTCGCGGGCAGCCGCAGGATCACGCCGGCCGCAAGCAACAGCGCGATTCCGAAGCCGAGATAGGCAATGGTGAACCCGGCGGTGACCGCGAGCCCCGCGAGTGCAGGTCCGGCGAACTTCGCCAGCCGGTCGGCGGAGAAGAACAGCGAGTTGCCAGCTACCTCCAGGCCGCGTGGCGTGACCGGTGTGCGTAGCGCCAGCAGTGCCGGGTTGACGCATCCATCCATCACGCCGATGACAAAAATTGCGGCCTGAAGCACAACGAAGTCGCGGCACCACGGCAGCAGCACGGTCAACACCGCTGTCGCGGTCATCGTTACGAAACCGACGCGTGTGGCGCCGTAGCGCCGCAGCATCGCGCCGGCGACGGGAGCGAGCAGAATGCGCGGGGCAATGCGCAGGCCGAGGCTGATGACGAGTTCGGTGCCGGCGCCGAAGCGCTCGGCCACCAGGATCGGCAACGTCGCGATGACGCACCAGGTTCCCAGGCCGTCGCTCATCAGCGCCAGCCAGAAGCTACGAACGCCCGGGGTCGTTAGCAGAATTTTCCAGTCTCGCATCAGGCTCGTCCCGTCCAGAGGTCACAGAAGCGGACAGGACGTTGCGGCTGCTCAGATCAACGGGCGCGCCTCATCGCCCCACCGCGGTGGGGTGGTTGGGGGAGCGCCGGTACTGGCTGTCAGGACGAAGGACATGGTGCGGCGACTATGCCGCAGCGTCGGCGGCAAGACAACCGACGTAATGAAAGCTTTGACCGGATGCGACTTCCAGGTAGTATTGGATACCCAAGGGTAGTCCCATTTCGACATCAAGCCCGAGAACGGAGGATGCCATGAGTGACGTTGCGATCAACCCCCCGAATCTATGGCGGCTGACGACGCCGGGCCACACCGGCTGGCAGCGCACCGCGCATGCCGGCGACCCAAAAAAGTACTTCATGGTCTCCACCGACAGCCACGCCAACGAACCACCGGACCTGTGGGTGAAGCGCATCCCGGCGCAGTACCGCGAGCGTGTGCCGCGCATCATCACCGACGAACAGGGCGTGCAGTGGCGCTACTGCGAGGGTTACCGCCCCGACCGCGTGCGCGTCATGAGCTTCGAAGGCGAGGACTGGCGCCGCGCGCAGGCCGGCGCCGAACCGGCGCAGCGGGTGCGCGATAACCGCGCCGACGGCGTCGATGTGGAGATCATTTTTCCCAACAAGGGCCTGGCGATGTGGGCAACGCCGGATCCGGTGTTCTCCAACGCGCAGTGCCGGGTGTGGAACGATTGGGCCTGGGAGCAGTTCGGGCCGTATCCGGACGCGATGCTGCCGGTGGCGGCGATTGCTACCGGCGACCTGGACGGCGCCATGGCGGAAATCGAGCGCGTGGCGAAACTCGGTTATCGCGCGCTGACCTTGCCGTGCAAGCCGATCTGGGGCGGGCACGATGTCGATCACGTCAACTACAACCTGCCGCATTTCGACCGCATGTGGACGCTGATCGAGGAGACCGATCTGCCGATCACCTTCCATGTCTCGACCGGACGCGACCCGCGCGCGTCGCGTGGCAATGGCGGGGCGGTGATCAACTACGTCACGCACTCGCTGTCGCCGACGATCGAGCCGGTGGCGAATCTCTGCGCCTCGGGCGTGCTGGAGCGGTTTCCCAAGCTGCGCTTCGCCACCGTCGAGGCGGGTATCGGCTGGGTGCCGTGGTTGCTCGACGCCATGGACGAGGCGTATCGCAAGCACCACATGTGGGTGCGCCCGAAATTGCAGGGCCTGCCCAGCGACTATTACCGCGCGCACGGCTTCGCGACGTTCCAGGAAGACCCGTCGGGGCTGTTCCTGGCGGAACGCTACGGCCTGACGGACAATTTCATGTGGGCCAACGACTATCCCCACCATGAAGGCACCTGGCCGCACTCCGCCGAAGCAATCGAGCGCACCATGCCGATGCTCAACGAGACGCAGCGGGCGAAGATCCTCGGACTGAATGCGGCGCGGTTCTTCAAACTTGAGGTGCCGGCGCACCAACGGTTGGCGGCGCAATAGACTTTTTCTGACGGAGGCTTCCCCATGCCGGCGCGCAACGGTGCGGAATTGCTCCGCGGCCTGAAGGACGGCCGCGAAATCTGGATCGGCGATGGCCGAGTGGACGACGTGGTCAGCCACCCGGATTTCGCCGGCGCGGCCAAGGGGCTCGCAGCGGTGTTCGACCTGCAGATCGAGGCCGCCGACGACTGCCTGTTTCCCGACCCGGAAACCGGCGAGCCGATCAATGTCAGCCACATGATCCCGCGGTCAAAGGAGGACATCCAGCGGCGCCATCGCGGCCTGCGCCGGATCGCGGAGCATACCGTCGGCGTGATGGGCCGCACCCCCGACTACATGAACGTGACCTATGCGGGGTTCGCCGGGTGCTCGCAGGAATGGGCCGAGCATGGCAACGAAGCCGGCGCCACACGACTGGTGGAATATCAGAAATTCCTGCGCCGCCACGACATCTCGCTGACCCACACTTTGATCCACCCAACCACCGACAAGGCAAAGGACGAGAACCCGCGGCCCGACAACGACATCATCCTGCATAAAGTGGCCGACACCGAGCATGGCATCGTGGTGCGCGGCGCGCGCATCCTGTCCACCCTGGCACCGTTCGCCGACGAGCTTGCGGTGTATCCGGGCCGCCCGTTGCCGGAGGACGGGGCAAAATTCGCGCTGTCGTTCTGCATCCCGATGGCGACGCCCGGGCTGAAATTCATCTGCCGCGACAGTTGCGCCGGCACGCTGAACCGCTTTGACCATCCCCTGTCGTCACGCTTCGACGAACAGGATGCATTCCTCATCTTCGATGATGTCGAAATCCCACGCGATCGGATCTTCATAGACTGCAACGTGAAGGTCTATAATCAGGTGATGACGCGGAGCTGGAACCCGAACGTCATGCAGCAGACCATGGTGCGGGCACAGACCAAGCTGGAATTCGCCTGGGGCCTGGCCACCGCGATGACCGAGGCGATCGGCGACACCAGCCCTACCGCCCAGCAATTGCTCGGCGAGCTGTGGAGCTACTCCATGCTGGCGCAGTGTGCGGTGCGCGCCGCGGAGGATCATCCCAACGAATGGGGCAACGGCGTCTGGTTCCCCGATGGTCCGCCACTGATGGCGTTGCGCGCGATGATGCCGACCTGGATGCCGCGCGCCAACGAGATCATCAAACTCCTGGGTTCGCATAATCTGCTGGCAACGCCGACCTGGCGAATGATGCAGGATGCGGGGCTGCGGCCGTTCATCGACAAATATCTGCGCGGCGCGAAGGAGATGGACGCCGAACGCCGCATCCGTCTGTTCCGCCTGGCATGGGACTATGCCGGGACCGCGCTGGCCTCACGCGTCGAACTGTACGAGCGTTTTTATCTCACCTCGGGAGCACGCAACCAGCAGCGTGCGCACCAGTTGGCCAAACGCGACAGCGCGATGGCGATGGTGGAACGGTTTCTGACGGAGCCGGCAGAATAGTGCTATCGGGCGACTGGACATTGGGTTGCTCGACCGCCGGGCCGGGCTGTGCCGCTCGTCGCAGCAGCAGCGCGAACAGCGCCAGCAGCACGAATGGCGCGATCGGCGCGTCCAGGCCCAGCGCCAGCATGCGTGACACCGCCGGAAGCACGAACCCCGCCGCCAGGCCCAGCTTCTCCCAAGGCAGGAACCCGTCGCGACGGCCGACACTCAGCAGCCATGCCAGTGGCAACGCCAGCAAGGTCAGGTCGTAGTCGAGCACAAACGGGGTCGTCAGCAGCGTACCGCAGGCCGTCAGCATCGCCATCACGATGACATCCGGGCGCCTGCGCTGCACCCAGACCAGTGCACCGCACACGCCGAACGCGACGATCCCCTGCGCCGCATAGCCAGCCGCGACCCCGCCGCCCAGCAGCCGCACTGCCGCGAACACGCTCTGCATCTTTCCAGGCTCAACCAGCCCCTGCTCCAGGGTAGCCCGGGCGAGCGGCGCGGCACGCAGGAAGCCTTCCCATGTGGCAATCCCAAACAGCGCCAGCGACGATGCAGCGAGAATCAGCCCGGTTGCCGCCGCTACCGCGATGGTTCGCCAGTCACGGCGTAGCAGCAACAAGACCGGTACCAGAACCAGAAGCTGCGGCTTGATGACCAGGCAGCCGAGGAACACCCCGGCCAGCATCGGCCGCCGCCGCAGTGCCAGCGCCCCCATCCCGAACAGCGCGGCGGTCAGGAAGCCGTTCTGCCCATGCTCCAGGTTCAGCAGCGCGGCGGGAAAGGCCAGGATCGGCACCACCGCACGCCAGCCCAGCAGCGCCTGCAACACGCGCAGCCAGGCGAAGCCGGTAACGATCTGCCACGCAGCCAAGGCCGCGAGGTACGGCAGAAGCGCCAGTGGCAGACAGACCAGCAGGAACGGCGGTGGATAGAAGAAGGCGGCATAGCCGACCTCTCGGCCGCCGAACGCTGCGCGCTCTGCCGCTGCATGCGTCAGCGGGTCATAGACCGAAGCCGGCCGTCCCACGAGTGCAAGGTGCGAGGCCGCCCAAAAGCTTTTGAAATCCGTGCCTAAAGGCCGACCGTAACGGTCGATGCCATGCGACGACAATGCGACCAACAGCACAGCGGTCAGCACGGCTACCGCCAGGAAGATGCGGGCATAGACAGTGCAGCGTGCCTCGCTCAGCCAGGGCGCGTCGCGCAGAAACGCCAGGGACATACGAGACTCCGAATCGATTCGGCCATGGCCGTTGGATCCGTCATCGGCCAGCCCACGTCAAACTTGTCAACGCCTCGTCGGCAGATCGGCTTAGTAGCCCGTGCGCGTTGCACCGACGACGTAGTTTTTGCGCGGGAACTCCTCTGTGTAGCTGCGCAGACTCTTGCCGGTGCGCGAGCCCATGTCGCGATACGGCCGGGCACGCAGCTTCGCCACGTCCAGGTCGATGCCGTGTCCCGGTGTGGTCGGCAGCTCGACGAAGCTGTCCCGCACCACCAGCGGCGCGATCGCCACTTCGTCGCAGGCAGGCTTGAGGTTGATGAAGCACTCCGCGATCCAGAAATTTGGAATCATCGCCGAGAGCTGCACCGTCGCCGCCAACCCGACCAGCGTGGAATTATAGTTGTGTGGCGCCACCGCGACCGCGTGCGGTTGCGCCATCGCGGCGATATCCAGCATCGCGGAGATGCCGCCGCAGTTGCAGATGTCGGGGTTTATGATGTCGGCGGCACGCGCCGCCAGCGCCTGGGCGAAGCCTTCCTTGGAATAGATCGCCTCGCCGGTGACGATCGGCATGCCGGGCAACGCACGGCGCACTTCCGCGACGAGTTCGATGTTGTCGCACAGGCATGGTTCCTCGTACCAACCTACGTCGAACTCGGCGATGCGCCGGCCGATGCGGATCGCATGGATCGGCGCCAGGCGGCGATGCGCTTCCACCAGCAGGGTGAAGTCCGGGCCGAGCGTCTCGCGCATGGCTTGCACATAGCGCACGACGTGGTCTTCGTCCTCGCGATGGATGAAGCTGCGCCACGGACCGGGGAACGGATCCCATTTCAGCGCGGTGAAGCCCATCGCCTTCACCTTCAGCGCGCGCTCCAGATTCTGCTCGATGGTTTCGCTGCCGCTGGACCAGCCGTTGGCATAGACCTTCACCCGCTCGCGCGACGCACCACCCAGCAGATTGTACAGCGGCAGGTTGGCGTGCTTGGCGACGATGTCCCATAGAGCGATCTCGATGGCGCTCCACGCCGACAGCAGATCCAGCGACGCGCGGCGCATCGCGAAGTCATCGAACAGCACCTGTGCCGTGTGGCGGATGCTGAACGCGCTGCGGCCAATCACATAGTTGCCCATGTGCTGCAGCAGGTGTTCGATGACCGGCTCCTTGCCGGGTGTCACATAGGCCTCGCCCCAACCATGCAGGCCACTTTCCGTCTCCACGCGGCAGAACAGCAGGTTCTTGGCCGTGCCTGGATCGAACAGGAAGGTCTCGATGCGGGCGATTTCCATGGCAGCACTTCCCCCCGGTGTTGCGTCGTGCCGACTGTACGCCTCTGATCGCCGCAGCGGCAACACGGGGAGGCGCGCGCCATGGATTTCGAGGACATCACCTACGCGGTGCAGGGCACCACCGCGATCGTCACGCTCAATCGGCCGGAGAAGCGCAACGCGCTCAGCGGCAAGCTGCTGCGCGAGCTGAACGCTGCGCTGCTGGAGGCGGACGAGCACAACGCCGTGCATTGCGTGGTCTTACGCGGCGCCGGGCCGCATTTCTGTGCCGGCGCCGACCTCAGCGAATATGCGGCGCAGCGCGGGCCGGAGTATCGCGGCCGGCAGGAGATCGACGACGACGTCTGGCGGCTAGAGCAAGGACAGCGCATGCGGATCGCGCTGTTCGATATGCACAAGCCGGTAATCGCGCAGGTACATGGCACGTGTATCGGTATAGGCACGGAACTTGCGTGGTTCTGCGATATCGTGCTGGTGGCGGACGATGCGCGGATCGGGTTTCCGCCGGTACGCGACCTGGGCACGCCGCCCGGATCGATGTGGCTGTATCACTGCGGGCCGCAATGGGCGAAGCGACTGCTGTTCACCGGCGACAGCCTGACCGGCAAGGATGCGGCGCGGATCGGGCTGGCATTAAAGTCGGTGCCGGCAGCGGCGTTGGAAAAGGAGGTGATGCGGCTGGCCGACCGCATGGGACTGGTCGATCCGCATCTGCTGTCGGCCAACAAGCGGCTGGTCAATCTCGGGCTGGAACTGATGGGCGCGCGCACGCTGCAACGCATCGGTTCCGAGATCGATGCGCGCGGGCACCTGGCGCCGAAGGCGCGGGCGTTCCGCGAGACAATGCGGACACATGGGGTAAAATACGCGTTCCAGCAACGGGATGCGGCGTTCGGCAGCGGCTTTGCCTCGGTGGATGGGCCGGATCCGGAGTAGATAGCGAGCAGGACGAAACAATGCAGGGCGTTCCGCTGCTGGGACGGCGGAATGCGCTGCGCGATTCCGCCCTACGCCGGGTCGCCCGGCTCGCCATACCAGGGGTGCGTCAGTGACGCCCGTAGGTGTCCTCCAGGCGAACGATGTCATCCTCGCCGAGATAGGCACCTGACTGGACCTCGATCAACGTCAGTGGAATCTTGCCGGGGTTTTCCAGGCGGTGCACGCAGCCCATGGGCAGGTAGACGCTCTCGTTCTCATGCACCATCAGCACCTCATCGTTGCGGGTGACCCGCGCGGTGCCGTTCACCACCACCCAGTGCTCGGCGCGATGAAAGTGCTTTTGCAACGACAACTGGTTTCCCGGCGTCACGACGATGCGCTTCACCTGGAAACGGTCGCCCTGGATCAGGCTTTCGTAGAACCCCCACGGCCGGTAGAGGCGGTTATGCGCCACCGCCTCGTGCCGCCCGGCGGCCTTCAGGCGGTCCACTATTTTCTTCACGTCCTGCGCCTGGTCGCGGTGCATTGCCAGCACCGCGTCCTCGGTCACCACCACCACAGCGTCGTTCAGCCCAACCACCGCGGTCAGCATGCCGTCGCTGCGCACGTAGCAGTTTTGCGCGTTCTCCAGCACGACGTCGCCCACAGTGACGTTGCCTGCTGCGTCGCGCTCGCCCAGGTCCCACAGCGCGCGCCAGCTTCCCACGTCGGACCAGCCGATATTTGCCGGGACCACCGCGGCGAGCCGTGTGCGCTCGGCGACCGCGTAGTCCAGGCTGATGGACGGCGCGGCGGTGAACGCCGCCTCGTCCAAACGGATGAAGTCGAGATCGGCCCGTCGCGCCGCCACCGCCTGGCGCACCGGCGGCAGCACGTCCGGGGCGTGGGTTTCCAGTTCCTGCAGCAGAGTGCGCGCGGTGAACACGAACATGCCGGAGTTCCACAAATGGCGGCCGTCGGCGACCAGGCGCGCGGCGGTGGCGGCGTCAGGCTTTTCCACGAAGCGGGCGACGGCGTGCACGCCGGGCGCGTCGCGCAACGGATCGCCGCGCTCGATATAGCCGTAGCCGGTTTCCGGGCGGGTGGGATGCATGCCGAACGTAACGAACCGGCCGGCGCGGGCGGCCACCGCGGCGACGCCCAGCGCGCGGTGCAGCGCTTCGACGTCGGTGATGGCATGGTCGGCGGCGAGCATCCACAGCAGGCCGTCCGGGTCGTCCTCGGCCACCAGCAAGGCCGCGGCCGCGATGGCGGGGGCGCTATTGCGGCCTACAGGTTCCAGCATCAGGCGGGCGTCGGCGACGCCGGCGGTGCGGAGTTGTTCGGCAATCAGGAAGCGGTGCTCCTGATTGCAGACGACGATCGGCGGAGCGAAGCCCGGGCCGAGGGCGCGTAACGCGGTCTCCTGCATCAGGGTGCGCTGGGACGTAAGCGGCCAGAGCTGCTTGGGAAAGCTCTCGCGCGAGACCGGCCACAGGCGGGTGCCGGAGCCGCCGGACAGGACGACGGGGATGATGCGGGTGTCACTCATGCGGCATAGTTTGCCTGATCGGCGGCGGAGTCTCTAGCGGTTCGTTCGGGACCAGGTGTGCGTGCGCGACCAGGTGTGGGGGTGCGGGCGCGGCGGCGGACTCGGCTGCGCGTTTCCGCCCGGTCGGTGACGGTTTCGGTTGGCGGCGGGACGGTCGGCGACGGTACAGTTGGTCACCGCCTGGCCAGACGCCTCAATCTCCCCAGGTCAACACAAGGCCAATGTCGCCGGGCTTGCCGCCGGGGAAATCCAGCACACGGGCCGATAGCGTGAAGCCGTGTGGCTTCAGCTCGCGCTCCCAGCGCAGATAGATCTCTGCCGGTTCGCCGCGCAGCATCGCGGGCCAACCATGTTCGGCCACATTAATTGCGCGCCCGCCGTCGATACAAAGCTGGCTGGGAAACTGCAGCAGCATGTATTCCGTCTGGCCGCTCTCCGCCGCTACGCGCGCACGATGCAGCATCTGGCGCCAGCCCTCGTCGAAGGCATGCGCGTCGATCAGCTCCTTGGTCCGTTCCTGCCGCTGTCGCGCGGCGGCGCGGTGCGCCTCGTCCTTGTGCTCCACCTCGCCATGCTGGAAGTCCTCGACCAGGTGACGAAAGTCGTCGGCGGCCAGCCGATCCGCGCTCGGCTTGGGTGGCGGTTCGGCCGGGCTGGCGACCGGAACGACCTGCCACGCTGGCCGGTGGTATTCGCCGAACAGGCTGCCCAGGAAGCCGGGGGGGCTTGCCTTGTCCGAGGGCATTGCATGAAGCTGCCCGCCGGCGGCGACGACGCGCAGCAGGTCGGCGCGGCTGACGATGCCGACAATGCGGCCGTCGCGCAGCACCGGCACGCGCTTGATGTGATGGATGGTGAAGAGCTGGGCGATCTGCTCGACGCCGGTGTCTTCGGCGACGGTCACCAGTGGCGCTGTCATGACATCCCACGCGGTGCGGTCGGTTGCCTGCCAACGGGCCTGGAGGTCGGCATCGGGCGGCGGATCTTGCGTGATGAGCGACAGCCACCAGTCGTGCCGTGCCAGACGTTCGGTTTCGCTGCGGCCGATCAGGTCGCCCTCGCTGACCATGCCGATCGGCGTGGCGTCGCTGTTGACGACGGGCACGGCGCTGATGCCCTTATCAAGCAATAGTTGCGCGATCTTGCGGGTTGGTTCGTCGGGACCGACGCTGGTGACCTCGGCGGTCATCACATCGCGGGCGCGCAGCGGGCCGGTTGCCGCCGGCTGAGCTGCTGATTCCGGTTGCATGCGTATCGTCCTCTGCTCGCCGCCGACAGGCATGTCTGGCTCCATGGGGATAGCGAGCTTTACAAGGCGCGCGCATTGATCTCTGTCAACCGCACGGACGGGAATTGTTGGTGGGTCAGGCGACGCCCAACAATTGCCGCGCCGGATAACACACGGGTCCCGCCCAATTCGTCATGGCGTATCCGTAGCGTTGCCCTGGATCGGTACAAGGCTGGTTTTGCCGACCTTCTGCATCCAGGGTTGTCCGCAGCCCCGTCGCCTGTCACCCTGACGGCGGCGTTCACAGCAGAGGAGTTCCCCCCGCATGCAGGTCTATATCGAATATTGCGGTCAATGAGGCTATGAACCGCGCGCCCGTGCGGCGCGGGACATCATCATGAAGACGCGACCCACCGCCCAGGTGAGCCTGAAGCGGAGCGGAGGTGGTGTCTTCGAGATCACGGTGGACGGCAGGCTCGCGTATTCGAAGAAGGCGACCGGCCGGTTCCCCTCGGACGAGGAAGTGCTGCACACCCTCGGCTGAGCACCGGGCTAAGCCCGGTGGCGCGTGTCCCCGCGACGATGGCGGCGGTGCCTGCCGCGTGACGGTGGCTGTCTCACGGCGTTGCATGAGGGGCCCGCTGGCAACGGCGGGCCCGTCGCTGCTTCAAAAGGCCGCAATGGCAGCGGCTGCGCGCAAAGCCGCGGCCTGACAGAACGCTTGCGATGGCTCGGACGCGGGAGGATTTTGCGCCACAATTTCCCTCACGCCTTCCCCGTGGCAATCTGCCGTCCCTTCATCCGGAGGCCCATCCATGACTGCGCCCGAGATCAAGACCGTCGAGACCGTGCTCCGCCACGCCGACGCCGCGTTCGATCGATCGCGCGAGACCCTGTTCGCGCTGCTGCGCATCCCCTCGATCAGCGCGCAACCGGCGCACCAGCAGGATTGCCGGCGCGCGGCGGAGTGGTGGCGCGATCAGCTCATCGGCCTCGGTTTCCGCGCCGACATCCGTCCGACGGCGGGCCATCCGGTGGTGGTCGGGCACTTCGACGGGCCGGCGGATTACAGCGGGCCGCACGTGCTGTTCTATGCGCATTACGACGTGCAACCGGTCGATCCGCTGGAGCTGTGGACCAGTCCGCCGTTCGAGCCGCAGCTTGTGGATGGGCCGCACGGCAAGCGGTTCGTCGCGCGCGGCGCGGTGGACGACAAGGGCCAGTCCGTGATGTTCCTCGAAGCGTTGCGCGCCTGGCATGCCGTTGGCGGCGGCATTCCCGCGCGCATCACCGTGCTGATCGAGGGCGAGGAGGAAGTCGGCAGTGTCAACCTGGAACCATTCGTCGCCGCGCACAAGGACGACCTTGCGTCGGATCTCGCGCTGATCAGCGACACCGGCATGTGGGACGTTGACACGCCGGCGGTCACCACGCGGCTGCGCGGCATGAACTATATCGAAGTCACGCTGAAGGCGGCAAACCGCGATCTGCACTCGGGATTGTTCGGCGGCTCCGCGCTGAATCCGATCAATGCGCTGACCCGCATCCTCGGTGAGTTGAAGGACGCAGACGGGCGCATCCAGTTGCCGGGGTTCTACGACCGGGTGAAGCCGGTCTCCAACGCACAACGCGCGCAATGGGATGCGCTGGGGTTCGACGAGGCGGCCTTCCTCGGCAGTATCGGCCTGTCGGTGCCGGCCGGCGAACGCGGCTATGCGGCGCTGGAGCGGCTATGGGCGCGGCCGACCGCCGACATCAACGGCATCTGGGGCGGCTATACCGGCGAGGGCAGCAAGACAGTGATCGCCGCGGAGGCCAGCGCCAAGGTGTCGTTCCGCCTGGTGCCGGGTCAGGACCCGGCGGAAGTCTTCGATCAATTCAAGCGTTTCGTCACCGAGCGGCTGCCGGCGGATGCCCACGCGGAATTCAAGTCGCTGTCGGGAGCGCCGGCCTTCGAGGCGAATCTTGAATCGCCCTGGGTGCACGCGGTGCAGGCGGTGCTGCGCGACGAATATGGGCGCGAACCAATATTGATGGGCAGCGGCGGTTCGGTGCCAGTGGTCACATCGCTGCGGAAGGTGCTGGGGATCGACACGCTGCTGATGGGGTTCAGCCTGGATGACGACCAGATACACAGCCCGAACGAGAAGTTCGAGCAATGCTGCTTCCAGCACGGCATCCGTTCGCACGTGCGGCTGCTGGCAAAGTTCGCGGGGGGATAGCACCAGGACGGCGTCTTGCCTCATGCCGGGCCAGGCCGATGCTCATCGGCATCAAGGTGGCCGAATGCTTCACCGCATCCCGCTTGATCTGATGCCTATGGGGTCAAGCCCAGTCATGAGGTTACGTGCCAAAACCTGCGCTACGTCATTCTCACCAACGGCTGGTATCGATGATCACCATCGAACCGCCGGAGAAAGCATGTCCGGTGATGAATATTGAGCGGGCGGGGGACACTGAGGCGGTGCTGGATGTCGCGGCGGCGAAGGCCCGGATCGCTGCGCTCGACGCGCCGCCGCATCTCGATCTGCGGGCGCATGCCAGGGCTGCCGAAACGGCCGGGCGGCGATCGATGGCGATTTTTTGGGCGTTGTGCCAGGCCATGCGCGGGCCCGGCCGACTGACGGTGCACGAGTTTTTCTATTACCACCTCGACGATCCCAGCCTCACCGCCGACGAGGCTCGGCGTTTTGTCGGCAAGCACCGCCAACGCGTCTTCCATTCAGCTTGCAACGATGTGCGCTGGTTCGCCGCCGCGCATGACAAGGCGTTGTTTTATGCGGCAGCACGCGGCGGCGGCTTACCGGTTCCGGAAACGCTGGCGGTCTATGCACAGGGGGAACGCAGCTTCGCCGCCGAGATGCTGCACACGCCGGAGCAGCTCGCCGGCTTCCTGCAACGGGCCGACTGCTATCCGTTGTTCGCCAAGCCGATCGAGGGCATTTATAGCGTCGGCGTGCTAAGTCTTGCCGCGCTAGAGGGAACGAAGATCCGCTTCAGCTCCGGCGCGGTGGCGGACCTCGACGCCGTCGTTCGCTTCATCATCGAATTTGGCGGCGAGGGATTCCTGCTGCAACGCCGCCTGCATCCGCACCCCACGCTGCGCAAGGCGTTTGGCGACACACTGCCCACGATCCGTTTCCTCGTGTTGCTGTCACCGGAAGGCGCGGCGATCGAGAGTGCCGTATTGAAGATTCCGTCGTCGCGTAATCCCGCCGACAACTACTGGCGCGCAGGGAACATGCTCGGTGCGCTGGACACGACGGGAAGCGTGCGGCGGGCAATCACCGGGATTGGCGGCGCGTTGCGGGAAGTGACGGAGCATCCGGACACCGGCACGACACTGGTCGGGCTGGCGGTGCCCGACTGGCAGCAAGCGACCGACGTCTGTCGATACGCCGCTGCGATGTTTCTGGGAATCCGCACGCAATCCTGGGATATCGCCCTCACCGACACCGGCCCTGTGGTGCTGGAGTTCAATTTCGGCGGAGACCTCAATTTGCACCAGCTTGCACACCGGCGCGGTGCCCTGACGCCAACCTACATCGAACACCTCAAGCGATGCGGCTACCGGCGACTGAAACTGTGATGACGCACCGCATGTAATATCAGCCGCCCAGCCACTGACTCCCGCCTGGTTCGCACCGACCGCCTCAACCCGTCATGGGCGGGCTTGACGAGGGGAGCGTCGGCGTGACGAACGATTTTGCACCGGTCGGTCACTTATCACGATTCGTATCGGGGCGAGCCCTGGCACGACGGTCGGGGCGGTCGAACGCATTCGTTCTACTCAGCCCGCCAACGGCACCCGCCATCACCCCAGCAAGCCGCCAGCAAGAGCACTACAGATCGCCCGGCATCCGCCCCGGGATCTGGCTCGAGCACACCGGACGGCTTGTGATCAGCCTCCCGCGCAATAGGTGCAGCCGGCTTCCTGCGCGCGATTCAACCCCCATACGCCCGACGGGACGATGGTAATGCCCGGCACCACGTTGGCTGTCCATTCCTTTGCCGCATCGCCCGCGCTCACGCCGGCGTTGCTGGCGAGCTTCTTGCTCAGGCCCGTCAGCGCGACATTGCATGCGCCGAATATCGTGCCTTTCTCGAGCAATCGGTCAACCGCCATATCGTCCACCATCAGAACGCCGGGCTTCGGGTGGAGGAATGGATTTTTCACGGCAGGCGCGTTGGTTTCCGGATCGACGATCTTGAGCGACTCACCGATCTTGTACTTTCTCCACATCTCGCTGTTCAGCGCGATCGGGAACGCTGCGTGGCGCAGAATGACGACCGATGTCGCCGAGCCTGGCGGTGCACTCGTAGCCACGAACGTGTATGCAAATCCCAGCGGGAATCCGCCACTGATGTCATAGGCGTCGACCACCTGGCGATGGCGCCCCTTTAACTTCCCCGGCCAGCGCGAGCCGTCGGAGCCCGGTGTCGCCGTCTCCGCGCTCGACGGCGTGGGAAGCAGCCCCGCGAGCCCGAGTGCCGCCGCACCGGCAAGGCGACCGAAGAGACTTCGGCGTGGCGCCGCATGAGCCGTGTCTGGACTGAGATTGATCATCCTCTCCTCCATCGTGCTGATCCTTCGTTGTGGTGACTTACGGCTTGGTACTCTACCGGTTTGCCACGGCGCATACTGTTGGCGCTTGTCGCATCCCCCTGACATTCCGGCGGGAGGATAGACCCGCCGCACTTTGTCGGCGATATGGTTCGAGATAAAAACGAATCACTGTACCTGCCCGCCTCGCTTGGTGCAACGCGGAACAAGCCGCCTGCGGCCGATCAAAGCGATGCTCGGCGGCTTCTTCCGATCCGCCTCGTCGGTCGGAACCACCACCGGGCACCATCCTCGCCATTACGTCAGGCTTCGATACAGCATGTAGGCCGAGACCACGATCAACATGCACCCCAGCACGCGCGACAGCGTTTGGCGCTGCGTCGAGAGACGTTTCGCGAGACGCGCGCCGATCCATCCGCCGGCCATCCCGCCGGCGATAAACAGCAGCGCGATCGGCCAGTCCACGAGACCGGAGACGGCATAGTTCGCCGCCGTCATCATCCCGAATGCCCCGACCGCAACCAGCGACGATCCAATGGCAGCGATCGTCGGCATGCCGGTGCCAAGGATCAGTCCGGGCACCACAAGGAACCCACCGCCGATCCCGTAGAACCCGGCAAGCGTGCCGGCGCCGAGGCCAATCGCCTTGAGTCGCCAGGAATTCGCCTGCCTGTCCGCGCCAGGCACCCCGGTGTGGGCCTTGCGCCCGCGCAGCATCAGTAGCGCGATGACCAGCATCAGCAGCGCGAACAGGATCAGCAGCCGGCGACCGTCCACCACCTTGCCGATCGACGATCCGACGAATGCGCCCACCAGCCCGGCGGCGGCGAAGTTCAGCGCCGGCCGCCAGCGGACATGGTGCGCGCGCGCATGCGGCACGAGATTGCCGAACGCATTGACCGCGACCGCGAGCGCGCTGGTGCCGATCGCCTGATGCGGGTCCGGCATTCCCACCACATAGAGCAGCAACGGTACAGCAAGAATCGACCCGCCGCCGCCGACCAAACCAAGCGTGAAGCCAACGATGACGCCGCTGGCGATCGCCCCAGACGTCTGCAACGGGTCCACCTGCCGCCACTTAACCGTGCGACGCCGAAGCCGCGCTTCCTAAGCTGCGCGCGTTGCCTTCATCCATTGCTGGATCGGTTGCCACGGCCCGGTCAGATGTTGCGACGGCGGGAACGGGCCGAGGAAGGGCGGATAGGTCGCGTCCACCGGCTTAAGCGCGCGATCCGGAAAGTCCTGCTCGTTCCCCGGCCGATGCGGCCGAGGCTGGCTTGCGATGAATACCGCGACGTCGAACGCATCCTGCGCGCTCATTACGGGATGGGCATAATCGGTGCCGAATGGCATGTTGGCGCGGATGAAGTTGGCTGCGGTGATCGGCCGCGCCATGCCGGCACCGTCGTTGAAGCTGTCCGGCCCCCACAATGGCGGAAATTGGTAGCGGTGCCGTTGCGCCGCATCCCCTGGCCCCCAGCGCTGCCCTTGCCCGTCGGCCTGGTGGCACACTGCACAGGTTGCCGCGAACACCTGCGCGCCGTGTTGCGGATTGCTGGCCGCGGTCGGCAACGGGAGCGGCGGCGCCCCCCGGCCATCGGCGCTGCGCCCGGTCGGCACGCCGGCGCTGACGAACCGGATATACGTGAGCATCGCCTTCATCTGCGGGCTGCCGACCGGCATTGCGCGGCCGTTCATGCTGCGCTCCAGACAGCCGTTGATCCGCTCCTCCAGCGACCGCACCTCATTCTCGCGGCCGATAAACAGCGGAAAGACGCCCCAGACGCCGGCGAGCGGCAACGCAAACTGCCTGGTACCCGCATCCAGATGGCAGTTCTGGCACTCCAGCCCATTGCCGGAGAAGCGCATCGCCGGATCCGGGGCATCCGGTCCGATCGTCGCCGCAGTGTGCACGATCAGGTCGCGGCCGGTGCGCACCGTCTGGCCGAACGCGTCCATCGGCAGAGCGTCGACATTGGGAACGGCCCACTCAGCGGCGGACGCACCCGACAGGAGGCCGCCGCAGATCAGCGCGATTATCGGCAGGAGTTTCGGTGCGATGCCCGACACAGCGAAGCCATCCCCGTTATCGTGGCGATCTCGCCATGATCTTGCTTTGGCGTCAATCAAATAGCCAAACCTCGAGGGTGCGGATCGGCAGGCCAGCAACCAGCGATGTGCAATCGTCGGCAGCCCTTCATCCCAGCCTTGTGGTTGGACCCGCGCGCTGCCACCGTAACCGTTTGTTATCCATTACGCTGCTATAAGCGCGGCGGCTTGGCGACGGGCGACATGACCCTCCCCTGTCCAGCGTAAGCCAGACCGGCGGGCCGGGTTGACCCAGGTCAATGAAACGGCTGGCTGGGAGCGCCATCAATAGTGTATGAAACATACCTTCGCAGGACTGGAACCGATCGAGATGGATGGCGGCGCAGCCGTTGGCCGTGAGAAATATCAGCGCCTGTTGGCGATGGCGCGCCGCCTGCCGCCGGTCGTCACCGCCGTGGTGCATCCGTGCGACGCGGTGTCGCTCGCTGGCGCGGTGGAGGCATACCGGCTCGGCCTGATCGCACCGATCCTGGTCGCCCCGCCCGCACGGCTCGCAGAACTCGCCCGGCAAAACAACATCGACATCTCGGATCTTCCGCTCGTCGCCTCGGAACACAGCCACGATTCAGCGGAAAAGGCCGTCGCCCTGGTGCGCGAAGCGAAGGCCGAGGCCCTGATGAAGGGCAGCCTGCACACCGACGAACTGATGGCCGCGGTGGTCGCCCACGGCAGCGGCATGCGCACGGCACGCCGCATCAGCCATTGCTTCATCATGGACGTGCCCGGTCACGCCGCGCCGCTGATCATCACCGACGCCGCGGTGAACATCGCGCCCACGCTGGAGGACAAGGTCGACATCGTACAGAACGCGATCGACCTCGCCCATGCACTTGGCATCGAGCAACCTCTGGTGGCAATCCTGTCGGCAATGGAGACGGTGAACCCGAAAGTGCCCTCCACCATCGAGGCCGCCGCCCTGTGCAAGATGGCGGATCGCGGCCAGATCACCGGCGGGGTGCTCGATGGGCCGCTGGCGCTGGACAACGCGATCAGCCGGGACGCTGCGGCGATCAAGCACATCGTCTCGCCGGTGGCAGGGCGCGCCAACATCCTGGTCGTGCCGGACCTCGAGGCCGGCAACATGCTGGCGAAGAGCCTGTCGTTCCTGGCGGGGGCGGAAAGCGCCGGCATTGTGCTGGGCGCGCGCGTGCCGATCATCCTGACCAGCCGGGCGGACACGCTGATCTCGCGCATCGGTTCCTGCGCGGTGGCCTCGCTGGTGGCAGCACGACGACGGCAAATCGCCGAGGGCGTGATCCGGTAGTTCAACTTCTCCCAAGCACCGGCTGAAGCTGCGAAGCGGACCGACTCGGTCGGATGGCGACGCGAACCGGCCATGGGCGGCGCGGCTAAAGGTGCCGCGGGGCGACCTGATAACCCTCGGTGCTTCGCACCATCGACCTCTCCTGCGCTTGCGGGTGAGGTTATCAGGGGCCGAGGCGGCGGCGCGCCTTGCGCGATTCCAGCTCCTTTCGGGCGCGTTCGATCATCAGCGCAGTGCCGCGGCGCGGCGCGTTGAACCGTACGCGAGCCCTGGCGTGCATGCTTTCGATGACGCCAAGCAGGTCCTCGGCGGACGCCAGGTCGCCGCGTTGCAAGGCGGCGCGGAACACATCCTCGACCGCATCCTCCAGCCGGCGCCGCAACCAATTCTGCACCTGGTATGGCGGGGCAGAAGGCGCCGCCTGATTCTTCTCTCCGAGCGGGGTCAGTTTGACGCCCCCGCCAAGGCCAAAGGACATCCGCCGCATAAGCGCCTCCGCCATCAGCGTTTGGCTAACCGGCGGGCGGTACGCAACAGGAGTTGGCGGTCTTCCGGCGCACATTCGCGATACAGCCGCAGCAGGGCCAGTTCGTCCCCGGTGCCGGCCTGCATGTTCGCGCGCTTTTCGCGCCCGTGGGTAAGGTGTTCGATCCCGACGGAGAGCACCTCGGCTATGCGCGAGAGGTTGCCGGTGAGCTGACCGGCACGTCCGGTCTCCCACTGCGCCACCGCACTGCGCGAAACGCCAACGGCCTCCGCCAATTGCTCCTGGGTCCAGCCGCGCTCCTGCCGCGCGGCACGTATCCGTTCGCCGATCTGTACCGGGTCGCTCATGCCGCCCTTGTAAGTCAGTTCCGCTAACCAGGGAAGCAGAATTGCACGTTGCCAGGGCGGCTCGGCGGGCCCGTGCTCGCCACGCACCGGATGGCACTCCGCCACCTGCGGCCAGAATTCACCTCGCAGCATGTTATTTCTGTTGACGTATAATGTCATTTCAACTAACTTACCGGCTTCCCTGCACCCCCTGGAGCACCCTGTCCCCATGTCACGCAAAATCGCCTGGACCGATGCCCAGGATGCCCAAATCCGCCGGCGGCGCAGCGAAGGCGCAAACTGGGAGGCGATCGCCGCTGACCTGGCGCTGACGCTATGGGCGGTGACCGAGCGCGGCCGCCGCATCGGCGCCGGCCGCCTGCCAGTCGAGTTCGTCCCCGCACCCGACGACCCGCAGCGCGAGCCGTTGCCGGCCGGCCATCCAACGAGCTGGGACGCCATCAACGCAGGCACCGTGCTGGAGGGCGAGCCTTGCCCGTTGCGGTTCTTCCGCCGCTGACCCTCGCCCTCCGCATCTCGCCTCACCGCATCCAGCGAGGAGCCTCGCGCCATGGTCGCTGCCACCAAAGACGCCGCCGCCCAGCCCACCTATCGTCCGGCGCACGTAGACACGCCGGACGGGCAGCCGGTTGACGCGGACTTCGTGATCTACCGGCTGGAAGAGGCCGGCGCGACGCTGCTGGCACTGCCCGGCACCGGCTGGACCACCAAGCTGCGCACCTCCAACATCGAGATCGTCCGCACCGCGCTGGAGAGCTACGGCTGGACCGAGGCGCGCATCCGCCCGCCGGTCCCGTCGGCGGAGAAGATCACCCGCATGGACGAGGCGATGGGCTGGATCGGGGTGATCCCGCTGGACCGCTACGTGCTGCGCCGCATCGTCGGCGCGCGTAGCCTGGTGCATCCGATCACTGATCGCCGCCTATTTCCCTGGCGACGGCTCGCCGCAGCGCTCGGTGCGGACCACAAGGCGGTGCAGCGCTGGCATGCGCAAGGCATCGACATGATCGTCGCTGCGCTGAACCGGGCGTGACCGACAGACGGCGGAGGAAATGCCATGACGGGAAGCCGGCCTCTGGCGCTGCTGCTGGGAATGATCGCGCTGTCTGCGTGTTCTCCGTACGCCTACAACCAGGAGATCGCCAGCTTCAGCACCGGTGTCGACGCCGTCGTTGCGAGCTATCGGACCGGCCAACAGGCGGTCGGTGCCATCGTTCTGCACCAACAGCAGGCCGCCGATGCCGCGGCTCGAACGCGATTGCTCCTGTTGCCGGGGTGCGACCAAACCGACCCGAGCGGCTCTCCCCCCCAGTTGCCCGACTGCGCCGTTGTGGCGTTCAAAGGGCAAGCCGTTCCGGCGCCAACTGCGGTGCAACAGAACCTGGCGGATGCGGCGCCGGCGTTCAACGCGCTCCAGGAGTACGCCACGGCATTGGCGGCGGTGACCGCCTCCAACGACGTAACAGCGCTGAATCAGGCCGCGCAGGGTCTGGCCACAGCGGCCGGCGGAATGGCCCGAACGGCCGCGAAACTGACGCCAAAAGCGGCGCCAGCCAGTTCCCTGGTCGCGCCGGCGGGCAGCCTGATCCTGCAGGCAGTTGCCATCGCTCTCGATCAGCGCCGCCTGGCGGCGCTACGCAAGGCGGTCCCGGCAATGGACCCCACTGTGCAAGTGCTCGGGCGGACGCTCCAGGGCGCGTTGGCCGACATCCGGGCGCAGCAATTGCTGTTACTGGGGCATGAACTGCGCAGCGCTGCCGAGCCGCTGGAGGTCCCCGCCGTCGGCAAGCTGAGTGTCGCCGACTACCAGAGCAAGCTCGCGGCCGTGCAGGCCGGGATCGCGGCGTTCAACCAGGCTCGCGCCGCCGATCCGGCCGCAACCGTCACAGCGATGGTGAATGCCCATCACCAACTGACGCTGGCGCTGCAAGCCAATGCCGGACAGGGGATGGCGGTGCTGACCGGCGTGCAGACCTTCGCCACCGCGGCCGAGACGTTGAAAACCGCGATCGGGGCCGCTGCCGGCGTCATGGCCAAGGCGCCGGACGCCGCCAGGAAGTGACGACAAGCCAGCCGGACTCTGACAACAACCGCTAGCCCGGGAGGGTATCATGGCACAGGTGAATCCGAACGAGGTTGCCACGGCCGGCATCCAGGTCCTGCAAGCTGCCATCGCCGAACTGGACGCGTTGAAGCAGCAGCCGGACCCCGATCTTGGGCGGATCGATGCGTGGATCGACGCGTTGCAGGCCCGGCAGGCCACCTTGCGCGATCAGGTGTTGCGCACGATCGAGGCCTCCCCTGACAACCGGCAGGCAATCGCGGCGATGACGACGACCGCCGCCAGCCTGAAAGCCGAGGCCGCGGCCATGCAAGCCACGGCCGCGGACCTCACCAGCGTGGCGAAGGTCGTGACGGCCGCGACAGCGCTGGTTGCCGCGCTCGCGCCCTTCATCTGAACGGCACTGCGTGCGGATGATCGATCGTGTGTGGCGCGGGGCAAGTCAGGCGAAGACCGCAACACGGGGCGGCAAAGCAAGCTTCCAACATGGAGAAGGCCGAGAGCCGCGCAGAGCCACGGAGTTAGCCAGCGGCCGCGGCCGCACCCCTATGGCTGGAAATGGCACGCATTGGAATCACCGGTACGGGCGCTCAGGGCTATTTCCATGGTAGGACGCCCTTGTTGCGCGCCGCACACCGGCGGTCGGCACGTGGCCAAAATAGCCACGACTATGCGATCCGTGGTTCTCCGCGTCTCTCGGACCTCTACCGGTTGCAAGCTTGCTTGCCGTCTGCCGCCATCCCGCTACGACGCCTTGTGGATCGGGTCCACCCAGAGGACCGCCTCCGGCTTCTCCACCGGCTCGATGTCCAGGTTCACCACCACCGCTTCGTTGTCACTGCGCACGAGCACGCATTCCAGTGTCTCGTCGGAGCTCGCGTTGATCTCCTGGTGCGGCACGTAGGGCGGCACGAAGATGAAGTCCCCCGGTTCGGCCTCGGCGACGAATTCCAGCTTCTCGCCCCAGCGCATCCGAGCCTTGCCGCGGATCACGTAGATCACGCTCTCCAGCGCGCCGTGATGATGCGCACCGGTCTTGGCGTTGGCATGGATGTGCACGGTGCCGGCCCAGATCTTCTGCGCCCCGACCCGCGCGGCATTGATCGCCGCCGCACGGTTCATGCCCGGCGTCTGCGGCGTGTTGGTGTCGAGCTGGTTGCCCTTGATCACCCGCACGCCGTTATGCCGCCAATCCACCGTGCCAGGCGCCGGTGCCGCATGGTCATGCTCATGGCCGAGGCTCATTGCCCTGCTCCTTCGCTTGCATATCGGTGCCGTTGTCGCGCCTTGCGCCGCAGATGGGAACCCCGGCCGCACAGGATTCCCCCGGCAATCGCCTTTCGCCCCAATGCCCTCGTCATGCCGGCGACGGCCGATCGGCGTAAAGATCTGTCGAAGGCGGCAATTCTGCGCCATTCGAGCCGCGACCGACAAGGGCCGGCCATGGCACAAGAAGGCGCGCAGTGTCCGTCGCCGGTTGCTTGAGCCTCATGGGGCGACGGCCCGCGCCGATGACCGGGCGGTTGCAACGGGGCGCGGCACATGGGAACCTTCGGGCCAGCCCGCCGCGCACCCACACCGCCGCGCAAAGAAAAGCGCCGCACCTGTGACCCAGTTCACAGGTGCTGCGGCAGCGGCACCTTTACGCTGCCCCAAAATGGGGGACCGGCGATGGACACCATCCTTGCCGAACAGGGGCTGCGACTGACCTACCTGCGCGATCCGTCGAAGAGCGACGCATTCGACCCGTGCCGCATCCTTGACGACCTATGCAACGATGGCATGGGGGGAGCCATGCTGCCGTGGCAAAATGGCCTGCGCATGGCCGGGAGCGACCACCTCGTTGTCGCCACGGGTGCCAATGATGGGCGATGTTTCGGCGTCATCGGCGCGAGCGACCTGGCGACGGACCGCGAACCGTTCCTGTTCCTCGATGCGGCGTATATGGCGCCCACGGTCCACACCTCCCCCCTGCTGCAACGCATGCTGGCCTTCGCAATGCTGCGGATCGCCGGCTTTGCCACGGTGCCGTACGTGCTCGCAGCCTGCGTCCAGACACCGTGCTACGCGCGCAGCCTGCAGGAATTCGGCCAGCGCTTTTCCGCGGCCTCGCTGTTTCCCGCCGCGCCGGACGCTGTCGTGATTGACCTCGGCATGGCGTCACTGGCACGACGCATCGTGCGCGTCGTCCGGCCCGCATCGCGGCACCAGATGGCCGGCAGCTTCCGCTCCACCGTCGCTGCCGGCGCCGGACGCCATCCGGGCGGCATCGCCGGCGGCAGCACCAATGGCAGCCATCGCATGGAGGAGACGCTCGTCGTCATCGACCTGAGCATGGCGGACGACGCGACCATTCTCGATGACGCGCGCAGGCTATACCGTGCGCGACCGAAGAACGGCGCGCAGCGCGGCTTCGTCGGTGCGGATGCCCATGATGCGCTGCCCCCGCGGCAACCGTTGCCCGACGCCACCGCGCTCTGATCAGGCGCGCTGCCGCGGCACGAAGCGCCCGGTGCCCGGCGTCGACAGCAGCCGCGCGCCATCCCAGATCAACCGGCCGCGCAGGAAGGTTGCGGCAACGCGCGCACGCATCGGCCGTCCGTGGTACGGCGACCAACACATCTCCGCCCGATCCAGGATCGCCGCCTGGTCGAACGCGAAATCGCCAGGCTTTAGCACCAGCAGGTCGGCATCCGAGCCGACACGGATCGCTCCCTTGCGTGGCCACAGCCCGTGCAGCTTCGCGCTGCGCTCAGCGCAATAGGTCGCCATCAGCGTGGGCGGCAGGCCGCGTTCGGCGAGCAGGGAAAACATCAGCGGCGCGAAACTCTGCAACCCGGTGAGCCCGGCACCGCAAGCGAAGATATCCGGCAGCGTCTTGCGTTCGATCGGCCATGGCGCGTGGTCGGTGGAGACATAGGCGATCTTGTCTGCTTGCAGACACGCCCACATCCGCTCGACCTCCGCGGCGGTGCGCAGCGGTGGATTGCATTTGGCGAGGCCGGCAAGCCGGACAATGTCATCCTCGGTCAGGCACAGATACTGGATGCAGGCTTCGCCAGTGGTCTGCGCGCCCATGTTACGAAACGTTTCAGCGATCTCGAAACCGCGCGACAGCGACGAGTGCGCGATGTGCACGTGCGCGCCAGTCTCCAGCGCCATCTCGAAGATTTCCAGGTCGGCCATGGTTTCCGCCAGCGGCGGGCGGGTACGGCAGTGCATGATCGGCTCGCAGCGTCCCGCCGCGCGTGCTTCGGCGGTGAGCGACTCGACCAGTTCCTGGTCCTCGTTGTGGATCGCCACCGGCAGACCGGTCTTCGCGATCTCGTGGAACGCCGCGAGCATGGTCGGATGGTCGATGCGCGGGAAACGCACCGCGTCGTACTCATATGTAGAGAGCTTGAACGCGGAGATGCCCGCGGCGGCCAGTCCGGGGATCGCATCGATGCCGCCGGTCTTCAGGATCGTGCCGTACAGCGCCATGTCGACATGAGCGGTGCGCTCCACCCAGCCGATCTTGTCGGCGAGGATCGCCGCATCGGTGACCGGCGCCGGCACGTCGTACGGCATGTCGCAGCAGGTCGTAACGCCACCCGCCGCGGCGCAGCGCGTCGCGCTTTCGATGCCTGGCCAGCCGGTGGACGACGACGTGTGCATGTGGCCATCGACCAGGCCGGGCAGGATGAAGTTTCCCCCGAAGTCGATGGTTTCCGCCGCCGGCGGCAGCGCACCTTCGCCGATCGCGGCGATCGTCTCGCCGCGCACTGCAACGTAGCCGTGGTCGATGATGGTGTCGGCGGTGACCACCGTGCCGACGATCACCCGGTCGAATGGTGTTGACACTTATATATGTATCCTCTGCTGCGCGCGGCGCTGGCTGACCACTGCGATACCGCGCCTGGTCGCATGCTGCACCAGTACCCGGACAGGTTGAAGGGCAATCCCCCCGGTCCTTGCAGTTCCATTGCGAGGAGCGCCGCGACGAAGCAATCCCCAGCATGACGAGCAGGCGCTGCTCATCAGGCGGGGGATTGCTTCGTCGCTGCGCTCCTCGCAATGACAGAGGGGCCGGGAAGGCGGCGACCCGCGCTTCGGCGATCGCGGACACCAATGCCAACCGCCCCGACCATCGGCTCTCGCCTGTCAGTCTTTCAGGCGGTCGGGATAATGCCCCATCGCGCTGGTTCGCTCGCTGCGCGGTTTCCCTCGTTGCACAGGTTGTCTCGCTGCGCTGGCTCGCTCGCAGCGCACGTCCCAGCGCTTTCCCTGCGCTTCCTCTCCGGGTGCGCTTGCCGTGATGTCGGCGCGATCCTACGAAGGCACGTGTGAAGGCCAGACCGTGCGCGAGAGGCAGCCAATCCTCTGCGCCCACCGGAGGAACAAATGATCCTGCACGACGTGAGGGTGCATCCCTCAAAGGACAGCCTTAAGCGCGAGGACCAGCTTGCCTGGAAGTTCGCCATGCTCGCCGCCGACAAGGTGCCGGTGGAGAAGGACGTGGCGGAAATGATCGTCAACCGCGTCATCGACAACGCCGCGGTGGCGGTCGCCTCGGTCAATCGCCACGCACCGATGTCGGCGCGCGACATGGCGCTGGGTCATCCGCGCCCGCGCGGCGCGGCCGGCGCGACGGTGTTCGGCGTGCCGTCGGGGAAAACCGTCAGTCCGGAATATGCCGCCTGGGCGAACGGCACCGCGGTGCGCGAGCTCGACATGCACGACACCTTCCTCGCCGCGGACTACTCGCATCCCGCCGACAACATCCCGCCGATCCTGGCGGTGGCGCAGACGATGGGCAAATCCGGCCGCGACCTGGTGCGCGGCATCGCCACCGGATACGAGATCCACATCAACCTTGTGCGGGCGATCTCGCTGCACAAGCACCGGATCGACCACATCACCCATCTCTGCCCCGGACAGGCGGCCGGCATCGGCACGCTGCTGAACCTGAAGCCGGAGGTGATCTACCAGGCGGTGCAGCAGGCGGTGCATGTCAGCGTCACCACGCGGCAGTCTCGCAAGGGCGAGATCAGCTCGTGGAAGGCCTACGCGCCCGCGCATGCCGGCAAGCTGGCGGTCGAGGCGGTGGATCGCGTGATGCGTGGCGAAGGCGCGCCCAGCCCGATCTATGAAGGCGAGGACAGTCTGATTGCCTGGGTGCTGGATGGGCCGCAGGCGCACTACCAGGTGCCGCTGCCGGCGCCGGGCGAACCGAAGCGGGCGATCCTGGACAGCTTCACCAAGGAGCACAGCGCCGAATACCAGTCGCAGGCATTGATCGACCTGGCGTTTCGCATGCGCGAGAAGATCCCCGACCTGGAGGCAGTGGAAAAGATCATCATCCACACCAGCCACCACACCCATGCGGTGATCGGCACCGGCGCCAACGATCCGCAGAAGCTGGACCCGAAGGCGAGTCGCGAGACGCTCGACCACTCGATCATGTATATCTTCGCCGTCGCGCTGCAGGACGGAAGCTGGCATCACGTGGACAGCTACGCGCCGAAACGTGCCGCGCGGGAGGATACGGTTCGGCTGTGGCACAAGATCGAAACCCGTGAAGATCCGGAATGGGAGCGGCGATACCTGTCCACCGACCCGAACGAGATTGCATTTGGCGGCCGCGCCGAGATTTTCCTGCGCGACGGCACCGGGCTGGTGGACGAACTGGCGGTCGCGAATGCGCACCCGCTCGGGGCGAAGCCGTTCAAGCGGGAGGACTACATCCGCAAGTTCCAGACCATGACCGACGGCATCATCACCGCCCGCGAGGCGAATCGCTTCCTCGAGTTGGTGCAGGACCTGCCGCGGCTGAAGGCGGAGGACCTGCATGCACTGAACGTCGTGCTGCCGGCCGGGACGCTGTCGGTCGGCAAGCCGGGAATCTTCTGACGCCAACCCTCCGCTGCCCGCGTCATGCCGATGAAGGTCGGCATCCAAGACTTTCCTTCGCATCAGCAAGCAAAGTCGTGGATGCCGACCTTCGTCGGCATGACGCGGGGAAGCGGCGGCGGTAACCATCGACGACTGAAAGGAACCCAATCATGAGCGACACCGCTGCCATTCCCAACCGGGCGAAGAAGGGCGTCGGCCTGTCCGGCGTGACCGCCGGCAACACCGCGCTGTGCACCGTCGGCCGCACCGGCAACGACCTGCACTATCGTGGCTACGATATCCTCGACGTCGCGGAGCAATGCGAGTTCGAGGAGATCGCCTACCTGCTGGTGCATGGCAAACTGCCGACGCGCGCCGAGTTGGCCGGCTACAAGGCCAAGCTGATCGCGCTGCGCGGACTGCCCATCGCGGTGAAGCAGTCGCTGGAAGCGCTGCCCGCCGCCTCGCATCCGATGGACGTGATGCGCACCGCGGTGTCGGCGCTAGGCTGCGTGCTGCCGGAGAAGGACAACCAGAACCAGCCCGGCGCGCGCGACATCATTGACCGGCTGATGGCCTGCCTCGGTCCCGCACTGCTGTACTGGTTCCACTACGCGCATAACGGCAGGCGGATCGAGGTGGAGACCGACGACGACTCGATCGGCGGCAATTTCCTGCACCTGCTGCACGGCAAGCCGCCGAGTGAGATGTTTGTCCGCGCCATGCACACCTCGCTGATCCTCTACGCCGAGCATGAGTTCAACGCATCGACGTTCACCTGCCGGGTGGTGGCGGGCACCGGGGCGGACATGCACTCGGCGATTACCGCCGGCATCGGCGCGCTGCGCGGGCCGAAGCATGGCGGCGCCAACGAAGTGTCGTTCGAGATCCAGAGCCGCTACGCCACGCCGGACGAGGCGGAGGCCGACATCCGCAAGCGCGTTGCCAACCGCGAGGTGGTGATCGGCTTCGGCCACGCCGTCTATACGATCGCCGATCCGCGCAACAAGGTGATCAAGGACGTCGCGCGGCGGCTGTCGCAGGCGGCGGGGTCGATGAAGCTGTTCGACATCGCCGACCGGATCGAGGCGACGATGGCTGACGCCAAGCAGATGTTTGCCAACCTCGACTGGTTCAGCGCGATCTCCTACCACATGCTCGGCGTGCCGACGGCGATGTTCACGCCGCTGTTCGTGATCGCGCGGACCTCCGGCTGGGGCGCCCACGTGATCGAGCAGCGCATCGATAACAAGCTGATCCGGCCGACGGCGAACTATACCGGACCGGAGAACGTGCCCTTCGTGCCGATCGACCAGCGGCACTGAGTCGAGTCGGATTGCTGCAACAGCCGCCGCGGCAGCGATGCCGTGGCGGCTTTTTCATGTGCGATGGCCTGGAAGAATGACTTGTCCGCCGCATCGCAGCGCCGGCCGATGGGCCGCGTTGCGGCTCGGCTGCCGGCGATGCAGCGCCCGGGGTGAAGACGAAGGTAGGGAGTGACGGCGTCAAGGACGCATTGCGCAGCGCTTCCCCATCCGTCATGCCGGCGCAGGCCGGCATCCACGACTTTCTTCGAGCACGAAAACGAGTCGTGGATGCCGGGCTGCGCCGGCATGACGGATGGGGAAGCGACAGCCCAGCATGGTCGCAGTGACTACCCGTAACGGGTCGCAGAGGCTGCGCGTGACAGGCCACAGCGACTGCCCGTGACGGTTCATACCGACTGCCCATGGCAGGTGACCCCACAACCGAGCGCACGGCTTTCGCTGCCACACAGCACCCTCGCTTGCGTTGCTTCACGTTATGCGCCGATCCACTGCACTGCGCGACGCCGCTGCAACGGCGGGGTTCTAGTCGGCGTGCACGACTCGAATCTGTGGCATGAATGCATCGCATCGGACGACACGTGAAAAATTTTGCATCGACACCGCAATACGACGTTGCTTTTTGTTGACATGCGCATGCGAGACGATGAATAGCGGATTCGGCATGCGCGCTTCCGATTCGCATAACACGTCAAGTCTATCGGCGCACGCATCCAGAAACGGAAGGACGGTCCATGGACCGCAGCCTCGTCCAGGCGAAGCAGAAGCGATCAGGTGCCGGCGCATCAGGCAAGGTCGCGCAAGGAACGGTGAAGACCGCGGTGCACGCACGGTGCACTGGGCTGGTTTGCCACGCGTCGGGACGTGTACGGCCATGGCGTGCGTCGGAACAAGCGCAGTTCCGCGCCGGAAATGTCGGACGGCAACCATGCTCGATTGACGCGCTCGCGCTGGCATGGCGCGGCAATGCCGATCCGATCGCTGCCCTGACGTTGCCGGTCTGTCCGCGCGAAAGCGGTGCGACGGCAGACAGAGTGCGGAACCGGCTGCACGGCCTGCCGTGAGTCAACCCGCGTCAACAACGAACGACACCAGAAGGAGCTTCAACAGGTGAGCAACGAAGAGACTGACGAAAAGCCGCGCGCACAGGCGATGGCGATACGGGCGGCCAAGAAGGCGGCGAAGAAGGGCCGCAAGGCTGCCCCGAAGAAGGCCGGACGCAAGGCTGCCCCGAAGAAGGCCGGACGCAAGGCCGCCGCGAAGGGCGCGCGCAAGGCCGTCGGGCGCAAGGCCGGCGCGAAGAAGAAGGCTGGCGCGAAGAAGAAGGCCGCCGCCCCGAAGAAGGCCGGCGCGAAGAAGAAGGCCGGTGCGAAAAAGGCCGCAGGCAAGAAGGCCGCGCGCAAGACCGGTGGGCGTAAGAAGAAGGCCGCTGCGGCGCCTGCCGCAGAGCCATCGGAAGGCAGCTCGGGCGAATCGATGAGCTGAGCTGACAAAGGGTGAGGGTGCTGCGGGGCGACCCGATCACCCTCACCCTCACCCTCGCCGCTTTGCGTCTTGACCTCTCCCGCCACAGGCGGGAGAGGTTTTCCTCATTGCTACAGGAGTTCTTCCACTTGCGGCGGCGTCAGCAGCCGCGGCGTGTCGTGGCGAAGCATGCGATAGAGCTTCGCCGCCTCCTCCAACTCCTCCGCAGCATCGACTGCATCGGGCAGCGTTTTGCCGGATACCATGGGCCCGTGATTGGCCAGCAGTACCGCGCGCGCATCCTGCGCCGCTGCATGGATCGCCGGCTCCATCGCCGGATCGCCCGGACGGTAGTACTCGACGATCGGTATCCGCCGGCCGACACGCATGACGAAATATGGCGTCAGCGACGGGATCGGATTGTCACGGTCAACGTCCGGCAGGCACGCCACCGCCGTCGCCTGAGTGGAATGCAGGTGCACCACCGCCCCGACATCGGCGCTCGCGCGATACAAGGCGCGATGCATGAACACCTCTTTCGATGGCTTGTCACCGCCGGTATGGTGGAACTCCGAGCCGCGACAACCGCGTCGCGTCGAGCCGCCCGGGACTCGAATTGGCCGGCGTCATCAGGTAGCCGTCGTCAAGCTTCACGCTGATATTGCCGGCACTGCCGACCGAGAAGCCGCGCGCGAACAGACTGGCGGCCAGCGCGACCGGCAGATGCCTGGTGTCCGGTTCCTCCATGTCATGCCTCCAGCATCTCGAACGCCTTCAGGAAGAAGTCGGGCGCGCCGAAATTGCCCGACTTCAGGGCCATCAGCAGCGGCTCGCCACGACCCTGCGCATAGGTCCAGGGCACGCCGGGATCGATTTCCGCGCCGATCCGCAAGCTGCTGACGCCCAGACGCTGCACGACCGAGCCCGCCGTCTCCCCGCCCGCTACGACGATGCGTCGCGCGCCGAGCGCCACGATGCCTTCGGCGATTTGCGCCAGTGCGGCTTCGATCAGTGCGCCGGCGGCGTCGCGCCCCAGCTTTGCCTGCACCGCAGCAACCTTGTCCGGCGCCGCGGACGCAGCGATGACGATCGGCTTGTCGCCGAGCCGGCTGCACGCCCATTCAAGCGCCACTGCCGCGAGCTGCCCGGCATCCGGCGTGGCCAGCGGATCGAGTTGCCATACCGGCACATGCGACCGCGCGATGCCAAGCTGCGTCAGCGTCGCGCGCGAGCACGAACCGGCAAGCACGGCGGCGTGGCCGGTGACCCGGGGCAGAGCGCCGGCGTCGCTCTCGGCCGGCAGCAGTCCCGTGCGGCGGAAGTTCTCAGGCAGACGCATGGCCACGCCGGAACCGCCGGTGATCAGCGCATGCTCTGCCGCTGCTTCGCCGATCGCCAGCAGATGCGCGTCGTTCACCGCATCGACGATCGCATACCGTTTTCCCGCCTCTTTCAACGCCGTCATGGCGTCACGGATCGCCGCGCTGCCTTGCTCGACCGTGGCGTACGGTACCAGCCCGACTATGCCGTCGGTCTGGTGGCCGAGCACGCGCACCAGGTTGGCATCGGTCATCGGCGTCAGCGGATGGTGCTCCATGCCGCTCTCGTTCAGCAGCGTGCCACCGACGAACAGGTGGCCCTGGTAGACGGTGCGCGCGTTGGTGGGAAACGCCGGGCAGGCGAGGGCGAAGCCGCAGCCGAGGTCGCGGACCAGCGCGTCGGCAACCGGACCGATATTGCCTTGTTCGGTGCTGTCGAAGGTGGAGCAATATTTGAAGAAGAACTGGCGGCAGCCGGCGCGGCGCAGCCAGGCCAGCGCGGCGAGGCTTTGCTGCACCGCGTCGCGCACCGGCGCGGTGCGCGACTTCAACGCGACGACGACGGCGTCGGCATCGGGCGGTGCGTCGATTTCGCGCGGCACACCGATGAGCTGCACGGTGCGCATGCCGCCGCGCACCAGCATGGAGCAAAGATCGGTGGCGCCGGTGAAGTCGTCGGCGATCGCGCCCAGCAACATGGTCGGTTCCTCCTGCGGTTCATGGACCTCTCCCGCCTGCGGCGGGAGAAGTCGGCGCGTAGCGTCGGGTGAGGGTACTGCGGGGCGACCCGAAGCAAAAACTGCGTGCCGACCCGATCACCCTCACCCTCGTCGCTTCGCGTCTCGACCTCTCCCGCTTAGCGGGAGAGGTTTTTCGAAAACTCCTGCGCTTGCGTATCCCAGTGTGGCAGCTTCTGGCCGACCTGCCACGCGACCTCGCCCATCTCGGCGCGCAGCGACGGACTGAAGATCAGCCGGCGCAGCGCCTTCGACAGTTGTACCTGATCGCCCGGCTCGCACACCACGCCGGCTTCCGGTTCCACCAGAGTCGCGGCGGCGCCGCCCGCGCACACCGCAACGGGCAGGCCGCGCTTCAGCGCCTCGGCAACGGCCATGCCGTAGCCTTCGAACCACGTGGCGAGCGCGAACAGGTCCGCGCCGCGCCACAACGCCTGCAGCGCGTCGCCGGTCACCTCGCCGGCGAAGCGCACGCGTTGCGCGATATCGAGTTCCTCGGTCAGCGCCACCAGTGCCTCCGCATGCGCGTGATCGCGGCGTGGCGAACCGGCGATCGTCAGATGCCAATCCAGATCGAACAGTCGCGCGAGCGCGCGCAGCAGCACGTCGTGGCCCTTGCGCGGCACCAATGTGCCGATCGACAGGATCTCGCAACCCGGCCCGCCCGAGCCGGTGCAGCGCGGAGCGTCGTCGGTGCCAGGCACCACCACCGCAATGCGCGCGCGATCGACACCGAAGTCGCCGGCGAGGCGTTCGGCGGTGAGGTCGCTGGTGACGATCAGCCGATGCAGGCGGCCGTACAGCCGCCATTCGATCCCACGCAGCGCGTCGCGATCCGCCTCGGCGAAACCGGTTTCCAATGCGGTGGGGTGGTGGATCAGACCGATGGCACCGCGCGCGGCCAACGCATCCTCCATGCCCGCGAAGGCCGGCAGCGCCAGTCCGTCGATCACCGGACGCGTCGCTTCGGCGAGCCGATCCCACGACGCGCAGGCGGCCTCGCGCGCGGCATCATCGGCGAGCGGAAATACCCCCGCGAGTTCGACCACGTTCACCGCATCGCCGTGCGCGCGTAGCTCCGCCACCATGCGGCGATCGTAGGCATAACCGCCGGAGACCTGGTCGAACGGCGCCGGCAGGAAGAGGGTGATGGGCATCATGCGATCGCGCCAGCAAATTCGGCCCGCGCGTTCAGGGTTTCACACACGCGCCGCTTGCGGTTGGCAGTGCGGCACGCGGCCTCGCCTGGTTTGCCGTCGCGCCACGCGACTGAGTGTCGGACACGGGCGAACATAATGGGGTCATAGATGGTGTGGTTGGACACGTGCCGAACCTCTCCCACGGGGCGGGCACATTAAGCGGAAGCCGCGGGAGAAGCTCAAGCCGCTGACGAGCCTGACCGCTGCAGGCCAGCGTTGCGGCGCGTCAGAGAATCGGCGGACACAGAGAAGCGTTCTCCCCCATCATCGGCGGCTGCGGGCTTTTGCCCGGCCCGTATTACACCTCGTGTCGAAGTCCCGCCGCCAATCAGGAGGTTCCCGCGTTCGCCTGGTCGAGCAATGCGGGCGGCAGCCAGATGCGCGTGACCTGCCAACCGGCGTCCGTCAGGTTCATTTGCAGCTTGATCGGCTCGCGCTGGCCCGGCGCGTTGAGGCTGACGATGAAATCGGTGGGATCATGGAAGAACGCCCAGTTCACCCGCACTGCCGCGCCGCGCAGCGCCGTGCCGGTAGCGTGATGGTGCGTCATGTCGACCAGTCCCTCTGCGGTGACCTGTTGGTCCACCGCATTGGCCGCGATGCCCCGCACGAACGAGGCCCCGAACGCCGGAAGTTTGCCGCCGCTAACGGTCACCTCCGGGTCGTCGGCGATGTTGTCGCAGATATCTTCCTTGATGCCCTCCCGCACCGCGGACCAATCAACCAGCGTCCGCAATGTCGCGGCGTCGCCGGTGTGGATCGCGTGGCCGAGGCGATAGAGCGTCACGTAAGGATAGGCGGCGTAACCCACGCCGACGGCCAGGACTGCTGCCATAATAGACTTGGCGGCGAACATTGTCGCGCTCCGTGTCAATGTCGTGTCGCCGCATATAACGCGCGGGCATCACGGCAATTTCCAGGCTCGGATCATCCAGTTAACCACAACTGGTTGAGAAACCCCTAACCATGCCGTGAGCTGACATGTGCAGCCGAAACGCCGGCGAGTTTCGCGTAAAGTTCCGGATCTGTTGCCCCTTCGGTGCTGAACAACAGCACGCGACTGGTTGCGTCGAGGCCAAGTGTCGCGCGGGCGGCCGGATCGGCGATGGCGAGCAAGCAACCCGCAAGGCCAGCGACACCTGATTCGCCGGCGACAATGCGCTGTGTTGCCAACAAGCGCAAGCACGCCACCGCGGCCTCGTCGGGGATTGCCATGAAGGCGGCAGCCGCGCGGTCCAGTTCCTGCCAACCGAGCAGACTGGGTTCGCCGCAGGCGAGGCCGGCCATGACAGTATCGAGGTCGCCCGGAATGGTGACGCGCTCGCCGAACTCCGCGCTGGCCAGCAGACAGGCGGCACGGTCAGGCTCGACGACAATCAGCGCGGGTGCCGGCGCAAAGCGGGAGCGGCATTGCACGGAGACCGAAGCGGCGGCGCCCCCTACCCCGCCCTGGATGAAGACATGCGTCGGTGGGGGGCCGGTCCATTGGTCGGCCGCCTCGTCGGCCATCAGCCGGTAGCCCTGCATGATGTCGCGTGGAATTTCGGTGTAGCCGGGCCAGGCGGTGTCGGAGACGACGTGCCAGTTGTGCGCTTCGGCCTGGCGCGCGCAGTCGCGAACCGCGTCGTCATAGGTGCCGGGGATGCGGCGGATGTCGGCGCCGTAACGGGCGATGGCATCGGCGCGGCCCTGGCTGACAGTGGCGTGAATGAAGATGACGCAGCGTGCGTGGAAGCGCTGCGCGCCCCAGGCGACGGCGCGGCCGTGGTTGCCGTCGGTCGCACACGTGACGGTGATGCGTTCGGTCGCTGCGCAATAGGTGCCGGCTTCCAGGTCGGCGGTGGTCGCAACAGTGCCGGTGCGGGCGAGTTCATTGAGCAGCAGGCTGGCGACGGCATAGGCGCCACCGAGCGCCTTGAAGGAGCCGAGGCCGAAGCGGCTCGCTTCGTCCTTCAGGCAGAGCATGCCGATCCCGGCCTGGCGAGCGAGGTCCGGCAGGTCGCGCAGAGGCGTGGGCGCGTAGCCGGGCCACGCGGTGATCTCTGCCTTGGCGCGGCGGAAGCCGGCGGCGGGGAGCACAGTGATGCCGGGCGTGCCAAGCCGCGGATTCGCGAACAGCCTGAACGGGTGGGGGCCAAGCATCGGCGGAGGGTAGCGCGGGATCGTGTGGGACGCGAGGCACACTGGTGCAGCCGATACTGGAAGCGTTTGGAACCACGAATGAATGCCGATACGGGTAGGTCTGACTGCCGCTGCATTGTTGCCCCTGACAAGAAAGTCGAAGGCCAGGTTCATGATGGGCAGGGACGCGGCGGTGGAACAATGGGCACGGCGACGTCCGCCGGCCGCCCGGTCTGATCGACACCTTCCATAGCGGCTCGATTGGCTTGCTCCTTGCGTGTTGGCCACCGTCCGAGATCGACAGCACCGCAACCTTTAACTGTCCACGACCATGGCGACTCGCGGCAGGTTGCCTGCGCCGGATGCGCAGGACGTTCTGCCAACCACCCATTACGGCGGTGGCCGGCATGGCCTCGCCGCGCCACTCCCTTTACGCTCCGTGGCAACCAACACAGGACCCCGCCCTATGCCGCATCCCACCCGCGTTCTCCTCTGGACCGACACCCCTGGCGCCTACCTGGAAGCCATCGACGCGGCCGGGCTCGCCGAGCGTGTCGCCGTCGAATCCCTCCCCCGCAAAGACACCCCCACGCAAGCGCAGCGCGCCGATACCGAGGCGATGCTCGCCTGGGGCGCCCCGCCCGGCCTGCTGCCTGACATGACGACCCTGCGTTGGGTGCAGGCGCTCACCGCCGGCGTCGAAAGCTGGATGGCGCTACCGGATCTGCCGCCGCACCTCACCCTCACCTGCGCGCGCGGCACCCATCGCGAGTCGATGCCGGAGAACATCCTGGGCGCGCTGTTCCACCTCACCAAGCCGTATGCGGCCATCGTCGAGGACCAGAAGCAGCACCGCTGGACCCGCCGCATGGCCACGCCGCTGAACGGCCAGACGCTGGGCATCCTGGGGCTTGGCGAGATCGGCCAGGAGGTGGCGCGGCTTGCCACCGCGCTGCGCATGCGCGTCATCGGCACCAAGCGGCGCGGCGCGTCGGTGCCCCACGTCGCGGAGTTATTCCCTCCCGAGCGTACCGACGAGGTGCTGGCGCAGTCCGACTTCGTGCTGCTGCTGCTGCCGGCGACGCCGGAGACCGAGAACTTCATCAACGCCGAGCGACTGGCGAAGATGAAGCCCACCGCCTGGCTGCTGAATTTCGGCCGCGGCCACCTGATCGCCGACGCGGACCTGATCGCCGCGGTTGAGGCGAAGCGGATTGCCGGCGCGGTGCTGGACGTCTTCCGCCAGGAACCGCTGCCCGCGGATCATCCGTTCTGGGGCACCGACGGGATCATCGTGCTGCCGCATATCGGCGGCGGCCACCCGACGCGCGACAAGATCGTCGCCCGGCTGTTCGTGGACAATCTGGCGCGGTTCCTCGATCGGCAACCGCTGAAGGAAGTGGTCGACCGCGCCGCCGGATACTGAACCGATCGGCGAGATCAACGCGACTTCCGGCTCGACCGCCGCGGCGGTTGCGGAGCAGCGCGTGTTCCGCACCGCTGACGCCTGATCACTGGCGGTTGGGTTGGGGGGCGGCGTGTGGCACCCTCACCCGGCCTCTTCCGCTGCCGCGGAAGAGGGTAGTGTGGAGAACACCCATGCAGATCACCATTCTCGGCGGCGGCGGCTTCCTCGGCCGCAAGCTCGCAGCACGCCTGGGCGCCGACGGCGCGCTCGGCGGCCAGACGGTCACCGGCCTGACCCTGTTCGACCTCGCCGAGCCGCCCAAGCCCGCCGGCGCCACCTTCCCGGTCACCGCGCTGGCCGGCGACATCGTCGACCTCCCCTCCGAAGCCATCCCGCCCGGCACCGACGTGGTGTTCCACCTCGCCGCCGTGGTCAGCGCCCAGGCCGAGGCCGACTACGACCTCGGCCGCCGGGTCAACCTGCGCGGCACCGACGCGGTGGTGGACGCCTGCCGCCGTCTCGCCGACACGGGCGGGAAACCGCCGCGCGTGGTGTTCACCAGCTCGGTCGCCAGCTTCAGCGGCACCCAGGACTCCGTGCTGGCCGACGACGCCCGCCAGGTCCCCGGCAACAGCTACGGCGCCCAAAAAGCCGCCGCCGAGTTGATCCTGGCCGACGCCTCCCGCCGCGGCTTCCTCGACGCCGTCTCGCTGCGCCTGCCGACCATCATCGTCCGCCCGGGCCGCCCCAACCGCGCCGCCTCCTCCTTCCTCTCCGCCATCATCCGCGAGCCCTTGCTCGGACTGCCGGCGGATCTCCCGGTGCCGGACGCTTTCGCCGCCTGGGTGGCCAGCCCGCGCCGCGCCGTGGATTGGCTGCTGCACGCCGCCGTCCTGGACACCGCCCCCATGGGGCTGGACCGCAGCATCAATCCACCCGGCATCAGCACCACGATCGCACATCTGCTTCAGGCGCTGGAGGCGGTGCGGCCCGGTGCGGCCGCCCTGGTGCGCCGCATCGAGGACCAGGCCATCGCCGCCATCGTCGGGACCTGGCCGCCGGAATTCGAGCCGCTGCGCGCCCGCACCCTCGGTTTCAGCCCGCACGAGCCCATCGCCGAGGTGGTGCGCGCGTTCATCGAGGACGATCTGGCGGCGACCCGCGCCGAGCGCGGTCTCGCTTCCTGAAGCGGAACGGCAATTTTCCGATCGGCCAACGACTTTTTTATCACACGTCATACCAAATCGGCCACACGGCGGTTGAATGCTGCGGCGCGGCGTTCCAAAAGGGACCTCGCTCTTCTTCCTGCTCCCCCTGGACGTCGCTGATGTCGACTCTCCCTGGCGATTCAACCGTCGCGGGCCGCTCGGCCAGCCCGCTCGCAGGGAGAGATGCGTCCGCCGCCAGGACCGCCGCCCGCCCTGCTGTGCACCGCCATCGCCGCCCGCTGGGCGAAGCGGTGCTGCACGTGCCACAGACGCTGCGCGCCCTGGTGCGCGCCGACGAGATCTGGCTGGTCGCGCTGTCGGCCTTCGTCGGTTGCGGCGCCGGCGTCCTGGTCTGGCTGATGACCGAGACCACCCAGCTCGTCCATCAGGTGCTGTTCGGCATCGGCCATAACGAGCGGCTCAGCGCCATGGTCGAGCTGAACCCCTTCCGCACGGTCCTGGTGCCGGCGTTCGGCGGATTGGCACTGGGCCTGGTGGGCCTCGGCATCGCCATGTGGCGCCAGCGCCGCGCGGTGGACCCGATCGAGGCCAACGCCCTGTACGGTGGCCGCATGTCGCTGAGCGACAGCCTGGTCGTGGTGCTGCAAACCATCATGTCGAACGGCGTCGGCGCCTCCATCGGGCTGGAAGCCGGCTATACCCAGATCGGTTCGGCGGTCGCCTCGCGCCTCGGGAAGATGTTCCGCGTCCGGCGCAACGACCTGCGGGTGCTGGTGGGGTGCGGCGCGGCCGGCGCCATTTCCGGCGCGTTCAACGCCCCGCTGACCGGCGCGTTCTATGCCTTCGAGCTGGTGATCGGCACCTATACGCTCGGCACTTTCGCGCCGGTGGCGGTATCGGCCATCGTCGCGGTATCCGTCGTGCACGCCCTGGGCGGCGGCATCTTCGACCTGGACGTGCAGGTGCCGACCAGCCTCGACGCGCTGGATTACATCCCGATCCTGGCGCTGGGGATGGTTTGCGCCCTGGTCGGCGTGGCGATCATGCGCGGCGTCACGCTGACCGAGGAGCTGTTCCGCCGCAGCCGCGTGCCGACCTGGTTTCGCCCGGCTATCGGCGGGCTGGCGGTGGGCACGATGGCGCTGGTCACGCCCGCGGTGCTGTCCTCCGGCCATGGCGCGTTGGGCATCGTCATCGAGGCGCCCTACACGCTGAGCCATGTCGGCCTGCTGGTGGTGCTGAAATCCGCCGCCTCGGCCATCTCCATCGGCTCCGGGTTCCGTGGCGGGCTGTTCTTCGCCTCGCTGTTCCTCGGCGCGCTGGTCGGCAAGACCTTCGCCGGCGCGCTGGCGGTGGTGAGCACGGCGCACGCCGTGTCGCCGATCGTTTGCTCCCTGGTGGGCATGAGCGCGCTGGCGGTCGCCATCATCGGCGGCCCGCTGACCATGGGGTTCCTGGCGCTGGAGAGCACCGGCAGCCTGCCGCTGACCATCGCCGTGCTGGCCGCCTGCGTGGTGTCGTCGCTGACGGTGCGGCGCACCTTCGGCTACTCGTTCGCCACCTGGCGGTTCCATCTGCGCGGCGAGGCGATCCGCAGCGCGGTGGACATCGGCTGGATGCGCAACCTGACGGTCGGCCGCATGATGCGCCGCGAGGTCCGCACGGTGCGCGCCGGCACGCCGCTGGCCGCCTTCAAGCGCGACTTCCCGCTGGGCGCGACGCAGCGCGTGGTCGTGCTGGACGACGAGGACCGCTACACCGGCATTGTGCTCCCGCCGGAAGCACATGCCGACGCCGAGGACGACCACAAGGTGGCCGACATCCTGCACTATACCGACACGATGCTGCTGCCGCAGATGACCATCAAGGAAGCGGTGGCGATGTTCGAGAACGCCGAAAGCGACGCGCTGGCGGTGGTGGACGGACCGGAGACCAGGCACGTCATCGGCCTGCTGACCGAGCAATACGCGCTGCGGCGGTACAGCGAGGAACTCGACCGCCGCCGCAAGGAGCTGTCCGGGGAGTAAGAAACCTCTCCCGCTACGCGGGAGAGGTCGATGGCGCGAAGCGCCGAGGGTGAGGGTGATCGGGTCGCCCCGTGGCCCTTCGCTGCCGGCATCGCCGAACATAGCGTGTCGTCCCCGGGGACCGGGCCGCCGAGAGTCAGCAATTCGGGCGCCTGATATCAGGCTCGGCAAACGGAAATTTGCACCCGGCACGAATCAGGACGGCGGGGCTGGCCGTGGTCCGGCCCCGTGCGTCAGGCGTAGCAGTATGCCGAGCCCCAAGCCTGGGGCGGCCCGGTCGGCGGACCGGTAGCGACGCGCGCGACCGGCGAACGCCAGGACGCCGGCATCGGGGCGAAACCGGCCTCGCGCGCGGCCGCGGCGTGTGGCGCGGACGAAGCTGCGCCGGCCGGAGCCGATGCGCCGCCAACTGTGTCGCGTGCGATCAAGGCAGAGAGCATGCCGGCGGCCGGCGTTTCGCGCCGCGGTGCGGCCAGGCCGGGCATGACATACGGATTGCCCCACCACGGCTGACCCATCGCGGGCCGGTCGCGGCGATTGGGGTCGAACGCCCGGAGGCTGCCGCCAAACGCGAGAATGGCGCGCGACAGCGCCGGCCAGTCGCGATGGCCCGGCCCGATGCCGTCGTACAGGCACATCCAGGCGATGGTGTTGCCGAACGCGCCGCGGATCAGGGCGGCGAGTTGCTGGGCTGACCCGGGCTCCTGGTCCCGCCGCTCGTGGCACCAGGCGCGCAAGCGGGCATTCTGCAAACGCACGGCACGCATGCGCCGGAGCATGTAGTGGAGGAGCATGGCAATGAGCTGAGCCAGCCACTCAGGCAGGTGCGCGGGCGCAGCTTCGCCGGTCCGATCTGCATCGGGGGGAGAGACGCCGGCCGAAGGTGTGAGTGGATCGCGCGTCATGGTGGGGGAGAGGGAGCTGCCTTTCGCTGGCGTGTCGCAATAGCGGGCGGTGTGTAGCAGAGCCGGAAGGTGTCTGTCAAGATAAATAACTGCGACGGTTAGTCCACATGTCATTGCGAAAAGCGAAGCGACGAAGCAATCCCCACCGTGACGAGCCGCTACATGCTCGTCAGGCAGGGCATTGCCTTCTCGCTTCGCTCCTCCCAATAACGCGCAGCGCCAGGCCTCCGGGCGATCGCCGTGACCGCCGGGGCGGGCGCCCTACGCCATGGGATGTTACCGCGCGCGGCACGCGGCCCCCCGGTCTGGCACGGTGCGGCGGGCGGCAAAGCAAGCAAGAATTTCAACGCAGATCAGCAGCAGATGAACGCCGATGCACGCGGATGGGACTGGGGCGGGTGTATCGGCACGGCTCGTCAGGCGCGGTCCTGCGGCTTCCGGCAAGGACGAGCAAGCCGGACCCTGGCCGATC
>Ga0181521_10000073_pt1 | contig 111582 bp, 100 predicted proteins | sample PEATcosm2014_Bin_32_FD_119764 | JGI IMG/M metagenome (GOLD analysis project Ga0181521, IMG submission 119764) | Peatland microbial communities from MTU Mesocosm Facility, Houghton, MI, USA - PEATcosm2014_Bin02_60_metaG | ecosystem: Environmental > Terrestrial > Soil > Wetlands > Peat | place... | reverse complement strand
CACATCCTTGTGTCACGAAGTGAATTGCCGATTGGATGCGCCAGGTGGTTAAAGGAATAGTGCTTTTAGGTGTTCAAAAAGGCCGAATTGCCCTTCGCGATGACGGACAAGGTCAGTGGCTCAAAGCGAGAGCTGCGGAGCGTTCAAGGGTCGGTGCACTCGATTACTTGGACTCGATCCCGCCTGGGACTAGGCGATGACGGGTCTGGAAAGCAGCAATGATCGCCACCGGATGGGGCACCCACGAACGGGCACCCATAAGAATGTGAATGACAAGTCTGGGCAAGAATGAGCAGGTTTGTTGGGGTTTGAAGCGCCACTTCTTAGAATGTTACGTTGTTGTTTATAAATAAGTTGGCGTTTTCTGGATCAGGGGTCGAAGGTTCAAATCCTCTCTCCCCGACCAACTTGTTAAGAGCATTTATTTCAATCACCTATAATCGAATCCATCGGGTGCTTTTGAACTTTTCACAATATGGCCACTCGGCCAACTTCCGATTTGGCAAGCCGACTGGCATAAATACGCCTGTCAAGAAAGTGGTTGGATCGGTAGCTCAGGTTGGCAACCAGGACGACCGATAACGTTCTGGGATTGTGCGTTTTCCTGGCGAGCTGCAGCATCCGCCGAAGAATCTGCCCATACGAGTAAAACCGACCGTTGAACCGGTTTACCTCCTCCACTAGTTCCGCCCAGGTAAGGTGCGCGTAGCTGGCCACCGGATAAGTCAGAGTGTAGTACTTCCAATCCTCTGGGTAATCGTTCGACCGGATCCTGCCTTCGCGCTCCATTTGAGCGTAGAGCTTGGTTCCGGGAAGCGGAGTAAGGATCAGAACATTGGCGGCGTCGATGCCGTATTCCTTGGCCGCGCGAGCGATTGTCTCGCCAATCCCTCGCTGGTCCGTGTCGATTCCTATGATGAAAGAGCCCACAACGCATATGCCGTGCCGTTGAATCCGCTGGACGGACTCGCGGAAATCTCTCCCCTTCTGGAGGTTGAACTTCTTGCCTAAGGCCATCAAACCTTCCACGGTGGGGGATTCGAACCCGATGAACACGCCTTGGCATCCCGCACGCGCGGCGAGCTTCAGCAGTTCGTCATCGTCGGCGAAGTTCATGGTCGCCTGGCATATCCAAGGCCGGGTCAGCCCCTCTTGAATCATCGCCCGGAAGAGATCCTTGGAGTATGCGAGATGGTCTTCGCGAGTACCAATGAGGTTGTCGTCTACAAACAGGATGACTTTCTCCCGGATCAGTCGCAGCTCTCGAATGACATCATCGACGGGCCGGCGGCGGTACGTGCCTCCATTGAACGCGGTAACGCTGCAGAAGATGCAATTTAACGGACAACCACGCGTGGTTTGTACCGAGCCGAGGTAGTACCGTCCGTGGAGCAGGTCGTGGCGAGCAGGCGGGATTGAATCCATGTCGCTGATGCCACCCTCATACATCCTGCGCAGGGCATGGTTGCGCGCATCCGCCAAAACCTGCCCCCATGCCGATTCCGCCTCTCCCGTAACCACCGCATCCACATGCTCCAGCGCCTCATCTCGACAGAATGTGGCATGAATGCCTCCCATCACCACGGGCACTCCCATCGCGCGGTACAGTGCTGCGACTTCGTAGGCCCGCGGCGCCTGAGAAGTGAAGGCCGTTACACCGACGAGATCAGGTTTGGGCAGACATCCGTAATCGGGATGGCCCAGGTTCTCGTCGATCAGTGTCACCTCCCAGTCCGGCGGCGTCAGTCCTGCCACCACGAGAAGCCCGAGCGGTTTCCAGACTCGATACTTGTTCAGACGGTTCCAATGAACTTTGTTCAGGCTGACGACCGGATTGTCGGGATTAACAAGATAGAGTCGCATCTCTTTCCTCCCGGTCTACTGCCCTTCCCGGTCTACTGCTCGATTCGCTTGCTGCAATTTGGTGTCTCGTTCTTCCAGGTGGCTCTCCCGGGCGGCAATAAGGATACACCGAACTCTGTCCCCCTTGCTGGCGACTGTTATCGCCAGTTGAGTACAAGTTCCAATCTTCCCTACCTCTGACAAGAAACTGACCGAGCGGTCATAGTCAAGAGCAAAATGGAAGCGACACGTGAAGGTTCATTCCTCTCACTTCGGGATGACAAACAAATGGGAGGAGGCGATAAGCCTCCTCCCATTTCTCTTGCTGGCCATTCGCCATTGACGATATCGGGCGATGGTTTCTATGCGACCTTGCTGAGAACCTTGGCTTCGAGAACCTTGTCGCTGCCAACAGTCACCTTGATCTGCTTGGGCGTGGCTTCGGCCTTCTTGGGAAGGTTAATCTTCAGCATACCCTTGTCGTAGTGGGCGCTCACCTGATCGAGATCCACGGAACTGGGCAGCGTGAACGACCGGGTAAACTCTCCGTACTGCCGCTCGACACGACGGAAGTTCTCCTCTTTCTCTTCCTTTTCGATCTTGCGCTCACCATGGACGGTGAGGGTGGTGTTCTCGATACGGACATCAATGTCCTTTTCGTCGATGCCCGGAACTTCGAGCTTCAACGTAATGTTGTGCTCGTCTTCGTAGATGTCCACCGGCGGTGCGTAGCTGGTAGTAGTTAATGCCTCTTCCGGGACTTCGGGGCTATACGACTCACGGAAAAGACGGTTCATGCGATTGAGGCGGTCTTGCATCGCGGAAAACTCACGCAAAGGCTCCCAACGGGTCAATAGGGTCATAACGCAACTCCTCTTTTGAGAAATCTAAGGGGGGGAAAGCTTCAGATGGGCTGACTTAGTTCAGGGAACCTGAACGAGTAAGAAGAGGTAGCTTGCTCAATTACGACGCTAGGCTTATGCGCTGCTGTTGTCAACCCGTGGTTCGCCAAAATGGCGATCTGCTGTCGAATCAGGCGGATGAATTGATCTATCCAGTTTGATCAGTCCGGTGCTCTCGGTTTATGCCAAATCGCCGATGCACTCGTTGAGCATTGCTTCCGGGAATACCCCAGCTTCCGAGTTCCAGACGGATAGCCGTCAAACCGGAGATTAGCTCTCCACGGCCAGATTCAGGCCTGAGCGTGCTCTCGGGTCTCCAACGTTTCGGGGCGGAGCAGAAGAGTTCTGAAATCGTCCTCTAGCGCCGACCAATAATTTTCAATGGCTTTCGAACGAGCGCGTCTGACTCCCTGGCATTAGCCCAGGGGCTCTAATCCTTCATGGATTGCGGCGCGGTCTGAGCGATCTCTTCCGTGTACTTTAGGGCTTCCACGGAGTATCCCAAAGCCTTCCGGGCAAGCTCTTGGGCGGAGGCGTGATCGCCGGTGCTATGCACATGGGCAGCGGCTGCGTGTGCGTAAGCCGCCTGGGTGTGGAGTTCCTCCAGATGCGACTCCCTGGTCCCTGTCATTGTCTTCTCCTGATTTTCGCGGGATCCCATGCCTCTTACATTCGGAGTCTTCTATGCTGCACCAGAAAAAACTGAGCAGTTTTATACACGGCCAGCGGCGGCGAGTGCCGCAGCGGTGCCGGACCCCATCGGCGAGGCGCGGAGGCTATCGGTCACAGCGCGTGGTTCCTATTGCTCAGACAGGGGCGATGCCTGGGACTAGTTTCAAGAATGTAAGGGTAGATTAATGATGGCCCCGATCAAGCAACGGGAATTCATGAACTGACACAACCCCTTATGTAGGCTGCTGTTGCCGGGTTGATCTTAACGGCGCCAAAGCATCCCACCTTAACGAGGGAACCGCAGACACCTTAAGGGGGTCTCAAATGCGCGGAATCAGAATTCTATTCGGTACAACAGCACTGCTTGCCGGCGTGGCCCTGGCGCCAGCCGTTCAATCACAGATCTACGTCAACCTTGGTGTTCAGCCCGTTTGTTCGTACGGCTATTACGACTACGCGCCATACGCTTGCGCGCCCTATGGCTTTTACGGGCCGGGATACTTTTACAACGGCATCTTCCTGGGCATGGGCCCATGGGCCGGGTGGGGCTACGGCCACGGCTGGGGCGGCCATCGGTTCGTCGCGGCTGGGGGCGGAAGCTATCGCGGCGGCGGTGGCGCAGCGGCAGCGCGTGGATATTCAGGCGGCGCACGGCCTAGCGCAGGTCGTGCTGTAGCAGTGCGTACAAGCGCTCCGCGCTCGTCCCAAGCCACACCTTCCCGTACCACGGCATCGCACGCAACAGCATCGCACGCGCCAGCTTCGCACGCGGCTCCAAGCGGCGGTGGTGGATCTCGCGGCGGTGGTGGCGGGTCTCGCGGTGGCGGCGGACGGCACTAACCCTTAGCCGCTGAATCAGGCGGCGAGTTAGACAACAAGCGGCGGGGCATACCAGCTCCGCCGCTTTGGTTTTGCTGAGGCGTCTCCTGTTGCAACGGACTCAGATTGGCATCTTGAGGGCGACAACTTCGCGCTATACGGGAACTAAGCATAGGTAGGGTCAACTTCAGGTTGATCGGCAGCAGGTTCAGTTGATCGGCAGCACGTTCATCGGTCTCTTCTCCGGGAGAAGGACGATCGGCGAGGATGAAGCTCCAAATCGCGTTTGGCAACTGGTTCTGCTGCATCCCACACCACTGCGGCTGCGCTCGAGACAGTGTTCTTCGTCAGGACCAGATGGCTCCACGGGGTGGCGGAAGTAAAACTGCAGAAGGGCAGGGACTTCCCTCGGGAAGTGCAAATCCGCAGGCTCCCGACCCTTTTGAGCACCTGCGCCGACGGATCCTCCCAAGGCCCAGGCCGCTTTATAAAACGCGGCGGCGTCCGGAGATCAGGTTGAAGACCAAGATGATCAGCGCGACCACCAGCAAAAGGTGAATCATGCTACCGGCTATGTGAAAGCTAAAGCCCAGAAGCCATAGGACCAGAACGACGACGAAGATTGCCCAAAGCATATTCAACACACCTCTCTGCATTGTGTACGCCTGAGACGGGAAGCCCGGCTCAGGCGCACCCAATGCGTTCACAAACGGCGGTTAGTTCGAAGCTGCCGCCTGGGCCTTTGCGTCCCTGACTGCATCGAGGAACGGGCGTGCCGATGCAGGCGTCGCCACTTCGCCGCGCAGAACGCGGTGTGTGGAGATGTCATGCCCGTAGAAGGCATCCATGGAATCGTTGTCCCGGCGAACATCGGCCCCGGTCAGCGTGAGTCCGGCAAACAGGCCTTTGGCGCGCGAGTAGGTCAGGATTTCGGTATTCAGCTTCCAATCGGTATCGGCAGTGGCATGGCGCCCCACCGGCCCGGCTGCCGCGGAGGCGTCAGCTCCAAGCTGGAACTTGGCGTCTTCCAGGCGCTGCATTCCTTTGTCGCCCTGGAAGATCATGACCAGATCCACGCCTTCGACGCCGATCTGCAATCCCCAGCTTCCGCCGGTGATAACAAAGAACGCAGGCGCGCTCCAGCCGGCTGCGGTCCGGCAGGTGGCTAAGCCCTTGCCGTTCTCCGCGCCAAACACCAGGCCGCCCTTGATCATGTGCGGCACAACGGCAATGCACTTCGCGTGCTCCAGCACCTCTTGCGGAATGCCATTATCCGGCGCGGCCATGATCTGGTGCAGCACCAACGTTGCATTGTCGATCCGGTTCTGCACATCTTCGGGAGTTTCCGCCCAGGCAGTGGTTGCCACGCCCAGACTAACCAATGCTACTAACGTCATGAATCTTTTCATGCATCTCACCTTTTCTACCCATGCGCAGCGTTACCTTCATATTGCGCACTGAGGCGCACAAGGTATCCTCACTCTAGAGGCGTTAACGAGCAATGTCTGAGCAATAGGACTCTCTCGGTGGACGGCGGCCGATCCATCGATGCCGCGGAAGACGTCTTTGGGGTGGACTATACAATTTCGCAAGGTCGTGCCACAGCCCTCATGCAAACCCTCCGCGGTTCCCCTTGGCGCCAGCGACTGGGTGACTTTCCAGTGCCGGAAGCTCGCCGCGGGTCTTGAAAATTTTCGAGAAAAGTGAGCAAAATTGAACAGATTCGCCTGGGCCTGAGGGTGCAGCCTCGTGCTAAAGTTCCGCTGGGGCTGTGCGGCCGGTGGAATGCTGCGGATGTTCTTTTGAATGAGCAACTTGCTGGGTAGAAAGTCCCACTATTCCTGTTCCTTATGCCTGGCTGGTCACGCAAGGGAGTGCAGATTGAAGCGCGATGGGGCGGCGTTCTTGCCGCAAAGTCTCGGGCTATCGCTGCATCTGAAAGGAGCCTCCACGGATGGTTGAGTTCGATAAACCCCCATTTGATGCCGCGGCCTTTCTGATGAGCGCCGGGCTGGGGCGAAGAATTGTCCAACTGGAACCCAAGGAGAGTTTCTTTTCGCAGGGAGACCCTGCCGATTCCGTCTTCTATCTTCAAAAGGGCCGGGCAAAGATCACGGTCGTCTCGAAGGCCGGCAAAGAAGCCACTATCGCAATCCTCTCCGCAGGCGACTTTGTGGGAGAGGGGGCGCTCGCAGCGGTGCCTGGGCTGCGATTGTCCTCGGCAAGCGCCATTACCGCCTGCACCGCGCTCAAGATCATGCGGAAAGAGATGATCCGCGTCATGCACGAGGAGCATGACTTCTCCGACCTGTTCTTGAAGTTTCTGCTGGACCGCAGCATGCGCATCCAGGCCGATCTTGTCGATCAGCTCTTCAACTCCAGCGAAAAGCGCCTAGCCCGGATTCTCCTGTTGATGGCTGAATTTGGAGCGCAGGGTGAGCCGGAAGCGACGATTCCCAAAGTATCCCAGGAGACCCTGGCCGAGATGGTCGGCACCACCCGTTCCCGCGTCAGCTTCTTCATGAACCGTTTTCGCAAGCTTGGTTTTGTCGAATACGACGGGCGTATCCGGGTCCACAAGTCGCTGCTGAACGTAGTTCTGCACGATCAACTGCCTGACGACAACGCCGAAAAGCCCGCCATTTCCGGCATCCCGGGGGAGTAACTCCAAGCCAGCCGAAGACATCCGCGCAGTCCCTGTACAAAATTGACCAGTCTTGCGATTCCTTGCATGGGACACTCGCCTTGGAACGTATCTTCATCCATTGGTGAGGCCGCTGATGCCCTGCACAAAAGAAAGTCTTCTCATCGTCGACGATGAGCCTTCAATTCGAGAGGTGCTTTCGGAACTTCTCGCGATGGATGGCTATACTACGCGCTCTGTGGAGGACGGCTTCTTGGCGTTAGCTGAGATCCGGCGCGAAGTTCCCGATCTCCTCCTCTCCGACCCCAACATGCCCGGCATGTCCGGCTTTGAACTGCTTAGGGTGGTCCGTCGACAGTTTCCTTCGATTCGAGTTATTGCCATGAGCGGTTCGTTTTCCGGCGACAATATCCCTTCCGGCGTTGCTGCCGATGCCTTCTTTCAAAAAGGCCGCGGTACTACAGATTTGTTAAAGATGATGGAATCCCTCCCCCAGCCGGAGCGATGGGCGCAGCAGCTTGGCGCTGCGCCTTCGCCCGTGTGGATCGCGAGATACCAGCGCAACGCCGCTGGAGAGGGTTACGCTACGATTGAATGCCCGGAGTGCCTGGGAACTTTTCCCAAGGTGCTCAACGGCACGATCCACCCGATAAATGAGGCGGACTGCCTCTTTTGCGGAAGTCCGGTTCGCTACGCAATCTTTCGGGCGGACGACCTGGTATTTTTGTTGCCGTTTCAGCATGAGCGCTTCGCGGCAACGCCGCGCTTCGCCCGATCAAAGAGCGCGCGCTACGAGGCTCGTCCCGGGCAGGCAAAAGCAATGAGGCAAGCCGATACTCAAATGAACTGAGCGTCGTGAACTTACTCGATCCTGAAGTAGATAGGGGAGGACGCAATGACGATTCTGCAAATGGTGCTGATGCTATTCATTTTTCAGTGGGCCTTGCGGGTTCCGGAAGAACCGGTTCGCGCCGGCGAACTTTCCCGCAGGTCATGCTAATAGAGGTCGCTATTGGCCTCGCCAACTTTCTGCACCAACTACCTCAACACATTCTCGCTAACAAACGGATCTGATCGCTCAGCCCGAACTGGCGAAGCCGCGTTCTGGATCCTCTGCGGCGCAACTGGTCGAAACTGCTCAGACTCACATGATTTGAGCCGCTACGCTCAAAAAGGTTGGAGCAGGCAAGTGACGGCGCCAACGATTGCGAGCCCAGTTGCTGAGGTCGAGCTACTTACGCACCCTTTAACAGACAAGACGTCACATGGCCTTCGATTGAAGCGCCGGAGATGCATCTCGGCGCCGTCGTCGAAGCTGAGCCAGTTGAATCCACGGAGGTGGACCAATGAATAGCAATCGAGTGAACGGTACAGTCGACGAAGTCGTGGGAAGCATCAAACGAAAAGCGGGCAAGATGACCGGCAACACGCCGCTCCAGGTCAAGGGCATTGCCCAGCAGGTGAAGGGAAGAGCTGAGAATACCCTTGGGAAGGCAAAAGACATGGTGCGCGGATCCCATAAAGAAACCAAGGCGCAACAAGACACACGCCCGTAATTGGAGTTAACCAATTTCCTTTTGCCGACATCCGCTCCATCTCGTTGGATTCGAGCGCTGCTGAAGTCGCTTGGGCCTGGGATCATCACCGGGGCTGCCGATGACGACCCATCGGGCATCGCTACTTATTCCATTGCCGGCGCGCAGCTGGGACCCAAACTTCTCTGGACGGCACTGCTGACGTGGCCGCTGATGGCCGCAGTGCAGATGATGTGCGCCCGCATCGGCAAGGTGACAGGGCAGGGCCTGGCTGGGAACTTCAAGCAGCGATTTCCAAAATGGCTGCTGCTTGCGTTCGTCTTTGCCCTTCTGGCCGCAAATACGATCAACATTGGGGCGGACCTGGCGGGCATGGCAGATGCAGCCTCCATGCTGTCCGGCGTCAATTCCCACTGGTTTGTTGTGGTGTTCGCGCTTCTCATCTCGTGGGCAACGATCCGGCTCCAGTATCAACAGATCGCGAACGTGCTCAAATGGCTGGTTCTTGTGCTTTTCGCATACCCCATTACTGCATTCGTGGTGGGAGCCAACTGGGGCCAGGTGCTGCGCGACACACTGATTCCGTCCATGCCGCATAGCAGAAATGAATGGGCGACACTGGTGGCGATTCTCGGCACCACAATCAGCCCGTATCTTTTCTTCTGGCAGGCGAGTGAGGAAGTTGAAGAGGAGAAGTCGGCAGGCCAAAGTTCGCTCGCCCTGCGCAAAGGAGCAACATCCGAGGAGCTCGAATTAAGAAACATCGACGTGGGCGTCGGCGCCTTTTTCTCGAATATGGTCATGTTCTTCATCATCCTGACCACCGCCATCACTCTCAACCGGCACGGCATCATGAATATCGAAACCTCTCGGCAAGCGGCCGAGGCCCTGCGGCCGTTTGCCGGCAACTTCGCGACAACCGTGTTCACACTCGGCATTGTCGGCGTCGGTTTTCTGGCCATTCCCACGCTGGCGGGTTCTGCCGCATACGCCTTCGCTGAGACGCTGGGATGGCGACAGGGCTTGAACAAACGACTGAGACAGGCGCGCTGGTTTTACGCTCTCATTCTGGTCTCGACGGGAGTGGGTGTCGCGCTGGACTTTATCGGCATCAACCCGGTCAAGGCACTCTACTGGACAGCGGTCATCAACGGATTGCTGGCGCCGTTCCTCATGGTCGGAATCCTGATTGTGGCAGGGGACAAGAAGCTGATGCAGGGGCAGCCGAGTTCCCGTCTGGGATGGACTGTTGTGGCAATCACGACAATAGCCATGTTCGTAGCGGGCGTCGCCATGTTTGTTGTGTAGACGGGAGGCGCGGGACTGAGCGGCTTGGGAGTCTAGCCCGCCCGAGATGCCTCATCGTGCAACGCGATTTTCTCATTGGCATCGATCTTGCGTAGACCCCTGATCTTCCATATCCCAAAGCAAATTCCGGCCACCAGCAGGCTCACGAACACACAGATCAGCGGAGTCGACCATTTTTGAAGCGTCCCTGACCACAGGCGAATCGCGTGGCGTCCGTAGGCTACGCCGAGCCAGGCAATGAGGGAGTAACGCAGTGTGCGAGCCGCGCCGTACACCACGAAGAAGCGGGGGCGCGAGACGCCCAGCGCGCCGGAGGCAAGCGCAAATGGCAATAAAGGAATCGGCGGAGGAAGTACGGCGGGAAGAAACACGGCGAGGACGCGGTGACGCTCCACCCATCCGACGACCCGACCAAGAAGACGTGCAGGCACGTAGCGGCGCAAAGCCGCCTCGCCCCCTCTGCGCCCAAGGTTCCATGTGGCGTATCCGCCCACAAGGCTGCCGGCAATGGCCATTGAGGCAAGCAACCACGGATCTTCGCCATGCGCCACCAACCAGAGCAGCAGCAGGTCAGTGCTACCGGGCAGAGGCAAAGGAATGAAGGAGGAATCGACGACGGCAACGGAGAAAAGTCCCAGCGCTCCCAGGTGCGTGAGCCAATGCGGCATCAGCGAGCGATGCACAGGGAGCGCTAGAAACAGGCCTGCGTGTCGAACAGGAATACTCATATAGGTGCACGGCAAATAAGAGCTCGCCTTACCATCCATGCCGAGTGATTCACGATCCTCTGCGGCCTCTTACGAGTCCGCAGAGGATCGAAGTTTATGTTACCGCAGGCTTCCAGTCGTAGCATTGACCGGGCTTCCAATGGCTTCACCCGATACGACCAGTTCCACCCGCCGGTTTTCTTGCCGTCCGGCGGAGTTATCGTTCGAAGCTACGGGCGAACTGTTCCCGAACCCCGTTGCGCTGACTGAGTTTGCAGTCACGCCTTCTTGCACGAGGTAATCGCGAACGGCTCCCGCACGGTTCTCCGAGAGCTTCTGATTCATCTCATCGCCGCCAACATTGTCGGTGTATCCGCCGACTGCAATGTCGAGCCCCGGGTATGCAATCAATATTCCGGCAACCTTTGCCAGCTTCTCCCGCGCGCCGGGCTTTAACGAATACTGCCCGGTGTCAAACAAAACGTCGGACATGCTGACAATCAGCCCGCGTGCGCTGTCGCGCGTCTCAAGGATCTCATTGAGTTGCAATGATAATTGAGCACGCATGGCCGCTTTGTCGGTATCCGCCTTTGCTTCATTCTGCTGCGCTTGCTGCGCGATCGATCGGGAACGGTCGGCGTCGGCCTGAGCCGCGTTAATTGCCGCTGCAGATGCATTCTGGCTTGTGACCAATGCAGCCTGGGAGTTTGCCGCATCAGCTTGCGCCGATGCCGCATTGAGTTGCGCCGTCGCCGCGTTGGCTTGCGCCGTTGCCGTATCGGACTGGGCTTGTTCCTTTTGACGGGTTGCCTCGTCGGCTTGCGCCTGCGAGTTTGCTTGCGCGTCCGCGGAAGCCTGGCGTTCGCTCACCCTGCGATCCTCTTCGATCCTTTTGACGGCAATTTCTCGCGCGTCTTCGGCAGTCTGCACGGTCTCGCGGGACTTCGCGATCAGTTCCTTCTGATCCGAATGCTTTTCTATCGCGTATCCGTCTGCACTGTTCATCAGCTGCACAGCATGCTGATAACTCTCACCGGCGTACTGCTCGGCGCCCTCAGATTTTGCGATGCGAACTGCATTGCGTGCTTCCAGGAATTCCAAGGGTAACCTGGCATCCAGAACCACAGGGTCGAATTTGTATCCGGTCGGGATATAACCACCGCGCTCCATGAGTTCATATTTCGCATGGACCGCTTCGGATGTTCCCTGGGTGCCGGCGCCAACAACATTTTCAAGCACGACAACATTGCTGGGCTGGCGGACGGCAAAATAGGGCTCCGCGGTGACGATCAGGGCGAATGCCTGGAGATCTGTGGTGGCGGTCAGCTTGCTGCGATCGTTTCCGCCGATCAGAATTTCTCCAAGGTTGACTGCGTGGCCGTCAGGTGAGATCGCCCACATCACATAGGTCAGATACTCGGTGCCAAAGGTCGTGGGGCTTTGCAGATTTCCAAAGGTCGCTTCGACTTCCATGGTGCCGCGCTTGCTTCGCACCTTGGCTTTTCCGTCGGCTGAAGGCAGCAAAGCGGTTCCGGCCAGATCCACGTCCGTGGCTCCGCTGCGATGTTGATAGTCAACCGCATCGACAGTGCGGCTGGTCTCGTCCACGACATAGGCGGGAATCGGTTGGGCAGGAACGAGGGCGATCGAATCTTGCGGGCTGGCCTGAGCAAACGCGCTCAAGCTGAATACACTTCCAATCACTAACAATAGAGTGTGCTTCACGATATCTCCTGCAGTCAGAGGACTGCCTTAATGCGTTGTTGACTCAGGTTAGCGGACGAAGCCGAGCCGGCTTCGATGGTACGATCGGTCAACGCCCGACGTGGAATTGATGGAGGTGATCGAACAACCCGTAGAGATTCGCAATCCATAGAACCAAAACGATGACGACCACGGCGTTCAGGATCGATTTGATTTGTCCCTGCATGGGGATGAATCTGTTCACAAGCCACAACAGAAGCCCTGCTGCAACAATCGTGATGAGGACGGTGGTTAGCGGCATATCGTATTCTCCAATCGTTTCTTAGGTTCGGTGCCCCCGGGGCGTCTTCCAGAAGTTACGAACGATCGACTCACTTAGCGTGGGAGCCATCAAAAAGTGGAGAACGATTACTCCGCTTTATTGGTATTCTTCCAAGTCAATGGAGAAAAAGCTGAGCCATAATGCTCATCGGACAAATATCTAACTTGACACGAGTTTGTACGTTCAGAGACAGATAGGGCGGCTTTTACCGCGGAATGGCCTATTGTGATGAGGCTGGAAGTACGCTTTGCGGGAAACAAGCGATTATTCGGTTGCGCCATCGGGGCTTGGATTATGCCAGCCGCCATCCGCGGCGATGAGTGCGCCAGCCTCTTTCGGCCCCCAGGTGCCGCGTTTGTAGCGGCGGACTGGGTGATGGTGCTTCAGGACCCGATTGACCACTTCCCATGCGGCTTCAACCGCGTCCTCGCGGGTGAAGAGCGCCCCATCGCCCTTCATTGCGTCGCCCAAGAGCCGTTCGTAAGGCGTTTCCTCTCCCGGCTGTTCATCTGACAGGTAAAGCTCTCGCTCTTCTCCAATGAATTCCTCGCCCGCCAGCTTCACGCGGGCCGCCAGAGCGATGGCCGAGTTGGGAGAAAGCCGGAAGCGCAGGTAATTCGACCTGCTATCCGCCTGCACAGCGTCGGCAAAGAGCTTTTGCGGGGGCCGCTTCAGCTCCACCACGATCTCAGTTGCGGTCGTTGGGAGATATTTACCCGAGCGCAAATACCAGGGCACTCCATCCCAGCGCCATGAGTCGATGAAGAGCCGCAAGGCGCAATAGGTCTCGACGTCGGAGCGCTTCGCTACGTTCGGCTCCTCTCGATAGCCGGCATACTGGCCGCGCACCATATCGTCGGGCTTCAGAGGGCACATGGCTTTAAAGACCTTGGCCTTTTCGGTTTGCACATCTCCAAAGTTCCGGCCCGCGGGCGGTTCCATGGCAAGCAGCGCCACGATCTGGAAAAGATGATTCTGGATCACGTCGCGCAGACAACCTGCTGTTTCATAGAATGCGCCGCGCCCGCCAACGCCGAAATTCTCCGATAGAGTGATCTGGACGCTGGCCACGTAGTTGCGGTTCCAGATCGGTTCCAGAAATGAGTTGGCGAATCGGAAATAAAGAATATTCATGATCGCTTCCTTTCCCAGGAAGTGATCGATGCGGAAAATGGAGTCTTCAGGGAACACCGAATGCGCAACCCGGTTTAACTCGCGCGCCGAGGCCAAATCGCGTCCAAACGGCTTTTCCACGATCACGCGCGCGTGCTCGGCCAGCTTCGCGGCTCCCAGTCCTTTGATAACCGTTTCGAAGAGCACAGGCGGAATTGCCAGATAGTGCGCGGGCCGCCGTGCGTTCCCCAGCGCGTCTTTAATCGCCTTGTATGTATTGCTATCTGCATAGTCTCCGCTCACGTACTTCAGCAAAGACAGAAGGCGTTGCAGTGCTCGGTTGTCATCGATTCCGCCCGCTCGCTTGATGCTGTCCGTCGCGCGCCTATGCAGCCGCTCCAGGCTCCACTTCGGGAAGGCAACGCCGATCACGGGAACCGTGAGTACGCCGCGCTTCACCATCGCATAGAGCGCCGGGAAGATCATTTTGTGGGCCAGATCGCCCGTCACGCCAAAAACTACCAGCGCGTCTGATTGGGAATCGGCCATCAGGCGCCTTCCTTCGTGGCGGCGGTTTTCTCCTGGTGGCCGCCAAACTGGAATCGCAGCGCGGATAACAGCTTGTCGGCGAAACTGTCTTCGCCGCGTGAACTGAAGCGCTCATACAGCGCAGCACTCAATACGGGGGCCGGAACCGACTCATCAATCGCAGCGGTAATCGTCCAGCGTCCTTCACCCGAGTCCGACACGCGCCCGGCAAATTTTGCCAGATCCGGGCTGTCGAGCAGCGAGATGGCGGTCAGATCCAGGAGCCAGGACGAGATCACGCTCCCGCGGCGCCAGACCTCGGCGATGTCGGCAAGGTTCAGGTCGTATTGGTACACCTCAGGGTTGCGGAGGGGTGTAGTTTCGGCGTCCACAGTTTGCTGCTGCTCGCCGACATTGGCATGGTGAAGAATGTTCAACCCCTCTGCGTACGCGGCCATGATTCCGTACTCGATTCCGTTGTGCACCATCTTCACAAAGTGGCCGGCGCCGTTGGGGCCGCAGTGCAGATAGCCGTGCTCCGCGGTGCCGCCCGCTTTTTCCCGTCCGGGAGTGCGCGGCGCCGAGTTGATGGATGGCGCCAATGCGGAAAAAATGGGGTCGATGCGCTGAACCACATCTTTTTCGCCGCCGATCATCAGGCAATAGCCCCGATCGGCCCCCCACACTCCGCCGCTGGTCCCAGCGTCCACATAGTGGATGCCTTTAGGTTTCAACTCGGCGGCGCGGCGAATGTCGTCGCGATAATAGGAGTTTCCGCCATCAATCACCACATCGTCCGACTCGAGTAGCGGGGTCAAGCCTGTGAGCGTCGCATCAACCACGCCGGCCGGCACCATCATCCAGACGGCGCGAGGCGTTTTCAACTTCTTCACGAATTCTTCCAGCGAATTCGCGCCAACCGCGCCTTCCCTGGCAAGCGATTGCACTGCTTCCGAATGGATATCGTACACAACGCACTGATGGCCGGCCCGCATAAGACGCCGGACCATGTTGGTTCCCATCCTGCCCAAGCCGATCATGCCTATTTCCATGGGTTCACCCTTTTTTCTCAAATTCCCCAACGATCTTGCCCGCGGACCGCTCGAAACGCCTGCAGCGGCCGCGTCTTCGGTCACATCTTCACAGATCGATTGTCACGTTTAGATGCTGAAATGGCAACAAGCGACAGCTTGGGCCCGGGATGTCATTCTGGCGGCGGCCTTGGTCAGCGGCGGGGGATAAAAGCCAGATTGTCGCTCATAACGAAGACGGCGAGTGCCACGGCCATGAGGAACGCACACACCCAGAAGCGCCAGTCGCGGTGCATCCGCTGCCAGTAGGGACCGGGGTTAGTTTCACCATGGTCGCCGCTATGTCCTTCAGTGAAGTGCCGGTTTCCTGTCATATCGCCTCCAGTTGTCTTGTCGCATTCGGCAAAGCAGCGGTATGCGAGTCATCGCTGCACACCGGAGGCTCGCCTCAAAGGCTACGGTTTTGGGGTCGCAGCGGCAGAGACCTGGACTGGCCGGTCGGCATCGCTTGTGGATGAGATAACCGCCGGCGCCGGCGTTGCGGCCGGTATCTCCGTTCCCGCCGGATAAATGAGAATTTGGATCGAGCCCCAATCCGCATCAAGGTTCGCGCCTGCCTGCTTGCCTTGCCCCATTGTCTTGAGCTGGCCGTCGTCAAATCCAAAGTTCTCGACAAGATACTCGCGAATGACGATTGCCCTGGCTTCGGTTAGAACGAGATCCTTCTGGGTATCGCCCTCCATGCCAGTCGAAACCACGACGACCGCTACTCCGAATTGAGTCTGTGCCAGAAAGTCGCCGGCGTCTTTAAGACTCTTCTGGTCCCTCATTTTGGCCGAATCGCGGTCATCGAAGATCTGCTTGCCTGTGTATACGAAGGTCCTTTCAGGAATACTTTGCGGGAGCTCCGCGATTCGATTCGCGGCCAGGCTGGCGGAGTCTTCGTACCCGCGCTTCTTGAAATACCCGCTCAGGAAGAAGTTATGTTTCAAGGCCTCCATATTCTCCTGGAAATCCGTTACGCCGGCTTGCGCCTGCACCATCGTGGCCTGGAGCGTACTCGTAGTCTGTTCCAGGTTTTCATAGACTTGCTTGTCGTTCACCAGCGCTCCCACGGTTCCCTGCCCCGAATCGATCTTGGCGCTTATCGAGCTCAGATGGGCCGTGGCCAAAGTTGTGTTCAGGACAGCCTGCTGGCTGCTATCCAGAATCGCGCTCGTCTTCGCAAGCAGTTCTCCCAGCTCCAGCGGCGGCACACTCTGGATGGTCTCGCCATCCTTTACCTCAGCTTGTCCCGCAGACCCAAACGAAATCGCCACGTATTGATTGCCTAACATCCCCTCGGTTTCGATCGAAGCCACGGAGTCCTGCTTGATAATCGCGTGCGTGGATCTGGCGAGCTCCATGATGACGGTGACCTTGTCTCCCGGCTTCTTCGGCAACTCGATTCCGGTCACGGTTCCGCTGTGCACTCCGCCCACCTGCACGTCAGCGCCCTCAGCCAGACCAGCCACGTTTTCGAACTGCGCCTTCAAGTGGTATGTGGAGCTAAACAGGTACTCCTTGCTCCCGATGATGAAGACCCCGGCAGCCAAAACTGCCAGCGTCACAACGATAAACGCACCCAACCTCGCCACTCTCGACATAAGTCCTCCTACGATTGCTTCAGAAACTCCTTCACAAAGCCGACGTCGCTTTGTTGAAGGTCTTCAAACGTGCCCTCGATTACTACATCGCCCTCATTCAGCAGGGCGAGACGGCCTGCAATCGTCCTGGCGCTATCGAGATCGTGCGTCACTACAATAGACGCCATTCGACGTTCCCTCTGGAGCTTCAGAATCAACTCGTCGATTTCGGCTGAACTGATGGGGTCGAGGCCGGCTGTCGGCTCATCGAGCAGCAGCATCTCCGGCTCAAGGGCCAGCGCTCGCGCCAAACCCACGCGCTTCTGCATCCCGCCTGAGATATCCGACGGCATCTTATCGATGTCGCCGTCCATGCCCACTTCGGTTAGCAACTGCCTTACCCGGTCGGCTCGCTCAGATTTGGACATGTCTCTGCGATGGTGTTCAAGGGGGAAGGCCACGTTTTCCTGAACGGTGAGCGAATCGTAAAGTGCTGCGCTCTGAAACAGGAAACCCATCTTCTTTCTGATTTCGCCCATTCGATCAAGCCCCAGGCCGGCAAGGTCCTGGCCATGAATGCAGATCGCTCCAGAGTCGGGCGTATCGAGGCCAATGATGAGCCTAAGCAGCACGCTCTTCCCCGTGCCGCTGCGTCCAAGCACGGCCAGCGTTTCTCCCCGGTTCACGCGCAAGCTGATCCCATTGAGGACCTTGTGGCCGTCGAAGGACTTGTACACCTTCTCGACGGCGATCACAGGCGCAGGATTGTCTTGCTCCGGTTCCGCTTGCTTCACCGCAATGTCATAAGCTGTGGCCATATTTGTTTCACGCGTGCTTCAAACAACGGTTACGGAAAGAAGACCAGAATGAATTTCACCAGCACAACATCGGCGAGGATAAGGAAGAGCGAGGCCAGCACGACTGAGTTGGTGGCTGCGCGGCCCACGCCCGCAGCTCCTCCGCGCGTGCGCATTCCTTGAAAGCATGCGATGAGCCCGATGATCAGACCATAAACAGAGGTCTTGAATGTTTGCGGCAGGAATGCACTGAAAGTGGCGCCATTAAATCCGTTTGCAATGAATTGATGGAAGGAGAGCGGTTCAACCATTGCCTGTGCAAACCAGCCGGTGAGCAAGGCGCATGCGTCGGTGGCAATCGTCAGCAGCGGCAGCATCAGGATGCAGGCCAGTATTCGTGTCGCCGCCAGCAGCCTGTAGGGGTTGATCGCCGAGGCCTCGATCGCGTCGATCTGCTCGGTCACTTTCATCGATGCCAGCTCCGCGCCCATACCCGCGCCCACGCGCCCGCTTACGACCAGGCCGGTGATGACCGGTCCCATGACCTGAAGCACGGAGTACACGAGAGTGACTGGAAACATTGATTTGGCGCCGAATCGACTTAGACTGTAGCGGGCTTCGAGCGAGAGGATAACGCCAATTGCGGCGCCGGCCATTGCGACCAGCGGCAGAGACTTCGAACCAACTTCGTCAAGCTGCCGAATCAGCTCGCGCCATTCGTACGGCGGAGTCACCGCGGCCCGCAAGACCTGCCAGGAAAAGATGCCCAGGCTGCCGAACCACTCGAAAAAACCGTTGAAGATCCTCGTGGCATAGCCCGCAGCGGAAGACAGAGGCTCGATCCGTCGCACCGGAAGTGGAGGGTTGAGGCTCGCGACGGGAGTGAATCCGCGGTCGCTCATTGGTTTTGGCCTTGAATTGGCGAGCCGTGCGTATTATTCAGATGCATGCGTGAAATCAGGGCGTGAGGACCGCTATAGAAGAACTCCAGGGCAATGTTGCCGCCCATATATGCCAGCAGGTTGTAGTTGCCCATCCGAAATGCATCCTTTGCCCCGAAGCGATCCGGATACCACGCATAAACCGCAATCATGGAACCCGCATAGGGCCCGGCAATCGCGGAGAAAGAGAAGACGCGATGGCCGTCTTCGCCGTGGCGCCCTGTCAACGTAGAGATCACTGCGTGGCGCAGCCGCGGGAATGGGCCGCTGCATTCACAGCGGTAGTACAAGGTATCTTCCCTGAAAGCCTCAGCCAACCCATAACGCGTGGATGTTCCAATAGCCGCGATCCCAAAGTCGGACCCGAACCGCTTGCCGAATCCCGTAGCTCCCTGGCCCCACTCCGGCGGTGAATTGCTCCACTGGTTGATTCCCGCCGCGACTCCAGCGCCAACGATGGGATACGGACCGAACGCGTCGAAAGCGTAGTTGCTCACCTTTGTTCTTTCAGTTGGCCGGAAATAGGTCAGGTCCAGTTTCTCTAGGATCGTGATTCCTGAAGCTGCCGAAGGATCTCCAGAAGAGAGCAGTGATTGCGATCTTGCCAACACCGGCATTGCAAGAAGGGCCACAGTGACCAACGTGAGGACCATGGCCCGGTGAACCTTCATGTCGGCAGGCCTGTTGCCAGATTGACCAACGCGCCTTTTTGTCGAGCCTTCAGGGCTGGCCAACGAGCGATGCGGCTCCGGGATCCATTTGGATGATCGCATCATCTCTCCTTTGATCTGCATCGCCTATCCCAGGCACGGCATGCGCCGCCAACGGACTACTGCGCCGCATAGTTACACCCACACAGATATTTTCAGAATGGGGGCCTCCAGGGATGGTCATATTTGCTCGCAATCGCAAGAAGGTGGCACCTGCATCATCTGTGCGGCTATCCATGGCGAAATCGAACCCGTGGGAGCAATTGGTCCATACGGCCAATGTCCAAAAGAGCACAGTTTTCGCTCTAAGGATCAGAGGACAATTCGGAAAGCCGGATTTTGCAAGGTCGCCGAGGAGCCTGCCATGCCTGAAACTCATGCTTTCCCTTCCATCCCGAAGAAGATCTTGTTGCCCATCGACTTTAGCCCATCGTCGCAGGCGGCCTTGGAGATGGCCGCTGACCTCGCGAAGCATTTTCATGCAGAACTCCATCTCGTGAATGTGATTCCGATGTTTCCCACCACAACGATTCCCGACCTGGTTCCCGAAGCCGAATTCATTCAAGAGGCCAGAACATTTGCGGAGCGGCATCTGGCAAAGTGCCATGCTGCTCTTGCGGCCAGGGGAGTGAAGTCAACCTTTAGTGTCGAGGTTGGAAATGACATCGCCGGGAACATCATGGAAGTGGTGGACCGCGAGCATATTGACATGGTGGTGATCTCCACACACGGCATCTCCGGCTGGCATCCGCTGGTCTTCGGATCGATTGCCGAAAAGGTCGTAAAGCTGGTGCAGTGTCCCCTCCTGCTTCTTCGCTCAGCCAAGCCTGACGCCACAGCGAAGACTCGGTCCGGGCAGTCCGGGGAATGGTGGTAGAGATCAGCCGCACAGGTAATCTGTTTTGAGTGCAATGAGTGATGTAGTCCCCGCACCGCCCAGCCAGACGCCAAAGCCGGCCGAGGACATCGCCACGAAAGGGCTCACGAGCGATGAGGCACACCTCCGTCTTGAAAAGGACGGACCAAATGCCATGCCGGATACGTCGGCTCATCCACTGCGCAATGCGCTCGCCAAGTTCTGGGCGCCTGTTCCTTGGTTGCTTGAAGCCTCCATCGTACTCGAGCTTGTGCTGCATAAGTACTACGAGGCCGCTATCATCGCGGGGCTGCTGGTCTTCAACGCGGCGCTTGCTTACTTCCAGGAAGGTCGCGCCCAGGCCACCCTGGCGGCCCTCAAATCGCGTCTCGCACTCAATGCCTCAGTCGAGCGCGATGGAGCCTGGAAGACTGTGCCTGCCGCGGAACTGGTATGCGGCGATCTGGTGAAGCTATCGCTCGGCGCTGTGGTCGCTGCCGACGTGCATCTTACCGGCGGATCGGTCGAACTCGATCAGTCGATGCTCACTGGCGAATCCCTGCCTATCGATGCCGGTCCAGGAGCGGACACCTTTGCAGGGGCTCTGGTGCGGCGTGGTGAAGCAACAGCCGTGGTGACGGCTACGGGCGCCCGCACCAAATTCGGCCGCACGGCGGAACTCGTTCGCACTGCGCATGTGACAAGCACACAGCAGAAAGCTGTGCTCAAGATCGTTCGCAACCTGGCGATCTTCAATGGCGCCGTCATTCTTGCCATGGGAGTATACGCCTACTTCCATGCGTTGCCGTGGAGCGAGATCGTTCCTCTTTTGCTCACCTCGGTCCTTGCCGCCATCCCCGTAGCATTGCCGGCGACATTTACCCTTGCCGCCGCGATCGGAGCTCGTTCTCTGGCAAAAGTCGGCGTGCTGCCGACGCGACTTTCGGCCGTGGACGAAGCTGCGTCGATCGATGTGCTGTGCTCGGACAAAACCGGAACATTGACCCGCAATGAACTTTCAGTCACCAGTATTCGTCCCATGCCCGGCTTTGACGAGTCCCACGTTCTCGGCCTGGCAGCTCTGGCGAGTTCCGATGGTGGTCAGGATCCAGTCGATGCTGCAATTCGCTCAGCCGCCTCGAAAAAACCTGCGCAGGACCTGCCAAAGCTGGCGACGTTTTTGCCGTTCGACCCAGCCAGGAAGACATCGGAGGCGACCGCAACAGATGTAAAGGGGGCTGCAGAGCGCATCATCAAGGGTGCATACACCGCGGTCGTAGCCCTCACGGCTCCCTCGCCCGCGGCGGCTGCGATTGCCGACGAACTCGAAAAACAGGGCTTCAGAGTGCTGGCAGTAGCTGCAGGCCCTCCGGCGGCCATGCAAATTGCCGGTCTTATCGCGCTCAGCGACCCGCCGCGGACGGATTCGAGCTCTCTCATCTCAGAGTTACACACCCTCGGTGTGGCCACAGTCATGGTGACGGGAGATGCTCCGGTCACGGCGGCAATTGTCGCTCATGACGTGGGGTTGACCGGACCTGTTTGTCCACCCGGAAAACTTCCTGACGCTATCAAGCCAGAAGATTTTGCAGTCTTTGCGGGCATTCTGCCGGAAGGCAAGTATGATCTCGTCAAGGCTTATCAAAAGAGCGGACACACAGTAGGGATGTGCGGGGACGGCGCCAATGACGCGCCTGCGCTCCGCCAGGCACAGATCGGCATTGCCGTTTCGACCGCAACCGATGTGGCAAAGTCAGCAGCCGGAGTTGTATTGACCGAAGCTGGCCTGGGCGGCATCGTGACCGCTGTGAAAGAGGGCAGGATCACGTTTCAGCGCATTCTCACCTACACGCTGAACTCGGTGATGAAGAAGCTGCTGCAAGTGCTCTTGTTGGCCGTTGGCCTGGTCATGACCGGGCACGCGGTCCTCACCCCCATGCTGATCGTCATCGTGATGATTACCGGCGACTTCCTCACTATGTCGCTGACCACGGACAGGGTGCGGCCGTCGGAGATGCCGAACTCCTGGCAAATCGGCAGAATTACAAGCGCAGGCGTTATTCTGGGAGCCTGTTTCCTTGCCTTCTCCACTGCTATCCTGGCTGTCGGCAAATTCCAACTCCATCTTGACATCACAGCACTCCAAACCTTGTCCGTGGTCGGAATTGTGTTTGGCAGCCAGGCCACAACCTACGTCATTCGCGGGCGTCAACACTTGTGGGGATTGCGTCCCAGCATTTGGCTCGTGCTTTCTTCCGTCGCCGACGTACTTATCATTTCAACGCTTGCTGTCTTTGGAATCGCCATGGCCCCGTTGCCTGTCGCCATAATCGCTTGTGAGTTTGCCGCAGCGATCGTATTCGGCGCGATCCTTGACGTGGTCAAGATTCCCGTTTTCGCGCGTCTTCGCATCTCCTGAAGATCGGTTTTCATCTGTTTTCCCGGCCAAAACCAAGTGCCCAACCTTCGTGTCATTCGGCTCCGGCAATGCCTGTTTCATGCGCCCTTGCAGGCGTTTTGTCGCGATAGAGCTGAATTGACCATACGCGATTCCTGAACCTGGGCGATGATCGATAGAGATTGATCGTAATTGCGGTTAATCACGGGTGGACTGTCCCCATTTTGCGCAAGTGCCCAGGGATTAACTCGGGCCTGCGTTGCCGGCGGCAGGTCGCAAAGAGAGACGGGCTCTTATTCTGTTGGGCATTGCGTTCACGGCCTTTGATCCATTCGCCACAATTTCTAAACCCAGTACGAAGCGACGAGGCTTTCCTGGGCTTGAAGGAGCCCTCCAAACGATCGGTTTGTAACGAGGCAACATTTTGACGAGCGATACCAGCAATACATTCGATTCCGCAGCCTTTCTTGCGAACGCCGGGCTGGGGCGAACAATCATCGAGCTGAAGCCAAAGCAGACATTCTTTTGCCAGGGAGAAACGGCGGACTCTGTCTTCTATCTGCAAAAAGGCCGTGCAAAAGTCACTGTCGTTTCGCAGAAGGGCAAAGAAGCCACAATCACACTGCTATCCGCCACGGATTTCGTTGGAGAGGAGTCTCTCGCCGCGATTGTTGGGCTGCATATGGCCACCGCCACTGCCGTGAACACCTGCACAGCGCTCAAGATCAGCAGGAACGAAATGATCCGAGTAATGCATGACGAACCCGCATTTGCCGATCTATTCCTTAAGTTCCTGCTGACCCGTAGCATGCGAACCCAGGCCGATCTTGTCGATCAGCTTTTCAACTCCAGCGAAAAGCGTTTGGCCCGGATTCTCCTCTTGATGGCGGAATTCGGCAAGCCCGGTGAACCGGAAACGTTCATCCCGCCCATTACCCAGGAAACTCTCGCGGATATGATCGGCACCACCCGGTCCCGCGTCAGCTTCTTTATGAATCGCTTTCGCAAGCTCGGTTTTATCAGTTATAACGGCCGCATCCAGGTACATAAGTCGCTGCTCAATGTGGTCCTGCTCGATCAATTACCTGACCACAATGCGCAGAAACCCGCCATTCTCCCAATCCCTTGAGCTGCTTCAGCTCAGCGTTTCTCTCCTACGCTATAACGCGCTGCGCAGCGTGAAAAATCGGTTGCGGTGTCAATCCGAATTTCGTCATTAGTGCGATGATTCTTCAGGGCTCGTCGCAATCTCTTCCTCGGCGGGCACGAAGCAACCGCGCAAGTCAAGAGTCACTTTTCGTCGAAATGTTTCAGCAATTGTCCGGCTGAGACGAATTGAAATCCCCGCTCACGCAAGCCTGCGACGATAGCCGGGAGCGCTTGTGCCGTCCAAATACCACCCCTATTCACATGCATAGTGACCATGCTCCCGTTGCGCGTTAAAGTGAGAACTCTTTGCTCCAGGCGTTCGGCCGTGTTGCGCGGGTTGGGATCTCCAGATACGACATCCCACATAACAGTGAGAACGCCGGGCTCTTTCGCTACCTTCACGAGCTTGGGCGGGCAATCGCCGTAAGGAGGGCGAAAGAATAGCTGCGGTTTGCATCCCAATTGCACAAGGGTCGACCGCGTGCGTTCGATTTCAGAAGCGATAACCTGCTCTGTCAATTCACTCGATTTCCAGTGATGGTATCCGTGCAGTCCAATCTCGAAGTACGGCACTTCCGCAAGTCGTTTAATGCCCTCCTGACAGTGTTCCGCCCATAAGCCGGATACGAAGAATGTAGCCGGGATATGCTCACTTTGCAGATAATTGACAATCTCACTTGAGAATTCGGGGCGTTCCCTGCGCGGACACGCGTCGAAAGTCAATGCGATTTCAGGACGGGCACGGCTGCCGTGATACAGAATGTCGATCTTGAACGGATAAGGTCGAGCCGTTTCGGCGCCGCTGGATGGGATGGAAGTGGTGGTTCCGCGAGCAGATTGTGCGACGCCTAAACCAATGGCCCGACCAAGAGCAATTGTGCCCGCCAGCTGAAGTAACGTTCTTCTGTCCATCATCGGGAAGGATGATTCGAGCATTTTCATGTACGCATGGCAAGCGGAAATTGCGCTCGGGAAGCACGGATCGAAAGGCGCGAATTGCGGGATGAAAAGCTGGATTGACGAATGCGAGGCTGCGCTTTCCCATGCCAAAGGGGGCAGCCTCTGCGAGGAATCGAACTTGGTGGAGGCGGCGGGAGTCGGGTTGCTCCACGGCACTGATTCTAAATAACTTATGATACTTCAACGACGCAGCAAACGCACGAAACGATCGAAACGCGCTTTCGAAGTACGCGAGAAGTACACGAGATTTTGAGGCATCTTTGACTTCTCCCACTCACCAATTGCCATGCACGCGGCAGCAGTCCCCATGACTTCGGAGAGAATTCTTGGACCCTAGCCGACTTGGTCGTAGTGATCTCTCTGCACTACTGTGCCTTTATACTCTTTTGTTAACTACCTAGAATTTCCGGTTAGCCGGTCAACCGGGCTCTGACGTTTGTTAACTACCCAGGCCTCGCCTCTCGGCCGAAGATGTGCGACAAGCCCGTCTTTCTGGGCTGATCTGCATTGTGTTCATTCTTCGCAGCCAGTTCTGAATCAATAAACCCCGTGAATCAGTTGCCACGTTCGGGCCACGTAAGCATCGTGCTCAGTGCCAAAGTGATCGTGTAGCATACCCATTTCGGCATGAATCCGGAAGACGAGAGGAAGCGGTTGACGGCGTCATGCCAAAGCCGTTATGTCATGAGAGCAAAACGGCCGCAAATTGTGCTTGATTTCCTGCACCGCGAGTGGTATGACGGTCCCAGTTCTTTCCCACAACTTGATAGGGCCCCCAAAACGCGATTCCGGCGTTGATCTACCCTGAATGCGCTGCCATCGGGTCGACGTGACCGTGAGGCCGGCGGCGACCTAAACGGAATCTTGGAAAGGGCACACCTACTCTTGGATCGCCCCAACGTTGGGACACGAGAGCGAAAGGAGTGTCCGCTATGCGTATTTGTTGGGCCATCGTACTATCTTCCTGTGCTCTTCTTCTCTCCGGCTGCGCAGGCGTGCCGGTCGCAAACACAATCGAAAACACCTCAGTTCAGGGCGCGGCTCTTCAGGGCAGGGTTCATGGCGGGCAGCAGCCGATTTCCGGCGCGCACGTGTATCTCTACGCGATTAACAACACCGGTTACGGCAGCCCGTCGCTGTCGCTGCTGACCAGCGCTACTGGCAATCCCCCGGACGGCAACGACAACTACTACGTAACGACCGACTCGGGCGGCAACTTCACCATCACCGGCGATTACAACTGTTTCAGCGCAACTCCGCTTACCTACGTCTACGCAGTGGGCGGCAATCCGGGGCTGGCGTCGGGGACGAATAATACGGCCGCGGGGTTGCTCGCTGGAGTGGGGGACTGCACACATTCCGACTACACCTCAAAATACGTACTCGTCAACGAGGTCTCGACCATCGCATCGGTGTATGGCGTCGCCGGCTACGTTGTCGATCCAACGCATGTTTCCACTTCGAGCTCCACGCTGGGTGCAACAGGCCTCGAGAATGCGGCCGATACCGTGGGCAACCTCTATACGCAGAGTACGGGCGTGGCCCTTGCCACCACGCCGACGGAGAATGGCGGCAACGGGACGGTGCCGCAGGCCGAGATCAATACGCTGGCCAACATCCTGGCGGCGTGCATCAACACCAACGGAGCCGTTACAGGCGGGGCGAGTCCGACGCCTTGCTACACGCTCTTCACCAACGCATTGTCAGGTGGAACCACGGGCACGCAACCGGCAGACACGGCGACTGCAGCCATCAACATTGCGCACAACCCATGGGCTAACATCGCCAAGCTCTTCGGCTTGCAGACGGGAACTTCGCCGTTCCAGCCCATGCTGAGCGCCGCGCCCAACGACTTTACCATCGCCATCAGCTACACCGGTGGCGGGCTGGGGGCCCCCGCGGACGTTGCCATCGACGGCTCCGGCAACGTTTGGGCTACGAACGACGCGGGAGGCTACACCGGTTACGGCAGCATCAGCGAGTTCGACTCCACCGGGTGGCCGCTGTCCGGCTCTAGCGGCTACAGCTTCAGCAACGGCGACACGGTGAATGAGCCCCAAGGCCTCGCCGTCGACAGTTCCGGCAATGTGTGGGAGGCCAACTATCTTCAATACACAAACGGCCTATGGAGCATCATCGAGGTCTCTCCCACCGGTTCGAAGGTCTCCAAAGCCGACGGGAGCTACTACATAAACATACCTTTTGCCATCGCCCTCGACGCCTCCGGCGATGTTTGGGTCACGGATTTAGGAAGCCTTGCAGATTCAGGAAGCCCCGGCGGTATCGGTGAATGGTCCGCATCAGCGAACTCCGGTTCGGGTGAGTGGCTCTCTACCATCACCACCGGGGGGGTGGACGATCCCTACAGCATTGCCATCGACGTCTCCGGCAATGTGTGGGTGGCAAATTATTCCGGAAACAGCATCAGCGGGTTCAACTCCTCCGGCGCGCCGTACCCCGGCTCTCCCTTGACCGGAGGCGGGTTGGCTGGCCCCTACGCCATCGCCATCGACGGCGCCGGCAACGTGTGGGTTGGTAACGATGGAATCAACTCCCTCAGCAAGTACAGCCCTTCCACCTCCACGTGGATCACCGGCTCCTCAGGCTTCACGGGGGGCGGACTGGACAACCTCAATGGCATCGCCATCGACGGTTCCGGGAATGTGTGGATAGTCAATTACTCCGGAAACAGCATCAGTGAGTTCAATTCGGGCGGCGCACCCATCACCGGCTCCAACGGCTACATCGGCGGCGGGATGGCTGGTCCCTACGCCATCGCCATCGACGGCTCCGGCAATGTGTGGGTTACGAACCCTGGCGGAGGAGACGAAGGAGACCTCGTCGAGTTCGTCGGCGTTGCCACGCCGGTGGTGACACCCACGGTTGCCAATCTCATAAGCCCTTACGGCAGCCACGCCGTCAACAAACCGTGATTGCGCCTTCGCTCATTGACGTGGCCGAGCCCAAATTCGCCCGGCCACGCCGGTTGGCTTTCTACAGCGCAGGTGTTTCCCAGGCCCGACAGAAGAGAATTGAGGACACCATGAACCTGAGAAAGACGGCTCTCGCCATTGGCTCCGTTCTGATGCTGGCTACCGCAGCTACCCTGCGCGCGCAAACCGGATGCGACGATTCGCCCGAAGATCCAACCCTTGTGCTGGCGCTGGTGGCTGGGGCGGGAGCGATCGCAGCAGGCGTATGGCGATCTCGCCGCCGCACACCTTAGTTTGGCGCTCTCACATGAGTCTTGAGCGTGTTGTCGCCAAACCGGAGATTATCCTAGATCGGATTCTGGGCACGATGATATTCGCCCGAGGAAGTCCTCATAAACACAGGGCAAATCCATTGTAAGTAATGGAAAATAAATAACTTGGTGGAGGCGGCGGGAGTCGAACCGGACATCGATATTGAAAACGCTCAACTTATTGATTCTGGGAATGCCCGAATTGGCATGAATACCAAGATTGCCAAATCTACTGTACGGTCACTGTACAGTCTTTTCCCAGAATTACCAGAACTCCCAAAGCTCCACCTTCAGACGGCCCTTTTGGCGAAAACAGCATTCTGAAGTGCGTCAATAGTATTTCATAGGTCCGTAGTACCTTGCCCACCGATTCGCTTCGCGACTATCAAGGTGATGTCGTCCTGTTGCACACTTCCGCTAAAGCGAACCACATCACGGACGACGGTTTCGGCGAGTTTCTCTGCTGGCGCAGAAATATTCTGTCGTAATGCGTCGATCAAACCGGACTCGCCGAAATCCTCACCCGCCTCATTCACGGCCTCAGTCACTCCATCTGTATAGAGCGCGAGCACATCGCCTTCGCCAAAGTATGTTTCTGCGATCACGCAGTTCCAGGCTTCAAACAGACCCAGGACCGTACATGTCGGCGACAAGCGTTCCACATTGCCATTAGAGCGGAGAAGAATCGCAGGCACATGACCGCAGTTTGCATATTGCAGGCGCTCGGAATCTCGATCAAATTGTGCAAAGAACAGCGTTGCGTAAGAAGCAGCTTCGGAGTTTTGAAACAACGTTTGATTTACCGAATTGAGCAGTTGATCCGAACGGCACCCTGCAAACAAATGCTGACTGCGAAGGTTGGCTTGCAGATTTGCCATTAAGAGTGCAGCGGCGATGCCCTTGCCAGAGATATCCCCCACCACGAGCGCGACGCAATTGTCGCTTAACTCAAGAAAGTCGTAATAGTCTCCCCCGACTGCTCGCGCCTGAACACATACTCCCGCATAGTCGAGCATCGGAAGGTCGGGCTTGTGCTGGGGAAACAACCTGAATTGAACTTCCTTTGCAATCGCCAGCTCCTGATCGGCCCGCTTCTTAGCTTCGAGTTGTTCCGCGTGTGACTGCCTAGCGGCCTCAATGTCGCGAGTCGCTTCATCAAATCCTGCAAGCACAAATGTATTCCCATCCGGATCCTCGAACTGGCAATACACTCCGCCGAAAGTGGGCCTTTGGAGTGCGAGTGCAAATTGGACACCCCGTTCTGACCATTCATGGTATTTCGCTTCGACGTCTTCGGTTAGAAACGTGACAGCCCCTGAGTGTCCGACAAGACGCTCTTCATCGCTCTCTTGCGCCGGCAGAACAATCGCCAGGCTTGCAGTGCCGTCGGGGGGGGCAACCTCAATCCAACGGTTTCCGGAGGCGAAGCGAACATCGAACAGCAGTTGAAATCCAAGCTGCTCAATAAAAAAGCGCATACTGCGTTCCTGGTCGCGGACAAACACCCTCACAAACTGGATCCTGAGATAGGCCTCATCTCTGTTCGGGAGGATCGCATCCCGATCGCGGGCAAAACTTATTTCCGGCCCGGAAGTATAAGACACGACCTTGTCCGTCAGCCACGGATCTGTGATGTCCCGGCCTGGAGTTGAGTCTTCGCTGTTCATGCAAGGAGTTTACAAGGATTGATGCGAAAGGAAGTGACCAAAAGATTGGTTAATGGATCCATCGACAGTTCGTAACGTACGTGGGCCGGCTTGAAGGACGTCAGTCTGGAGACCAACGAAAACACGGATCCGCTTGATCGGTCCATGCGATCGTCTGCACCCAGACACTCGGTCTGCTTTCATTGTTTACCAGGTGTGAACGGCGAGAATCTGCAGCGCCCCGGTGTGCCCGGCAATCACGGTTGTTTTCAGGACAATCTGGAAGTTTTGCTTGCCGGAACGAACAGCGTCAGGAAGAGATCGCGACAATTCGGGATCGCTGAGCAGGTCGCCTGCAGCCTCCGTACCATGCATTCCCAATCCTCCAGCCGCCAGGATCCAATTTCCGGTGTCCCGATCCAAAACCCTCGTGATCACCGCAAAGTCGGTCGATGTGTCGGAATACAGCAGCTTCCCACTTCCTTTCCAATCGTGCATGGCAGGATTCTGCCGATCTTCGATCCATTCTTCCTTTGTGACTGGGTCAATCTGTATGTGGTAACGCAACTTGGAAAGCAAAGTGATATTCCAGAAGTTGTCGAATGCGCCAATCAATACGACAGGCTGATGACGAAAATCCTCCAGGGTTAAAGCGGAACTACGCGCAACTCTGAACGCCTTTCCATGCGATTTGATCCATCCCGACAGCCTCGCGGAAACCTCCGCATCGACAAAAGGGGTTGACGGACTGGCCGACTCATCCAACTCCAGGGTAGGCGGCGGATTACCGGCGATCATGGAGGCGACTACGTGCGCCCAGTCCTGATCCTTGAATTTGATTGGCGAAAGATCGGCGACACAAATGGTGACAGGCTCAGGAGTTCTAAGAAGAGGGGACCACAGCAGGTATTGGCTGGAGCGAAATGGGGCGGTCCAGTCCGTCCAGTTCAGGACTAGGGCGCCGGCAACTCCAGCCGCACATATAAGGATAAGTACGGCTGCAATTTTCCCCCGGCGGGACTTGCGTTCCAGAGAATGGGCCGGCTCAGTTTCGAGTTCAGCGAGCCCCGGAGCAGGCGCCTCCGACGTTGCATCCCGCAAGGGCACAGATTCCACCGGCGACTCAGATGTCGTCCCCACGGAAACCACCCGCAGTCCGAAATCGAACTGCGGCATATAGCTGCCGGGCTCTAGATTGATGTAAACCTCGTGATGCCGGCTGGTGGACTGATAGTACTGCGCGAGCCGCTTGCGGATCTCATTTGCGGTCATCCGAACGATCGGATCGGTGTTGGTATCGTAGCCTGCTTCGCGCCCAAATACTTCGATCCCCAGCGTGCGTTCCTTGATGCCGTTCTCGTCACCGCCTTCGAGTGCGTGCTCGATAAGCCTGCGAAACAGTACAACGCATCGCTGGCTCTTCTTGAAGAACGGGTCGGCGAGGATCCGGTCGGCCTCCATCGAAACCGCGGCACGCTGCTCCGCACTCCACGGGCTTTCATGCGGTTGTTCTCGAAGGCGGGTTTCAGTCTGGCGCATGGCTGCTCAGTTCCTGCGCTATAACTACGCATCTGCGCGAAATCGGGCTCGTCCTTGTCGGAAGACTCTCAGGCTGCGCCCAACATCCCATTTCAGGCTGTCAGCCATGAAAACATCGTGGGTCTGCCGATGTCAATTAGACCCTGTTTCGGTCACGATTTGCGCAGCCGTTATCGGCAAGAAGATCGAACTAATTGTACTGTACACACGTACGATACGGGTCTTCCGCTTTATAAGTCGTTCAAAGTAAATGGAATTGTATGACGGTACCGTACAAGACCTAAACAGCTGAATGCTGGCTCATCTAGTGTGAGGGGCGCTCGAAGTTGGGAGAATTTCGGCTCACCAGAATGAGAGGCAGATCTGTATGAAGGCGCATTGGGAACTATCGTTTCTTTGCCAGTGGATGCTAGCGAATCGTATCAAAATTGCAGCGGGGCTCTTCGCAGCCATACTCTTCGGATTTCTAACTGTCAGCGTCGCCTCGGCACAATTGACCACCGCCGATGTGTTGGGCACAGTCACCGATTCCACAGGAGCGGTCGTACCCGGGGCCACGGTCAGCATCAAGAATCTCGGCACCGGCGTCAAGGCAACGACGAAGTCCAACGGAACAGGCGACTACATCTTCAATTTGCTGCCTCCAGGACACTATTCAGTGGTAATTGAAGCGCAGAGCTTCAAAAAGGTGGAATACGCGGATGTCGTGCTGGCCGCAGGCGACCGTGCGCGCGAGAACGGCGTGTTGCAAGCAGGCACCGCTGAGGAAACGGTGGAGGTGACGTCCGCAGCTCCACTTTTGCAGACTGACAGTTCTTCGGTGAGCAGCGTGGTCACGGAGCAGGCGGTGCAGGATCTGCCCCTGAATGGGCGCAACTTCGTCAACCTGGTACAGATTCAGCCGGGCGTCACCGCGGGACAGCCCGGTGCGATCGGCTCTGGCAACCGTCCTGACGACCGGCGTGCATCTTCGGTCGTATCGGCCAACGGCCAATCCGACTTGTTCAACAACGAGATGATCGAAGGCATGGACAACAACGAACGCGAACAGGGCTTTATTGGAGTTCGCCCGTCGATTGATGCCATCGCGGAAGTGAAGGTGGATACCAACGCCTTCAATGCCGAGATCGGACGCAGCGCCGGCGCGGTCGTCAACATCATTACCAAGTCGGGTACCAACGCCTTTCACGGTACCGCTTATGAGTTCTTCCGCAACGACATTTTTGATGCCCGGGACTACTTTACGACCGTGGCCAGCGGAGTAACCAAGCCCGAATACCGGCAGAATCAGTTCGGCGGGAGTGTGGGTGGTCCTATCGTCAAGAACAGGACCTTTTTCTTCGCTGACGCCGAGGACAATCGCAACATCCAGGGGCAGCCTACTGGATTGTTGACAGTGCCCACTCTTCAGGAAAGAGGCGACCTTAACGGGACCGGTATCTTGGACTTCAGCGACAACGGCGGCTTTCCGCTGCCCGTGGCTGGAGCCGATAAGGTCGGGCTCGCTTACCTGAAAATGTATCCGAAGCCGAACACCGGCGGCGCAGGGGCAATTACCAACAATTACATCGCTGCTCCCAAAAAGCCGCAGTACGCCTTCTCACTGGACGGTCGCATCGATCAGAACTTCAAGAATGGCGACGTGCTCTTCGGCCGGTATTCCTACAACAATGTCAACACTTTAGTGCCGGGGGCCTTTCCTGCTGTTTCTGAAGCTGGGATGACTATTCAGCCGGGCGGCAATTTGTTCTCTTTTCCCGGTTCCTCGATCGCAAAAGCGCATAATGTTCAGTTCAATTATGACCACATGCTCACGCCAAACCTGGTACTGGAACTCAAGACCGGGTACACGCGGATCGATATCGACACAAGCAATCTCAACGAAGGCAAAAATGTTTCGTCGGCTATCGGACTAGTGAACGCCAATACTCCTGCTGCTCCACAGACTTCTGGGCTTATGCCGCTCGACTTCGTCGCCGACGGCTATGCCAATGTCGGCGACGGAATCTATCTGCCCATTCTCGATAAAAACAACACCTTTCAATACATGGGATCGTTGACCTGGACGCACGGCGCCCACAACATCAAGGCCGGAGCCCAATTCACGCGCCGCCAACTGAACTACTTCCAAAGCTCGTACCCACTTGGTTTTGCCCTATTCGCAGGCTTGACCGGCAACGCGATGGAAGACTTGCTGACAGGCTTTTCATTCGGCAACTTACGTGGCAACACGCTCGTCGAGCCCGGGTATCGTGCTTCGGAGTACGCAGGCTATGCACAGGATGACTGGCGCGTGAATAAGTCACTGACTTTAAACCTCGGTCTGCGCTATGACGTATACGAGCCAATCAGCGAGGCCCATAACCGGTTTTCGAACTTCGCGTATGATACCGCTACGAATAACGGCGCCCTGATCCAGGGCAGCCAGGACCCACATATAGGGGTCAACACCAATTTCAAGAACTTCGCTCCCCGCGTGGGCTTTTCGCAGTCGATTGGCAATAAAACCGTGGTTCGCGGCGGCTTCGGCATCAGCTTTTATCCGCTTGCAATTCAAGGACAGATTCAGGCCGCCAATCCGCCTAATCAATATGCCAGCTCCTGCGTCCTAATCACTGGCTGCTTTTTCGCTTGGCCGACGCTTCCTGTACCAACGGCCTCCTCTACGACCAATTTGTCCGGGAACCTGACCTATCTGCCCAAGGATTTCAACACCGCCTATGTACAGCAGTTCAACCTGACGGTGCAGCGGCAAATCGGCGCCAATGTCATCACGGTAGGAGGCGTCGGGGAACTGGGACGGCACCAACTCTTCCAGCCCTTCATCAACATTCCCAAACCCAATGGTCCTTATCCAAATGACGCCACGCAGGGGCCATCGCCAGCGCCAGCCCTGCTGACTGCTTCGTCGCTTCCAAATGTTCAACAAATCCAGGCGGACGCGCCGTGGGCGACCAGCAACTACTATGCTTTGCAGGCAGTTTTTGCGCGACGATTTACCAAGGGACTCTCCTTCAACGCAAACTATACCTGGGCGCATGGCCTGAGCGATGCGATCAGTGGCAGCGGTGGCGGCGGGGCCACAGGCGAGATTGCAACGAATCCTCGTTACGACTACGGCAACTCCGATGTCGATATCCGGAATCGCTTCTCGGCCAATTGGAATTACAAACTTCCTTTTGGCGAGAAAGCCACCGGCGGCAAGGCCGTGCTGATGAAGGGATGGGAATGGAACTTCATTATCTTCTGGCAAAGCGGCAATCCCTTTACGGTGATCGACACCTATTCCTACAATAACGGCTCAAATACGCAGATCAACCTTCCTTACATAACCTCTCAAACTGGTGACCGTCCGAATCTGGTGCCAGGACAGTCCTACAGGGCATCCGACGGGGGCAACAACAACTGGCTGAATTTTGCCGCCTTTACACCCCAGCCCGCCGGGACGCCAGGCAACGAACAGAACTCAGCTCTCTACGGGCCGCACACGCGGCGTGCGGATATGTCTGTCTTCAAGAACTTTAACCTGACAGAAAAGATCTCGGCTCAGTTCCGCGCCGAGGCTTACAACATTTCAAACACGCCGAACTTCCCAGGTCCAGGCAACAGCATATCTGCCTGGGCGCCCGGGCCAGAACACAGCGCGACAACACCGATTTCCAAAGTTGGTTTGTTGCCGGGAGACATTCCAACATCGGCCGGCGGTTTCGGAGCGATCAGCTCCACCACGCCTAACGTAAATCCAAGGCAGTTCCAGTTCGCGCTGAAATTCCTTTTCTAGGGTGCAACGATTGCGTGGTGGAAATCAGATTCAACTTTCCAAGGGGAGACTGAGACCTTCCGTGTCCCCGCCCTTATCAGTCGTATCATCCAACAAAAGCTGAGATATCAGCAGGAGCCGACGACAGGTCGGACCGGCCAGGAGCTGAGAGTGTTCAATCGTCGAGAATTTCTTACCGGAGTCGGTGCAGCAGTGGCGGGCGCAATGATCCCGCGCCTGTATGCAGAGGAACAAGCGGGGAAACAGGCCGCGTCGGTTGAGGTCGCAATCGATCTTCAACGTGGAGTTGGTTCGCTTCCGCACTATTGGGAGAAGTGCGCCGGTTCAGACCGGACCGTCGTTGGTCTTCGAGATCAGTGGCGTCAGGACCTGCTGCGAGTACAGCGGGAGGCTGGAATCCGGTCCGTACGCTGCCACGGTCTTTTTGATGATGAAATGGGGATCGCCGCTCGCGGAGCAGGAAACTTCAATTTCCTTTATGTTGACCAGATCTACGATTTCATGCTCGACCACGGCGTGCGCCCCTTCGTCGAACTCAGCTTCATGCCGGAAGCGTTTGCCAACAGTGCAAATCGGATATTCGCATACAAGGGAAACGTCTCTCCTCCGCGCAAGTGGCAGGACTGGCACGACATGGTTTATGCATTTACTGACCATTGCGTGAAGCGGTATGGAATTGCGGAGGTGGAAGGCTGGAAATTCGAGGTGTGGAATGAGCCGAACATCTCGTTCTGGGCAGGGTCGCAGGAAGACTATTTCGAGCTCTATAGACAATCCGCCACGGCAGTGAAGAAAGTTGACAAGCGACTTATGGTTGGCGGTCCATCCACAGCACAACTGGCTTGGATTCCTGACCTAATCCAATATTGTGTTCGGCAAGACGTCCCGATTGATTTTGTAAGCACACACGTCTATCCCGATGATCCTCAGAAGCTAATCTTTGGCCAAGATCACCTCTATCCCTTCGAGCAGGTGATTCCGCGCGGGCTCGAACAGGTTAAGCATCAAGTCGAATCGTCCAAAATGCCAAATCTGCCCGTCTGGTTGACGGAGTGGAGTTCACAGAATCCTGCATTTATCGGCGACACAATCAAGAATTGCATTGGGCTTACTGAAGCGATGTCTTACTGGACCTTTAGCAACGTCTTCGAAGAAGGCGGAGTGCCAAGCGGCATTTTTAACCAGACGTTCGGCTTGATCGACCAGTGGGGAATAGCCCGGCCATCCATGCATGCATTTGCCATGCTTCACAAACTGGGTGACACCCTCGTGCAATCCGATCCTGGGCCAATCATGGCGACACGCCGTTCCGACGGCGGCGCGGCCATTCTGATTTGGAACCTGATCCCGGCCACCCAAGGCAGCGTCGCAAACGGCAACCCATTGGCTGCAACGGGTGGCTCCAGCAAATCGAACGGGCAAGCAAAGCACTTTCGGCTAAAGCTGAATGGGGTGCAAGGCCATTCCATCACAGTGAGCCATGTAAACGGTCAGGTCGGAACCGCGATTCCCAAGTGGCAGCAGATGGGAAGCCCGAAGTATCCAACCCCGGACCAGATTGCGCAACTCAGAGCCGCTGCCGAACTCCCGAACCCCGAATCCCGCCCGTTGGCGGGAGGCCAAGCTTCCACCGAAATTTCCGTGGAAGTGCCACCCAATGGCATCGCATTGCTGGAAATTACCAAGCAGTAGTTATAAGGACCGGAGACCGCAAATGAAGAGAATTTACCTTTGGGCCATGGTGCTTCTGGCAGGGCTCGCAGGATCCCATGCGATGGCGCAAAACAATAGCCTTAGCGGAACTTGGAAACTGGATTTGGCAAAGAGTTTCATGGGCAGCGACCACCCTTCAAGTGACTACCAACTCACGAAGAAGATCGAACTGAAAAATGGGCTGTTGTCAATCACCGACACTTCGGTTCATGCCACGATGGCGGGAATCCAGCTACCAGACACGGTGATAACCATGGAACTGGCCCCCGATGGAAAGGAACATGACATAAAGCTACCCTCGGTGTTTCCTGGAATTCCTGAGATGACAGGGAAGGCAAGCGCAATCTGGCAAGGTTGCACTCTGGAGGTTCACCAGGTCATTGCAGCGTTCGGCAGCAGCACGAAACAGCGCATGTTCCTGGCGGAAGATCGAACACAATTGATCGTTCTAGTCGAGGGGCATTCAACCTTCCTGGATACCGAGCAGCGGCTCGTTTTCGAGAAGGTGGATTAAGTCGTGAATTCTCTGGCAACCCACGGAGCGCAGAAGGAAATTCCAATCAGGGGACTCATTCAATGATCGCCGTTCGTATCCCAGCATTGAAACAATTGACGACCTTGGCCTTGTGTGCAGCGGTCGCGCTAGGTATGGAGCCATCTGCTTCCATCGGACAGACAGCTGTGCGGTTGACTGATAGAGCCGTTGAGGTCCGGGCAGACAATCTGCTAAAGCAAATGACTTCAGACGAGAAGATCGGACAGCTCAGCCAAACTTTCGCGTTCGTGGCCAACGCCACCTTGGAGAAGCGCATCCGTGACGGCGAATTAGGCTCCGTGCTCTTTCTCACGGATCCCGCGCAAATCAATAGGCTGCAGCGTGCTGCAGTCGAGGGTTCGAGGCTTCACATCCCCCTGCTATTTGGGCTGGATGTGATCCACGGCTTCCGAACGATTTTCCCGGTTCCGATCGCCATGGCAGCGTCATGGGATCCATCCACTGTTGAGAAGGCTCAGGCGGTCGCAGCGGAAGAGGCTCGTGCTGTCGGAATCCATTGGACCTTTGCTCCGATGGTCGACATTTCACGCGATCCGAGGTGGGGGAGAATCGTCGAAGGCGCGGGCGAAGATCCGTACCTCGGATCAGCGATGGCTGCTGCGCAGGTGAAAGGTTTCCAAGGCGAGTATCTTGGCGCTCCGGATCATGTCATCGCCTGCGTCAAGCATTTTGCCGGTTATGGAGCAGCCGAAGGAGGCAGGGATTACGAAGCTGCCGATATTTCCGATGAGCAACTATGGAACGTTTATCTTCCTCCGTTCCACAGTGCTGTGAATGCGGGTACCGGAACACTCATGAGCGCCTACATGGACTTGAACGGTGTTCCAGCTACGGGCAACAGGTGGCTGTTGCACGATGTACTGAGGGAGCAGTGGAAATTTCATGGTTTTGTGGTCAGCGACGCTGATGCCGTGAAAAACCTGAAGACCCATGGCTTCGCGAAAGACGAGGATGACGCTGCTGTCCGTGCCCTGGGTGCTGGCGTAAACATGGAAATGGCTGTCGGAAAGGGCGACTATGATGCGTATCTTCCCCTGGCCCTCAAAGAGAGGAAGATCACGTCGGCACAGCTCGATGATGCGGTTCGCCCAATTCTGGAAACCAAGATTCGGCTCGGTCTATTCGAACATCCCTATGTCGACGAGGCGACTGCAAAACGAATCATCGCGAATCCGGATCATAGGACCGAGGCACGGAAGGCAGCAGAACGATCGGCTGTATTACTACGAAACGAAGGCGGAATCCTACCTCTGAAGCCGTCAGCGTATAAGAAGATCGCGGTCATTGGACCTCTTGCAGATTCCAAGTGGGATGTACAAGGCTCCTGGACGTTCGCCAACGATGTAAACGAGAACGCAACGGTACTGAGCGGGATCCGCGATCAAGCCGGACCGAGTGCAGAGGTCGAATACGCCCAGGGTGTGCAGATCAGCCGCAAATTTCCCTCTCCATTCGCAGCGTTGATGCACGGAAAACGGCAGGAGCCGTGGAATGAGGAGCAGGAGAAAGAACAATTTGCCAAAGCAGTCCAGGTGGCGAGAGATTCTGATCTAGTCTTGATGGTTCTCGGCGAAAGTCAAGATATGACGGGCGAGATGGCGTCCCGTTCGTCTCTTGATTTACCCGGCCAACAGCAGCAGCTGCTAGAGGCAGTCGTGGCAACTGGAAAGCCGCTTGTATTGGTTCTTCTCAATGGCCGGCCCTTGAATATCACTTGGGCAGCAGCGCATGTGCCCGCGATCTTGGAAGTCTGGTATCCCGGCACTCAAGCGGGAAACGCAATTGCCAATGTCTTGTTTGGGAAGGCCATCCCGGGAGGAAAGCTCCCCTTCACTTGGCCTCGGGACGTTGGACAAGTTCCTCTTTTTTACTCGCACACGCTCAGCCACTCGCCCGAACGGCAAGCCAAACGTTACTTCGACGAGGAAAGCACTCCATTGTTCCCTTTCGGATTCGGCCTGAGCTACGCAAATTTCCAGTTCTCAAACCTGCTTGTCAGTAAATCGCAGATCCACGAGAGTGAAAACCTTGAGGTCTCTGTCGATGTCGAAAACACTAGTAACGTCCCAGGCGATGAAGTCGTTCAACTTTACATTCACCAGCAATACGGAAGCAGTTCAAGGCCTGTCCGCGAGTTGAAGGGCTTCCGCCGTGTTTCACTGCAGCCCCATGAGAAGGAATCCGTGAAACTGCTGCTGACCAAGGATGACCTGATGTACTGGACCAGCGCGACCAAGTCCTGGGTTCAGGACGCTTCTGTATTCGATGTGTGGGCTGGTGGAGATTCCGCAGCTGCATTGCACTCCACGTTTGCTGTGGTTCAGTAGAGCCTCAAAGAAGAACGCCCTCACAGGGAATTCCGTGTTCATGGTTTTCGATCTGGGATTTAGCAGTCGCAATGGACTCAGCGCTACGCAGGCTGATCTACAGACTCTCACCTAACAACTTCGCCACAGAAAGGACATCACTTGAAGACAATGCTTGTTTTGATTTCCGCCGCTGCTCTCGTCGCAGCCCCAGCTCTGGTCGCAGCCTCTGATAGCGTCTCTGTCGCTGGCAAATGGCATGTCCATGACAGTATCGCAGGCAACGATAGCGATGCCGATTGCACTTTCGAACAGAAAGATGCGGATCTTGCCGGAACTTGCAAGATTGACACGGGGTCTGTGACTATCACCGGTAAGGTTGACGGAAAGAAAGTCACATGGTCCTACAAGAGCGAATACAACGGCTCCCCATTGACAGTAGTCCACGAAGGCACGCTGAGCGCCGACAACAAGATCACAGGCAAAGCCAGCGTTCCCGAGTACTCCGTTGACGGCGATTTCACGGCAACTCAAGCCAAGTAAGGTTCGCGGATCCATCCAGAGGTCTTTGCAATGAAAGTCGACAACAAAGTTCTCCTCGTGACTGGGGCGGGAAGTGGAATCGGGCGGGAGCTGGTTCTACACTTGCTTTCCAAAGGCGCAAGTGTCGCCGGCGTCGATCTGAATGCCAAAGCACTGGAAGAGACTAAGCGTCTCGCAGAAGCCCATCGCACGCAGTTCACAACATTCGTAACGAACATCTCCGACCGGACAGCCGTCGAAGCTCTTCCCGCACAGGTATTGGCGCGTTTTGGGTCGATTGACGGCATTATCAACAATGCCGGCATCATCCAACCCTTCGTGAAAGTGAACGACCTCGACTTTGCTGTCATCGAGCGAGTCCTGAACGTAAACCTCTATGGCACTCTATTCGTTATCAAATCCTTCTTGCCGCATCTGATGCAGCGGCCCCAAGCGCACATTGTCAATATATCGAGCATGGGTGGGTTCGTTCCGGTACCCGGCCAGACCATCTACGGAGCGTCAAAGGCCGCAGTCAAGCTTTTGTCCGAAGGACTGGGCTCTGAACTCATCGATACGAATGTTCGAGTGACAGTTGTATTCCCCGGTGCTGTTGCAACGAACATCCTCGCAAATGTAGGTTTGGGAGCGTTGGACACGAGCACACATAAGGGAAACATGACAGCAATGCCGCCAAGCAAGGCTGCAAAGATTATCGTGCACGGTATGGAGCGTGACGCTTTCCACGTCTTTGTGGGCCGTGATGCGATGCTCATGGACAAGCTGTATCGATTGAATCCGGCATTTGCGGCCAGGACCATTGCAAGAAAAATGAGTGCGCTACTCAACCGGTAGTTGCCAGATAGAGGAGGCCAAGCTTTGAAAAACGACGCCATCAAGAACGTCTACGTGAAAGATCGGCTGCGATTCATCGTGTTTTGTGCAGTTCTGTTCGTACTTCTCTGCTCGTCAGCAATCGCGGAGGGACTGACTACCGCAGCTCGGGAGCAAATTGCCGAAGATTCGGATTGGAGATTCACCCGCGGTGATCCTCCCGGAGCCGAGTCCACGACCCTTAATGACAGAGCCTGGCAAACGACCAATGTTCCGCACGATTGGAGCATCGAGGGAACTCCCGATCCGAAGAGCTTGACTGGGTCAGGTGGTGGATACTTTCCAGCCGGCGTCGGATGGTATCGCAAAACGTTCGATGCGCCTAAAAGTTGGAGTTCGAAGCGCGTCAGTGTCGAGTTTGACGGCGTGTATATGAATGCGACCGTGTATCTGAACGGCCACGCGCTTGGAACCCACCCGAACGGGTACACAAGCTTTGCATTTGATCTCTCACCATTCCTCGCTTCAGGACATGCGAATGTCCTTGCGGTGCGGGTGGACAATTCGGAGCAGCCGAACAGCCGTTGGTATAGCGGATCGGGTATCTATCGCCATGTTCGCATCGTCGTCACGAATCCTGTTCACTTGGCACATTGGGGCGTGTTTGTCACAACTCCGGAAGCGACAGCCACACATGCGCAGATCGCTCTGCGCATTCAAGTTACGAATGAGCTGGCCAAGGCCACTGAAGTTGAGGTCGAGACGACAATCACTTCGGAATCGGGGCTCAGCGCCGCAACCGTGCGCTCCTTGAACCATCTCGCGGGTGCTGACAGCACCGAGGTTGCGCAAAGCGTTTCGGTTCTGAATCCTGATCTGTGGTCTCCTCAAACACCGCATCTGTACCGTGCTGTAACGAAAGTTATTCAACGCGGAAAGGTCGTGGACGAAGTAGCTACTACCTTTGGCATTCGCTCCCTCACGTGGTTGACAACTGGTGGGATGGAATTGAATGGCAAGCCCATCAAGTTGCATGGGGGAAGTGTTCATAGTGACAATGGTCCTCTTGGTGCCGCGGCATTTGACCGCGCCGAAGAGCGCAAAGTTGAATTGCTGAAGGCAGCCGGCAACAATGCTGTACGAACAGCGCACAATCCACCGTCACCAGCCTTTCTCGACGCATGCGACCGCCTCGGGCTGCTTGTCCTGGAAGATTCATTCGATGTTTGGAGAACGCCAAAAGTCAAATACGACTACTCACGGTTTTTCGACGCATGGTGGCAACGCGATCTGGACTCTATAGTCCTGAGGGACCGGAATCATCCATCTGTGATTATGTGGGGGATCGGCAACGAAATCCCAGAGGCCTGGACTCCTGCGGGGGCGCCCATCGCGCAGAAACTTTCAGATGAGATCCGATCGCTCGACAGCACCAGGCCAACCACGGAAGCGTTTCCGGGCGCTACGTACACAGCCGATACGGATGCTGTTTTTGCAAAGGTGGATATCGGAGGGTACAACTACAATCTCGCGGCCAATCATGCCAAAGATCACGACCGCGTCCCAGGCCGCATTATGCTGACGACAGAGTCGTTTCCGTCCGACGCATTCGAGCAGTGGCAGGTGGTCCACGACAATTCATACATCATCGGTGAATTTGTCTGGACATCGATGGATTACCTTGGCGAATCCGGAATCGGCGCATGGGGTGAGGGTACGCCCAAAGAAGCTTCGCAGGCCGACCAGATGGGCCACTTTATGAAAGTCTTTACAACAAAGATGGGCGAAAACGGCAACAGTCCATTCAACGGGAGCGCCCCTCCTGCCAGTCCCATGTTTCCCGGCTATCCCTGGTTCGGTTCTTATTGCGGTGACTTGGACATCACGGGTTTTCGCAAGCCGGAATCTTACTATCGAGACATCCTGTGGAATGGCGGCAACCGCGTCTACGCCACAGTTCGCCTCCCTGATCCGGACGGCAAAAAGATTTTCGCGATTGGCTGGGGTGTCTATCCAAGTATCGAGAGTTGGACATGGTCCGGCCACGAAGGCAAGGACCTCCAGGTGGAAGTGTACTCCGGCGCAGAAAGGGTGCGCTTGTATCTCAATGACCACCTAATCGGAGAGGCACAGACTGGCCGCGATCAGCAGTTCAAAGCACTTTTCACCGTGCCCTATGCCCCTGGCACTCTCAAAGTCGAGGGCGTGCGCGACGGCCAGATTGTTGCCGAGACGACTCTGACGACCGTAGGCGAACCAACAGCCTTGCGGTTGACTCCCGATCGCAGCACGATTCACGCAGACGGGCAGGACCTGTCGTTTGTCACTATCGAGGCGGTCGATCCTAAAGGGCGCTACCAGCCAAACGCCGATAACGAATTGGATCTCGCAATAATCGGACCAGGTGTCATTGCGGCCATCGGTACCGGAGACACTAAGAATCAAGAACCGTTTCAGGCGGACCGTCGGAGATTGTTCAATGGTCGAGCCCTCGTCGTGATTAGGTCAACAGGCGATCAGGGTGTGATCATGCTCAAGGTCAAGGGTGCGGGAATGGGCCAGACAAGAGTCAATATCAACGCTCAAACAGGGCACTGAGCCGGGGACCAAAGCTCGCCAAGAGCCAATCATTTTGTTTCGCCTCGTTCAAGTAGACTGCTGTTCCCTGATCCGTAAGTTGCGAGACAACTGTGGCATTCAGTCCAACTCGCCTAGGCGATGACGCTGAGCCCTGGGATCAACGAGAATGAATCCATGCGCGATGTCTGGTTCACGGCCGATTTTCATTTCGGCCACTTCAACATCATTCGGTACTGCAATCGCCCGTTTGCGAATTCGCAGGAGATGGACGATGTAATCTGCGAGCGTGTTAACGCTTGCGCCAAGCCAAGCGATGTTCTTTATTTTCTCGGGGATTTCTGCCTGGGAGGACCGGAACGCGTAATTGCCTATCGAAAGCGGCTGGCCTGCCGAACAATCCACTTTATCGAAGGCAACCACGACAGGACTGCGCGAAAGCTTCAGCATCTCTTTTCATCCTGGAATTTGCTGTCCGAAGTCCACGAAGCGAAGCAAAGAATCGTGCTTTGCCATTATGCGATGAGGGTGTGGCCACACCACGCTCAAGGTGCATGGCACCTCTACGGACACTCGCACGGTAACCTACCGGACGAGCCTCTGGCGCTCTCTCTTGACGTGGGCGTTGATACCCACGAGTTTCGCCCGTGGCACTTTGACGAAATCCAAGCCGTGATGCAGCCGAAGGCTGTCGCCCGAGAAGCGAAAATCCAGACCGAACGCAGGGCGGCACTCGCTGACCTCGCGGCCTACGACCAGGAAATTGAGATCTGAAACGCGATCCAAGTTTTCGCTGCGCAGTGGGGTGTTTGTCGAGATAAGTGCGCACCGCTAGCCAATCTGTACTCATTTTGAGTACAATTGTTCTCGGAATGAGAACGCCTCTCACATCCGTCGGGGATCTGCTCTTTGGCCAGACCAGAGGTAGAGTTCTGGCGCTTCTGTATGGTGCGCCCGACGAAACTTTCTTCGTTCGCCAAATTGCCCGACAGGTCGAGACGAGCGTGGGGACTGTTCAGCGCGAACTTGCATTACTCGCCGACGCAGGACTGATCAAGCGCTCAGCTGTGGGTAGTCAGGTGTTTTACCAGGCCAATCAGGAGCATCCGGAATTCCCGGAACTTCGGGCCTTGCTCGCAAAAACCACCGGTGTATTTCAGATGCTCAAGGCTGCTCTCGCCCCGCTTTCGTCCCGTATCAGCGTTGCCTTTGTTTATGGTTCGGTTGCCCGCGGCGAGGAGAAAGCCGCGAGCGACATTGACCTGATGGTGATCGGTGCGATTACGCTCGACGAAGTATTGGACGTTGTGGGTCCCGTCGAGAAGCAGTTGCGGCGTCCCGTGAACCCAACCATCTATTCACTTGAAGACGTGAGGGCACGGCTTCGCGAAGGCAACCATTTTCTGCAATCATTGAAGAAGAGCAAGAGAGTCTTCCTGATCGGCGACGAGGATGAGTTTAGAAAAGTTAGTACAACTCGGTTGGTACAAGGCTGAGCCCAGCAGTCCGAAGGAGATTGCCGACCTCTTCAGCATCGTGGACCGTTCGCAGGCGGACCTCAAAGTGGAGGGCATCTCCGACGACCTTCGCTTTCAGGCGGCCTATAACGGCGTTCTCACGCTCGCCAACATTGGCCTGCGGGCCAGCGGCTTTCGCGTCTCTCTGGGCCAGGGGCATCACCAACGAGTGATCGAAAGCCTCGAACATACCCTGACGACTCAGGATGCCACAGCGCGCGAGAGATGGGTGCGCAAGATCAAATCTCATTCGCAGAAGAGAAACACCACGAGCTACGATTTGGCGGGCGGCGTCTCGCCCACCGATCTCGCGCAGGTCATAAGGGACTTGGGCCTTTTGCGAGAGCAGGTGAATGAGTGGTTGAAGGCAACCCATCCCGAGCTTCTTAAAGACGACTCAAAGCAAAGTTGATCCATGCCGCCTGTCCGCATTGTGTGCATTAGCGACACCCACGGCCAGCACGCCAAATTGAGCGTGCCGGCTGGGGATGTGCTCATTCATGCAGGGGATTTCATGGCATTCGGCGACACGCCGAAGGAGATTGTCGATTTCAATCATTGGCTAGGCAAGCAGCCACACCGATTCAAGGTCGTTATTGCCGGAAACCATGATCTGATGTTCGAGCGCCACCCCGGAGCCGCAAAAGAGCTGCTCTCCAACGCAATCTATCTTGAAAATTCCGGTACGGAACTTCTGGGTTTGAAGTTCTGGGGATCCCTGTTCAGCCCGAATTCAATAATTGGGCATTCAATGTCGCCCGCGGCGCTGCAATCCGGCGCTATTGGCAGATGATTCCCGAAGGCACAGACGTTCTGGTCACACATGGACCGCCGTTCGGAGTGCTGGACAAATCGCTTTCTTCTACCCCTCATCTTGGGTGCGAGGAACTGGCAAAAGCGATTGAACAGATCAGACCTAGACTGAATATCTTTGGGCATATTCATGGCGGCCACGGGCAAATGACTGCCAACGGTACCCAATTCGTGAACGCGTCCGTGGTTGACGAAGCCTACCGGCTCGTCCATGAGCCGCAGGTTGTCGAGATCGACGTTTCCAGCGAAATTGCGTGACGTGGTCGGATTCTCAAGCTGCCCGTAGTGAAGCGCAAATCTCGAAGAACCAGGCAGGCATCGGATAGTCCAGGTCCCAGTAAATGCTCATCGGGCGGCTCCCCGAATGAGATACGTAGTGCAAAGGTCCGAGGAATAAGAATGCGTCTTCCCTCTTCGGTCGAACGAACAGCAGAAACCTGGCACCGTTTTCCTGTTGGTGAACATACCGCTGGCCAGTCGGAGAATTCTCGCTCGTAGTGCTCTGGGATTGCCAATGGAATCGGGTCGGACTCAGCGCGAAGTCCTCGTATCGAGTGGATGGTGAGAAAGTTTTCTCTGATTTGTCCAGAGTCACAAAGAAAACTTCGGTATTCAATGCTTCGATCCAAAATCGGCCGGTTTGAGTATTGAATGCTCCGACAAGCTTCGCCAGACCCAATCCCACGAGAATTTCATCGCGGGTATATTGCCGGTGGAGAAAGAGTGGGTGGTCACCCAGCGTTGGATTTTCGTCGCTATGCAGTTTCACTGAATCAAGCAATGCATCACAAAGCTCTTTGAACTCTGCTTTTGCTCCGCCGTGCTGTCTGAGCCGCGTCAATCCAGCTTCCCATTCGTCCCGTTGCTGTTTCGCCTCACCCTGAAGCAAGCGAAAGGTCAGCATCTGCACCATGCGCTTCTCGAAAGCAGTGAGAGTTTCGGCTTCAACTTTCGTTCCGCTCAGCAAATCTAGGTACAGTCGCAGCCGTTGGATCGAATCGATATGTAATAAGTGCCGAAACTGCTTAATCAACTTTATGTCAGGTTCCGTCGGAGGCTCTGTCAGGAATTGTGCTTCGTTAAGAAGTGCATACCAGCCCCCAATCGACTGCTTGTAAACATCCGAAAGATCATAGCGCGTTTCGGCAAGATACTCGATCAGAGTGGGGCGCCGTCTGAGTTGGCTCGCGAGCGCTCTGAGCTCTGCGACCATCCTTGCGCGATTTGCCTGCAACTGTGCTTTAAGATTCTCCAGGATGACTTTCCGGGACTCTTTATCGAGCCGGAAATAGCAATTTCCCGGTAGACGCGTGATTCCGCTCTCGATTTCCCGAATCACCTGCTGTCTCGTTCCACCAAATAATGCAAGAAACCTCTGGTCAAAGCGGAACTCACGTCTTTGGTTGCCGATGAAATCCAGCACAAGACAGCTAGTCTTGCCCGTATCCAACCTAAGCCCGCGCCCCAGTTGCTGGAGAAAGACCGTCGAGCTTTCGGTCGGCCGGAGAAAGAGCACGCAATCAGCCTCGGGAATGTCGACGCCTTCGTTGTAAAGGTCGACGGTGAATAGAACATTCACTTCTCGATTGCGCAGCAGGCTCGTAGCCTGGGCTCGTTCCTCTGCTGGCGATTCACTGGTGATGGCCAATGCAGGTATTCCCGCCTGGCGAAATGACTCGGCCATGAATTCAGCATGAGCGATACTTACGCAAAACCCAAGTCCGCGGGCCAAATGCCAGTCACCATAGAACTCGCAGAATTCCTTGACGATCAGATTCGCGCGGCGAGTGTTGCCGAGGTAGTGCTGTTCGAGTTCGCTGACGGCATACGCACCGCGGCTCCAGGAAAGCCCGGACAAATCAATACCATCGTGAACGCCGTAGTAGTCGAAGGGCACCAGATACTGGCGTTCAATCGCGTGCCAGAGACGCATCTCATCAGCGATTCGATGGTCGAACCACGGTAATATGCTCTCGCCGTCCATGCGCTCTGGAGTTGCCGTCAGCCCCAAGAGAATCCGCGGCCGCAGAGAAGAGACGATCTCGCGATAACTGTCCGCGGGAACGTGGTGGGCCTCATCGAGAACAACATAGTCCCAATGCTCTGCACCTTGGGATTCCAGTAGACCCCGGCTCCGGAAGCTCTGAATGGTGGCGAAGAGATGCTCGAAACTGCTGGGTTCTTCTCCGCCACCCAACAAGTCGCCAAATGATTCGTCGCGCAAAACATGCCGGAATCTGTCGCGTGCCTGGCGCAGGAGTTCCTCCCGATGGGCCAGAAAGAGCAAGCGTGGCCGTGGGCCGATGAAAGGTTGGCGGTTGTAGTCGAATGCCGCAACCAACGCCTGCCGGTGCCAGTTGGGGCGACCACCAGATTACGGAAATGGCCCCTGTCGACTCGCTCAGCTTCCAGTTGATCGAGTGTAGCTTGCTGATAGGAATGTGGCCTCAAATCGAAGAACACCGGCGGTCCAGAATCCTGGCGACCTGGACCCTGCCGCGCATATTCCAGAGACTGCTTTACACGACGACAGAAGGCTTCATCATCGGGCCGGAATGTTTCAAACTCTTCATCGCACCAAAGGGAATCAAACGCACCCCGGAAACGCTCGACAATATGTGGCGCTTCGACTTCGCTGAGCTTGACGGTCCATTCGATTCCATCTTCGAGAGCGGGCCCGGAAAGATTAGCCGAGCCAACGTAGATGCTGCTGAAGCCATTGTCCCGCTGAAAGAGCCAGGCCTTGGCGTGCAGACGGCGCCGGCGGCCATCGAGGGAGATGCGCAATTCAACGTTGGGAAGCCGCGACAATTCTTCAATTGCGCGGAAATCTGTGGCTCCTATATAGGTGGTCGTCAGCAGCCTGATCGGAACATTTCGTTCGGCGAGCAAATGAAAGGCGCTTTTGAGACGCTGCCAGCCACGCCATTGGACGAAGCTAACCACCATGAGCACCCGGTCCGCGGTTGCCATTTCGCGTTCAAGTTCAAAGCCGAGACGAGGTTCGTCGAGCGCATTCATCAACAGGCTTGTAACGCTAAGAGGTGTGGACGGTGGCACCGGAGCAACCGCACCGCTGTAGATGGCGCGGAGGACCTGGCCAGCCTGATCGACGGCATCTGTTTCGATGGAGGTTTCTTGTGTGCGCGCAAAGTCCAAAAGAGTATTCGCTAGCTCAATTTGTCTTCGCTTGCGATCTTCCGCCGGTACGGATCGAAGGACAGCCTTGATCTGCCGGATGAGGTGGCGAGCAAGATAGTCTGGGTAGTCGTTCTCTTCAAGCTCTTCGATCGACGATTTCAGTCCTTGAGCGGCTTGCAGGTCAAGGAACTCCCGGACATGCCGAGTTACCAGCTGATCGTATAGACCCTCTTTGAAATCGCTCATGCGGAACGAGACTCTCCAAAAGCGAAATCATCTCATAGACCAACGGCTTCCGCCTATGTAGATACCCCTCGGTATTTTGCGGGTAAAGTGTGTGCACACCATGCGGCCAATGGGCTGATCGTGCAGCAGTGCGCCGTTTGTCAATATAACACTTGAAATGCACGATCAAATATGTCGTGTTATCGTGCATATTCTTTGTGACGGAGCCGTAGTTGCAACCCGAACTCCAGGAACTCGAGCGCTATGTTCACGACGCCCTGGGCACCACGGGGAAGGCTGCGCCTTGGCGAGGAACCGGCAATTTGCCGCACGTACTCAGGGAAAGGTACAAATTCGCACCGGCGGAGCTGGTCGGACTGCGCGCTCTTGTCGTTATCGACTCTAACCCCGAGGAGCAGTTGCCGGCAACGGTATCCTTATTATCTTGGATGGTATGTCGAATTCCGATCGTCAATCGAGGTTGGAAGAGCGCGTAATTCGGGCTGCGGAAGCCGCGTTGTCGCGTCAACAATACGTCAGCGCGATTGACGTGTTTTGCGGAATGGGACTCTTGTTGCCCATGCACGTCGATTCCTGGCGCAAAGGGCGGGTGGATTGCCTGGAGCGAGTGATTCAAGGAAATCTCCACAACATCTCTTCGTCGATGGAAATATTCCGGCGTTGGGCTCGGGAAAAGGGCCTGAAGCCAAGTGAAACTGGCTACGTGCGCAGAGCGCGGTCCGGGACCATACCCTTGCAATTCAGTGAGAGCGGGAACCCCGCGATCGAGAAGAACTACGCAACGCACTACATATCGCCAGCCCTCCCTGAGCGCAAGCAAAAGAAGCTCCAGGAAAAGCTGGATCGCGTTCCACAGCCTGTCATCGTCCAGATTCTGCGCGACGCTCAATGCTCGGAGTGCGGCGTGGAGATGGGCGAGGGATCGTTCCTCTTGATGGATTCCGAGCAGCCGCTCTGCTTGGCCTGCGCCGGGTTCGGCGACCTGGAGTTTCTTGCCGCGGGCGACGTGGCTTTGACGCGGCGAGCAACGAAGCATAGTGCGCGAAATGCTGTGGTGGTCCGCTTCAGCCGGACCCGAAAACGCTACGAGAGACAGGGTGTCCTGGTCGAGACATCAGCCCTGGAAAAAGCCGAGCGGGAATGCGCGGAAGACGCGGATGAACGGGCGGTTGGACGCGCACGCGAGGCCATTCGACGGCGCGATGAAGACCGCAAACTGGTTGCTCGCATGGCAAAACAGATCGGGGTTTTGTTTCCCGGCTGTCCGGCTCATGAACTAGCTACAATCGCCGAACATACCGCCGCCAGGGGAAGTGGGCGAGTTGGGCAGACAGAGGCGGGCAGGAATCTGGAGGAGCGCGCTTTGACTGCGGCAGTGGTCGCAGCGGTTCGGCATAAACATACCGAGTACGACAAACTCCTGGATCTAGAAATCGATCGCGCTACAGCCCGTCAGACAGTCGGCGATAAGATCGAAGAGGTTTTGGCGGCTTGGCGGACGTAAGGTCCATTCGACTTGGCATTACCCACCATCTCTCGGAGATCCGGAAATCAGCCGTTTGGTCCAAGCAGAAGAACCCACCCTGTGTAAGAGCGTTTCAATCGCCCGGTGTATTGGCCCGTGGTGGCGGGCCATGTTGTACGCTCCTGAAGAGGAAACTTTTCTATGCTAATCGAACAGCAGATCGCCGCCCGGCGGGAAAGGGCCGTTGCAGCTCAGTTGAGGATATTGAAACGGCCAGCAAGCGGACCTTATGGGGATTACAGCGTCAAGTCGGCCAGCGGGCGGACCTATAAGGTGGCGATTCGTGGTCTGGGGCTTTTCGAGAATTACTGCTCGTGCCCGGATTTCGCGATCAATACGCTGGGAACCTGCAAGCACGTCGAGGCGATGCTTCTGCGGCTGCGGAAGCGCCATCAGAAGACGTTGGAAGCCGCGAAGTTCAAGCGCACGCGCGCATCCATCTCGCTTCAGTACGGAAATACGATTGAGGTGCGGCTGCGTATGCCCGCATCGCCTTCGCCTGCGCTCCTGTCGATCGCAGCGGAACACTTCGACACCAGCGGCCTTCTGCGCCGAGAGCGTTACCGGGGATTCTCCGAGGTGCTGGAGGCGCTGCGCAACGCGGACGGCCAGTCGATCATCTACAGCGACGTCCTGGATTACATCGACCGCGAAAATGAGCTCGCCGAAGGCCTTGAGCTTGAGCGCAAGCTGCTTCGAAAACTGAAGCGGGGACAAGATCCCACCGCGGGCGTATTGAAAACCAAGCTTCTGCCCTATCAGGCGCGGGGCGCGATCTTCGCGGCTTGCCGCGGTCGTGCAGTCCTGGCCGACGACATGGGGCTGGGCAAGACAATTCAAGCGCTGGCAATGGCTGAACTTCTGCGTCAACGGCGCGGGATCGAGAGAGTGCTGGTGATTGCGCCAGCCTCGGTCAAATACCAGTGGAAGACGGAGATTGAAAAGTTCACCGACCGTTCCGTAAGGATCATTGAAGGTCTCTTGCCGCAGCGGCGCGAGATGTATGCGTCCCCGGAGTTTTTCACTCTCACCAACTACGAACTCGTGCTCAAAGACATTCGATACATGCAGGAACTTCGTCCGGACCTGATCGTCCTCGACGAGGCACAGCGAATCAGAAACTGGACCACCGCGACCGCCCGCACCATCAAACAATTGAAGAGCCGCTACGCCCTGGTGCTGACTGGCACGCCTCTTGAAAACAAACTGGAGGAGCTCTTTTCCGTCGTCGAGTTCGTCGACGGCCGCAGGCTCGGCCCCGCGTTCCGCTTCGTGGACGAGCACCGTGTGCTGGACGAAAAAGGCCGCCTGACCGGCTACCGCGGCCTGGATCAGATTCACAAGCAGTTGGCCCCGATCCTGCTGCGACGCACGCGCCCGGAGGTGCTGAAGGATCTGCCCGAGCGAACCGACAAAGTTTTTCGCGTGCCGTTGACCAGCCAGCAGGCGGAACCTTACTTCGAGCAGAGCGATATGCTGGCGACGCTCATGCGCAAATGGGAACGCCAGGGCTGGCTCTCCGAAATAGATCAAAAGCGCATACTGTGCTACATCCAAAACATGCGCATGTTGTGCAACTCGACATTCCTCTTCGACAAGCAGACCCACCATTCGCCCAAGCTCCAGGAGTTCCGCGAGATCATGACCGACTTCGTCGTGGGCGAAGAACGCAAAGTGGTGGTCTTCAGCGAGTTTGAACGAATGACGCATCTGGCAGGCGAGGAGTTGCGCAAGCTGGGCATCGGATTTGTGTCGCTCCATGGTGGCGTACCCTCTCGGAAGCGCGGCGCTTTGATCGAGCAGTTTCGCAACGATCCTGCCTGCAAGGTCTTTCTCTCGACCGATGCGGGAGGCGTGGGCCTCAATCTGCAAGCGGCCTCAGTGGTTGTGAACTTCGAGCCCCCGTGGAACCCGGCACGGCTCGAGCAGCGCATCGGGCGCGTACACCGGCTGGGCCAGTCGCGACCTGTGCACGTAATTCACATGCTCACGGAGAAGAGCATCGAAGAGCGCGTGTGGGAGACGCTGGCCTTGAAGAAATCTTTGTTTGCCGGAGTCTTCGATTCACCCACGGACGAGGTGAGCTTCGCCAAGCTGGGCCGCAAGACGATGCTACAGGCGGTGAAAGAGATTTTCGCCGAACAACCGGGTCGGCCCAAACCGGTAATTGACCACGCTCCGGCTGAGCCGGTTGCTCTTCCGCAGGCGCTGCAGTACGTGCAGACGCAGTCGACGGGTTTAGCGGGTGCGACGGTACCAGTGCCTGCAGGCACTCGTCCTTCGCCTCCGGCAACTCCTGGCGGCAACGGCGTCGAACTGGCTGCGGCCTCGTTCATCGAGGCTGGACTGCGATTGATCGAATCAATCGCACTGGGCAGCGTGGTGGGCGGCACGGCGGCACGTTCCACGGCCGCTCCCGCGCCGCGCGTGGCTCAAGTGTTGCCAACCCTGTTCACTAGCGATCCCCGAACGAACCGCCCGGCATTGACCATCCCTCTCCCGGATTCAGTGACCCCGGAGCGGCTCACCAGCGCGTTTTCGGTTCTGCTGAACATGTTCGGACAATCCGTGAGCGCAACTGCCCCTCCAAAGAGCCAGAGTTGACCGGCATCAACCCAAGAATAAGTTCGTCACCGTGCAACCAGTGGTCAAGTTCATGACCTGGTAGAAGGTTCCAATCAGACGAAGTGAGCGGGAACTGGGATGGCCTGGGAAACGGTTTGGTTACGGGTGTCAGACTTAAAGAAAAGACAGCCGGTCAGTCGCCTGGTCGATTGCGTACCCGATTGCGCTGTAGCCCCTTAATCTGCGCTCGTACATTCTTGCCAGCATCGGGACCCCGTTGTCGATGTAATCATAGACCTGTACGACGCGCTTGTTGTCGTGGAGACGATGGAGGCGGCCAGCGTATTGCTGCAATGTTCCCTTCCAGGAAATCGGCATGGCAAGGAACAATGTGTCCAAACGCGCATCGTCGAACCCTTCCCCAATGTAGCTTCCCGTGGCCAGAATCACTCGCGATTCGTTGTCTGATACAGAAGCCATGCTCTCCGCGATAAGTCTGCGTTGCTTCTTTCCCATGCCGCCCTTCAAAACAAAAACGTGTTGGGCGGCGCCACTGAGTGTGGTTGCGAAATACTGTAGATGCTCCGTCCTGCCCGTCAGGAGCAGAGGCGAACGTCCTGACTTGATGGCATGTACGATGTCATCGGCGATCATTGCATTGCGTAACGCATCATTCGACAGTGCACCGTAGACATCCTGAATCGTCACTTCGGTAAGATCGGGCGGCATCCGGAAATCCGTGTGACGGGGAACCACCCTATGTTCGAAAGGGTTCATTTCCGCCATTGCCTTGGCGCTCATGCTGAACCGGACTGGGCCACACTGCATATAGATAATTGGATGGTGCCCATCTTTTCTCGTCGGGGTAGCGGTCAAACCAACGACATATTTTGCTTTCACCTGCTTCATCACCTGCTCAAACGTAAACGCAGATATGTGGTGGCATTCATCGACGATGACTTGCCCGTATTCAGCAACAAAGTCCTTTACTGCTTCTTTCTGATAGAGGCTCTGAATGACCGCGACATCGATGCGCCCTGTCCGGTGCATCTTTCCGCCGCCGATATGCCCAATCGAGGCTGCGGGCATATTCAGGAACATCGCCAGCCGTTCCCGCCATTGATCGAGTAGTTGTTGCCGATGAACCAGAATCAAAGTATTGACCTTGCGCTTTGCGATCAGCCATGCCGCCACGGCCGTTTTCCCAAACGCCGTCGGGGCGCAGAGAATTCCGTCGTCGTGGGCGCTGATCCCTGCGACAGCTTCCTCTTGGACGGGCCGAAGCTGACCATCGAATTCCACTGTAATAGGTGTGCCTGCGAACCGTTCGTCCCGAACTTCGGGCCGGACGTTGTGCGCATTCAAAAGGGCAATTACCTCCGTCAGGCACCCGCGCGGTACGGCAATGTGCTGGGGGAAATCCTGGCCGCACGCGATCACGCGCGGTTTGGCATATGTCGGAAGCCGCATCGCCTGCGCCTTGTAAAACTCCGGGTTCTGGAATGCAGCCAGCCTGAGCAGACGATTCAACATGGCCGGTGGCAGGGCCTGCTTTTCCACGTAAAGAAGATTCGCGCGAACGATCTGGACCGTTTCAGGGAGCGGTCCCTCAATCGGCCGCTCCATCCGCCTTCGTGAAGGTGGCAATGTCCATGGATCTTGTGCATCTTCGTCATCGGCAATACTGATGCGAACCCCGATTAGATCTCCATTGCGTTGGGCATCGGCGATGACTTCTTCCGCGGCTGTGGTAGACATCCGTCGAATCGTAGAAAGAAACCCCCACTGATCCGGATACGGACGGAGGCTGGCATCGATGAAGACACTGTTGTCCGACTTGCGCGGTGCAAACTGCAAGGGAAGCGCAATCAGGTTTCCGAACCCACCTTTGGGCATCGTGTCCTGGTTTGGGAAGAAGCGGTCATAGGAATCGAGGCCTATTTGATGCCGGCGTTCCATAGTCCGTGTGAGGACCGCGCATCCAAGTTTGCGTGCGGTGTTTGCCGGAATTGCATGTTCAAAGAAGATCCAAACATGGCCGCCATTTCCAGAGCGAGACCGCTCCAGGGCCGCTGGAACGTTCAACCCCTGGCATGTATCGAGAAACGCGCGGGAGTCATCAGTCCATGTTTTCTTATCAAAATCCACGGCGAGAAACCAACAGGTCTCGTCCGGAAGTAGAGGGTAAATGCCAATAGTCTCTTTTCCGAGAAGATGATTCTCGATAACCACGTCGCTCAACGGGAGGAATTTCCGTGTAATCCGATCAACCTTCTTACGATCCTCCGGCCTGCTTGAGTTGATGGCTCTCCAATCCTTCAGCGCCGCTGGAGAGTATCCAGACCGGCCGTCGGAATTCTCCCATCGCCGCGCATAGACATCTTCTCTCCCGCAAAACAGGCTCCGGAAGAGCGCGATCCGTTTGCGAGCGCGTTCCTCCTTATTTTCCACTGCCGCGGGCGTAATCGTTTGAACCCGACGTGCATCGGCTGGTGTGAACTGTGGAACAGGAATGCCGTGAGCGGCCAAAACACGACGCAGTCTAGAATTCTCTTCCCGCAGCAGCTGGTTCTCCTCGTCTCGCCGCTCGATTGGAACCGATTCTGAACTTCTGCTGGCCATCTCCGCTCACTGCTCCATGCCGCCTGCCAGAACGTTTTCGAGGAACTCGCGCACGTTGTCGAAGACCGCAGCGATGTCCGTCTGCAGCTCACATTCTTCTGCAAGCGCCCGGAAGGGCGTTTGCCAATCCGGCGGCGGTACGCTCAAGCTTGTTGGCAAAGCGTGAGTCCCCCTTCGATCAAAGGTCAGATGCAATGCGTCGATTACTCTCCGCCGGTCAAGTTGGTTGTCTGCGATCAGAAGAGCCAGATCCACCAGATCCTTCACCCGACTATTCGGTGAGCTTCGCGGAAGTGTGTAAGCGTGAATCTTCTCGGCGAATTGCTGTTCCCGAGAGATCATCCGTACACGAGGCTTCTCGATTCCTGCAAACCCGAGCCAGTCATGGCACTCGGCGGTTTCGAGAGGCTGTATCACCACATCGCCAACGCCTGCGTCGAGATGAAACCGGGCGAAGATCCTTCCGTCCATACGTGTCTCGACCGAATAGCGAGCGCCGCCGTAAGGGGCCGCAGTTATATCCATAACAGGTGGTCCAATCGTGTACTCGAACCAATCATCGAATGAGACATCGGCCATCGCCTGCAACATCTCTCGTATTGCTCGGACTGGATCGCTACCTTCCACTGTCCCAACGACGCGCTGCAAGGTCAGGTCGATATCGATTGTGGATCGAGCTGATTTGAAGCGGAGTTCCAATGCATAACCGCCCTTCAACACCCAAGGCGCCGGGTCTTGCCGGAATAACCTCGCCAGCAAACGATCGAAGGACACCTGACGCCTGAGGCGATTGATATCGATCTGCTCCGCCTGGGACATGCTCTTCAGGCGTTCTTCCAGGGCTCTGCGGAAGGCTCCCGCCGTTGCATATGTTCTCGGAATCGCCATTATGCAGCCCGCCGCAGTGCATCTTCGACCATCTTGCGTGCCGTCTCGCTCAGTTGCGCGTTCCGGAGTTGCTGGCGCGTGATCAGCCCGCGGTCAACAGCCTGCCGCAGCGCCTGGCGTAGAAACGTCCGCTCGACCGTGCCGGCCTCTATCAGGTCAAGAATAGTTCGCAGCGGCCGAGTGTATTTGTAGCCAGGTCCGGCCTGTATTTCGCTCTTGAGCAGGTCGCGATAATGGAGAACGACAATTCCAGGGATATCGCTGTTACGCCGGAAGTTCGTCGGAACCGTCATATGGAGCTTGGCCGGGTTCAGGTCTGACAGCTCATAGAGGCTCAGCGCCGTCTGATGACTATAGACACCATCGACCTCTTCCTTCCGGTTCCGCGACCAGAGCGACCAAAGCACTAGATCGGGCCGATCCGGCGCTGGGAACAGCGCCAGGCGGTAAATGCCGCGGTGTTCCCGGATCCAGTTCCCGGCCTGCACGTGGTAGGGATGCGTATTTTCGGCAAATCCGGCCGCCTTGGCCTGCTTCGTAGTGAAGAAGCCTTGCTGTTGCTCGGCGAGATCGAAGAGCCGCCGCGACGCCTCTCTGTGAGACTGAGCCATGACACAATACTACAACTTTCTTGTTGTTTTGTCGCTTGATTGCAATCTGCAGTTTGGCATCACAGCTCAGACCGGCTGCCCTTCACTCATTCTGTCGAACTCGATGACCAGATCTCGAATTCGACCCTCGGTGATCAACTGTCGTGGAGAACGTCGAGCAAATGCCTCGAGTGGAGTTGATAGCCATTCTTTCTCCGTAGGGGCAACGACGTAATCATCCATCCGCGAGAGCAATTCGCGCAGGTCTCTTGTTCTCTTGGCCATCTGGCTGGTCCCCTTACCGGCCTCCCAATTCTGCAAGGTTCGCGCGGTCACATTCAGGGCATTTGCCAGTTGCTCCTGGCTCAGCCCGAGCCTTTGTCTCGCTTCTAACAGGGCTAAGTCGTTACTTCCACCTCTGTCGTGCCGAGCGTGGGTCTGAATGTTCCGTGCTTTCAAGAGCTGCCTCAAGTGCGGCCAGTTGAAAGCCCACTCAGCCTCGGCGAACTTCCGACGTCCTACCATCGTTCCAACGCGGAATGCGAATTCTGAAGAATGGTGAGGCGTGTAGACCAGCAACTTCGACACTCTGCAATTTCGTAGCGCAACCAGTGCGTTCTCAATCGTGGTGTCCAGTTCAGGGTTGGAGAGATAAAGAACGTTTACAGTAGCCTTTCCGAAAGCTGTCATTTCGTTGCACGGCACGGTCTGGAATTTCGGGGCGTACGAAGCGAAAAGGGATTTGGCTTCCGCGAGCGACTTGTGTGGTGCCCAGACGATCAGTTCTCTCGATTCAATTGCGGTCTGCATTTTGGACTCCGAATATCATTATCCGCATATTTTCGCGCACTACGAAAATATTGATCGTTTTTTCGGGAGGCGGTTCATCAGAGTCACGGATCGAGATTCGGATCTAGCTAACTCTAAATAGCTTACGCGTGGCAATGCTCTTCGCGATTTCTATGCTTTTCTCTTGTAAACCATTGAAAATAAATATGTTAGTGGTGGAGGCGGCGGGAGTCGAACCCGCGTCCGAAATCGCTGTCAGCCGGGAGAGTCCATGCTGTGTCCGATTCGATTGAATTCGCTCACGGCGCTTAAGAACGGACAAGATGCGACGAGAACTAGTCCGATGATCTTATGGCTGCAACACGGACCGAGCCGCAACCACCAGCCTGCTGTGCGACGCCCGCTCGCGGCCCACAGGCGAAGCCGCGGAGGACGGCTGCTTATTTAATTAAGCAGCAAGTGCCAGTTCTTGGTTGGCAACTTTAGTTTTGCAGGCGATTACGGGTGCCCACACCCCGACATGCCTCCCATGCCGCAATCGATCCCGTCGAAACCGTGACGCCCCCATACTTCGCGGCTGGTTCTTTGATGAACCTGGAACGCCGCTGGGTGCACACAGAGCCGAGTGGCTCGTGCTGCATCTCTCATTCTACGCCGAAATGGGGTAGAGGAACCGCGGTACGGCTGGGTTAAGACCCGGGCTAAAAGTGATAAGCGACGCCCACGCCAAAGCGATAGTGGGAGGGAGATGGAGAACCGGACGAAGGCGCCTTGCTGTTGCCCAGGTAATCGCCTGTAACGCGCAGCTTGAACCCGAGAAACAGGGGAAGGTCTGCACCGGCGCCAAGGGCGTAGCTGGCAGCGTCGTAAGAGGTCGAGGGATAGATGGTAACGGTTGCGTTCTCATGGGCAAGCCCGGCGAGGCCATGAGCAAAGACGCTGAAGCCCTTAGCGCCAAAGGTCACGCGGGGGCCGGCCATGGCCAGTGTTACCTGCTCGGAGAAGCCGCTCGGATTCTGGCTGTAATGCGAAACGTCGCCTTCGATACCAACAAAGGGAATCACCTTGACATGCGCGGCAGCCTGCCAGCCATTCATGCCGGGCGTGTTTGGCCCATACAGATTGCCGCCGACGCGGCTATAGCCGAAGTAGACGTCCGCCTTGGACCCCTGCGCCAAGGCTGCAGGAACAATGGAAAGCAATAATGCCCCGAGAAACACTGCTGAAGTACGCAGCTTCATGATTGCCCTCCTCGAGAATCTATTGTTTGTCGAGGTCGATGGATTCGTAGTCGTGGCGGGCGATGCCGGCGCGAATCTGCGCGGGCGTCCAACCCGCCTTGGTTTTGTAGTAGGCGTAGAAGCCTTCCTGGGCGCAGGTGGAGCACTCGGTGCTGTGGGTGGTTTCATAGCAACTGTGCAGGCTGGTGTGGCCAAGCGCACGATCGCAGCGGCAGTTGCACGGAAGCTGATAGATGACACTGCTGACCTGGGCCGCCAACTGGTAGGCGCGCACCTGCCAGTGGTAGCGGAAGTTCGGTCCGGTCAACTGGGCGCCGTGAAGGATGGGCGGCAGGGCATGGATATTCAGCGGCGCCGAAGAATGGTAGGCAGGAACGTCGTCGGCCGGATTCGACCATTGCGCGTAGCTGGCCGCAGTAAGCGCGAAGACGGCAAGGGTCCAGATCCAGCGACTTTTGAAAAAGTGCTTCATCGTGTGCCTCAGCTCCAATATTACGGCAAACCTGAATTCTCCGTGAATGGGGCCGGAAGCGCAAGTTGGAACGAGTATGCGCTCAAAGGGGGAAATGATCGGCAGCCTTGACAGAGATCAGAGATCAGGGGTCAGAGATCAGAAAAAGAACGAGTTAGGGTGGGGCGGGCGGATCTGGGTGGTTGGGAGCTTGACATTGAAGCAGGGAGTAGGGGAGTAGCCGGTAGGGAGCAGGAAACGGGAGATCTGCGCGCAGAAAAAAAGACGGCACGAACGGTCTAGCTGTTCGTGCCGGGAGGCCAGTGACGCAAACTACTTCCGGGTTTGGAGGGATGAATCGGATACCTCCACAACCGGAATAAATACACGATAGCATAGATCGGGGTAATTGCAAATACAAAATTCAAAATTTATTTTGCGGTAACTTAGTAAACCTAATTTGCCAATGCGCATCTAACCGCAGCCGGAAAAAGGGCGGTTCGGCGGAGATTTTGAGGGCTCAGAGATTGACTCCCGAGCGGCGAGAATTCGGCCAGAACAGAGACAAGACATTTAGAATAAGCTGTTTTGGTTAACGCAAGGCCCCAACTGCCCGGTAATACGCGAAGGGCGAGATTGGGTGCTCTTCCCTGCCCCCGGGACCGACCCAGCCAGGGCTCGCGGCCCGGATGCATTGTGGTCGACGCAATTGAGTCCCACAAAATGGGAAGAATCGACCCAAATCCAGAATTGCGGAGCGAATTCGGAGAGAATTCGATAGGGGTAGTGGCTGCAAACTGCGTTGAAGGGACTTTAGGGCGGGAATAAAGCAGAGTTCGACGAGTCCAGAATGACGCAAGTGCTTGGATTGACCCGGCCAAGAAGCGCCAAGTTAGGGTCGGTGTGTGACGTCAATGGCGCTGCTAAGGTGGAGCTTACGCACCTCTTTCGCACCGGCTGTCTCGTCCACGAGTTTTATCGCACCTCCCCTGGAGGAGACAGACCACCTTATGTAATAGGCTTTTCCCGCTTCTACAGGAATTGCAATGCGAGTCGGGCCGGGACCGGCCGGCACAGAGTCTGTTGTTAACAGATAGAGGGCTTCGCTATAGTCACTTTCGCATGAGTGCGCGTCCGCACTGTCATATCCAGCAGTCCACGTCTCATAGGCATTGGCGCCGGACCCAATATAGCGGAGGTCGCATAATTGGATAACCTCGCCTGTCGGGCCAGGGTCCGCGTAAGCCGCTCGCATTGCCGCCTCGGCCTTGCGCAGCGAGTCCTGGCAACGCATTGTGTCCGCTGGGTTCAATGGAGGCTGCCCGCCCTGCTCGCCAAGAATCCATCGATGCACCAGATCGGCCCACAGACCGGAAAAATCCATAGCCTCGCATCCGGGAAGGGTGCGTTGGACTCTACTGACACCGGGTATGATGACGGGGACGCCTTTACTGTCATAGAATCGGACGCCGTCGGTAAGGTACTCGGGATGCGCCGCAGCAGCAGCCACCGTGCTGTAGCGGATAATGTACTGGGTCTGTGCTGCAGCAACAGCCGCCGTGCCCTGCGGGACCTCAGTCCGCGTGTATTGAGAATTCTTCAGCGTAGCCAAATCATCACCGTTGACAAAAATTGTGGGGAGTGCGAGCGCACCTAGCATGCTGCCAACGCGATAGATGTATATCGTCGCCTCGCCGGCCGCCGGAGGTGGCATTTTTGAAGGTCGTCCTTCTGCGGCGCTCGACGACGTCGGCTTGTTGGCTGCGGCAGGCGGTTGATTTTGCTGAAGAGTTTGCGCGTTCCCAGTTGACGCAAATCCGAGAGCACAGGAGATCGCCAAGATCCTCAGATGCAACGACGCACGAGACCTTAGCGTGCGGTATGCAGACATTGAGATCAGATTCATGGAAGCTCACCGATCCGGAAGTCGCCTAAAGTGTAGCAGAAATGCATCTCGTCCTCAGTGGCGCTGGCGATACCGTGATAGTGCGCGGCCCACGGTAATTCGGCAGTAGATAAAATCAGATCGGCCACAGAGGACAGATTCCTGAGCGCGGCCAGCTCTTTGCGAAGCGATGCCATGCTATGACGATATAGGCGCCGGACAGGCAAGCAAGCGTTGGCTGTTTCCATTCAACGCGGATTTAAGACACCACCCAAAATGGGAAAAACCGATCCAAATCCAGAATTCCGGAGCGGATCCGGAGAGAATTCGATAGGCCTGCCCGCTATTGAGCCAGGTTCTGCGCCTGGGTCGCCAGGTCGAAGTCCTTCTCCGTGAGGCCGCCGGCATCGTGGGTGGCGAGCGAGAGCCGGACACGGTTGTAGCGGATGTCGATGTCGGGATGGTGGCCGGCCTGTTCGGCAAGGTCGCCTACATGATTGACGAAGCGGAGGGCGGCGACGAAATCTTTGAATTGAAATGTCCGGACGAGTTCGCCGGATTCAATTTGCCAGCCAGGCAGTTGGGCCAGGCGGGATTGAGCGGCTTCGGGGGAAAGGACGGGCATGGGGAACCTCCTGCAGGGGATGATACGTGGTTGAGGAGGGGGTTGGACGGAAGGCGGGCGTAGGGAACAGCCAGTAGAGCGATCCGGGGAAGGCCGGTTTCAGGCGGCCTGATTTGCGCTGGCGAAGCAGAAGCCGAGCAGGATTGTGAAACCGATGCCGAGCACCACGAAGGAGCCGATCATGGGGACGCTCATGCCGAAGCCCGCACGGCCCATTACCGTGACGATGCTTGCAAGCTCGACGCTCATGATCGCCAACAGAGCCAGAAGTGCGGGCGCCAGCGCGTAACCGGCCGGTTTCCTACGGAAGAGAAGAACTGCGGCGATGCATAGGGCGGGCAAAAGGAACGCCAGATCCAGAATGTGGACGAAGTTTACGGGCTCGTTGGTGGCGACGACGCTTTGAGGGATGATCCCGGCGAGGAGCGCTGCTACGTCCTCGCGCAGATCGAACATGACAGTGGGTAGGGCAAGCACGAGAAACGCGATGGCAATGGTTTTTCGCGGCGCGCGGGGAACATAAGCCCGTGCGATCTGTTCGAGAGGAATGAAAGGCAGGCTGAACACCGTGGCGTAGAAACACAGGCCCAGCGTGGCGCAATAGACAAAGACCAGGGCATTGAAGTGCACACCGAACGCATAGATCACAAAGTTGTAGAAGAGGTAGCCCTGCGTGCCCAGCCAGATGAGACGCGCAGGAACCGATCCTCGCCAGGCTTTGAATCCGCTTACCAGCAGGACCGGCACGACGAGAAACAGATCGACAAGATCGCTGGCGATGGCGCCGGCGCGGGTATAGGGAGTCTCCCGCGCATAGGTTGCCGGCCACGAGATTCCGGCGACGGCCGTGAGTGCGACCAGGAGGACGATGGCAACAGTACTCCACAGAATCGGGTCATGAGATTTTTCGGAAGTCATGGATCGGTATACGAGTGACGCGGGGAGGAAGTTCACGAAAAGGCATTCTCTTATGTCCGCTTGCGCGGGCTCAGGCCGGACCTTTGCCGCCGGGTTGTTCCGGGCCTAAAGGCCGGATCGTTGCAGGCGCGGACTTCAGAGGCCTGAAGGCCTCTGCTCCCTCCGTGGTTTCAATCGTGCGATCTGCCTGGAACCTGAAAGTCCACGCCGGCGAAACTGTTGAAGCGCTTGGTTGCGGCCAGGTCGATCTGATCCAACGGAATCTGTTCGTAGTGCTCGGAATCAAGGTCGGTGAGGACTTTTGCGGTCATTAGGTAATTCTGCACTTCGATTGGAGCGCGACCGCTCTTGAAAATCACGGTAAGAAACTGCTCGGGCGCGGAAGGTGCGACTGGCGCCGCGAAAGCGGGCTGCTCGCCCGGCGCGGCATAGCCCTGGTCTGGATACGGCGGGTAAAGCGGAGCAGGGCCATTCTGGTCGTAGGCCTGGTCAGACTGGTAGTTGCCGGGCCCTGAGCTATCGTACGCAGAGTTATCGGAATCTCCCCAATCGTAGAGGCCGAGATTGTAAAAATTGGGATCGATCAAATAGGGGTATCCGAGCCAATTTGGATACGTGGAGACGTACCAGTTTTGGAACTGCCGTCTGCGCGCGTTGAATCGGTCCCGGTTGGAGCCGCGAGACAGGCCGGCGCCCCTCGGATCGTACGAAGAACGGCCTGGCGTAGGACGGCCTGCCGTAAATCTATTTGAGTTGTAGCGATTTCCGTTGTATGGAGTTCCGTTGTAGGGAGTTCTCAGGCTCGAGTAGTTCCGTGGGCCGATTACTCGATATCCCGCGCCGGCCGAGGGGCCGAACGAGGTGCCGTACCGAGCCGGCGGCGCAGGCCGCGCAAAGCTGGGCGATTGCGAGAAAGCGGGATGCGAGGAAGAGCCGGCGGCCCTCGGGAACCCTCGATTGCCGAAAGATCCGGCGTGCGTGCCGCCATGTTGCGCAAAGGCGGGCACGGCAAGCGCGATCAAAGCGATTGCGGCCCGGAACATCATGGCACCATTCTACGCCCGATCGGACTTTTTGTTTCTTTGTGGCGGGGGGTTCGTGCTATCCCATGTCCCAGGGTCGGGACATGGGGCACCCAATTCCTAGATGGGTTGAGAGTAGGGACCGTTACGAGGCGGCCTGGGTGCGGGCCATTTCGAAGGTGGAGAAGCGCATGTGCTGGCCGCTGATTTCAGAGCGGAGCTCCTGCCAGAGCTCATTGGGAATCTTGAGGAAGACCTCGACCACGGCGGGATCGAATTGCGTACCCGAGCAGTGGAGGATTTCCTGGCGCGCGGCATCAAAGCCGCGAGCCTTGCGGTAAGGGCGGTCGCTGGTGATCGCGTCGAGGGTGTCGGCCACGGCAAAGATTCGCGCGCCGATGGGAATTTCGCGCCCGGCGAGGCGATTGGGATAGCCGTTTCCGTCGTAGTGCTCCTGATGGCAGAAAACAATTTCGGCGGCTCCGGCGAGAAAGGGAATTTTGCGCAGCATGTTGTAGCCGCGGGCGCAGTGCTCGCGCATGAGCGCCTGCTCCTCTTCAGTGAGCTTGCCGGGCTTGCGAAGAATCTCGTCCGGGATGGCCATCTTGCCGATGTCGTGGAGAAAGGCGCCGCGCGCGATGATCTTGATTTCTTCGGGCGGAATGCTCATGGCGCGGGCGAGCGCAATGGCGTAGGCCGTGACGCGCTTGGAGTGGCCTTCGGTTTCGGAGTCCTTCAAGTCGAGGGCGTCGCCCAGGGCTTCGAGCGTGACGTCATAGGAGTGCTCGAGATCTTCCATCGCGTGGCGCAGCATCTCAGTGCGGGCGCGAACCATTTCTTCGAGGCTCTGATGGTAGTTTTGGGTTTCTTCAAGGGCCTGGCGATGACTGAGCGCGCGCTCGACGGTGTTCAACAACTGCTCGCGCTCAAAGGGCTTGAGGAGATAGTCGTAGGCTCCGCGGCGCATGGAGTCGATGGCCACGCTGATGTCGTGAACGGCGGTGACCATGACGACGGGAAGATTGGGCTGCAGGGCGTGGATGCGCTCCAGCAGAGCGATGCCGTTGAGATCGTTCATGACGATGTCAGTGAGCACGAGATTGAAGGTGTTCATCTCGAGTGCTTCGAGGGCATCGTGGCCGTCGCAGGCCTGCTCAACCGTGTATCCCTGGCGTTCGAGGGCGGCGGCAATCATGGTGCGGACGGGAGCTTCGTCGTCGACGACGAGAACACGCGCAGGCTTGCGAGCGCGCGCGTCGCCTTCGATTCTCGGGCTCCTCGCTGTGCCCATCGCTTTCACGTCTGCCAAAGTTAACGCCAAACAGCAGCCTCCATCTTTATTATGCCCGCGCGGCTTATCAAGCCCGGCGTTTCCCGATCACCCACGCGGTGCGCATGATCCATTCATGCTCGTCATGCTCGGCTCAAAATTCATTTTCAAGCGGCGGGCTTTGTCCCCCTCACTGCCGGTTACGCGGCGCGCTCGCCCTGGATTCCGTGCGGTACTACCAACCTTGTGAAACCATCCAAGGCCGTGGCTACTCGCACCGCCGGGGCCACCCTCTTTGGACGCTGCCGCCGGCTGAAAAGGTCCACAAAATTAACGAGATAATGCCTTGGCTCCTTGACCGCCGCAGTGCTAAGCGAGCGGACGGAGAGAAGTCTTTTCGTGAGAGTACCATCCAGACAATATCGCCTCAATCACCCGAACGTGGCACCGGATTGAGACGAACCTGTAGCGTCACTGGCCATGGTGGGGAATGGAGCGTCAGGGCTTTTTCGCCTCGCGCCTGGCGCGGCGGGTTGTGGCCCAGCCTTCGATGTTGACCTGTTTGGCGCGGCTGACGGCGAGGGCGTCGGCGGGGACGTCTTTGGTGATGCAGGAACCCGCGCCGATGTAGGCTCCATCGCCGATGGTGACGGGCGCGACGAGCGTGGTGTCGCTGCCGACGAACGCGGCCTTGCCAATGCGCGTGACGTGCTTGTTGACGCCGTCGTAGTTGCAGGTGATGGTTCCGGCGCCGATGTTGGAGCCTTCGCCGATTTCGCAGTCACCGAGGTAGGTGAGATGGTTGGCTTTGGCTCCCTTACCGAGGCGCGACTTTTTCATTTCGACGAAGTTGCCGACGTGAGCGTTTTCGCCGACCTCGTTTCCGGGGCGCAAGTGGGTGAACGGCCCGAGGCGCGCGCCATCCGCGATGGTGGAATCCTCGAGGACGCAGCTTTGAAGGATCTGCACGCCATTGCCGAGGGTGCAGTTTTCGATGACGGAAAAGGAGCGGATGCGGCAGCCGGCGCCCACCCGAGTGCGGCCCAGCAACTGCGCGAATGGCTCAATGACCGTGCCCGGAGCGACTTCAACATCGGGATCGATGACACAGGTGTCGGGGCGGTCGATGGTGACGCCGGAAGCAATGAGGCGCGCGGCCGCGGCGTGTTGACGCGCGGCGTGCTGAGAGTGCGGGCCAGCGGTGGCTGCTGCTCTGTCGTTTGCCGGCGGGTTTGTGCTGGTCGTCATTTCACTTTCTCCTGGCGTATTGCGCGGACCCGATCAGGGGCGGATGGGCAAAGCGATGGGCCGGTTATTGCTGCGCAGCGCCGGCCACCGGCGGCGGGACGGACGGTTGCGGGATGGTGATGTCGATGGGTTGTGGCGCGCCCATGCCCAGCGCGTCGAGGGGCGGTTTGATTTCCGGCCCGTTGCCCACCACTAATACGGCAAGCTTTTCGGGGTGGATATACTTTTTGGCTGCGGCGGTGAGATCGGCTAGCGTGACCTTCTCGAGAGCCGCGTGGTAGGTCTCAAGATAGTCGGGCGGATAGCCATAGAACTCGAGCTTCTCACTCTCGTCGAGGATTTTATCTTTGGTGTCGTAGTCGAAGAGGAAGGAGTTGACGATGTCGTCCTTGGCGCGTTCGAGCTCGGCCTGGGTAAAGGGCCTTGTGTTCAGACCGGCGATCTCGGCCTCGGCCGCTTTGGTTGCATCGACGGTCGACACACTCTTGGTGAGCGCCTCGACGCTGAACGATCCCGGATGGTCGTACGGCAGCGAGAATCCGCCGCCGACCTCATAGGCCAATCCGAGCTGGGTGCGGACCTTGAGGAAGAGCCGGCTGCCGAAACCGCCGCCGAGGATTTCGTTCATGACATCGAGCGTGGGGACATCGGGATTATGGCGGTCGACGCCGAGGGCGACGATCTGCACGTTGGACTGATTTACATCCTCCTTGTCGATGAAGTAGACGCCGGGTTTGGGCCCGGTGAACTCATCGTGGCGAGGAGGTTCGGGGGTGACAGGCGGAAGGCCTTCGAATGCGGCGCGCACCTTGGCCTCCATCGCCGCGGGATCGAAGTCGCCGTAGATGCCGACGATAAGCTGTCCCTTGAGAGTGCGATCGTGCCATGCCTGCAGATCAGAAATGGAGACTGCGGCGATGGTGGCCAGCTCGGGTTGACGCGTGTAAGGGCTGTTGACGCCGTAGACCAGCTTGGCCGACTCGCGGCCGGCGATGCCGTCCTCGTCGTCATTGCGGCGGACGATTGAGGTGGCTTCCTGCTGCTGTGCGAGTTCGAGCTTCTCCGCGCTGAATTTGGGATGGAAGAGCAGGTCCATGGCCAGAGAAAAGACCTGATCGGCGTCGCCCTTTAGCGAATCCCAGGAGAGCACAGTGGAATCCTCATCGCCATCGGTCTCAATGTGGGCGGCTTTGGCTTCGAGCAGATCGTCCATGGCATCGCCGTCCATGCTCGTCGTGCCGCTGGTGCGCCATGCCTGTCTGTAAAGGCCGACTAATCCAGCTTTGGCCGGATCCTCATCGCGGGACCCACCGTGAATAAGCACTGAGCCGTAGATAAACGGGAGTTCGTGATCCTCCTGCAAGAAAACCACAATGCCGTTCTTCAGCTCGATGCGTTTGGGCTCCTGCGGATGGAAGGCGTGGAGCGGCGGAATGGGAATCTTCTCCCAGGGCTTGGTTTGCTGCGCGAGCGACGCCGACGGAAGCACCAGGACGGCAAGGATCGCCGCCGGGAACAGGAATCGGGAATTCAGGCAGAGGGCGTATCTCTTCATTGCGCGCCTCCATCCTGTTTCGCGGCACCGTCTTGCTTCGCGGCTGCTGCCGGCGGCTCGGTGTCGATCTCAGCGCTGGTTCGGTTCGAGGCCACAAATACCCTGTTCGCCACGCGGCGAATGTCGGCCTTGGTGACCTTGTCAACGCGGTCAAGCTGAAGGAACAGCTGGCGCCAGTCGCCGTAGCGCGTCTGGTACTCGGCGAGGGAATTGGCGAGGCCCTGGTTGTCGTCCAGGCCGCGCAGAAGGTCGGCGCGAGTTCTGGTCTTGTACATTTCGAGCTCAGCGTCGGTGACGTCGGAGGTCTTCAGCTTTTCAATCTCTTTGTGAATCGCATCGCGCATCTCTGCCGGAGTGTGTCCAGGGAGGGGAATGGCTCCAAACATGAACAGGCTTGGGTACCTCTCTCCGGGCACCGGGCTTTCTCCGATGGCCTCCGCCGCAATCTGCTGCTGCTCCACGAGACTGCGGTAGAGCCGCGACACGCGCCCATTCGACAGGATGTCACTGATCGCGTCGTAGACCGCGTCATCGGGGTCGTGGTAGCTGGGCCGGTGATAGCCCTCAAGATAAACTGGCTGCGTCTGCTCGCGAATGACGACGGATTTTTCGGCGAATTGCTGCGGCTCCACGGTCGTCATGTCCTCCGGCCTGGGGCCGCCGGGAACGCGGCTGAAATACTTCTCCAGCATGGGCAGCGCGGTCTTGGGGTCCACGTCGCCCACAATGGCAATGACAATGTTGCCACCGACGTAGAACTTCTTGTGAAAGGCCATGGCCTCAGTAGCAGTGATCTGGCTGACCTCGCTGGGCCAGCCGATCTCGCTGCGGCCGTAGTTGTGCGCGACGTAAGCCGTCGCAAAGAATTGCTCCTCGAGGCGGCCGATGGGGTTCGAGTCGACGCGCATGCGGCGCTCTTCCATCACAACGTCGCGTTCCTTGTAGAACTCGCGCGGGACAACATCGGAGAGGCGGCTCGACTCCATCCATGCCCAAAGCTCCAGGCGATTCTCCGGCATCGACCAGAAATACTGCGTGTCGTCCAGGCCGGTCCCGGCGTTCAAATCGTGTGCGCCGTTGGCCTCTGCAACCTCAGTGAACTGGTTGGGGATCACGAATTTCTCCGCCTCCGCCTGCGCGGCAAGAAAGGCCTTCTCGAGCTCGGCGAGTTTTTGCTCGCTGCGCCCGACGGGCTTCAGGTACTCGGCCTCGTAGGCGTCATTGGCCTCCTCCACTTTCTGGAGGGCGACTTTTTCGGCAGCGTAGTCGGTGGTGCCGATCTGGCTTGTGCCCTTGAAGGCGAGATGCTCGAACATGTGCGCCAGGCCGCTTTCGCCGGTGGGGTCGTTCACGTCGCCGGCATCGATGAATGTGGTGTAGCTGAAGACCGGCGCGTCATGACGCTCGCAAATGACCAGCGTAAGCCCATTGGGAAGCACTTTGACGGTGATCCGCTTTTCAAAGCTCTGCAGATCCTGCGCCGACGCCGTGGACACTGCCAGCAGCAACGCGAGAAACAAAAATCCGGTGGAAAAACCCGAGATTAATCTCTGCCGCATCCAACCTCCCTGTTCCAGGAGAGCAAAAAGACGCTGGTTCGCTCTCTTCCAAGCTATTGCCCACAGGCGAGGGCGTCAAACGCCGAGGCCGGCGAGTCGGCCAATGCAAAGTGCCTGTCGGAAACGGGCGAAAATCGCCGAAGGTATAATCGGAGGCATGGCGGCGAGCGCACAGACGAAGATTTTGGAGGCTCTGGCAGCACGGACAAGCGATGGCGGCGCGCCGCAGGCGCAGGAAAAGCTGCGCACTCTGGAGGGGCGGCTGGAGCAGCTCGGGGGCCTGATGGTGGCCTACTCGGGCGGCGTGGACTCGGCATTCCTGGCCGCCACGGCGCATCGCGTGCTCGGCGAGCGCATGCTGGCGGTGCTGGCCGATTCGCCCTCGCTGGCGCGGCGCGACATGGAGCAGGCCCGCGCGTTTGCCCAATCGATTGGAATGCCCCTGCAGGTGGTGGCGACGGAGGAACTGGACCGCGAGGAGTACGCACGGAACGACGCGAACCGCTGCTTCCACTGCAAGGACGAGCTGTTTCAAGTGATGGAAAAGCTGGGCGCGAAGCTGGGCTTTGCGAACATCGCCTATGGGATGAACGCAGACGACACGCGCGATTTTCGCCCCGGCCAGCGCGCGGCCGAGCAGCACACAGTGCTTGCGCCGCTTGCCGACGCGGGCCTGACGAAGCTGGAAGTGCGCGCGCTGGCCAAGGTGGCCGGCTACCCGGTGTGGGATCGCCCGGCGGCGCCGTGCCTCTCGTCGCGCGTGGAGTATGGCCGCACCGTGACGCGCGAGGTTCTGGAGCAGGTGGAGCGTGGCGAAGAGAGCTTGCGGCAGTTGGGCTTTCGCGAGTTGCGTGTGCGCCACCACGGCGAGCTGGCGCGCGTGGAGATTGCGCGCAATGAGCTGCCGCGTGCGTTGACGATCGAGATGATGGACGCGATCACCTCGGCGCTCAAACAGGCGGGATTCAAATACGTCACGCTCGATTGCCAGGGATTCCGCTCGGGGGCAATGAACGAAGTCCTGGGGAATGCGGTTTTGCCCGCCGAAGTGCTGGCGAGACGGGGCACATAGGGCCTTCTTACTTCCCTTCTCCGGCCTGAAACAATTTAGAATCACAAAGCGATGCGAATCGGCTATCTGGAGTGCTTTTCCGGGATCAGCGGGGACATGCTGCTGGGCGCGCTGGTGGATGCGGGCGTGCCCTTCGATCTGCTTGCAGAGACGGCGGCGGCCCTCAACGTAGGCGCGCATTTGGAGATGCGCAAGGTGAGCCGCGGGGGATTGGCGGCGGTTAAAGTGGACGTGCAAACGCAGGGATCAGGGATCAGGGATCGGGGATCAGAAGAACAGCATGGCCATGAACATGAACATCATGACCACGCGGACGAGGCGCATGAGCACCACACTCATGCGGCGGAACCTGCGCAGCACAGCCGCGAGCACGCGCCGCACCGATCGCTTTCAACAATCCTCAAGATCATTCAGGCTGCACCGATTAAGGATTCGGTGAAAGAGCGCGCTGCCCGCGCCTTCCAGTTGCTCGGCGAGGCGGAGGCGGCCATCCATTCCATCCCCATTGAGAAAGTCCACTTCCATGAAGTTGGCGCGGTAGACACGATTGTGGACATTGTGTGCGCGGCGGCAGGATGCGAAGCGCTGGGAGTAGACCGCTGGATGGCGTCGCCCCTGAATGTTGGAAGCGGGACGGTGAAGTGCGCGCACGGGACGCTGCCTGTGCCTGCGCCTGCGACGTTGGCGCTGCTGGGTGAGGCGCCGGTGTACGCCGCGGGAGCGCCGATGGAGCGCGTGACACCGACCGGCGCGGCTTTGCTACGCATGTTGGACGTGGGCTATGGGGTGCTGCCCGCGATGAGCGTGAAGGCGCGCGGCTACGGCGCGGGCGGGCGCGATACGCCGGGCGAGCCGAATCTGTTGCGGCTGCTGGTGGGCGAGGCGGAGGCAGAAGCCGAGAGCGCGGAACCGATCGCGGTGATTGAGACCGTGATTGACGACGCGACTCCGCAGTTGCTGGCCTACGTGAGCGAGCTGCTGATGGAGGCGGGCGCATGGGACGTTTACAGGGCGCCGGTGCAGATGAAGAAGGGGCGGACAGGCGTGCAGATCACCGTGCTCGCGAGCCCCGAAGCGATGCCCGCGCTGCGCGACCTGCTACTTCGCGAGACAACAACCATCGGCTTGCGCTGGCGGATGGAATACAAGGTGGCGCTGGCGCGTGAGTTTGTTGAGGCGGAGACGGAGTGGGGAAAGGTGCGGATCAAGGTTGCGCGCTGGCCCACGGGCGAGGTTGCCAACGCCTCGCCGGAGTATGAGGTGTGCCGGAATATTGCGCGCGAGCAAGGGGTTCCGCTCAAGCGGGTGATGCAGGAGGCGATGCGGGCCTATGCGGAGACGGAGCGCGCGCTGACGGAGAAGGGGCGCTGATGGATCGCTTGCAGATTGAGGCGGTATTAAACGAAGTGCGCTCGGGGTCCACCAGCGTGGCTGAAGCGTTGGAGCGCCTTCGCAACTTGCCCTTCGAGGATCTGGGCTTTGCCAAGCTCGATCATCATCGCGCGCTGCGCACCGGCATGCCGGAGGTGATCTTCGCGGAGAGCAAAACGCCGGCACAAGTGGCTGCGATCTTCTCAAGCATGGCCAAGGCGGGCGGAAACGTGCTGGCCACACGCGCCTCGCGCGAGGTGTTTGAGGCAGTGCACGGCGCGGAGCCGCGCGCGGAGTTTCACGAGACTGCGCGGGCCATCACTTTGATGCAAACAGAGGCGCCGGCCGGCAGAGGGACCGTGGGCGTGGTGTGCGCCGGAACGAGCGACTTGCCCGTGGCCGAAGAAGCTGCGGTAACACTGCGGCTGATGGGCAACACGGTGGAACTGGTGGCAGACGTGGGAGTGGCAGGGATTCATCGGCTGCTGGCGCAGCAGAAGACGCTGCAATCGGCGCGCGTGCTTGTGGTCTGCGCAGGCATGGAAGGCGCTCTGCCGACAGTAGTGGGCGGACTTGTGAATGCGCCCGTGATCGCAGTGCCGACGAGCGTGGGTTACGGCGCGTCGCTCGGCGGCGTGGCTGCGCTGCTGGGCATGTTGAACACCTGCGCGCCGAATGTCTCCGTGGTGAACATCGATAACGGATTCGGCGCGGCCTGCATCGCGTCGCTGATTAATCATTTGTAGCGGCGCGACTAGGGCCTATCGTAAAAGCGGAAGAACAGCGACGGCTTGGCCACCGGCTCAGCAGTCGCCACCAACGCGGCAGTCTGGGCATCGCTCAGCGGCGTGAACTCGCGGGCAAGATTTACGTTCTCTTCGAGCTGCGCGATGGAGTCGCAACCGATGATGACGGTGCTGACCGGGCGCGAGAGCGTGTAGTACATGGCTTCGCGCATGGTGAGCGTGCCGGATGTGGGCGCCGGAACCATCCCTTCCCACATGTGCGCCTGCACTGAGAGCGGCTGCGGCGTCCAGTTGGAAAGCAGGCGGCCGCGGGCGGGCACCTTCATGCCAATGATGCCCATCTGGCGCTCGACGGCCAACGGCAACAGCGCCGAGTTGAAGCTGTAGAAGTGCGGGTCGGCCGCATTCATCGCCATCAGAATGGTGTCGAATGCATAGCGCTGGATCCCTTCGATGAGGGCGTCGGGACGGTAATGGCCGGTGAGGCCCAGGAAGCGGACGACCTTCTGCTCCTTCATCTCTAACAGCGCTTCCATTGCGCCGCCCTTGGCGAAGACCTCGTTCACATCGGTGAGAGTACCAATGTCGTGCAACTGCCACAGGTCTACATGGTCGGTCTGGAGCAGCTCGAGCGATTTCTCGATCATGCGCAATGAGCCGTCGCGGGTGCGTTCCTTGGTTTTTGTGGCGAGGAAGGCGAGGTTGCGCCGGTGAGCCATCACTTTGCCCACGTATTGCTCGCTCCACCGATCGGGACCGCCGTAAATAGACGAAGTGTCGATGTAGTTGACGCCCAGGTCGAGGGCGCGATCGATGATGGGCACGGCGACGTCGAAGTTGTTGGCTTGCTCGAGTGCGGCCTGGCCACCGAGCGAGAAGATCCCGACCTTGTAGCCGGTCTTGCCCAGGTTGCGCGTGGGCATGGCGTTGGGCGTAACAGGGTTCGAGGGAAGAGCTGGTAAGGCCTTCGGTGTATCGGCCATCGCGGTCTGCGCCAGCAGCGCAGCGGTTACTGCGCCACCGGCTTTCAGGAACTCGCGACGTCCCTGCCCACGCGCGGAAATCTGCTTTCGATCGCTCATTCTGCCCTCCTGGCTGAACCTGGTGAACTCATCATATCGCCGGGCGCCAGACTGAGGGAAGAGGTTTGGAGCCGAACGTGCGCGTGGAGGACGGGGCTATCCGATGCACACTTGATGGACAAGAGAGTCAGAGACGAAGCGACGGACTTTGCGGCGCTCAAGGTGACAGTGAGCCAGGCAGCGTGGGCAACGACCGCTTTCCCAGGTCTCAGTTTCGAGACCTGGGGCTCAGCTTCCCCGATCTGAGAATCCAGACCTGGAGCACCCGCGATTACGCCTGGGGCTGCGAGGGTTGCGGCTGGTGGTTGTGGCGCGCGCGGCGCTGGGCAAGCATCTGTTCAAACTGCTGCTTCTGCGGGTCAGTCAGGACAGCTTCGATCTTGCTGTTGGTGTCCTCAATGATGGCGTGCGCCTTGGTGTGGCGATCCTGCTCGCTGAGCGAGGCGTCGGCGCGCAGAGTCTGCATCTGCTGTTGGCGAGCGGCGAGGATGGGCGTGATCTGCGCCACCTGATCGCTGCTGAGGCCGAGCCGCTGGCCGAGATGCGCGGCAAACTGTTGGGGCGAGAAGTTGCGGTGCTGGTAGCCCGGCTGCGCCGGCGCCGCTTGCGCCGAATTGGCAGCGGGGGCCTGGTTCGAATCAGGTGCCTGCGCGAACATAACGCTCGCTGAAAGCAGCGCGCCCAGAACGATGGTTGCTTTGGTTACGTTCATTTTTTCTCCCTTGTGGCCTTGATCGTGCTCACCGGCCATTGCGTGTGTAGACACGCTTGCGCAAGGAAAAGTTGCAGCGCGAACGCGGGGGTCAATCGATAGGTTGAAGAGGGTTAAATCCTGTGGCAAAAGCATGGGTCCGCGCGCGGGGAGCTTACGTCTAATGCGGTTCAGTTTGATTTTCGCTGCAACAAGAAACCCCGGCTTCGATTACGAAACCAGGGTTCCGGGCTTGAGCTGCGATGAATCGCTCGGCGAGAAATCAGCCGGCTTTTTCGAGCAGGCAGAGGGAGAGATCGCGGCGCTCGACCATGTCCTTGGTGATCTCGAGATCGCGGACGCGCTTGTTCGAGGGCAAATGGTACATGAGGTCGAGCATGAGCTCTTCAAGGATCATGCGCAGGCCGCGGGCGCCGACCTTGCGAGCCATGGCTTCGCGGGCGACGGCGCAGGCCGCATCCTGGGTGAAATGCAGCCGGACGTTTTCGTACTCGAAGAGGCGCTGGTATTGCTTGAGAATGGCGTTGCGCGGCTTGGTAAGGATTTCGATGAGCGCGGCTTCATCGAGCTCGTCGAGAACGCCCATGACGGGCAGGCGGCCGACAAACTCGGGAATGAGACCGTACTTGATGAGGTCCTGCGGCTCGGTTTTGCGGAGCAGCTCGGTATCGCGATGCGAGCGCGTGGTGGCCTGATCGGCGTCTGCATCGACGGCGCGGAAACCGAGAGCCTTTTTGCCGATGCGGCGGCCTACGACGCGCTCGAGGCCGACAAAGGCGCCGCCGCAGATGAAGAGGATGTTGGTGGTGTCGACAGCCGTGAACTCCTGGTGCGGATGTTTGCGGCCGCCCTGGGGAGGAACGTTGGCGACGGTGCCCTCCAGGATCTTGAGCAGGGCCTGCTGCACGCCTTCGCCGGAGACATCGCGCGTGATGGAGGGGTTCTCGTCCTTGCGGCCGATCTTGTCGATCTCGTCGATGTAGATGATCCCCTGCTGGGCGCGAGTGACGTCGCCGTCGGCGGCCTGGAGAAGCTTGAGAATGATGTTCTCGACGTCCTCGCCGACGTAGCCTGCCTCAGTGAGCGTGGTGGCGTCGACAATGGCGAAGGGAACGTCGAGCATCTTGGCCAGCGTGTGAGCGAGAAGAGTCTTGCCGGAGCCGGTGGGACCGATGAGAAGGATGTTGGACTTGGCCAGCTCAACTTCGTTGTTGCGGGCCTTGTTCATCTGGATCCGCTTGTAGTGGTTGTAGACTGCGACAGCCAGCTTCTTCTTGGTCTGGTCCTGGCCTATGACGTAATCGTCGAGGAAACTTTTGACCTCAGTTGGCTTGGGGAGATGGCCTGCGGTGGTGGCTGGAACATCGCCGCTGCGATCGTCGTCGAGGATAGAGTTACAGACGGCAACGCACTCGTCGCAGATGTAGGCGCGCGGGTAGTCGCTGGGCGACGAGATCAACTTGGCTACAGCATCCTGCGATTTATGGCAGAAGGAGCAACGTAGCGCTTCCTCGGGCCCCGTGCGCGTCTTCATGGTTGTGGCTCCCCCAGAAAGAGTTTAGTCCAAATCCTGAAATCCGGCTACGTGCGAGGCCGGTCGATGATTTCGTCCACGATTCCGTATTCCTTGGCTTGCTCCGCGTTCATGATGAAGTCCCGCTCGACGTCGCGCTCGATGCGCTCGAGGGGCTGGCCGGTGTGACGGGCGATAAGGTTGTTGGTAATTTCACGGATGCGCAGAATTTCGCGCGCATGAATGTCGATGTCGGTGGCCTGTCCGCTCAATCCGCCCATCGACGGCTGATGAATAAGAATGCGGGAATTAGGCAGGGCAAAGCGTTTTCCCTTGTTTCCGGCCAACAAAAGGAACGCGCCCATGCTCGCGGCCTGGCCGATGCAGTAGGTGACGACGTTGTTCTTGATGAACTGCATGGTGTCGTAGATGGCGAGGCCGGCAGTGATGGAGCCGCCCGGGGAATTGATGTAGAGAGAGACGTCTTTCTCCGGGTCCTCGCCCTGAAGAAAGAGCATCTGGGCGACGATGAGATTCGCGATCTGGTCGTCAATGGGGGTACCAAGAAAGATAATGTTGTCGCGCAGCAGACGGGAGTAGATGTCGTAGGCGCGCTCGCCCCGGCTCGTCTGCTCAACCACCATGGGAACTAATGCCATTGCCTCTTCAGCTCCTAGCTTCCAGCAGCTAGCTTTCAGCTTTGTTTGTGATCGCGCCGGTTTTGGTTCAAGCCTCCCATGTTGGGAAGCAGGACCGTTGTCGTTATGCGGGTAAACGTTCGTACAAAACGGACGCAGTTTTGTCTCGTCTGAGCTGTTCCCTGATTCTGGCCAGCCCACCGTCTTTGGTCAATCGCACTTTCAGGGCATCGAGAGGCTCGCGGGACTGGAGGGATACGATCTGCAGCTCCTTGTCCAATTCCTCGTCACTCACGGTAATGTTCTCCTCACCGGCGATGCGGTCGAGGAGGATGTTCGTTTTGACTTCAGCCAGTGCGCTGTCACGCTGGGCAGCACGGAGGCGCGTGAAGTCGAGCTTGCGCATCTGCTCCGGCTGCATTCCCTGAGCGGCAAGGGCGCGCAGGCCACGCTCAAGACGGGTGTCAATCTGGTCCTGCACCAGCGATTCGGGAACAGGAAATGTGAAGCGCTCTGCGAGCGCGGCGAACAGGCGATCCTTGGTTTCGGACTCAACGCTGCGGCGCTTGCGGCTGGCGATATATTCGCGAACGCTTGTCTCGAGCGCGGCATAGTTTTCGTAGTGGCCGAGCTCCTTGGCAAAGTCGTCGTTCAGCTCGGGCAGGGTGCGCTTCTTGATGGCCTTGACCTCGACGTCATAGGCAACGGTCTTGCCGGCGAGCTTGGTCTCGGCGTAGTCAGCGGGATAGATGACTTCAACCTTCAGCTCCTGGCCCGGCTTTGCGCCACGGAGAGAGTTGGTAAAGGCTTCGACCGTGTCTTTGCCGCCGATTTCGACCAGAGTGTTTTCGCCGCTAATCGGTTGGGCGTCGACAGGCTGAGGCTCGGTGGCGCCTTCGGGCGCGGCAGCGGCCGGGGCGTCGGACGGGGTGAGCTGGATCTGGCCCTTGTAGCTGATCTCGGCCCAATCGCCGTCCTTTAGCGCGCGGTCTTCCTCGACCGGCTCGATGGTGGCGCGGGAATCGCGAAGGTGCTCAAGCTCGTGCTGGAACTCCTCCTCAGTGATTTCGACGGAGGGCTTGTCGACCTTGACGTCTTTGTAGCCGTCGATAGAGAAGGCGGGAAGGATTTCGAAGACGGCCTTGGCGTGGAGCGGGGTTCCGTCTTCAAACGTGAGCTCGGTGACCTTCGGCTGGCCGACGGGACGCAGGTTCTGCTCATTGACCGCCTTGTTGAAGCGCTCGGGAAGCAGCGTGTCGATGACTTCCTTGCGGATTTCAGCGGCAAAGCGGCGGCGGATGACGGATTCCGGCACCTTGCCGGCGCGGAAGCCGGGAATTTTAGCGTATTTGCGATAGTTTGCGGCGACTTTGTGCCAAGCCGCGGCGACATCGTCGGCGGACACGTCGATGACCAGCTCGCGCGTGCAATCGGGATTGAGAACCGGGCCGTGCTGGTGGTCGTGAGCTGCTTCGGCGTGATCGTGTTCGTGCTGGGGTTCAGCCGTTTCCGGTTTGTTTTCGAGGGTGCCGCTGGAGCTCAACGTTGTACCTTCCGGGCGCGTGCGCCGATGTTACGGCCACGGGCTGACACTGAAGGCAATCGAGCGCCGTTTGGCCGGGGAATACCTAGTCTTATGGTACGGGGCTTTGCTGGCAGGGGTCAAACCAGCGGGAAGGCCAAAAAGGTCGTGGGCATCGGGAAAGACACGTTACTTTTCGGTCGGCTGGGGTTTGCGAACATAGGGCAGGAAACGCGGATGGGCCGCGCCGCACTGGGCATAGTTGATTCGCGCTTCTTTGAGGCTGAGCTGGCCGTTGACGGTGAGGCGCACTTCGGAAGCGTCATCGTCTTCCTGGCCGTCATCTTCCCACCAGCAGACCGGGCAGAGGTTGAGTGCTTCGGGTACTTCAAGAGTCTTGTATCCGCAGCACGGACAACGGTAACGGACGTTCAAGGTTCTTCCCCTAACGGGGGTTGACGCGAAAGCAAGGCATGGGATTACGTAGGTCTCCAAAAGAAACTCGTTCGCATTCTGCACTATGTCCTGGGAAGCGGCAAGGCATGCGGATCCCCTGCGACTCCTCTGGTTCATCCTGTTGAATTCCAGCTGAGGGCGCGGTTTGCATTGCGTAAGATGAATCCATGCGGGAGAAAAGAAGCCCTCTGCGCACCTTCGCGGCGGCTTTGATTGTCGCGGCCGGTGCCTGCCTGGTCACGGGCGTCTACGCCATCGGCATCGACAACCAGAACGCAACGGAGCGCGACTTCATCCAGTATTGGGCGGCGGAGCGGCAATTGATTCACGGCGCCAACCCCTACGACGTCAATGCGATTTTTCACATGGAGAAGGCCCTGGGGATGGCGGAAAACACTCCCAAGGTGACCGTGAGCCCGCCTGTGGCGTTCTTTTATGCTCTGCCACTGGGCTACCTGAGCGCAAAGGCGGCCCTGATCGTGTGGCTGCTCATCCTGCTGGGTGCAACCGGGATCTCAGCGTGGCTACTTTGGCTGATCTTTGGGCGCCCCAACACCCGGCTGCATCTGCTCGTCTTCGCCTTTCCTCCCACGCTCTCGTGCCTGATGGCGGGCCAGCTCGGCATCTTCTTCCTGCTTGGCGTCGTTCTCTTTCTCTTTCTCCACAAGTCACGGCCCTGGCTCGCCGGGGTAGCCCTGCTGCCGTGCGCTCTCAAGCCGCACCTGTTTCTGCCGTGCGTCGTTGTGCTGCTTCTCTGGTCCGCGCACCGCAAGGAGTTTCGCATTGTCGCCGGATTCCTGGTTGCTTTGGCCGTGAGTTGTGTGCTCACGCTCCGCCTGGACTCACACATCTGGCCGCAGTACTGGCAGTTGATACATTCGGCGCGGCTCATGGACGTCTTTCTTCCGACGGTCAGCGTGGGTTTCCGGTTCTTGATCGACCGGCACGATAAGTGGATCGAGTTTGTACCCATCGCTATAGGATGCATGGGGTCGGCGTGGTTCTATTGGATGAGGCGCGACCACTGGGAGTGGATGGACCAGGGCATGATCGTGCTCCTGGTCTCCGTGGCGTGCTCGCCGTATTCGTGGTTCAGTGACCAGGCGCTGCTGTTTCCAGCCATTCTGGCGGGAATGCTTGCGGCGGAAAATCGTGCGCCAAAGTGGATTCTGCTCGGCCTGATTGTGGCGGGCAGCCTTCCGGGTGTGCTCTTTGCCATCGAGCTGCCTTCGCCGTTTTATGTGTGGACCGCTCCCGCGTGGCTGCTTTGGTATCTGTTTGCGATGCGGGGCAAGGGTAAAGGAGCGCTGGCTGACAGTCCAATGGCGGCGATCAGCCGGTGAGGAGCAGAGGCCCTCACAAAACCAGCGATCAGCCACTCATCCTTCTTCCGCTTCGCGCAGCTTGGCGATGACGGTGAAATCTTCGAGAGTGGTGACGTCGCCCTTGACTTCGCCGTGAGTCGCTAGCTCGCGCAACAGGCGGCGCATGATTTTGCCGCTCCGAGTTTTAGGCAGAGCTTCAGTGAAGCGGATATCGTCTGGCCGCGCGAGCGAGCCAATTTCCTTCGAGACCCACTTGCGCAGCTCGTCCTTAAGCTCGTTTGTGGGCTGATTGCCGGACTCGAGGGTGACGAAGGCGGCAATGGCCTGGCCCTTGAGATCGTCGGGACGGCCGACGACTGCGGCTTCGGCGACCTTGGGGTGCGCGACGAGCGCGGACTCGACTTCCATGGTGCCGAGGCGATGGCCGCTCACGTTGATCACGTCGTCCACGCGGCCCATGAGCCAGAAGTAGCCGTCGGCGTCCTGGCGTGCGCCGTCACCGGTGAAGTAGCAGCCGGGCACGTCGGACCAGTAAGTCTTCTGGAAGCGCTCGGGATCGCCGTAGATGGTGCGGGCCATCGACGGCCAGGGCTTCCTGATCACAAGAAGCCCGCCGCTGCCGGCGGGGACGGATTCGAAGTGGCCGTTGGCGTCGGGGCGCGTGACGACCTCAGGCTGAATGCCGAAGAAGGGACGCGTGGCCGAGCCGGGCTTGGTGGGGACGGCGCCAGGGATGGGCGCGATCATGATGGAGCCGGTCTCAGTTTGCCACCAGGTGTCGACGATGGGGCAGCGATTGTGGCCGATCTTCTCGCGGTACCACATCCATGCTTCAGGGTTGATGGGCTCACCGACAGTGCCGAGCAGGCGGAGCGAGTCGAGCTTGTATTTGTCGACGAACTGGTCGCCCCACTTGATGAAGGCGCGGATGGCCGTGGGCGCGGTGTAGAAGACAGTAACGCGATGGTCGTCGACAATTTTCCAAAATCTCGAAAAGTCGGGCCAGTTCGGAGCGCCTTCGTACATGAGGACGGTAGCGCCGTTTTGCAGCGGCCCGTAGACGACGTAGGAGTGGCCGGTGACCCAACCGATATCGGCAGTGCACCAGTAGATGTCGTCGTCGCGCAGATCGAAGACGTATTTCGTGGTGAGATAGGTTTGGACAGCGTATCCGCCGGTGGTGTGCAGCAGGCCTTTGGGTTTGCCGGTGGAACCGGAGGTGTAAAGGATGTAGAGCGGATCCTCAGAGTCCATCGGCTCAGCTGCGCATGTGGGCTCGGCCTTGGCGACAAGATCATGCCACCAGTGATCGCGGCCCTCGACCATGTTGACGGGCGAACCGGTGCGCCGATAGACGACGACGTGCTTCACGGTGGGGCAGGCGGGCATGGCTTCGTCGACCGTCGCCTTGAGCTTGATTTCGTTGCCGCGGCGGTAGCTGGTGTCCTGGGTGAGGATGGCGACGCAGCCGGAGTCGGCCACGCGGTCGGCGATGGCATTGGCGGCGAATCCTCCGAAGATGACGGAATGAACGGCGCCGATGCGCGCGCAGGCAAGCAGAGCGATGGCGAGCTCGGGCGTCATGCCCATGTAAACGGCGACGCGATCGCCTTTCTTGATGCCCAGCGATTTGAGCGCGTTGGCAAAGCGCTGGACTTCGGTGTGCAATTCGGCGTAGGTGAGGCGGCGAATCTCGCCCGGTTCGCCTTCCCAGATGAGCGCGGTCTTCTGCGCGCGCTCGCCGAGGACGTGCCGGTCGACACAGTTATAGCTGAGGTTGAGCTTGCCGCCGACAAACCACCTGGCCCACGGGAGATTCCACTCGAGGACTTTGTCCCAGGGCTTGAACCAATGCAGCTCCTTCGCCACGCCGGCCCAGAATGTTTCGGGATCGTCGATGGACTGCTTGTAAAGCGCTTCATACTCGGCGAGCGAGCCGATGCGGGCCTTGGCACTGAACTCCGGCGGAGGGGGAAAGACGCGGTTTTCGCGCAGCGTGGAGTCGATATCCCGGTTGGCGACGGAAACGGGCGTGGAAGACATGCAGGGTCCTTTAGGGAAGCGGTTGAATATGGCCCCCCATGGCGCTCAGAGATACGCTCGGAGGTGGCGCTCTTGCGGGAGAAGCCTCGGCTGAAACTTTATCGGGTGGGGCGTGAGGAGAGCAAGGGGCGGCAGGTTGGCGCTCTCGATCATTAGCCCGAATACCGAAGCCGTGCTCGCTGTACTGGCTGCACGATTGGCATCGGTGGTATAGTCGCTTGTCTTTCCCAGACAACAGGAGCGGCGCGGAGACCCTGCTGGCGGCTGGACCGCGCGAGCAAGGAGACCCATGCAAAATCGAATTGTAAGAACACTCATGTTCGTTGCCCTGGCTGCGGCGGCGCTGTCGCCGCTGTGCCGCGCGCAAGCGCAGCTCGCCGGAGAATGGCTGGGCACGGCGAAAGCCGGGGACACGCAATTGCATATCGCTTGGCACGTTGTCGCTGCCAGGGACGGAAGCATCACTTCTACGATTGACAACCTCGACCAGCGTATCTACGCCATTCCGGTCAGTTCAATGACGCTCAAAGACAATGCGCTAACTCTGACCCTCGATACCGTTCGTGTCCTTGACGGAGATACCATCAACATCCGCGGCACTTTTACAGGCACCATCAACGCGGACGCAACGGAGATCCATGGAAGCTGGGTCCAGGGCCAGCCTCTCGAACTGGACCTGAAGCGCGTGCCCTTGCAGGCGGCATTGAATGCGGTGGCACAATCGCAACTGGCCGGCGATTGGCAGGGCACGCTGAGCGCCGGGGGCGTTGAACTCCGCCTTGTCCTGCACGTGACAGCGGCCACGGACGGAAGCCTGACGGCAACCCTGGACAGCGTGGACCAGAGCGCATATGGGATCCCCGTGACCACAGTGATGTTCAACGATTCCAAGCTCAACCTCACCGTGGATGCAGTGCATGGGACTTATGAAGGCACGCTAAACAAGGACGCAAGCGAAATTGACGGCACCTGGTCGCAGGGCCAGCCGCTGACCCTCAACTTCAAGCGCGCGCCTGCCACGCCGCCACCGGCAACTGCAAAGCCAGCAGCACCGTCCGACATCGACGGCACTTGGAAGGGCACGCTGAATACAGGTACGACCGAGTTGCACATCCTCTTCAAGATCGTCAATACGCAGGACGGTTTGACGGCCCAAATGCAAAGTCCCGACCAAAGCCCGATCTGGATTACTGCATCCTCGGTAACCCGCGTCGGTGCCACTCTGATCATCACCATGAAGGGGATTGCAGCCACGTTCGAGGGCACGATTAGTGGAGAGCCTGGAGCGATTGACGGATCCTTCACACAAGGCAACGTCAAACTTCCGCTGCTGCTGAAGCCAGCCAAGAATTAGGTTGAGCGAGCCGGGAACCTGAAGCAGCAGGAAGTTTCGGAATCCACTGATGCGAGCAAAAGCCCTGCTCGCGCGAGCAGGGCCTTTGTTGAAGCGCTTCGAGGTTTGAGACTGTCACTGCTTTTGGACTTCGGCGGCGGAGGCCATCTTAGCGTCGGCTTCGGAGATGACGCGGAGAGCGTCGGTATAGGCGTCTTCGCTTTCGCCGGCTTCCTTCCACATCTTCTCGCCGCGTTCGCGCTGCTGCTCGGCGCGCAACACATCGATTTCCTCAGGCTTGAGAGCGTCAGAAGCGAGGATCGTGACGCGGCCGGGAAGAACCTCAACGAATCCCCAACTGACGTTGTAGCGCGTGTCGGCGCCGGCGGATTCCTCACCCGATGCTCCATGGACCGTCACGTCGCCCGCGCCAAGCTCGGCCATCAGAGGCGCATGGCCGTAAAGCACTTCCATGTAGCCGTTCTTCGCGGGCAACTCGACAGACGTGGCGTCAGCCTCGAAGAGCGTGCGCTCGGGGGTGACAAGCCGTACGCGGAGTTGGTTGCTTTCTTCGGCCATGGGCTCCTTTCAGTCGCCCGGGGGTCAGGTTTCAGGGATCAGGGGTCAGAAGAATCTTGCTCTGGCAGTGCCGAACTGTCTGAACCCTGAAACCTGATCCCTGAACCCTGTTCTTAAACCGTCGCCTTCAGTTTCTCTGCGGTTTCGAGAACTTCCTCGATGCCGCCCTTCATGTAAAACGCCTGTTCGGGAACATCGTCGTGCTTGCCTTCGATGATCTCCTTGAAGGCGCGCACCGTGTCGGCGATTTTGACGTAGACGCCGGGAATGCCCGTGAACTGCTCGGCCACATGGAAGGGCTGCGAGAGGAATTTTTGCACCTTGCGCGCGCGGGCCACGGTAAGCTTGTCGTCCTCGGAGAGTTCGTCGATGCCCAGGATGGCGATGATGTCCTGGAGGTCCTTGTAGCGCTGCAGAATTTTCTTCACGCCCTGGGCCACGTCGTAATGATCCTGGCCGACGACTCTTGCGGCGAGAATGCGCGAAGTGGAGGCCAGCGGATCGACGGCTGGGTAAATGCCGAGCTCGGAGAGCGGACGGCTGAGCACGGTGGTGGCGTCGAGGTGAGCGAACGTTGTGGCCGGCGCGGGATCGGTGAGGTCGTCGGCGGGAACGTAGACGGCCTGGACGCTGGTGACTGAGCCCTTGCTCGTGGAGGTGATGCGCTCCTGCAGCTCGCCCATTTCCGTGGCGAGGTTGGGCTGGTAGCCGACGGCTGAGGGCATGCGCCCCAGCAAAGTCGAGACCTCTGAGCCGGCCTGCGTGAAGCGGAAGATGTTGTCGATGAACAGTAGCGTGTCGGCGCCTTCAACGTCGCGAAAGTACTCGGCGACGGTGAGCGCACTCAGGGCCACGCGCAGGCGGGCTCCGGGCGGCTCTGTCATCTGGCCGTAGACCAGGGCGCACTTGGAGTTGGCCCAGTCGCCGGGCTTGATAACGCCGGACTCGGTCATTTCGAGCCAGAGATCGTTGCCTTCGCGGGTGCGCTCGCCCACGCCGCCGAAGACGGAGAAGCCGCCGTGGTTTTTGGCGACATTGTTGATGAGTTCCATGATGACGACGGTTTTGCCGACACCGGCGCCGCCGAAGAGGCCGATTTTGCCGCCCTTGAGGAAGGGCTGGATGAGGTCGATGACTTTGATGCCGGTCTCGAACATCTCTTCCTGCGTGGACTGCTCGTCGAAGAGCGGCGCGGGGCGATGGATGGGCATGCGCATCTTCTCGCCGATGGGGCCGAGCTCGTCGACCGGATCGCCGATGACGTTGATGACGCGACCCAGCGTCTCCTTGCCCACGGGCACGCGGATGGGACCGCCGAGGTCGATGGCATTCATGCCGCGGACCATACCGTCGGTGGCTTCCATAGCCACGGTGCGCACGCGACCCTCACCAAGGTGCTGCTGCACCTCGAGGATCACGTTGATGGGTGTGGGGACCGTGAAGCCGTCACTGACGACGCGCAGCGCCTGATAGATGGGCGGCATGGTGGCTTCTTCGAATTGAACGTCTACGGCGGGGCCGGAGACCTGGATGACTTTGCCGATGTTTTCTGCCATTGTTTAAAGCTCCTAGCCTCTAGCTCCTAGCTTCTAGCTTTTTCCTTCTCAACCTCAATTCTGCTCTCTTCGCCTGTGTGCGACCCGGCACGAAGAGCCAGAGGCTAGAAGCTAGCAGCTAGAAGCTGCTTTTACAGCGCAGCTGCGCCGGAAACGATTTCAATGATCTCCTTGGTGATAGCGGCCTGGCGCACGCGATTCATATGCAGCGTCAGGGCGTCGATCATGTCGGAGGCGTTGTTGGTTGCCGAATCCATCGCCGTCATGCGGGCCGCGTGTTCGGCGGCTACCGACTCGGTCATGGCGTGGAAGAGCACGGAAAAAATGTACTGCGGGAGCAGGCCGGCGAAAAGCTCCTCGGCGGGCTGCTCGTAGATGTAGTCGACGTTGGCGGTGCCGAACTTTTTGGCCTCTTCGTCGGCCTCGGTGGTGTCGGCCGCCTCGAGTTCGATGCCAGCGGAGAGAGCGGCCTCGGCGATGCGCTCCTTTTCTTCGGCGGTGGGCTCGACGGCGCCGGCGATTTGCGGATGACCCAGCTCGATGAGCGGAAGCAAGCGCTCGACGACGAGGCGCTGCGCGATCACCGACTTGAACTCGTTGTAGACGAGGTAGGCCGCGTCGATTTCCTCGCGGACGTAACGGGAGATGATATTGTGGGCGAGATCGAGGACGCGCGAAGCTTCGAGCTTAACCAGCAGGCCGGGGTGGTCGCCGGTGAGCTCGACGGGGCCCTGGCGCGGGGACCGGACCTGATGCGTCTGGCCGTTCTCTCCGGTCTGGCTGGTATAGGCAGCCGTCGGATAGCGGCGGCGCAACTGGTCGCGGCCCTTGCGGCCGACGGCCTCAATGTCGATTTCCTTGTCAGGGTTGCCGTTGATGAACTGATAAGCGGTCTTCAGGATGTTGGCGTTGAAGGCGCCGGCAAAGCCCTTGTCGCCGCTGATGACGATGAGCAGGACGCGCTTTTCGGGTCTTGTGAGGAAGAGCGCATTACAAAGATTCCCGGTTTTCTCGTCGTAGAGATCGACGCGGCGGCGAAGCGACTCGAGGACGCTGACGATCATGCGGGCATAGGGCCGGGCGGCGATGGCACGCTCCTGCGCGCGGCGCAGTTTGGCCGCCGAAACCATCTTCATGGCCTTGGTGATCTGCCGCGTGTTTTTCACGCTACGGATGCGGCGCCGTAAGTCGAGTGCATTTGCCATAATTTCAGTTCTCAGTGGTCAGTGATCAGTGGTCAGCTCATTCGTGTGATGCGGTCTTTTCTGACCCCTGATCCCCGACCCCTGATCCCTGCTTTCTACGCCGTTGCTGCGGCCAGTTCCGCCTTGAAGCTTGCAGAGTACTCCTTGAGGGCCGCGTGCAGGCGGTTGCGGAGGTCGTCGTCGAGCGCCTTCTTTTCGGAGATGTCGGCGATAAGCGCCTTCTGCGAGTCGTCGAAATACTTGTAGAGGCCAACCTCAAACACGCGAATGTCGGAGACTTGGAAATCGTCGAGATAGCCCTGCGTGCCGGCGAAGAGAACCACCACCTGCTGCTGCCAGGTGAGCGGGTGGAACTGCGGCTGCTTGAGCAGCTCGGTGAGGCGGGCGCCGCGGGCCAACTGTTTTTGCGTAAGTGGATCGAGGTCGGAGCCGAACTGGGCGAAGGCCGCGAGCTCACGATATTGGGCCAGGTCCAGCTTCAGTGTCGACCCCACCTGCTTGACGGCCTTGATGGCGGCCGAGAAGCCGACGCGCGAAACCGAGAGGCCGACGTTGACGGCGGGACGGACGCCGGAGTTGAAGAGGTCGGTTTCCAAAAAGATCTGGCCGTCGGTGATGGAGATGACGTTGGTGGGAATGTACGCCGAGACGTCGCCGGCCTGGGTCTCAATGACAGGCAGCGCGGTGAGCGAGCCGCCGCCGCGCTTATCGCTGAGCTTGGAGGCGCGCTCGAGAAGGCGGGAGTGGAGATAGAAGACGTCGCCGGGGTACGCCTCGCGGCCCGGCGGGCGACGCAGCAGCAGCGAGATCTCGCGATAGGCCATGGCGTGCTTGGAGAGATCGTCGTACATGACCAGCGCGTGCTTACCGTTGTCGCGGAAGTACTCACCCATGGCGCAGGCCGCGTAGGGCGCGAGATAAAGCAAGGGCGCGGGCTCGGATGCCGATGCGGCGACGACGATGGTGTGGCCCATTGCGCCGTGCTCGGTGAGCGTCTGCACCACCTGCGCGATGGAGGAGCGCTTCTGGCCGACGGCGCAGTAGATGCAGATAAGGTCGTTTTTCGCGTTGTTGATGATGGTGTCGAGCAGGACGGCGGTCTTGCCGGTCTGCCTATCTCCAATGATCAGCTCGCGCTGGCCGCGGCCGATGGGGATCATGGCGTCAATGGCCTTGAGGCCGGTAGCCATGGGCTCGCGCACGGGTTGGCGGTCAACAATCCCAGGCGCCAGGCGCTCGATGGGCAGGAATTCGCTGGTGGCGATGGGGCCCTTGTCGTCGATGGGCGACCCGAGGGCGTTGACCACGCGGCCGATCATGGCGGTGCCGACCGGAACGGAGAGAATTTTGCCGGTGCGCTTGACCTCTTCGCCTTCCTTCAGCTCGGTGTAATCGCCGAGGACCACGCAGCCAACCGAATCCTCTTCAAGCGAGAGGGCGAGGCCGGCGATGTCGTGCGGAAAGCTGAGCAACTCGCCGGCCATGACCTTGTCGAGGCCATGGATGCGGGCAATGCCGTCACCGAGCGAGGTGATGGTTCCGACCTCGTCGACCTGGACCTTGGAGTCGTAATTCGCGATCTGCGCGCGAAGAAGTTGTGTGATTTCGTCTGCCTTGATTTGAGCCATTTTGCGTTCCTTTAGAGATCAGAGAACAGAGATAAGAGATCAGTTGGTTCCTGCTCGTTTTCTCAGTGATTGCAACGTTGCGTAAATCATCTTTCCGACTTCCCGAGACAGCCCTTCGGCTTCATCCAGTGTTTTCGGATCTCCGATCCCTAGCACACGAGCGATCTCTAACTGCGTTTGCAATTCAGAACTTGAACCGCGGGCAATACCCAGGAATTGCCTGAACTCGCCACTATTCAACCGGCCGTGCCCTTCAGCAATGTTACTCGGCAGCGAAACGGCTGCGCGTCTAATCTGGCCGGTGAGCCCGTAAAGCTCGTCACGCGGAAAATCCTTCGTCAGGCGATAAATAACGACGGTCAATTGCATTGACCGTTGCCACATCACTAGGTCCCGAAACGATTGCGTCATGAAGAACCACTCCCACTCGACCCCCTGATTTCCGATTACCGTTTCCTGTTCTCTGTTCTCTGTTCTCTGTTCTCTGTTCTCTGTTCTCTGTTCTCTGTTCTCTGTTCTCTGTTCTCTGTTCTCCGTTCTCTGTTCTCTGTTCTCTGTTTTCTCTGTTCTCTACCACTGATCACTGACCACTTACTAACGCTTCTTTCAGGCGGTCGAGGCGGCCACGCACGCTGCCGTCGTAAACCGTGGAGCCGATGCGCACCACGGCGCCGCCAAGAATGGATGTGTCGAGCTTGAAACTTGGGTCGAGTCTTGCGCCGGCAACTTTGGCCAGCTCGGTGACCAGCGCGCCGCGTTCATCGGCGCTCAACGGCCGCGCGGTGACGATTTCGGCGGGACGAATGCCCGACTGCTGCTGCAAAATGCGGCGATAGGCCTCTGCCACTTCGACGACGTGGCCGATGCGGTTGTTGGAGATGAGCACGGCAAGCAGGTTGCGGAGCTCCTTCTGCATGCCGAGTTTGGCGTTCAGTTTATCGAGGATTTCCACTTTCTGAGCGGTAGGGATGGCAGGGTTGATGAAGAACGTGCGCAATTCGTCGCTGCCCTCCCAAGTAGCAAGAAAGTCGGAGAATTGGCGGTCGATGGCGGCCGTGTTGAGTCTGGCATCGGTCACGACATCGGCAAAGGCGCTGGCGTAGCGGGCGACAAAGGCTGGCATTTAGTTCTGGCCTCCTTTGCCCGAAGCGTCAGCGGCCACGCCGGCAACAAACTCGGCAATGAGGGCGCGGTCGGTCTCCGGCGTCATCGCGAGTTGCCTAGAGGCCTGATCGATGGCGAGATTGGCGGCGAAGTCGCGCAGGCCGCGCCGGACCTGGGCGGCAGCCACGCTGATTTCCTGCTCGGCTGCGGCCACGATGCGGGCGCTTTCTTCGCCGAGGGCGGCCTTGATGCGCTTCTCATCTTCGAGGCTGTCCTGCTCGATCTGGGCGCGGAACTTCTCCATCTCCTCGCCGAGCCCGGCAAGCTTGGCCTCAACAGCGCTAAGGCGGGACTGCGCGTCGCGAGTGGCTTCGCGCGCGGTCTTGAGGTCATGGCTCAGGGTCTGAGAGCGCTTGCGAACGATTTTGGGTATAAGCCGGCCGAGCGGGATGACGATAGCGAAGAAGATGATGGCGAAATTAATCCCGAGCAGAAGAAAGATCGTTGTATCGAGATTGAGGTGCAGAATGCGAGCGACCAATTGCACAACGGGCGAGTGCAGGAAGGCTTGTTCCTGCTCTTCCGTGGACTTGGGAGCTGGAGCCGCGGCAGTGGCGGCGGGCGGTGCGCTGGCGGTCGCCGGAGAACCGGAAGCGGGAGTTGACGCCTGTGCGGCGGCGTGGAGAGGCGCGAGCGCGAGTGAAGAAAAAACCGCCGCGACCAGGAAGAATCTCAACAAGTTGGAAGAACGGCGCATTGCGGGGAGGGTGAATTTCAACGTGAACCCCCGGCAGTAGCGGGCAGGACGGCGCGGACAGCCAGGCCAGCCAGATCGGCGGTTGCGGATTGGATCACCGTGCGGGCCGAGGCGGCTTCGACGTCAAATTCGGCTTTGGCCTGGCGCACTTTTTCGCCCGCTGCTTTGCGGGCGGCGTCAAGTGCGGTGTCCCGCTCGGCACTCCACTGCTGGACGCGCTGCTCGCGAAGCCGGTAGACGTCTGCACGTGCCAAGCGGAGGCGTTCTGCATACTCGCCGGTCTTGGCTTCAGCCTCGGCAATCGCTTTGCGCGCGTCTTCCATAGCCCCTTCCGTGAGGGCGCGGCGCTTGGCGAGCACCGCCGTCAGCGGGCCCTGTACCAGGAACTGATAGGCGATGACCAGCACGATGAACAGCGCAGCCGTGGGGATGGCGCCAATCAGATACTTTTCGATTGCTTGAAGGATGTCTTGCATGGAGGTACTGGAGCGATGCCCTCTTCAGAAACAATTTTCGCATGTGGAACCCTTTTTTGTATCAGGGGAAGGCCCTCAAGTCAACGCGAGGCGGGGCGTCAGGACCGCGTTCTGTGACACCAGTCACGAATCGGAAAATTGACACAAAAAAGGGCTTGCTATTGCCCAAAACAGCCCTACACTGGAATTACCACCTAGACCCGATCCAGGGTCCAGCGGGCAGCCGGTTTCGGGATATCCTTCCACTCCCGAGACCGGAGGCCCGCCTCTTAGTTTTAGGGCAGATTTCAGCTTTCAGCCATCAGTTCTTAAGGATTTGAGCCCACCGCTGATTTGTCGGCGGTGAGGAGCCCCTGGGCCCGTAGCCAGCTCTCCAGCAGGCTTGGCCATTGGTCGAGCGCGAGATCGCCTTTGCCCAGGCCGCTGCCGTGCTTACCGTCGGCGAAGATGTGCATCTCGGACGGAACGCCGGCCTTGACCAGCGCCTGATAGAACTCGATGCTCGGCTCGACCGCGGCGGTCTTGTCATTGAAGGTGTGATAGATGAAGGTGGGCGGCGTGTCTTTGGTGACGAAGAGGACGGGATCGTATTGGGCGCGCAGCGCGTCGCACTGATCTATGAGGTTGAAGATCTTGCAGTAGCTCAGGTACGTGGTGTCCCTGGTGATGGCGTCAAGCCAGGGATAGCCGAGGACGAGGAAGTCGGGGCGGCTGGAGGCGCGGTCGATTGGATCTTCGGCGTCGGGGCTGCCGGCGACGGATTGGGTTCCGGCGAGAGCGGCGAGGTGGCCGCCTGCGGAGAAGCCAATGACCACAACACGATTGGGACTGATGTGGTAATCCACGGCGCGGGCGCGGACGGTCTGGATGGCGCGGCGAGCGTCGAGGAGCGGGACGGGAAGCAGATAGCCGTTCGCGCCGAGCCGGTAGCTGAGGACGAAGGCGCGGAAGCCGCGAGCGGTGAACCAGTCGGCAATTTCGCGGCCTTCGAGGTCGCCGGCGAGATTGACGTAGGCGCCACCGGGAAAGATGATGACGGCCGAGCCGTTGCCGGCGCCCTGGCGTGGCGAGAAAACAGTCAGCGCAGGGATGTCGTTACAGGTGTCGCCCTTGGCCTGCGGAGGGGTTCCCGGCCAAAGGCGAATGGTCTGGATACCAAGGAAGGCGTTGTCCGTGCCGGGCGTGGCACAATGGGCGGTTTGCCCGTGTGCGGCGGGGATGGCCGCCAATGCCAGGATGGGGGCCGCGATGAGGAATGCGAAGAGCTGCTTCATGGGAACCTCGACGCGTTTCGCGAAGATTATAGAACCAAGGGTCAGGTTTCAGGGATCAGGAATCAGTTCCTGAGGTTCGCGCCACAACGTTCGCCGATTCGCGCCCGGCCGCACCGCCTCGATCCTTGAGGAAATCCATGCCCGGCCACCAGCGTTCAATTCTTTCGCCCCTCCATCCCCGCTAGCCCCGCCAACTCGCTGACTTGCTGGCTTGTTCCCTCGGTCTCTTGGTCCCTTGGTCCCTGTCTTTCTGATCCCTGATCCCCTGATCCCTGATCCCTGCTTCTTACAGCCAGAGGGCCGTGTGGCCGGGGCAGAGGCTGGCGGCCTGCTCGCATAAAGTTTCGGCGAGCGAGAGTCCATACCGGGCGAAGTAGTAAGCCCCGCCGTGGACTCGCTCCTGCAAAACACCGCCGGGATAGAGAGCATTGACGAGGGAGTTGGCGTGGCGCGTAAGCGTGGTCTCGCGCTGGAGCTGGAAGTTCGCGGCGAGCGTGCGCAGGCGATTCATCTGGTAGCGTATTTTGCCGGCGGCGGTGTCTGCCGACTGGCCCAGCCCCTTGTCCTGCGATTGCAGCCAATCGACGAGGGTGGTGAGCTCGGCATCGAGGGCATTGCCGGTGGCAGCAAGTTTCTGCTTGGTTTCGATGGGCATGGAGCGGGCAGCGAGGCGCTGGGCAAGCGTTGAAGCGTTTTCGTCGGCAAATATTTGTTCGAGGGTGAGCTCGTGGCGGCGAAGAAGCTCGGCGACGGAGGGTTCGATGAGCGTGGCGGAAAAACGCGCGATGGGAGGCGTTTGGCCGCCGAGAATGCGCTCGAAGAGAACCGTGGACTGCGCCAGGTAGGCGATCTCGGCGGGGCCTCCGACCTGGACCGTGGTCGAGAACAAGAAATCCTGAAAGACGGGGCGAAGGAGCGCGGCGGGGGAGATGCGCTCGGGCTCTGTATCGAGAATGCCGAGAAGATCCGATGTGGAAAGAGTCTGCTGGTCAGCGTGCCAAAGGCCGTTGGGTTCGGCGGGCGTGGGCGCGATGCGGCGAAGCGCGATGCGCGCGCCGGTCTTGGCGTCGATGAGGAAGAGCAGGCTGGATTGCGGAGCGACTGCGACCTGAGCGTGATAGCCGGCGGCTTCGAGGACCTTGCCGCGTTCGATCAGTGCGGTGTGAAATTCGTCGGCGCGCTCGATGGCGGCGCGCAGCACGGGCGCTCCGAGGCGATGGAAGTCGCGGCCGGCAGCGTCGACGATGAGGAGGCCCTGACCGGCGAAGATGGCGGAGTAGACATCGGCGAAGGCCTGCGCGAAGGTGCGGCCGGGCTTGTAAGCAGCGACGAGAGCATTGGTGGCGTCAGTCGGGCCAAGGAGTTCAGCGGCGCGCTCGACGAGTGGAGTGATGGAGTCATCGAAGACGATGCGGCCGGCGGGCAGCGCGAATTCGGGAGCTTTGCCGTAGGCAAGCTGAGCCAGCTCGCGGCCGGCAGGAAATACGACCATGCTGACCTCGGCGAAATCGTGGTCCTCCGTGGCCAGCCAGAAGACGGCGGCGTGGGGATGGCCGGCGGCCGTCGACTTGCGCGTGCGGGCGATTGCAGTAGCCGCTTTGAACGGGGAATAGAGAGGGCCGCCGAAGAGACCGACCTGCTGGCCTGTGAGGACGGCTCCGGCGCCTTGGGAGAGTGCCGCGAGCGCGGGAGCAGCGGCGGGTGAGGGGTTTTGCGCGGTGAGAAGGCGGGTGAGCTCAGGCCAGTGGGCGGGGAGGGGTGGGCGAGCCTGCTTGAGGTCATCCGGGGGGAGAAATGCGCCGAGTGCCCCGGCACAAAAGTCGAGGAAGAGCCGGCTCTGGCCGGGCATTACGGTTACTGGATAACAATCAGCTTTCAAGGATTCGTTCACTCTTGGCTCGTGGTTGGGCGGGAGGTGGATTCGCACCTGCGAAATCAGAATGCTTTGCTCAATTAAGGATGCCACGGCGGGCCGGGGCGATGCAGGATTGGAGACAATCGGGCAGGATTGGCAAAAGTGAAACCGGGCAGTGCGTATACTCGTGATGAATTGAGTCCGGTGAACGTTCGGCTCGAACGAGGTGGAAATGGCAAGGAAATCGGCGAAGAAGGCTAAGAAAGTAGAAACGAGGAAGGTAAAGACAGTGAAGGCGGGAAAGGCGGCCGCGACGATTGAACGCGCCACGGTCTTAAGTTCGGAGGTCGTGTTTCAATGTCCTCTGTTCAAGGTGCTGCACGACAAGCTGATTGAGCCGGGAGGACGGCGGAACGAGCGCGACGTGATCCGCCACAACGGAAGCGTGGTGATTCTGGCGCTCGACAACGCGAAGAGTAAGAAGGATCCGTGGATCGTGATGGAGCGGCAATACAGGCACGCTGCAAACCAGTACCTGTGGGAGCTGCCTGCGGGCAAGATTGAGCCGGACGAGGATCCGCTGGAGGCGGCCAAGCGCGAACTGGCCGAGGAGACGGGGTACCGGGCGAAGAAGTGGCGGCCGCTGGTCGAGTACTATGCCAGCCCAGGCTTTCTGGGCGAATCGATGAAAGTTTTCCTGGCTGAAGGGCTTGAGCCGGGCGAGGCGCAGCCGGAGGAAGACGAGCAGATCGAACTGAGGCTGGTGAAGCTCTCGGAGGTGCTGAAGAGGATCGAAAAGGGCGCGATTCTAGACGGCAAAACGCTGAGCAGCGTGCTTTTATATGCGCGAATTAAGTCCGGCCGGCGCAAGAAATAGCCCCGAGAAACTTGGGCTTTTTCCACAGGCTCCGCATGCGGATTGTGGGCGTGCGGGCAAGGGCGCCGATCTCATTTTGTGGAACAAACCGGAAATGGATCAACCTTTCGCGTCTTTCTGGCGTCTTATGAAGTATCGGTGGAAATTCCCCTGAAGACTCACCGCATCCAAAGGAAAAGACACGCAAGAGAACAAGCACGTGAAAGAAAGGCAGGAACCTGTGGCTCAGTACAAAGGAAAGGTCAAGTGGTTTAACAACGCCAAGGGCTACGGATTCATCGGACGCGAAGACGGGCCGGATGTATTCGTCCACTACTCAGCAATTCAATTGGACGGGTACAAAACGCTCAAAGAAGGCGACGAAGTCGAGTTCGATATCGTCGAAGGTCAGAAGGGCCCGCAGGCGGATTCCGTAGTTCGCAATCGGGATAGCGCCAGCGCCCACAGCGCCGCCTAAAAGCGGTTCCAGAATTCACTTGCCCTCTTCAGGGCGGTGAAAGGTGGCATTTTCTTGAGGAAAATGCCACTCGGAAGCGGCGGTTCCGGTGTACGACAATTCTGGAACCGCGGTCAGCGCGAGCAGGGCCACGGGCGTTCCCTTGAAGACCGCCGCCCGGCGGTCCGGGTGATTTGCGCCCAACGCACTTTTCTTCATCACATTCGTGCGTAATCGCTTTCAGGAAGCGCAGGTTTGTTGCGTCCTGTGGAGGGACGGCGACCCATTGGCCTGGAAGGCCGCCGATGACGGATACTGCTGGCGGAGGGCCGCACCATGGACAACAAAACGATGGCCCGCCTGTTGGCGGAGACAGCCGACCTGATGGAGATTGACGGCGCCGACAGCTTCCGCATCAGGAGCTACCGTCGCGCGGCCGAGGCTGCCGAGCAGACTACGGTGGACCTTGTGGAGGCGGCGAACGACACGGCGCGGCTGCTCGAGATCGATGGAATCGGCAAGGGCATGGCAGCCAGGCTGCAGTCGATTGCCGCGACCGGAACGCTGCCTCAGCGGGACGAGTTGCTGGCCAAGTATGGCGCGGGGGTGCTGGAGCTGCTGAAACTGCCGGGCATGGGGCCGAAGACGGTTGCGCTGCTTTGGGACGCGGGCGTGATCGGCAGCGCCAACATCGACAGCGCCAACATCGGCAGCGCCAACATCGACAGCGTGGGGCAGCTCGCCCAGGCGATTGCAGCAGGCCGCCTGAAGGGCTTGCCGCGGATGGGCTCGAAGCAGATTGAAAAGCTGAATAAGGGGATCGAGGACTATCGGCGGAGCGCGGGACGGTTCCGGATCGACGTGGCCGAAGAGGAAGCGGGGCGGATTGCGGCTTATCTGCTGAAATTTGAGGGGATTGAGAGGGTGACGCCGGCGGGCTCGCTGCGCCGGGGACGGGAAACAGTGGGCGACCTGGACCTGCTGGCGACCGGGCCAGCTTGTTTGCCACAGAAGACCGGACCCGCAGTCGAGTATGTGGCCGCGTACCCCGGCATCCACGACATGATCGCCAAAGGCGAAAACAAAGTGAGTTTTCACGTGGAGCAGGGGCTACAGGTAGACGTGCGGCTGCTGCCGGAGGCCAGCTATGGCACCGCGTTGCAGTATTTCACGGGCTCAAAGGCGCACAATGTGACGCTGCGGCAGCGGGCGCTGAAGATGGGCTACACACTGAACGAATGGGCGCTGGCGCGGCTGGATGATGGCACGACCGTGGCGGCGGCGACTGAGGAAGAGATTTACGCCGCGCTGGGAATGGACTGGATGCCGCCGGAGATGCGCGAGAACCTGGGCGAGATCGACGCGGCCGCCGAGCACGATTTGCCCCGCGTGGTCGGGCTCGGCGACATTCGCGGCGACGTGCACATGCACACGACAGCCAGCGATGGCCGCAACTCGATCGGCGAAATGGCGGAGGCGGCCCTGGCCTGCGGATATGCATATATCGCGATTACCGACCACTCAAAAAACCTGGCCATGACGAACGGGCTGGATGAGAAGCGCGCGCTCGAGCAGATCAAGCAGGTGCGCGCGGTGGACAGGCAGATGGAGGGAAAGATTCGCGTGTTCACCGGCATCGAGGTGGACATTCTGGCCGATGGCGCGCTCGACCTGGACGACGAGGTGCTCGCGCAGATGGATGTGGTCATCGCCAGCGTGCATACCCGCTTTGAGCAGAGCCGCGAGGAGATGACGGAGCGCGTGCTGAAAGCGATTGAGAATCCAAATGTGCGGATTCTGGGGCACCCGACGGGCCGCCTCCTGCTGCGCCGGGAGCCGTTCGCGCTGGATTTGGCTGTGGTGCTGAAGCGCGCGGCGGAGCTGGGCGTGGCCATGGAACATAATGCCGCCCCGGAGCGGCTGGACCTGAACGATCGCGACCTGCGGCTGGCCAGGGATCTGGGCTGCCGGATCGTGATGTCTTCTGACTCGCACGACAGTCGCAACCTGGGGAAGATGGGGTATGGCGCGAAGCAGTTGCGGCGCGCCTGGCTCACGAAGGACGACGTGCTGAACACACGGGAAGCGGAAGGGTTTCTGGCGGGGTTGCGGGCGAGACCCTGAAGAGGTCATTCATCGCCCCTAGGCCGCATCCCCCAAAAGTCATCACCTTCGAGCACAAAGGGATTGGGCCGCGAAAAGGGAATGCTTGGCCTGTTGTGCTCGATTAGGGATAAGATTAGGCGCAAAGACAGTGAGGTCGCAAAGAGGGTGAGGTCCCCATGAGCTTTCTTCAGCAGGAAGAGACGGAAGTGGATGACGCCGCGCTGGGCGAAGAACTCACTAAAGGTTCCAGCCACGTGGTGTGGGCCGCCATCATCGCGACCGTTGTGGTGAGCCTGGCCATCGGAGCCTATGTGCTCCTGGAGCAAAAGCCGCCCATCGCCACGGGAGAGATCGTGGCCGTGTGGGCGCATCCGCAGCACACCGAGACATCGGGGCTCGACGCCAGCGGAGCACCCATGCCCAAGCAGGAGGTGGACCAGGTGATGGTCTTCACCGAGGTGAAGCTGCACAACCAGACCGATCACCCGCTGTTTCTTGCCAACGTGCTCACCAATGCCACACTCGCTGGCGTGATTCACTCCAGCTATGCCGCCAACGTGGGCGACTACGAGCGGATCTTTATCGCCTACCCGAACATTCCCGTGCCGCACAACACGCCCATTTCGCCTCTGGACACCACGATCAACCCTGGACAGACCGTCGAAGGGACATTTGTTTCGGCGTTCAAGATGACGAAACAGGAATGGGACGCGCGCACCAAGCTGAACTACACATTCAATTTCCGCTACCAGCCCGGCCTGACGGTCACGCCCCAGGTTGCGATCACTGAACAGTAGGCGGAACTGGCGCGCCCTTGGGCGTGGACAGATAGCCCACAATCTCATTCCTTGAATTGATGTTGTTGACCACAATCTCGTAGAGCGACTGATCCTTGCCGCTATAGAACTGCAAGGGCTCGTTTACGTTGCGGTCCTTCTTCTCGTACACCTTGTCGTCGGCAAAGATGTCGAGGGTAAACTTGCTCCGCTTAGCGTCAGTCCTTTTCAATTCGAGCGAGACCGTGCCCACCGGCTTTCTCTGGCCCTTGTCGAGCGTGAACTCATAGAAGTTGCGGTCGCCCTTGTGCTCAAGAAGGACCAGCTCATCGTGATTGCGGGCGATCACGCTGTTGGTGCTGCTCAGGTCTCCCTTTACGGACTGGAGCTCGCTGATGGTCGTGGCCAGGTCGCCCTGCGTCTTGCTCAGGTCGGTCTTTACGCCGCCGACATCCGTCTGCACGGTGGAGACTTCGTTGGAAACGTTGCTCACCTGCTGCGCGGTTTGTTTTTCGGCAGTCTCAAGGTCTTGTTCCTTTGTGATGATTGCCTGGGCGCGCTGGTCGAGTTCCTTTTGCGTAAGGCCGACGGACTTGCCGAGCTCATCTGTGGCGACCTTCAGGCGGGCATCGGTCTCGCGCAAATTGGCGGCAAGTTGCGTGTCCTGCTGCTTGGCGTCGGCCAGCTCTGCCTGCGCGGTGCTTAGACGGCTATTCAGCGTGAAGCACCAAATCAGGCTTCCGATAGCGGCCAGCACCGCGACAGCGATCGCCGCCAGCAGTGCGCCGGAGTAAGTTCGGGGGGCTTCTTCAATTTCACTCATTCGTTCCCTTTCCTTGATAGGCGGGCACTTTCGGGCAGGCCACGCCTAGCGTAGAGGCGACATCCTTTCCGGTTAGACGCCACAGCAAGGGGAATTTGTCTCAGTCGATCCGGAAATCCCCATGATTCACAATCTTACCGATTGGGGCGCCCGCGGCAAAAGCCGGGAACCTCAATCGGTACGATCACCGAATCTACAGGATAAATCGAAGGAATGGGGGATGAGCGGCTTTGCCCATCGATCGGCCAGCAAGGGCGGCCAGCGCTACCCGCCGTCCCACCCTCCGTGACAAGGATGGAACGGCTAAGTTATAAACATCTTTACCGCATATTTTGGCGCCGGGATGATTTTGCATCCCGGAGCTCCACCGCAATAGCCAAACTGCCGTCGAAACAAGGGGAGAAACAAAGGCTATGCCGACTGCTGTCGCAGGAAAGGGCCTGGAAGGTATTGTCGCCGCGAACTCCGGCATTTGCTGGATCGACGGCGAAGCGGGCATCCTGTCCTACCGCGGCATCGACATTCACGAGCTGGCCGAGCACTCGACCTTTGAAGAAACCACGTACCTGCTCTGGAACGGAATCCTGCCCAATGAGCTGGCACTGCGCGAGTTCCATTCGCAACTGGCGCTTGCGCGATCGCTCGATCAGCGCGTGATCGACTTAATGCGCAGCTTCCCTAAGTCGGCCACGCCGATGGAGGTGCTGCGCACGACGGTCTCGGCGCTCAGCTTTTACGACGCCGACGAGAAGGACAACTCCCACGACGCGAACGTGCGCAAGGCCTACAACCTGACCGCGCAGATTGCGATGATTGTGGCCATTTACGACCGGCTGCGCAAGGGCAAGGAAATTGTCCCGCCCGACCGCTCGCTTTCGCACGCAGGCAACTTTCTGTGGATGCTGAATGGCGAGAAGCCTTCAGAGACGGCCACGCGAACTTTGGATATTGCTCTTATTCTTCATGCCGACCACGAACTGAACGCCTCCACATTCGCCGCCCGCGTCATCGCCGCAACTCTCTCCGACATCCATTCCGCAATTACCGGCGCCATTGGCGCGCTGAAGGGCCCGCTGCACGGCGGCGCCAACGAAGGCGTGATGCGGCTTCTGCTGACCATCGACAAGCAGGGCGCCGATCCGGTGGAGTATGTGAAGAACATGCTGGCGGCCAAGCAAAAGATCTCTGGCTTCGGGCATCGCGTGTACAAGACCGAAGATCCGCGGGCCACGCATCTGCGCAAGATGAGCGAACAGCTGGGCAAGGATTCGGGCCAGCCCAAGTGGTTCGAGATGTCGCGGGCGATCGAGCTTTACATCAACCAGGACAAGAAGCTCAACGCCAATGTGGATTTCTATTCTGCATCCACTTACGCGACACTGGGAATCGACATCGATCTCTATACGCCGATCTTCGCTTTGAGCCGCATCTCCGGATGGGCCGCGCACGTGATCGAGCAATTGGACGACAACCGGCTGATCCGCCCGCGCGCCGAGTACATCGGGCCGGTGTATCCCTCGCCGTGGATTCCGGTGGAACAGCGGCTGTAAGAGGCTGATTTCTGTAAACTTTTTTCCCCTGTTCCACGTCTCGCAGAACAGAGGAACCTATGAAAGGCCAATTTGCCGTTACTCTGCTTGGAGCTTGCCTGATTGCAGGTTGCCACGATTATGGTCGCCTTTATCCGGTCCAGGGACCACTAGCCGCGATGGCTCCTCCTCCGGTTTACACCGCCAAAATTACTCTCGTTCCGGACTGGAGCAAGCCGATCACGGTTGGCAACAGCGCATACAACAAGGCGGGCAAGATCTCTGTGGTCCTCGCCAACGGAGAACAACTCAATGGGACTTGGAAGGAAGTCTACGATAAGGCCGGAACAGATGCGACCGCTGCTAACCCGTTGGCCGCAGCATGGGACGCCGTTTATGGACAGGGGTACTATACCGCTCACGTTCTCGGCACGCCGCTCCTTGTGCACACCGAGTTGACGGGGCCTCTGGGGACGGTCCTCACCGTCGAATGGTATGAAAGGCAGTACGGCACCGGCGATAATGCCCGCCTGATCGACCAGGGTGTTGCGAAGGACAATCGGGGGAACGTCTACAAGCTGGCATTTTAGACAGTTGGCTCCCGCATCGCCGGGCAGCGGAGCGCGCCCGGTCCTCACTGCAAAATTATGCTACGAAATCGCTGCCCAGACGCCGGTCAGGCGATGGATGAGCCAGTCGATCGCAGCGTCTCCGTCTTCGACCTCGATGCGGAACTGGACGGTTTCGATGGGGAGCGGAGCGGCGAGCGAGCCGAGGCGGACGCGATCTTTCTCTGTGGTGAGGAGGGCTGATGCGCCGGCACTGCGGGCTGCGGATGCGAGCCGTGCGAGATCGGAAGCGGCGTAGATGTGGTGATCGGCAAATGCGGTCCGGTCGGTGAGCTTCACGCCAGCCGATTCGAGGCCCTGGAAGAACTGATCGGGGCGCGCGATGCCGCAGAAGGCTAAAGCAGGACCGTCGACGTGCGGGATTTCCATGCGGCGGCGCAGGCGCCAAATCTGAGCCTTCCAGCCGCGCGCTTTGATCTCAGCTTCAACTTCAGGTTCGTCCGCTGGAATTGCGATCACCTGCGCGCGCTTCGCCGCATGCAACGGTTCGCGCAGATTTCCCGCGGGAAGCAGGTGATCGGTCAGATCCCTGCGGCTGAGCAGCAAGATTTCCACGTCGCGGGCGAGCTGGCGATGTTGAAAGCCATCGTCGAGCAGATGCACTCCAACTGGCTCCCCTGCTCCCGTGCTTCCTTGCTCCCTCGCTCCCTTGCTCCCTCGCTCCCTTGCTCCTTCGCTCCTTTGCTCCGTTGGTGCATTCGCCTCTGCGAGAAGACCAGCCTCGTAGCGCTCCGCAGCAACAACGACCGGGACCTGTGCTTCGCGCGCAATCACGAGCGGCTCGTCGCCGAAATCTTGTGCTGTCCCGCCGGGGTCAACCAAAAGTGGAAGCGCGGAGCGCCGCCGGCCGTAGCCGCGCGAAAGCACATCGACGTGGAGGCCGCGGGCGGTGAGAGCCTTGGCGAGGGCGATCGTGAGCGGAGTCTTCCCTGCCCCGCCCGTGGAGAGATTGCCAATGCTGACGACCGGCCAACGAAGACGGTGAATCGGCTTGAGGCCCGTGCGCAACTGCAGCTCGCGCAGTACGAGGCCGAGCCGGTAAACGGGCACCAGAGGCCACAGCAGCGGGCGCGCGATGGTCGATTTCATTATCGTGCCTGCTCTCTGCCGGAACCGGCGGCGAGCAACTCGCGGATCGCGGCAACGCAGCGATCGGTAGCGCCGGCCTGGCGATCGAATACCTCCCTGGCGCGCGCGCCCATGGCCTCGGCGGCGGTGCGCTCGCGAAGGAGTTCGATGAAGGTCGCGGCCAATTCGTCTTTCGTGGCGATGCGTAGCGCGTCGTGGCTGCGTAGGCTGTCAGTAATCGCGACAAAGTTGGCATAGTGGGGACCGATCACGACAGGAACGGCAAATTGGGCCGGCTCAAGCGGGTTGTGGCCACCGGCGGGAACGAGACTGCCGCCCACGAAGGCAACACTGGCAAGCGAGTAAACAGAAGCGAGCTCTCCGATGGTGTCGAGCAAGACGATCGTGCCGGGGTGGAGCGTGCGCGGTGTGTGCTGCGCGGCCGATGACTCAGAGGCCCAATCGGAACGCTTGCACCAAGGGAGGCCGGATTTCTGGAGGAGAGAAGCGACAGTGCTGAAACGCTCGGGATGGCGCGGGGCGAGAACAAGGACGAGTTGCGAATCGGCGGCAAGGAGACGAGGCCATGCTTCAATCAGTGCGGATTCCTCGCCCTCGAGCGTGCTGCCGGCAACGACGATCCGCAAGCCGACGGACATCGACTTCAACTCGCGTGTGGCTTCTGCTTCCTGCACAGCACGCACGTCGAACTTGAGATTGCCGGCGACGGAGACGCGATCGGGGAGGCAGCCGAGCGCGAGCAGGCGATCGGCGTCGGTCTGGCTCTGCGCAAGCACGCGGGTGAGGCGCGAGAGCAGCGGTCGCCAGAGGCGGCGCAGCCTTTGGTAGCGCGGCCATGAACGGTTGGAGATGCGCGCGTTCACCACTGCGACGGGAACGCCGCGGCGAAAGCAACCATGAAGCAGATTGGGCCAGAATTCGGTTTCCGCCAGGATGAGCAGGCGCGGCTGGAGAGCGTTGAGATAGGCGCGGACGGCCCAGGGCAGGTCGAGCGGGCAATAGAAGACGTGATTCGATTCGAAGCGTTCGCGGGCCAGCGCCTGGCCAGTACGCGTTGTGGTGGAGACGACGATCAAGGTGCCGGGCAGCGCGGATTCAAACGTCCTGACCAGGCGCGTGACGGCGAGAACTTCGCCGACAGAGACAGCGTGAAGCCAGATGAGCGGGCGGTCGACGGCCGAAGCGGAGGTCGAGGCGAGGCCCCGCGGGACGCGGCCCAGACGCCGCAAGAGGCCTTCGCGATACTTGTGCGTGGTGGCCATTCGCCACAGCCACCAGGGCGCGCCGGCAACGAGAGCCACGATCAAGGCAAGGTTATAGAAAAAAAGAATCATGCGTAAACGAACCAGTCTTCCGCAGGTCTAATCGTAGGGCGTCTAACCCAAGAATGATACAGTTGACCGCGATGAAAACTTTGCGGGGAATCCCGTTCCTTCTGCTTTGGTTGGCGCTGCCGGTGACGGCCAGCGACCGCACACCGCCCCCGGTGCAGCCGGCGACTTCATTCCCGGCGGTCGAAGTTCACCCCGCCGAGCACGTGGCTATCGCCGCCGAGCCTTACGATACGCGGGAAAAGGAGTCCATCTTTCGCGTCGACTACCTGAGCCACGACGTGATGCCGATTCGCCTCATCGTCACCAACCAGGGCGACCGGCCCATTTCGCTTGTCGATGCGCGGATTCTGTTTGAGACGGCTGACGGCGACCGGATTCGCGCCGCCGAGCCCGACGATGTGGAGCGGATGATGACGCGCAAGGAGCGGGAAGGATCAAGGGTCCCGTTGCCTGCGCCGCTTCCGCCGATTCACGTAAAGGCGAAGGGCAGCATCCAGGAGATCGAGGACGACTTTAATACCTTTGAGTACTCGGCCCTGGCGGTGGAACCGCACACCACGCGCGCCGGCTTCCTGTTTTACGACGTCTCAGGACTGAAGGACCCGCTGGCAGGCGCGAAGCTCTATCTGCACGATCTGCGCGACGCCGACGGTAAACAGCTCTTCTATTTCGAAATTCCCTTTGACAAATATTTGCAGTCGAAGTCGAGCCAGATGAACTGAGCCACCGCGCGGGCGCACAGAGCCGGCGTTATTCGAAGTACGTCGCCGTCGTGGTGTCCGTCTCCCAGATCGTGCAGTCTTTCACCCGCACGCGGCCCGCTGTCATTCCGGCAAGCTGCCGATTCGTCTCATCGTAAAAGTATTTGGCTATGTTTTCGGCCGAGGGATTGAGCGTCGTGAACGGCTCCAGGTCGTTCAGCATCTGGTGGTCGATACGGTCGATAACCGGGCGGAGCACCTGCTTGAGCAGCTTGAAATCGAGCAGCAAACCGGCCTCGTCGAGCGTGGCGCCGGCCAGCGTCACGCGGACCTTGTAGTTGTGGCCATGCGGGTTCTCGCACTTGCCTTTGTAGTTGCGGAGATAGTGGCCGGAGGAGAAATCTGCCTCCACGGTAACTTCGTACATTTGCGTCTGCTCGATCCTGCGCAGGAAATGCCCCGCACATCACAATTCTAATTTGATCGGCTTGGCTAAGGCTTGCGATTGCCGCGCCGCTGGTTTCGCGCCGCGCGGCGGGCTTCCTCGCTGCGGCGGTCCACCTGCTCGAAGAGATTGCTGAGCACGCCGATGAGTGCCGAAGCCAGTGCAGCAAGCAGGAGCAGCAGCGCCATCGTGCGCCACAGCGAGCCGTTCGCGGGCAGGCCGGGCTGAAAGCTCGATGGCACCAGCGTCATGGCCCCGGAGATGAGGGCGAAGAACCCAAGCGTAGCGGCGAGAATGTAGAAGTTGCGGGACATGCGCGCGGATCGGCGCGAGACTGGCTCGGCCTGCTGAAATTGTAGAGCGTTTTCGATTCTTTTGTTAGCATCGCCGGCACTGTGCAGAGTGGCAATTTCTTGAGGAAATTGCCACTCGACATTCCGCATTCTGTTAAGAGCAGAATCGAAAACGCTGCACGGCGCGAAGGTTCACGTTCAAGGCTTCAGGCGGAAAGCTCAGCCGAGTCGATGACAGCGACCCCCGTTTTGGCGAACTCAGCTTCGATTGTGGCGACCGACCCGTTGAGGTCGATGGCGCGGCAAGCGTCGCGCAACACAAACGCAGGCAAACCCAACCGCCGCGCATCGAGCGCCGAATACCCGACGCAATAGTCGTAGGCCAGGCCTGCGAGAAACACTCGCGTCAGCCCGCGCTCCTTCAAATAGCCGGTCAAACCCGTCGGCGTCGTGCGGTCGTTCTCAAAAAATGCGGAATAGGAATCGATCTGCGGGCGAAAGCCTTTGCGCAAAATCAGCTCGGCCTGCGTGAGCTGGAGCGCCGGATGAAACTCCGCGCCGCGAGTGCCCTGAACGCAGTGCGGAGGCCAGAGAGTTTGCATGCCGTAATGGAGCTCAACGGAATCGTAAGGCTGCTTGCCGGGGTGGGACGCGGCAAAAGACGAATGGTTGGCCGGATGCCAGTCCTGAATGAGGACGATGTGCGCGAACCGCGGCGCGACGCGATGAATGGGCGCAATGATCTCGTCTCCGCGAGGAACGGCGAGCGCGCCACCGGGGCAAAAATCGTTTTGCACGTCGGTGACGAGGAGGACGTCGTGCTCATCGATTTGCATCGGAACTCCCTCTGCGGCAGAACCCAAAAGATGCTCGCCCTTTATTTGCGCGGGGCAACGGTATACTTCTCGGCGATCGCCGCCATCACCGATTCCGTCACCAACCGGACCAGCGCTGCAATATTGGGGCCGCTGGCGCTATCTGGGCCTGAAGCGCTGGCGTTGCCACGACTGCCATTGCGCGCGGTTGGCTGCAGTGCTATCGGGCTTTGCGCCTCAAGACTGGCTTCGTTCACGGCCGGGATATCGGGCGGAAATTCCGGCAGGCCAAGTTTCTTTCTCAAGGCGCGCAGATCGGCGCCGCGCTCTTCAGAGATGCGCAGGATCGGAGCGCCCAACTGCGCGGCCAGCATCAGCGTCCAGCAATAGGTGTCCAGCACTTCGGCGCACCACTCGGCGCGCGTCACCGTGTCCGCCCAGCACACGATGCCGTGATTGGCCAGGAGCACAGTGTTGTGATTCCTCACGTAGGGCAGAACCGTTTCGGCAAATGCCTTGGTGCCCGGCGTTTCGTAGGGCGCCACCGCAACGTTGCCCACAATCACCTCGAACTCGGGAATGATCAGGTTGGGCGGCAGGCAGCCCGTAATCGCGTACGCTGTGGCGTGGGGCGGATGGCAATGGACGACAGCCTTCGCCTCGGGCACCGCCTTGTAGATCTCCAGATGCAAAAGCAGCTCGCTGGAGCGCGGTTTGCTTCCGGCCGTCTGATTGCCGTCAATATCGGTAAAACAAATGTCCTGCGGAGTCAGATCGTATTTGCTCACCAGCGAGGGCGTGCAGAGGACGGCGTTGGGGCCGAGCCGATAAGAGATGTTACCGCCGTTGCCATCTACATACTGGCGCAGCCAGAGCTTGCGGCCGGCGGCGCAGATTTCGTTCTTGATTGCTTCGGCTTCGGGGCTGGAAAAGAGAACGTTTCGCCCGTCGCGCCCGGCGATCGGCTTAGGGCCGGCCTTAGCTCGGCTAGCTCGGCCCGTCCGGCCCGCTCGAGTTGCTCGGCCGCTTCGCGCGGTTGTGTCGATACTTTTCTTCTTTCCGCTGGTCACTTTCGCACCCTTCACTTGCGCACCCTTCACTTCCTCGCTTCGATCCCACTCAATACTCATTCTAGGGCGCGGCAGGAACTGTGTCGAAGACGCACGACTGGTAGGTCGAAGATTCATCCCGACTGCCGTAAATCGCGCCCAATGAACTGCGGGCTTTACCCCTGTCTGCGCGCAATCTTTGCGGGTACCCCATGTCCCGATTTTGGGACATGGGATACCACGAACCTCAACATCCAAGCCTTTTATCGGGCGCGACTGGTAGGTCGGGGATAAATCTCCGACTGAGGGACAACTTCCCCAAACTGACCCGCTTATCGTCTGACGGGCATCGAAGGGCGTGTAAGACATGTAAGACGCGCTGGTTGACGCCGTAAGACACGAAACAGGGTCAGGTTTCAAGGGGTCAGGGGTCAGGGGGTCAGAAAAGCAGGCGTCAGGTGTCAGATGTCAGGGGTCAGAAATGCAAAATCGCGTCAGACAGCCTTCAGCCGCCAGAACAGCCTGGAAGGCCTACGGCCGTTTCGCTGAAAACTGATCACTGACCACTGACGCGGGAAAAAGGATGGGCGGCCCGAGCGATGCCGGAATCCCCGCCAGCACCCCACAGGACCGCCCAACCCTCTGTCGGACTATCCAACTAAGAACGAGTCTAGCGAAACCCCGGAAATAACCGGCAAACTTCGAGAAAAATAGATTTGGTTTGGAATGAAGGAGTTGGCGAGGAACGAGGCGGGCGAGGGGGTTGACGGCGGGAACGAGGTTGGCGTTGTGGGTACCGGCCCCGTTTGCTATTAACCGGGCGAAAGGGCCTTCCTAAGTGATCGCAGCAGGGCCTCGGCCTCGTCGAGCTTTTTTAACACCATTTCGTCGCCCTTCAGTTCCTCCAGCGCTGTCCAGGGCACGCACTTCATTGCCTCAACCGCAGCCCCCAATTCGCTCAGGGGTTGATTGTCAGGTTTCTTCTCAACCGGACGAATCCGAAGTTGAGCGGATTCAAGATCGCCCGAGTCGCCAAGGAAACTGGCGCGTGCAACTGGGTCGGGAAGGATCGCCCTGAGCTTGCGAAGGTCCTTGGAGTTGGATATCCGTTTTTCGTTTACCTTCTTGACCACGGCGTCAATCACGGTTGGGGTCAGAAGCTTCTTACTCACACCCATCAGTTCGCGCGCCCATGTAATCGCAGCACTTGGATCGCGCAGCGCGGTGAATCTCTCCGATATCTCGAATATTTCGACAAGCTTGTCCAGCTCGCGGACCGTGATGCCAAGGATGTTGGCGGCGCTGGCTCGTCCTACCAAGTCGACCAATCGGTAGGCGACCATCTCTTTCTCCTTTGCGTCCCAGTCCTTTCGCTGGCGGTGGATATATACCCAGACGCGAAGCCGCTCATCGTCCGAAAGCGTTCTTTCTGTCACCTCAACCGGGATCTGGCGGTACTGTTCGCGACCTTGATCGACAAGGATTCGGGAATTTGTCCACCGCCGGTCCCCGTCAATGATTCGATATTTCCCTGTGAGTCCGGGGTGTGGCTCCACAAGGAGGGGTTCAAAGATCCCCTCATTCGCCTCGATTTGCCGTTGGAGCTCGTCGTCCTCTTTTGGCCCAAGGCGGGGTTGGTCGGGATTGGGCACCAGGTCGTCGAGGTCAACCGTGGCGCGGTAAGTGCGCAGGATGGTTCGGTCGAGCCGGCGCTCATGTAGCGCGGGGATACTTGAACTCGAGGGCATGGGCATTTGGGTGATCATAATCAAGATGCCTCGGACAGTGCACTATCGTCTTCTGCGGCGCCAATGATTGAGGCTATCCTGTTCGCGACGTCGGCTTTGGCTTTTTGGATAGCGCGGATGGCCTCGCCTTGGTTCTTCCAGTTGTTCACGTGCCACTTGATCTCCTTCTCCTGGAGCCCGATCAGATGGTCGGCGCGCTCGTTGACACGATTGAGCAGGTCCGAGCAATGCGCAGAGTTAATGAATTCATAGAGTGCGGCTGTCTTGCTTTCTCGCTCGACGCTACTGAGACGCAGCGTGTGAAGCTGCTTGAGCTGTTGGCGGAGAATTGTTGCGATCGATAAGACTCGCGCAGGATTGGCGAGAATTACCCCTTCCTGAATATGAATTTGGTATTTACCCTGCGGGAATTTGTGGGTTGAGAGAACCGCGTGCTCTGCCTTCTCGGCCAGCTGGTCGGTCCTGAGTTTGGTGACGTGCTCATGCCGGAACTGCTTGTGGTTCTTTGAATCATAGAGGATCGTTCCGCAATTCTCACCGCGGAGCATGACGATCTGGCGGACGTCGGCGCCCGCTACGCCCCGAGGGATCTGAGTAATCTTGTCGTCAGGAAACTCAGCCCTCAGCGCTTCATAAAGGTCGACCTCGGCGCCCTCTCCAAGTTCTTCAGTGGTCTTCTTTTCCAGGGCTCGTTGCAGCTCGTTGACCTTTGTGGACAGCTTTTGGCTCTCCTCGAATGCCCTGGACCTCTCGGCGTTGACTGCTTGGTCCTTCGCTTTCTCCATGATTTCGCGTTGCTCGCCTAGGCTTTTCTCTATCTCCGACGCGTGCTGCTCCGTGAGCGCCGAGATTTTCCGCTCTGCCTCGCTGGCCCTGGCGTTGGCCTCGGCGGCGGCAGTTTCATGAGCCCTGAGCGTGTCGCCAAGGCGGGCCTCTGCCTCTGCCGTGACGGCTTGGCGGACGCGCAAAGCTTCGGCCTCAGCCTCTTCTCTTACTTTTGCAATTTCAGCGTCCTTGGCATTCTTCATTTCATCTAGCTGGAGTGCGAATGTCGCTTCTTTTTGCTCGGCCGCTCTTAGACTCGCCTGAGCCTCGTTGACCTTAGCGTTCAAACTTGCCTCGGACTGTTTCTGCGCCGCCTCTGCCGCTTCGATGCGCTGGCTCGCCGCTGCGTCTGCTGCGAGCTTTGCTTCATCGCGGATTTGGATCTCTCGTTGCTCCGCCTCGGCCTTCGCAGTTTCAAGGGATTTGGCGTTGGCCTCCCGGAGCTCATTCATTTGCGCCAGTGTGGCCGTCATTGCCTGCTCGGCAGATTTCCGCGCCGACTCCGCCCCTTGTAGTTGCAGTTGCCATTTGGCCGCATTTTCCGCTTGAGCCTTCTCAGACTCGAGCTGCTTTTCGCGGACAAGCTTCTCGGCATCCGCGCGGGCCTCTTCGCGTGCCCGTGCTTCTCTCGCGGCGCCTTGCTGGCGTTCCTGTTCGAGGTCGGCCTTCGCCTTGGCGTCTGCTTGTGCTTTTTCGGCGGCATATCGCTGCTCGACTTGGGCGGTAATTGCGAGTGCCCGGTCACGTTCCCTAGCGGCGATCTTCCCGCTGATCTCTTCGACTCTATCTGGCGGAATTTCCTGGCCGCAGGTTGGACACGTTTCCAAGACCAACGGAGGGATGGGTTTGGACATAGGGTGGAGTTGAGCGGTCTGAGCGGCTTGGGCGGTCATTTGGTACCTCTCATTCTTAGGAACTATTTACTCCTATTTTGTCCTATTGTCAAGCGGAAAGTTGTGCTGTCGAGGGTTACCTACCGCTATTCTTTGATTCCATTGGCCTTCGCCGCGCATTCAGAGCTCGCTCGGTTTCGGCGCGCGACTTCGCCGTGGCGAACGCCAAGCCGAGGCCGGATCGTCTCCGAACCAACAAACACCCGAATCGCCGCCCCGATTACCCCGCTAACACCGCTAGCTCCGCCAGCCCCGCTGCCTTTCCGCTGTCAAGCCCCGCGCTGTCCGAGCGAGCCCGCCATCTCCGCCTTAAGTCGTTCCTTTTCTGATCCCTGACCCCTGATCACTGATCTCTGTCAAGTTTGCCGATCATTTACCCCTTTCGGCGCACAATGGTCCCATGATCTACGAGCAGATGATTGGCGAGCAGATGATCCAGGAAACAAACGATTCAGGACCACACCAGAAGGGCGCCCCGCCACCGCCCTCCTGCGCCCGCCCGCTCCCGGACCCTGTCCTGTGCGAAGCCGGAGAACTCACCCGCTACCGGCTCCTGGCTACCGGCTACCGGCTATCCACTGCTCCCTCGCTCCCTTGCTCCCCGCTTTTCTACTCCCTACTCCCAGATTCACTTCTTCACTCGTTCACTTCTTCACCTACTGCCCTGGTCCCTGCTCTTCTGTTCCCTGTTCCCTGTTCCCTACTCCCTGCCTTTACCCCACCCCCCCATGCCTCCGGCCCCACCCCCCCCATCGTTTCTGGACCCCACCCCCCCATGCCCTTTTGTGAAACTGTGAAACTGTGAAACTGTGGAGCCCACCGAATCAACAACTTGCAGCCACAGTTTCACAGTCTCACAGTTTCACTTTTGATGATTCTCGATTCTGTTTCCCGAAATGAACAACGTTTTTCGGCGCGCGGCTTCGCCGCTTCAATCTTTTTCGAAAGGGTTGGCGGCTTGCGGCTGGCCCATTGCGCTGGCTCAGTTTGGTTGGAACAGCTTGGTCAACTGATCCGGCGGAACGGGCTGGCTGAAAAAGTTCCCCTGGGCTTCGTCACAATCGTGCTCCCACAGAAACTCCAGATCTTCAGACGTTTCAACTCCCTGAGCAATGACCCGCAGGTGAAGGCTCCGAGCCATGTCGATGAATGCTTCGACGGCAGCCGTTCCACCGGGAACGGTGGTGATCTGGCGGACAAACGACCGGTCGATCTT
>Ga0181521_10000072_pt1 | contig 112252 bp, 88 predicted proteins | sample PEATcosm2014_Bin_32_FD_119764 | JGI IMG/M metagenome (GOLD analysis project Ga0181521, IMG submission 119764) | Peatland microbial communities from MTU Mesocosm Facility, Houghton, MI, USA - PEATcosm2014_Bin02_60_metaG | ecosystem: Environmental > Terrestrial > Soil > Wetlands > Peat | place... | reverse complement strand
TTCTTCACCCCTCATCCGCGCCCGCAGCACAACGCGCGGTGCGGGTCGAGAGCAGACGGGCCAGTTCAGGCGCTTGCCAGCCTGAAGCCTACATTCGTGTACCCGAAAACCATCTGTTTTCGGGTACGGCCTTTTTTGTAGGCCGCTGCGCCCGGCTTCGTCCGACTTGCAATGCTCGTACACGTCCGCTTTCGAGAAGAACCGCGGCCCGATAGGGCGGCCGCCATGCCGACGCAAGTAAGAATGGTGTGGCAACCCGTCAGAATCTCTGTGTCGAGGCACTGGTGCTGCCCGTCACTGATTCTGCGGCCGATATCTGAACCGCTCGCTTGGGCCACACCGGGAGTGCTGGTGGAAACCGCCCCATCTTCCCGGGCCATCGCACTAACCAATCCATCGGGCAAGCCTTGCCACCAGCGCGGCGCCTGTGCGTATATCTGACACGTCCGGTTATTTATATTGACAGACGCTACCCGCTGTGCTAAACGCCACACGCACGACGCAACCCGCCAGGAAAGGCAGCTCCGTTCCCGTCCCGCCATGATGCGCGATCCACTCACAACTCCGGCCGATGCCGATTCCCCCGATGCAGATCGGGCCGGCCCAGACGCGTCCGCGCGCCTGCCCGAGTGGCTCGTTCAACTGATTGCCACGCTCCTCCACACCATGCTCCGGTGCATGCGTGCCGCGCGCTGGCGCAATGCCCGGCTGCGCGCCTGGTGCCACGAGCGGCCGGACCTGGAGCCCGGCTCAGGCCAGCATCTCGCCGCCGTCATCCGCGGCGCGTTCGGCAACAGCATCGCCTGGATGTGCCTGTACGACGGCATCGGGCCCGGCCATCGCGACTGGCCGGCGCTGTCCCGCGCCATTCTGGCGTTCGGCGGCAGCCTCCGGGCGTTCGACCCCGGCCGCCGCGGCCGCCCGGCCATGGGTCAGCCGTGGTGGGGCAACCCGTATGTCATGCCCGGCGTGGCCGCGCCGCAGCGCGAAATCCCGGCCGCCGGCGCCCTCGCCGCATTGCTCGAACGCGACGCCGCCGACGGCGCATCGGCTCCGGCCGGCGCAGCGGCGCCCGTGCCACACGCCGCCGCCGCGCGCGAGCCCGAGCCCGATTCCGCCCCGATACCGACATCCTGGCGTTCGCCGATCGCGCGCGTCGCCATCGGTCCGCCGACCGGCCCGCCCCAGTCCTGGGGCTCGCCATACTGCTACGCCTGACGCACGGGGCCGGACCACGGCCAGCCCCGCCATTCTGATTCGTGCCGATCTAAAATCCCGAGCCAGGCCGGGCGTGCCACACGCGTTCAGTTCGTGCGATCTCTCGAGGGAGATTGCTTCGCTTCGCTCGCAAGAAACAGAGCCCTCCCCCTCCCCTTGAGGGAGGGGGTTGGGGGGAGGGGTTCGTGCCGCACGGGACCCCTCCCCCCAACCCCCTCCCTCAAGGGGAGGGGGAGTGCCTTCTCTCTCCGCCGCCCTGACTGTTTCATTCAGGGCGGGTCGGCCGACGGCCGGTGGTCAACTCGCAATGACAGGGTTTGCGGCAGGTCCGGACTACTGGCCGGCAATCGTCTTCGCCGTTCGCAGATGCTCCAGCAGCATCGGCACGTTCTGCTCAGCCAGGCTCCGCACTTGCGGATCCGACCCGCTGTCGGCTTCGGCCTGGAACGCCAGGATCACCATGGTCAGCTCCTGCAACTGGCCGTCCAGATACCCCCGGTCGAAGCGGGGTCCGTTCAGCGATTCGAGCTGCTGGTACTGCGCCGCGTGGCGTTCATCCATGTCGGTCGGCGGCGTCAGTCCCTTGCTTTGGGTCAGGGCGGCAAGCTGCTGATTGACCGGGGTGAGATCGGCAATCATCGACTTGGCAAAGCTGCGCACCTCCGAATTGTTTGCCTTGGTCACGGCGAGCTGGGCGAACGCGACCTCCTCAAGTCCCGATGTGCCGGAACGGTTGATGAAGGTCGCATCCTTGGCCGAAAACTCAGCCGGCGCCTGGGCTTCCTTACCTCCCGGCGAGCCAGTTCCGCACGCGGTCAAACAGAACAACGCCGAACCCAACAGCAGGGCAACGTGGGAAATCCTGGTCATGATGCCGGCTCCGAAGTGGCGCGATCGAAACTACCGCCGTAACTCCTGCTCCGCCAGCAAGGCGCTGCCGGCCCGACGCCTGACGATCACGCAGGCAGGTTTCCCGCCGTCCGGCAACCGATACTTGCTGACGGCCATCCAGGAACACGGTGGCCAACTTCAATCATGCCGCTCATCCGGCGGCGGCAAGACGGCGCACAAACGCCCGCGTGCAATCGCGCCAGAACCGAGGCAACCTTCCCTCCCGGGTGGAACAGGACGGCCGTGGCCAGCACGATCACCGCACCTGTTTGCGCCTGGTGACGCGACAGGGAGACACCAACGATGCACGTTCTGATCGTGGGCGGCGGGATCGGCGGGCTGGCGGCGGCGCTGTCGCTGCACGCCGTAGGGATCGAATGCACCGTGTTCGAGCAAGTGCGCGAACTGCGCGAGCTCGGCGTCGGCATCAACACCCTGCCGCACGCGATCAAGGAGCTGGCGGCGCTCGGCCTGTTGCCGGCACTGGACCGCGCCGGCATCCGCACGCGCGAGCTGATCTATGCCAACCGCTTCGGTCAGGTCGTTTGGCGTGAACTGCGCGGCACCGATGCCGGCTTCGACACGCCACAATTCTCCATCCACCGCGGCAAGCTGCACACCGTTTTGCTCGACGCGGTGCGCGAGCGGCTCGGTGCCGACAAGATGCGCGGCGGCTGCCGGCTGGTGTCGTTCACCGAACACGGCGATCGGGTCGCGGCGCAATTCGAACAGCGCGATGACGGACAAAGATTCACCGCCGAAGGCGACGTGCTGGTCGGGGCCGACGGCATCCATTCCACCCTGCGCGCGGCGTTCTATCCCGACGAAGGCGCGCCGGTGTGGAACGGCACCATGCTGTGGCGCGGTGCCGCCGACTGGCCGGTCTATATCGATGGCCGCACCATGGTGATCGCCGGCGGCATGGGGGGAAAATTCGTGTTCTACCCGATCCACTTCGATCCCGCGGCGCCGCAGCGGCGACTGACCAACTGGGCGGTGATGGCCCGCATCGCCGACCCCGCCAGCGCGCCGCCGCCACGCCGCGAGGACTGGAACCGCCCCGGCGAATGGGACGACGTCGAGCCCTTCATGCGCGATCGCTTCCGGCTCGATTTCGTCGATCCGTTGGCGCTGATCCGCGCCTCCGGCACGTTCTACGAATACCCGCTGTGCGATCGCGAGCCGCTGCCGCGCTGGTCGTTCGGTCGCGCCACATTGCTCGGCGACGCGGCGCATCCGATGTACCCGGTGGGCTCCAACGGCGCGAGCCAGGCCGTGCTGGATGCATGCTCGCTGGCACGGCACCTGACGTCCGGCGCGCCGGTGCCGCAGGCGCTGGCCGCCTATGACGCCGAGCGCCGGCCGATGACCGCGGAGATCGTGCTGAACAACCGCAAGGGCGGCCCCGAGCGGGTGATCGACGTGCTGGAGGAACGCGCACCGGACGGCTTCACCGACGTAAACGCTGTTGCCTCGCACGCCGAACGCGAGGCGATCGTGCGCGGCTACGCCTCGATGGCCGGGTTCGCGCGCGAGCAGGTGAACCGCGCGCGGTGAGCGGTCATCCTGGCGGCGGCATGAACTCCACCTCGTGCATGCCGGCGAGACGCACGATCTCGGCCGGGTCGGGCACATTGTCGATGGCGTGGAACAGGTCCCACAGCTTGCGCGTCGGCGACACCCAGAAGATGCACGTGATGTTGGCCTCGGTGCGATTGAACAGCCCGTGCGGAATGCAGCGCGGCAGGCGGATCAGGTCGCCGGCTGACGCCTTCGCGGCCTGCCCGTCCAGCAGCAGGTCGAACTTGCCCTCCAGCACGTAGATGAACTCGTCCTGTGTCGGATGGACATGCGGCGGCACGAACGTGCCCGGCGGCAGCAGCGCGTGCCACGAGAAACTGCTCTCGGTCAGGCTCAGCGGCGTATAGGTCTGGCCGAGGATGTGCCAGACCTTTCCCTCCACGCTGCTGCCTTGCTGCGTGACTCCGGCGGTCATCGGGGTGGGCATGGCGAAACTCCTTACGCTTGCGCCGGGAGGGGCGTGCCGCCGATCCTATCGGTTCGGCGGGGGATTTGCCCAGTGTTACGAATTATTGCGACGACCGCAACCTGGTTTGGAGACTCTGGTAGGCACTCAGGGACGATCCTCACCTGGTGACACGCAAGGGGTGGCGGTTCGACGGCGCGTCTCCCGCCCAGGAAGGCGCCGATAAAGCTCGTCTGCATCCGCGGCACCGCGAGGCTGATGGCGACTGCCGCAAGCACGACGAGAGCCAGGCTTCTAAGCGCCTGAAGCACAGCGGGATGTTGCAAGGTCGCACGCGCCTTGCATTCGCGGATGCAGTCAAGCCACGGAACCGACCGGAACCTGCCCTCGGGCGCTTGCCCCGAGCGGCGGCATGATCCGGCGAGGCTGTTGCTCAATCCCATCGTTCCGTTGGACTGGGGTTTCCCCATCGCCTTGCCACAGGCTACATGACACCCATGGCTTCTGTCCCTCGTGCCGACGGCGCCTCCCCGGCGATGGCGCAATGGTTCGCCGCCAAGGCTGACCATCCCGACGCCCTGGTGTTCTTCCGCATGGGCGACTTCTACGAGCTGTTCTTTGCCGACGCCGAAGCCGCCGCCGCCGCCCTGGACATCGCCCTGACCCATCGCGGCGAGCATGCCGGCACGCCGATCCCGATGTGCGGCGTGCCGTACCATGCCGCGGAAGCCTACCTCGCCCGCCTGATCCGCCGCGGCTTCCGCGTCGCCGTGGCGGAGCAGATGGAGGACCCGAAAAACCGCACCGGCAAGGCGCCGATCCGCCGCGAGGTGGTGCGCCTCATCACCCCCGGCACCATCACCGAAGACGCCTTGCTCGAGGCCGGCCGGCCCAATCTGCTGCTCGCCCTGGCGCAGGGACAGGATGGGATCGGTGCGGCCTGGCTCGACGTCTCCACCGGCCTGTTTGAGACCGCCATACTGCTGCCCGCGGAACTCCCCGCTCTGCTCGGCCGCCTGGAGCCGGCGGAAATCCTCGCCCCTGCCACCATCGCGCTGGGCGACTGGGCGGACAAGCGCGCACCCGAGCCCACAGCATCGCCGCCGCTTGTCGCCCGCCGCCGCCTCGCCGAGGCGTTCGGCGCCGCCAGCCTTGACGCGTTCGGCAGCTTCACCGACGGCGAGGCAGTCGCTGCCGCGCTGGCGCTGGAGTACGTGCGCGCCACCCAGGCGGGCAGCCTGCCGCGGCTCGCCCGCCCCTCGCCGCAGGGTCGCGCCGGGGTGCTGGCGATGGACGCAGCAACGCGCGCCAGCCTGGAGATCCAGCGCGCGCGCGACGGCGGCGGGCAGCACACGCTGTATGCCGCCGTGCAACGCACGCTCACCCCAGCGGGGGCGCGGATGCTGGCGGGCTGGCTTGGCGCGCCGCTGACCGACCCGGATGCGATCGCCGACCGGCAGGACGCCTGGTCCTGGTTGCTCGCGAACGCTGATGCCGCGGCAAAGCTCCGCGCGGCGCTGCGCTCGGCGCCCGACATTGCCCGTGCCCTGGCGCGGCTGTCGCTGAACCGGGGCGGTCCACGCGACCTTGCGGCACTGCGCGACGGGCTGGCCGCGGCGCATCACGCCGAGGCCGCATTGGAAGGTCCGCTGCCGCCGGTTCTGGCGGCGGCGCGCGGCACGCTGGCGACCGATCCGGCGTTGGCGCGGACGCTGACGGACGCACTGGCCGATCCGGCGCCGCACCGGCTGGAGGACGGCAACGTCATCCGCCCCGGCTTCGACGGCGAACTCGACGCCGAACGCAGCCTGCGCGACGACTCACGCCGGGTGCTGACGACGATGCAGCTCGATTGCGCGCAGCGCTACGGCGTCGCCAGCCTGAAGATCAAGCACCACGCCCAGCTCGGCTACGTCATCGAGGTGCAGGCTGCCAATGTCGAGAAGCTGCGCGCCTTCCCCGAACTCACCTTGCGCCAGGGTATGGCCAACGGTGCGCGCTTCACCACGCCCGACCTCGCCGAACTCGACCGCCGGATCTCCGAAGCGGGCGAACGTGCCGCCGCCCGCGAACGCAGCGTGTTCGCGCATCTGGTACGCAGCGCGCTGGAACACGCCGACGCGCTCGCCGCCTGCGCCGACGCGCTCGCCCTGCTGGACGCGGCGCAATCGGCGGCGAAACTGGCGGAATCCGGCACCTGGTGCCGTCCCGTGGTGACCGACGGCGACGAATTCCAGATCCGCGGCGGCCGGCATCCGGTGGTGGAGGCCGCGCTGGCTGGCCACGCCGCCTTCGTCCCCAACCACTGCGACCTGTCCCCCGAACGCCGCGTTCTGCTGCTCACCGGGCCGAACATGGCCGGCAAGTCCACCTATCTCCGGCAGAACGCACTGATCGTCGTGCTGGCGCAGGCCTGCCTGCCGGTACCGGCGGAATCCGCGCGCATCGGCGTGGTGGACCGGCTGTTCAGCCGCGTGGGTGCGTCGGACGACCTGGCGCGCGGCCGCTCCACCTTCATGGTCGAGATGACCGAGACCGCGGCGATCCTGCACCAGGCGGGGCCGCGCTCCCTGGTCGTGGTGGACGAAATCGGCCGCGGCACCGCGACGCTCGACGGCCTGGCGATCGCCTGGGCGGTGCTCGAGGCATTGCACTCGGCGATCCGCTGCCGCACCATTTTCGCCACACATTTCCATGAGCTTGCGGAACTGGTGGATCGCCTGCCGCGACTGGCGCCGCATACCATGCGGGTGAAGGAATGGAAGGGCACTGTGGTTTTTTTGCACGAGGTGGCAGCGGGCGCGGCCAAACGGTCCTGGGGCGTGCATGTCGCGGAGCTTGCGGGCGTGCCCGCGCCGGTGGTGCGGCGTTCCGCGCAACTGCTTGCTTTAATGGAGAAACATGGCGGTCCGCTGGGTGCCGGCGCACCGCTCGGCGCGCTGCCGCTGTTCGCCGGCGGCACGGCGGAGGAACCGCTTCCGGCCGCCGACGAGCTCGATCCGTTGCACGCCGCGATGACCGAATTGGACCCCGATCGCCTGAGTCCGCGCGAGGCGTTGGAGGCGCTCTATCGCCTCAAGGCGCTGTTGCCGGTTTCCGCAACCGCCGGGACATAGTACGCTCGCCAGGATGTTGATGCCCGTCACCCTGCCGAAGGCACCAGAGGCCGCCGCCTCGATCCTGACTGACGCGCTTGCCGCGTTGGCCAACCAGGAAGGCGCGGTCCCGCGCGACGCGGCGCTGGGGGCCTTCCGGCGCCATCTCGCCCGCATCCAGACCCATGTCCAGCACGCATTCGAGCAGGAGCAACTCACCGGACTACAGGCGGCGCGGCTGCTGGGCAAGCTGGTGGATGGGGTGATCGGCGCGCTGTTCGAGTACGCGACGACCGATAGCGGCCTGGACGAGCCGGACCAGCTCAGTGTGGCAGCGACCGGCGGCTACGGGCGCGGCGTGCTGGCGCCGTTCAGCGATATCGACCTGCTGTTCCTCACCGCCGAGGAACCCTCGCCGCAGACGCTGCGGGTGGTCGAGTACATGCTCTACTTCCTGTGGGATCTCGGGCTGAAGGTCGGGCACGCGACGCGGTCGATCGAAGATTGCCTGGTGGAAGGCGGCAAGGACACCACGATCCGTACCGCTTTGCTCGACGCGCGATATATCGCCGGCGACAGCGCGCTGTTCGCCGATTTCCATCGGCGTTTCCGGCAGGCCTGCAAGGACGCGGGCGTCGCGGAGTACATCGCGGCCAAACAGGACGAACGTGCGGCACGCCATCGGCGCTACGGCGACAGTCCGTTCCTGGTGGAGCCGAACGTCAAGGAAGGCCGCGGCGGGCTGCGCGACATTCAGACGCTCTATTGGATCGCGCGCTACTTCTACGACACGCAGACCATGGGCGAACTCGCCGATGTGGGCGACGTGCTGACCCACGCCGAAGCGCGGCACGGGCGGCGCGCCTGGGAATTCCTGTGGACCGTCCGCTTCCACCTGCACTATGTCGCCGGCCGCGCGGAGGAACGCCTGACCTTCGACATGCAGCCGGTAGTCGGTGCGCGCATGGGCTACACGCGGCACGGCAAGCAGGACGGCGTCGAGCGCTTCATGCGCCACTATTTCCTCATCGCGCGTGAGGTGGTGCGGCTGACGCGCATCCTGGAGCCGGGCATTCTGCGCGCCGCACTGGGTCCGCCGGCCGTAGCACCGGAGACCGACAAGGCCCTGCTCGAAGCCGGTTTTCTACTCGCCGAGGGCAAGCTGTTGCCGATCGGCGGCCGCGACTTCGATGCCGAGCCGATCCAGATGCTGCGCATCCTGCAAGTGGCACGCGACCGCGGCCTGGAGCTACACCCGCTGGCCCTGCGTTCGATGGTGCAGAACGAGCGCCGCGCGATCGAACTGCGCGGCGATCCGAAGGCCGCTGCCATCTACATGGACCTGATGTGCGGCCGCGAGCCTGAGTATCATCGCGGCGGTCATCCGTCGGGCCCGCATCCCGACGGCGCGCGCTGGCTCTCGGTATTGAACGAGACGGGTTTCCTCGGCCGCTTCATTCCGGACTGGGCGCGCATCGTCGGCCAGATGCAGTTCGACACCTACCATGTGTTCACCGTCGATGAGCACACTATCGAGGCGGTTCGCGTGTTGAACGCGATGGAGCGCGGCGAGTTGGCGGAGGTCGCGCCGGTCGCCTCGGAACTGGTAGAGTATTTGCAGTCGCGTCGTGCGCTCTACCTGGCGATGCTGCTGCACGATATCGCCAAGGGGCGCGGCGGCGACCATTCGCAGATCGGCGCGGAGATCGCGCTGGAAGTCGGGCCGATGCTGGGCCTCACCGCGGAGGAAACCGAGACGGTCTCCTGGCTGGTGCTACACCATCTCATGCTGAGCCAGACCGCGTTCAAGCGCGACATCGACGATCCGAAGACGATCCTCGACCTGGCCGACACGATCCAGTCGCCGGAGCGGCTGCGGCTGTTGCTGATCCTGACGGTTGCCGACATGCGCGCGGTGTCCGCCAAGGTATGGAACGGCTGGAAGGCGACGCTGCTGCGCGAGCTGTACGCACGGGTGGCGGAAGTGCTGGCCGGCGGCCTGTCCACCACCGAGCGGGATGTGCGCCTGCAACGTGCCCAGCACGCCGCGTCAGCGCTGTTGTCGGATTGGTCGAAGGAAGAGCTCGCGCATTTCTACGAACTTGGCTATCCCGGCTATTGGCTGTCATTCGATCCGGAGACGCACGCGCGTCATGCGCGGCTGATCCGCGAGGCGGAGGTGCGGGAAGCGCCGCTGACAGTGGATACCGAACCGCTGCCGGCGCGGGCCGTCACCGAAGTGACGGTGTATTGCGCCGACCATGCCGGTTTGTTCAGCCAGATCTCCGGTGCCTTGGCGGTGGCGGGCGCCTCGATCGTCGATGCGCGCATTCACACCATGACGAATGGCATGGCGTTGGACACGTTCTGGATCCAGGACGCGGCCGGCGGCACGTTCGACGCGCCGCACCGGCTGGCTCGGCTGGCGGTGCTGATCGAGCAAGCGCTGTCGGGACGGCTGCGGGTGAACGCGGAAATCCACCGCATGTCGAAGGCGCTGATCGGCCGGCGTATGCGCGCCATCCACGTGCCGCCGCGGGTGGTGATCGATAATCATGCGTCGAACACCTACACGGTCCTGGAAGTGAACGGCCGCGACCGGCCGGGCCTGCTGCACGACGTTACCGCGGCGATCAGCGAGCAAGGGTTGCAGATCGCATCGGCGCATGTCACGACGTACGGCGTGCGCGCGGTGGACGTGTTCTACGTGAAGGACGTGTTCGGGTTGAAAGTGGAGAACGAGCGCAAGCTGACGCAATTGCGCGACGCGCTGTTAGCCGCGCTGGCCCCGCCCGACGACGAGGAGGCGCCGCACCCGGAGGTGCCATCGATGCGCAAGCGCCGGCGCATGGCATGAGGACACCTCTCCCGCTGCGCGGGAGAGGTCGCGGCGCGAAGCGACGCGGGTGAGCGGCGTGACGCACCCACGCTCAGCACGTGCCTCACCCGGCGCGTCGCGCCGACCTCTCCCGCTGCGCGGGAGAGGTGTACAGGGCCGCGTCACAGCACACCCGGAACCAGCGCCGCGACCTCCTGGCGATAGCGTGCGTACGCATCGCCGAACTGCTCCAGCAGGAACCGCTCCTCGATCTGGACCTTGCGCAGGCATGCCGCAGTGACCAGCGCCAGAGCCAGCAATCCGCGCCACTCGCCCAGCGCAATCACGCCGCTACCGAAGATCGCAAGCAGCAGTCCGGTGTAGATCGGATGCCGGACAAAACGGTACGGGCCGCTACGCGTCAATGTGTGGCCCTGCTTCAGCGTCACGCTGCCGCTCCAGTTGCCGCCCAGGTGGCGGCGCGCCGCAACGCTGAAGAACAGTCCTGCGAGGAGTACAGCGGTGCCGGTCCAGAACAGCAGCGCGGACCATGGCAGGAACCGCGCGTCCAGCATGGTGCCGGCAAATCGCGGCGAAACCAGCAGCAGAATCGCGAGCAATAGCGGGATATAGTGCGACAGCCGCGACGCCATGCTTTCCCTGCGCCGAACCGGCTTGGCGGTTAGCGCCGCGATGCACCAGTAGAGCCCCCAGGCGGACCAGATCGCGGGGATCAGCCAAGTGTAGAGGGTGCGCATGGCACCCAAGAGATAACACGGCAGTCAGCTCACGGCGAGGCGGCGCTTCTCGGTTGCCGTGCGCGGGATTTGCCGCGCATCATCGTGTCGGCGCCGGCCGGCCGGCAGGTCAGGCCACAGCGCGGCAGCCCGATTCCTGCCGCCGCCTCCCGGCCGCCGATCCGGCAAACCGCGCTCCCCCCGTCATGGCCGGGCCTGACCCACCCCAGTCACCCGGACCGTCCGCCGCCCGGCATACGGTCCAGGTCGGCCCGGCCATGGCAATGGGAGCGCGGCCGGAAAGTTCGCAGGATTGTTCCGCAGCGTGGCCGGCACCTCGTCCGTGGCCAACGCGCCGGGCCATCGCGAAGATCAAGGCGCAGCCGCGCCGCCACTCACCGGCATCGCCGCTGCTCCGCTGGCGAAGGCGGTCTGGCAGGCCGAATCGGTCAGCAACACGTTGCCGGCGGCGATGGCGGCATTCACCCCCTTGATCGCATTCGAGTCGTTCGTGCTGGCAGTCGCGACGACCTTGCCGGAGGCATCGGCGAGGCACAGCAGGCCGGAGGCGATTGTCGTTTCGGTTGCGCTCTGCTCTGCCGGCGTCTGGTTGGCGCAAGCGGTCAGCGCCAGCCCGGTCGCGACCAGCATGGCAAGCGCTGACACTGCCGCGCCACTGTGGGACGCAGGCGCAGACGAGGCCACGGCCGCGTCGGGCGCGTCGCCGGCAGCGCCATGGCTCAGCCCGGTGCGGTACGCGGTAATCAGGTTTTCGACGTCGGTGGCCGCGGTCTGCGCCGCGCTTTTCAGCGCCGTATTTTCCGGCCAAAGCAGCCCGACGACACCCGCGACAAGGAACGGCACAGCCGTCGGCCAGGTCATGGTGCCGGACGACGCTGCCAGCACTGTCGGCCCGAGGATCATCGCGCCGTGCCCGGTCGTCACCTCACCTATCCAATCGCTGAAGCTGAAATTCACGGTTCGTCTCCTGATGAAATGCGCGAAAGCGACGTTCGGGTGCAATAAGGTTGCGGTGGCGATGGCAGGCACGGCGCGATGTCGTTTGAACAGATAACAGATAACTAACACGGCGTCAAGCAAAATTTTCCTAGCTTGCCGGACGGTCAGGCATCGCCCGCGCGCAGGCACTCGATCAATCGGCCGTGGCGCACGATCCCGTCCGGCGTCTCGGTCTGGCAGCGCTCGAACGCCACCGGGCACCGCGGATGGAAGCGGCACCCGGATGGAATGTTGCCAGGATCGGGATAGGTGTCGCCGAGGCCGACATCGGGAATGCCCTTGTCCGGCTCTGGCGTCAGCACCGACGCCAGGAGGGCCTGCGTGTAAGGGTGCCGCGGATCGCGGAACAACGCATCCACCGGCGCTTGCTCTACGAAGCGGCCCAGATACATCACCGCGACCTCGGTAGCGATGTGCTCCACCACGGCGAGGTTGTGACTGATGAACACATAGGTCAACCCGAGTTCGCGCCGCAGCTCGGCGAGCAGGTTGAGGATTTGCGCCTGCACCGAGACATCGAGAGCGCTGGTCGGCTCATCGCACACGACGATGCGCGGGCGCAGCACCAGGGCACGGGCGATTGCCACACGTTGCCGCTGGCCGCCGGAGAGTTGCGCAGGGAAACGTTCGGCCATTTCCGTGGACAGACCGACTCGCACCAGCATCTCCGCCACCCGGTCGCGCCGTTGTGCTACCGGAATGTCGCCCTGCGCGGCGAGCGGCAGGCCGACGATATCGCGCACGCGCTGCCGCGGGTTGAGCGAGGAGAACGGGTCCTGGAACACGGGCTGGATCAGCCGCGCGCGCTCCCGCCGATCCACCGTCGCGAGCCGCCGCCCATCCACCAGTACATCGCCACTACTGACCGGGAGAAGGCCGAGAATCAGCCGCGCCAGTGTCGATTTGCCGCAGCCGGATTCGCCGACGATGCCGAGCACGTCGCCGGCCCGGAGGGTGAAGGACACGCCATCGACCGCGCGCACGACGCGTTCGGGGGTCGTCATGCCGGAGCGGATGTAGAAGGCGCGACGGACGTCGCGGACCTCGATGGCGAGGGTCATGCGGCCTCGGTGCGTGGCCAGTCGGGGGCCAGGCGGCAGAGGTATTGGTGGTCGTTGCTTCCTCTCCCGCCTTCGGCGGGAGAGGGTAGGGTGAGGGTGCTGCGTGCCGACCCGATCACCCTCACCCTACCCTCTCCCACTTCGCGGGAGAGGATCCGCTCGGCGCATTCCGGCATCGCATGCGCGCAGCGATCGCGGAACGCACAGCCGACGAAGCCGGGCGCGATGCGTGGCACCACCCCGGGAATGCTGCCGAGTGGTGCATCGCGCCGCAAGCCACCCGGCACCGGGATGCAAGCCAACAGCCCGCGCGTGTAGGGGTGCGTCGGCGCGGCGAACAGCGCCTCGACCGATGCGCTCTCCACCACCTCGCCCGCATACATCACCGACACCCGCTGCGCCATGCGCGCGACGATACCGAGATCGTGGGTGATCAGCAGCAACGCCAGGCCAAGCTCGCGTTGCAGAGTCTGCAACAGCCGCAGGATCTGCGCCTGCACTGTGACGTCGAGTGCGGTGGTCGGCTCGTCGGCGATCAGCAGCTCCGGCTCGCACATCAGCGCCATGGCGATCATCACCCGCTGGCGCAACCCGCCGGAAAGCTGATGCGGATGCTGCGTCAGCCGCATGCCCGGCGCGGTGATGCCAACCCGGCCGAGCAATTCCGCCGCGCGGTCCATGGCCTGAATGCGCGAAACGCGCCGGTGGCGCCGCAGCACTTCGGCCATCTGCGAGCCGATCGTGTAGGCCGGATTGAGGCTGGTCATCGGCTCCTGGAAGATCATGGCAACCTTGTCGCCCCGCAGCCTCGCCATGCCGCGCTCGGAGAGGCGGAGCAGATCGGTGTCATGGAAGCGCAGCACGTCGGCGCGACGTTCGGCGCTGCGTACCAGCAGGTTCATCACCGCCAGGGCGGTCACCGATTTGCCGCATCCGGATTCGCCCACCAGGCAGTGCGTCTCACCGCGGTTCACCGTCAGCGTCGCGCCGCGGACCGCGGCCACACTGCCACCGAACGTGACCTGCAGGTTGGCGACTTCCAGGACGGGTCTCATCGTGGCCGTCCGGTGCCCAGCAGATCACCCAGCCCGTCGCCCAGCAGATTGATGCCGAGCACGAGAACAAACAGCGCGATACCGGGGATCATGATGACCCAGGGCGAGAAGAACATGTAGTCCTTGGCTTCGGCGATCATCAGCCCCCAGGACGGCAGCGGCGGCGGCACGCCGAGGCCAAGAAACGACAGCGCCGCCTCCAGCAGGATGGCCAGCGCCATCTCCAGTGTGGCGACGACCACGAGATGGGTCAGGATGTTCGGCAGCACCTCGCGCAACAGGATATGCGCGCGCGACGCCCCGGCCGCCTGGGCCGCGGCGATGTAGTCGAGGTTGCGCACCTGCATCGTCGTGGTGCGTGCCACAACGGCGAAGCGGTCCCATAACAGCAGGCCGAGGGTGGCCACCACGACGGTCAGCGAACTGCCGACCAGTGCGACCACGGTCAGCGCGACCAGGATCAGCGGGATGGCAAGCCGGGAGGTGATGATGAACATCACCGCATCGTCGACGCGCCCGCCGAAATAACCGCCGAGAACGCCGAGGGTGATACCGATCAGTCCGGAGGCGACCACGGTCAACGTCCCGATCAGCATGGAGATGCGGGCGCCGTAAATCAGCCGCGAGAGATAGTCCCGGCCGAGCTGGTCGGTGCCGAACGGATGCGCGGCCGAGCCGCCATCCATCCATTGCGGTGGGATCAGGCGTGCCATCAGGTCCTGCGCGAACGGATCGTGCGGCGCGAGGATGGGCGCGAAGAGCGCCGTCAGCAGCACGCTGCCGACGATGATGGCGCCAAGTCCGGTCGCAAGATGGCGAAGCTGGGGGCGACGGCGACGCGGCAGGATGGCGGCGGTCATGCGGGCATCACGACAGTAAGGGCCGAGTTAGGCGCAGAGGAACCAGAAGAACAAGAGGATTACGAAGGACGCGGGCTTCCTCCCCCTTGAGGGGGAGGGCAACACCGCGCCGGTGGCATCTGGCGCAACGCCGCGACAGTCTTTCACGTCGATGCACCAAAGATCATTCGGCGGACGCAGAGGCGCAAACGGTTGGCTCAACAGCACCCCCGCATGCTCTGGCGATGTGGCTGACTCGAACCCTCCCGCCGCAGCAGGTCTCTCATATCCGACATCCCATGTCCCGGATGGGGCAGCGCATCCGAACGCGGCTCCAGGCGAGCCACTCCCGCCGCCCGGTAGGGGGCCGCCACTCGTAGCCGGTTTGTCGGCTGACCCCAAACCCCGCGCAAAGCGCCGTCATCGGCAGATCGCCCTTCTGACAGGCGGCGATGAACCGCCGCTTCGCGTCCAACCCGCGGCCTTCCTTGCATCCGACCGCAAAGCTCCCCCTTTGCCCGGCAGCAAAGCTGTCACCCATCTCCGCGATCTATCGTGTCACCGACGCACCCGGTTCGGACCGAACGTCCTCCCTCAAAGGGGGGAGGACTCTGCTCCACGCGCGCCTTATCTTGATGCCGATGGGGCTTGAGCCGTCATGATGTTTGACACGCGCGTGCCGGTACATCGATCGGTTACCGCGCGGTATAACCTCGCCCGCACGATAGGAGGGCCTCGATGACCAACCTGCTGGAAGGCGGCTGCGCCTGTGGCGCGGTGCGCTATCGCCTCGGCACAGCGCCGTTATTCGTGCATTGCTGCCACTGCCGGGATTGCCAGCGCCAGACCGGCAGCGCCTTCGCCATCAACGCGCTGATCGAGGCCCGCGAGGTTGCCCTGCTGTCCGGCGAGACCGCGCCCTCCGCCATGCCCACCGATAGCGGCCAGCCGCACCGCATCCACCGTTGCACCGCCTGCGGCACCGCGCTGTGGAGCGAATATGGCGGCCGCGACACGATACGGTTCGTGCGCGTCGGCACGCTCGACGATCCTGCGGCACTGACGCCCGACGTGCACATCTACGTCCGCTCGAAGCTGCCCTGGGTCGCGTTGCCCGACGGGGTGCCGGCCTTCGACGCCTATTACGACAGCAGGACCCTCTGGCCCGCGGCAAGCCTGGAACGCCGCCGGGCCTTGCGCGGCTGAGCGCGCCACCTTGCAAATGCCCCGCCGATCGACGCAGCCGACCCGACATGGCCGTCGCCTTCCTCGTCATGGCGCGATTTGACCCGGCCATCGGCGCACGGGCGAGCGGGGGCAGATGGCCGGGTCGAACCCGGCCATGATGGGTTGAGCCTGGACCGCCCGAACAAGAGTCATCCCTGGTGGCGCATCCACCGCGATGCGGGGAGCGTCTCTCAACCGGCGCTGACCCAAGCCGACGCCGTGCCGCGCCAGCTTATGCTGCTGCTGGTCGCCGCCACTCTCGTGCGGCTCGGCTTCGGCGCCGCGCTCGGCCTCGGCGTGGACGAGAGCTACATGGTTGCGTCTGGCCGTGCCCTGAGCCTCGGCTATTTCGACCACCCGCCGGCGTCGTGGTGGCTGGCCTGGGCAGCGTCCCACCTCGCCGGCACCGAGGCGCCGATCGTCGTGCGCCTGCCCTTCATCGCACTGTTCGCGCTGTCCACCTGGCTGATGTTCCGCCTCGGCGCCGCGATCGCCGACCAACGCGCCGGGCTCTGGGCGGTGGTTCTGCTGAACCTCTCGCCGGTATTCGGCATCACCACCGGCACCTGGGTGCTGCCGGACGGCCCGCTGGACTGCGCATTGCTCTGTGCCGTCCTGTGCCTGGTGCGCGCCCTGCCGGCGCACGGCCGCGCCGCGCTGATCCGGTGGGCAGGCGCCGGCCTGTGCGCCGGTCTTGCCCTGTTCTCGAAATACTCCGCCGCGCTGACGCTGGCCGGCGCGTTCGCCTACCTGCTGACCAGCCGCGACCACCGCCGCTGGCTGGCCCGCCCGGAGCCATACCTCGCCGTCCTGCTCGCGGCCCTGGTGTTCTCCCCGGTCGTCGTCTGGAACGCCACGCACCACTGGGCCTCCTTCGCCTTCCAGGGCGAGCGGGCCGAAGCAGGCGCACGCTTCCATCCGCTCGGCCCGCTCGTCGTGCTGGGCGGCGAGGCGCTGTTCGTCCTGCCGTGGATCTGGGTCCCGATGATGGCGCTGTTCCTCGCAGCCCTGCGCCGCGGCCCGGGTGCCTGGCGGCCCTGGCTGCTCGTCTGTCTCGCAGCGCCGCCGATCCTGCTGTTCGCGCTGATCGCCGCCTGGTCGAGCCAGCGCGTGCTGTTCCACTGGGCCGCGCCCGGCTACCTGCTGCTGTTCCCATTGCTCGGCCAGGCGGTGGCTAGCCGCCTGCCCCATCCGGCGGTGCGCCGCGCCCTGCGGGACACCGCGGTGTTCGTCGTGCTGACCGTCACGGTCGTCGCCACGCAGGTGCGGTTCGACTGGCTGCACCCCGTCATTGCCCGCGTGGCCCGTCAGGACCCCGACCTGGAAGCGATCGACTGGACCTCGCTACGCACCGACCTTGCCGCCCGTGGGCTGTTGGCGGCCGGCACGGTGGTCGGCGTGCCCGACTGGCGCGACGCGGGCAAAATCGCCTACGCGCTCGGTCCGGACATCACCGTGCTGTGCCTGAACCGCGACGCGCGGCAGTTCGGCCTGGCGGACCCGCCGCAGCGCTTCATCGGGCAGGATGTGCTGCTGCTGGTGCCGGAACACGCGGAGCGTGCCACGCGGGCGCTGGCGCCCGTGTTCGACAGCATCGACGCGCTGCCACCGGCATCGATCCGCCATGCCGGACGCGTGCTGGCGGAGGTCGCGGTACTACGCGGCCACCGGCTGCGTGCCTGGCCTCCGCCATGACGCGCCAATGGCTCTCGCCTCGGAACAACCGGGGAATCGCCTGCGACACACCGCAGCCTGCGCTGGCGAGACGGCTGGCGCATTCGTAGAAGCAGCCGATTGGAGGCACGATCCACATGGTCCGCCGGAAGAATGTCCTGTTCATCATCGCGGACCAATGGCGGGGAGATTGCCTCGGCATACTCGGCCACCCAGCGGTTCGGACACCGAACCTGGACGCCCTCGCGCGGCGCGGCGTCACCTTCACCCGCCATTTCGGGCAGAGCGCACCCTGTGGTCCGGCGCGCGCGTCCATGCTGACCGGCCTCTATGTGATGAACCATCGCGTGGTGGCGAACGGGGTGCCGCTGGACGCGCGTCACCCCAATCTGGCGCTGGAATTGCGCCGCGCCGGGCATGACCCCGGCCTGGTGGGCTACACCACGACCGTCCCCGACCCGCGCACCACGACGCAGGACGACATTCGCTTCTCCGAATGGGGCGATGTGCAGGCCGGTTGGCGGGTGTTCGCCCATTTCGACGAACGAGAATGGCGCAACTACTTCGCCTGGGTGCGCGGCAAGGGCGTGGTGCTGCCGGACCAACCCATGGCGCTGATGGCCCCGGAAGGCCCGCCCGGGCCCAGCGCCGCGCCGGCGCGCATCCCTGCCGCGGCGTCCGACACCGCTTGGACGGCAGAGCATGCCATCCGCTTCCTGCACGCGAGCCGCAAGGACCGCCCCTGGGTGCTGCATTGCGGGTTCTTCCGGCCGCACCCGCCCTTCGCCGCGCCGGCGCCCTGGCACGCAGCCGTCGATGCGGCCGCACTGCCGCCGGCCATCGGTGCGGCGAGCCTGACGGCCGAAGCCGCGCAGCACCCCCTGATGACCCGTTGGCTCGCGGGTCAGCAACGCGCCAATTACTTCCAGGGTGCCTCCGGCCCCTTGCAGCCGCTGACGGAAGATGAGATCGCCCTGACGCGCCGCGCCTATTACGGTCTGATCGCCGAGGTAGACGACGCCATCGGCCAGATCCTCGCGGCGCTGGAGCAAACCGGACAGGCTGAGGACACGCTGGTGATCTTCACCGCGGATCACGGCGAGCAACTCGGCGACCACGGTTTGCTCAGCAAGCTTGGCTGGTTCGATCAGAGTTACCACCTGCCGCTGATCATCTGCGATCCGGCGAGCGACTCGGTGCATGGCCATCGGGTGGACGCCTTCACCGAGGCGGTGGACCTGATGCCAACCATCCTGGATTGGCTCGGCATCCCGGTGCCGAGGGCCTGCGACGGCGTACCGCTGACCCCATGGCTGCGCGGCGAGACACCGGCCGCGTGGCGTGACGCGGTGCATTTCGAGTACGACCTCCGCGGCGGCTGGCCTGATCCGCACCGGCCACCGTTCGGGCTCGAGGTGGACCAGGCCGCGATGTGCGCGATGCGCACCGAGGATTGGAAGTACGTGCATTTCGCGGCACTGCCGCCGGTGCTGTACGATCTCCGGCAGGACCCGCACGAAACGCACAATGTCGCGGCCAATCCGGCCTATGCGATGCTGTTGGCGGAAGCCGCCCGCCGCATGCTGGCCTGGCGCATGCGTCACGCCGACCGAACCCTGACGCATCTCTGTGCGACGCCCGCGGGCCTGGCGGACCGGCGGGATCCGCCGCAAGCCGCTCCCTTGCGGGGGCAGCTTTCAGATGGCCAAAACGCACAGCATCGCGGCCGCTGAGCCGGTGCGGGCCGTCCTCAGCGTGCACGTTTACGCGGATCGGGGTGGCGGCCTGGCATTTGCGCCCCGCTCGCGACATGCACCATCATTCATGACGGACCACCCCCGGATGCCCAACCGGCAGGCAGGAGGCGCCGCATGACAATCCTCTCCGACCGCGTGCTGGGTGCCGCTGAACTGCGCGCCCTGCAAACCCGCTCGGATGTCCGCGGAGCGGCCCGTCTGGCGATCCACCTCGCCTTGCTCTGCGGCACTGGCTGGCTGGTCGCCGTCGCCTCCGGCTGGACGCTGCTGCCGGCGATGCTGGCGCTCGGCCTCGTGCAGGTGGCGCTATTCGCGCCGGCACACGAGACGATGCACCAGACCGCGTTCGCCTCGCGCCGCACCAATGCGATCGTGGGCTGGCTGGTGTCCTGCCCGTCGCTGCTGAACGCGCAGTTCTACACCTGCTTCCATCTGGCGCATCACCGCCATACCCAGATCGTCGGCCAGGATCCGGAGCTCGATGCGCCGGACCCGCGCGACCTGCGCAGCTACGCCGCCCGCATCCTCGGCTTGGCGTATTGGTCGCTGCGGCTGCGCGTGATCGCCGATTGCTGGCGCGGCGACCTGCGCCGCTACCCCTATGTCAGTCCCGCCGCCGCACCGCGCGTGATCCGCAGCGTGCGGGCGATGACGCTGCTGCTGGCCGGCGGCGCGGTCGGCTCGGCGCTGCTGTTCGGCTGGGCGACGCCGCTGCTGTACTGGATCGGGCCGCAGCTTCTCGGCCAACCGTTCCTGCGCGCCTACCTTCTGGCGGAGCATACCGGCTGCACACTGGACCGTAACGGCCTGACCAACACCCGCACCACGCTGACCACCGCCGCCGTGCGCCTGCTGATGTGGAACATGCCCTACCATGCCGAGCACCACCTGTTCCCGTCGATCCCGTTCCATCGGCTGGCCGCGGCGCACGCGGCGATCCGGGACCGACTGGGGTTCGTGCAGCCGGGTTATGTGCGTTGGAACCTCGGATTGGTGCGGCGGCTGGCCACATCGCAGTGAGCCCACCCCCGGACGACGCGAGGCGCGCGGCGGCGAAGCAATCCCCCGCCTGCGGAGCCGCGGCGGCGCATCAGGCAGGGGATTGCCGCGTCGCCGCGCGCCTCGCAATGACAGGTGGGAAACCGGCGCGATCGCCGCTTACTCGCTCCCGGTCAGCGGAAGTCCGATCGGATGGGTCACGGCGTCGCTCAGCAGCAGGGCACCCGACGAGCCGCTGCTCGTATCGGCCGGCGTCGTCGTGCCGGACGAGCCTGATCCCGTCGCCGCGAAATCTGCGATCATGGTACTTGATGCATCGGTGGCAGCGGCATTGAAGCTTGGCGGATCGATCGTCACCGCCGTGCTGGCAGCGGTCTCCACCCCTGCTTGGTTCCACACGTCGAACTGGATCGTGTCGGAACCGCCGCTGCCGCCAGCCATGTAGTGCAGGCTCGCCAGGATGGCATTGACGTCCACGTAGTCGGTCTGCACCGCGATGCTGTCGCTGCCGGAGCCCGCCACCGCCTGGCCCGACGCATCGGTCGCGCTCAGCGTTCCCGTGCTGTCGCTGATACCCAGGAACAGCGATCCCGGATTGCCCGCCGCGAAGCTGTCCGAATAGCTGCCGCTGACCGCAACGGTGCCGTCCGAAGCCACGCTTTCGCTCGCCGGCTCGTTCAGTGTGGGACCGCCGCCGCCGGCGATGCTGATCGGGATCGACCGCGTGGTATCCACCGGAGCCGGAGGTTCGGCCTCGATCGACACCGTATCGGAGGTCGCGCCCGCGGCAGGGACATAGGTCAGGCTGGCAAGGTCGGCGTTGATCTGGCTCGTCGATGCCGGGCCGACGGTAAGTTGGTGCGTACCCGACCCGCTCGCCCCGTCCATGTACAATGTCCCGGAACCCGCAACGATAGAGAGATTGCCGGAGGTTCCAAGGTTTTCGATCGATACGTCGTTCAGCGCGAGGGTGGCGCCCTGCGCGACCGAGGCCGACGCTGGCGTGACCACCTCCGGATTGAGGATCCCGCTGGGCTGGCCGCCTGCCGCATACGCGACGGTTGACGCATTGCCGGAGCCGCCAACGGTCTGGTCCTCGAAATTCCCCAGTGTGTAGCTACCGCCGGTGAGTGGGATCGCCTGCTCCAACGTGCCGCCCCCGGTCACGTCCAGCGTGCCGTTGGCAAAACCAGGTTGGCCGCCCTGCCCAGCGGTCTGGCTCTCCAACGCAATCCGATCGCCCTGGCCGAACCCGCTGACCGTCGCGCCATCAGCGAAGGCCATGCCTTGCTCGAGCGACAGTGCGCCGGTGCCGCTGAACGCCACGTCGCCGCCCTGGAACGTACCGTCCAAGACCAGATCGCCGCCATTCGCAATGGCGGCGTTACCGGCGTTGACGAATGTCCAATCCGGCGCACTGCCGGGAAACGATCCGGTCGAAGCAAAATCTATATTGCCGCCATTGGTGACGATGCTGCCGTGGTTGATCAGGTTGGCGGCGGTCGTGCCGGCCGATGGCCCATTATAAATCAGCAGAGTCCCGCCGGTCGCGCCGCGGATCAGGCCATCGTTGACGATCGTCTCCGCGATGCCGTTGAGCGTCAACGTGGCGTTTCCGTCGGTTTGCAGCGTGCCCTGCGCGCCGACGGTCAGCGTGCCGCCGATCTGCACCTGGCCGGCACTGCCGGACTGCAACAGCGAATCCAGCGTGACGTTATTGAAATACACGACCGGGGAGCTGTTGCCGCTTCCGCCCAGCGTAATAGTTTCGCCGGTCAGCGTGGCGTTCGACAAGGTCGCAGGGTTCGTCGTGTCACCGTAAATGACGACGGTATCGCCGCTGGTCGGCACCGCATCCCCGGACCAATTCCCCGCGGTATTCCAGTCGTCGCTCACCGCGCCGGTCCAGGTCTCGGTCGAGCCGCCGCCACTGGTGATGCTGACAGGGACGGTGTCGCTGGTCTCGACACCCTCCTGGTTCCAGATGTCGAAGCTGATGGTGTCCGATCCGGGGTTGGCGCCGGCGGTGTAGGTGAGGCTCTTCAGCACTGCTTCCACGTCCGCGTAGTCGGTGTTCAGCATGATGCTGTTGGTGCCGGAGCCGGCCACGGCTGCACCGGACGCGTCGGTGGCCCGCAACGCGCCGCCGCTGTCGGTGATGCCGAGGAACATTGCGCCCGGATTGCTAGCGGCCACGCTGTCGGAATAAGCGCCGCTGACCGCCTGCGTCGCACCGGCTGCGACGGTTTCGCGCGCTGGTTCGCTCAGCGTTGGCCCGGCGCTGGCCGTCGCGCCGGTGGCGCTGCTGCCGTCGCCGGTGACCGTGACCGGCACGTCGCCAGTCGTCTCGGTCCCGGCCTGGTTCCAGATATCGTAATGGATGTCGTCGGTGCCGCTGGAACCCGCCGCGACGTAGGTCAGGCTGTTGATGATGTCCTCGACATCGGCATACGAGCCCTGAAAGGTGATCGCATTGCTGCCGGTCCCCGCCGCGTCGGCCGAAGTGTTGCTACCCGAGGCCGGATAATAACCATACAGCGCACCGCTATCGTCGCTGATGCTGAGATACAGCGAGCCCGGGTTGTCTTGCGCGAAGCTGTCTGTGTAACTCGCGCCTACGACGGCGATCGTCCCGTCTGCCGCCACTTTCTCTGACGCCAGCAGCGTCAGCTTCGTGCTCCCGCCGCTGGGATTGCTGGTGCTGGTAGCCATTGCCTGGACCTCCCCGAGCAGGGAAGCCACCTCTTCCCGCGCCACTTCGATGGCGCTTCAACGAAGCGGCGACAAATAGGTTCTCCGTGTTGGCATCAAAAACACTTGTGAGTCCTTTAAATGGAGACACGGCGGCCCGTGTTACGAAACGATCAGGGAGGTGGCCGCGACCGATCGCCTCGCCGGCGCGCAAATTGGTTCGGTGCCGCGTCGAAGCGGCGGTGGCAGCCCTATGCTCCAGCGATATCAAAACGCTACAGGATCGTTCTGGCCGGCGGCCGCAGCCCGGGCGAACCGCGGCTCGCGAATGCGCTCCCGGCTGGGTCGCCCAGGGCCGTTCGGCCAGCGCGGCGCCGACGATCTGGCCGGCATCGGGCGTCCACCGCGACAACGCCTCGGCGACCCTAACCAATTCCTAACCAATTTGCGCTTTCCTGTCGCTTCGGACGCGGGACGGGATCCAGCCGGGACCGGCGTCACCGCACCATCCGCTGGCCGGGAATGCCACATGCGCGTCAACGAGCCGATCACGCAGCACGAGCGGGATGTGCCTGACGGCGAACCGCTGGTGTCCCGCACGGATCCTGGCGGGCGCATCACGTTCGTCAATCGCATCTTTAGCGCGGTCAGCGGTTATTCCGAGCAAGACCTGGTCGGTGCGCCGCACAATCTGGTGCGCCACCCGCATATGCCACCGGCCGCCTTCGCCAATCTGTGGGCCACCATCAAGGCGGGCCACCCCTGGGACGGCCTGGTGAAGAACCGCACCAAAACCGGGGACTTCTACTGGGTTCGCGCCAACGTCACACCGGTCGTCGAAGGCGACCGGATCACCGGCTACATCTCGATCCGTTCAAAGCCAACCCGCGCCCAGATTGCCGAGGCCGAGCAAGCCTATACCGCCATCCGCGCGGGCAAGGCGAAGCACATCGAGCTGCGTGCCGGCGAACTGGTGAAGCGCGGCTGGCGCACGACGATGGCCGACACGGGGCGCTCGGTGCTTGGGCGCATGACGGGCGTGGCGATCGCCGCCGTTCTGGTGATCGTGGCGGTCGGCTGGCTGGGCTTTTCCGGCATGGCCGCGTCGAACGGCGTGCTGCGCCACGTCTATGAGCGCGACCTGGTGTCGGTCAATCAGCTACGCGGCGTGCTGGATCGGATGCGCGACAACCGCAATCAGATCGCGCAACTGACAGTCGCACTGGGGCGCGGCGTGAAACCCGAGGAGGCACTCAAGGAACGCGAGCCGCCGGTTCGCGCCGCCATCGCGCAGATCGCCGAACTCTGGCGGGCCTACGAGACGACGGAGCTGACGCCGGAACAGCGCGCGCTGGCGGCGAAATTCGCCGCCGCCTATGGCGCGCTATTGCGCGATGTGATGGAGCCGGCGCTGGACCTCGCGCGGCGAGGCGAAGCGGTGCAACTGGACGATCTGTTCCAGAAGCGGGCACCGGCCTTGTTCCAGGCCGCATTCGACGCCGACCGCGACCTCGTCGATCAGCAGATTGCCATCGGTCATGCGGCGTACACCGGATCGGTGGCGAGCCTGCACCGACGGCTGATCGTCGGCAGCGTCGCCGTATGCGGCGGCCTGGTCTTGGTGCTCGCGCTCGGCTGGGCCTTGCTCCGCACGGTGCGGCGCTGCCTGAAGGACGTCGAGGCCCAGTTCGAGGCAATCATCCGGGGCGATTTCGAGATTGCAATCGTGACCCCGGCAGTGCGCGAGTTCCGCAGCGTGACCGCGATGCTGCGGGCGATGCGCGCGCATCTCGCCTTCGGGCGATGGGAGAGCGCCGAGTTCGAGCGCAAGGCTTCCACGATCCGGCGCGACACCGTCGACAAGATGGCGCTGACGATCGAGCGGGAGGCGGGCGCCGCAGTGGAGCGGGTGGTCGATCGCACGGGCGCCATGGCACGGGATGCGGATGCAATGGCCGGTTCCGCCGAACGGGTGAGCACGAACGCCGAGCGCGTGTCGGGCGCCGCCGATCAGGCCATGCGGAATGCCCAGATCGTCGCCTCGGCGAGCGAGGAGCTGGCAGCCTCGATCCGCGAGGTGTCGTCGCAGGTGGAGCATGCCAGCACGGTGTCGCGCGCCGCCGCGGCGAAGGGCGCCGACGCGCGCGAGACGATCCGTTCGCTGTCGGAGGCGGCCGGGCAGATCGGCACCGTGGTCCGGACGATCGCCGACATCGCCGGCCAGACCAACCTGCTGGCGCTGAATGCGACGATCGAGGCGGCCCGCGCGGGCGATGCCGGCAAGGGTTTCGCCGTTGTGGCGGGCGAAGTGAAAACATTGGCGGCGCAGACGGCCAAGGCCACCGAGGAAATCTCCAAGCAGATTGCGGGATTGCGCGGCGTGACGGAGGCCTCGGTGACAGCGGTCGAGGATATCGGCCGTACGCTGGACGAGGTGGCCCGCGTCGCGATGTCTGTGGCGGCGGCGATCGAGCAGCAGACCGCGGCGACCCACGAGATCGCGCGCAACGTCGCGGAAAGCGGCGCCGCGGTGCAGGAGGTCACCAGCCGCATCGCCGAGGTATCGAACGACGCGGCGTCCACCGGGCAGCAGGCTGGTCGGCTGCGGGTGGCCTCTGGGGTGGTGGCGGACGACATCGCAACGTTGCGCGGTGCATTGGTCCGCACCATCCGCACCGCGACCGCGGACGCCGATCGCCGCCTTGGACCACGCGTTGCCGTCAATGAACCCTGCACGGTGATCCTCGACCTCGATCATGCCGAGATCGCTGGCACCTTGTGCGATGCCTCTGCGGGTGGCGCGGCGATCACGGCCGACCGTTGCCGCGCTGGCCTGGAACAGCAGGGCACGCTGGTGCTCGATCGCCGCAACGGGGAGCGCAGCCGTTTCACAATCCGCGCAATCGCGCCGGATGGCCAACTGCATGTCCAGTTCGACGTGGCAACCATGCCGGCGGCTTTCAAGGCGGCGATTGAAGCCCTGACCGATGGGCGCACGGCAACCGCGGGAGCCGCAGCGACTGTAGCGGCATGAATGCCGGTTGCTTTGCTTATCGGTCGGTCAGCCGCAATTCGATCCGCCGGTCCTTGGCATAATCGTCCGGCGTGTCGCCCGGAACGATCGGCTGGTACTCGCCGAACGCCGTGGCAGCCAGATGATCGGGTGGCACGCCGTCGGCGATCAGCAGCTTCACCACCGTGATCGCCCGCCCCGCCGACAGCTCCCAGTTCGAGGCGAACTGCCCCCCACCCTTCACCGGCTGCGGATCGGTATGGCCGTCAACGCGCAGGACCCAGTTTATGTCAGGCGGGATTTCCGTCGCGATGTCCTTGATCGTCACGGCCAGCGCGGTCATCTGCGCCTCGCCCGCCGGCGAGAGTTCGGCGCTGCCGACCGGAAACAGCACCTCGCTCTGGAACACGAACCGGTCGCCGACGATCTGGATGCCCGGCCGTCCCGCCAGCACCTGGCGCAGCATGCCGAAGAACTCGCTGCGATATTGTTGCAGCTCCTGCACTTTCGCCGCCAGCGCCGCGTTCAGCTTCTGCCCCAGGTTGGCGATCTGCGCATCCTTGTCGCGCCCCTGGGTCTGCGCCAGATCCAGCGCCTGCGATACCGCGGCAAGCTGCGCCTTCAACTGGTCCACGTTCTGATTGAGCAAGGCGATCTGCGCCCGCGCCGAATCGCCCAGCTTCTTCTCGTCGGCCAACTGCGCCTCGACCGCCGCGCGCCGCTCCTGCTCCGTCATTGCGCGCGCCGCGGCGTCCTGCGCCTGCTTCTCCAACTGATCACGCAATGCGGCCAGCGCGCGCGCCTGTTCCTGCAACGTCGCAAGGTCCGACAGCCGCGCCTGGATGGTCGCCTTGTCGGCGGTGACCGTCTTATCCAGCTCGGCCATCTGCTGCTTCATGTCGGCGAGCTGCTGCTGCGCGTCGGCGAGCTGTCGCTGCGTATCGGCGAGCTGCGTGTTGGATTGGGTAAGCTGCTGGCTCACGGTTTCACGCTGGGCGCCAAGTTGCTGCACCTGGGTCAGCAGGGCGTCGCGCTGGGCGGTCAACTGCTGAGCCTGCGACTGCAACGTGGCAAGCTGCTGCGACAGCGTGTCGCGCGCCTTGGCGGTTGCCGCAAGCTGCTGGCTGAGCTGGGCGACCGACGTCTGCAGTTCCGCGCCATGGACGCGTTCCAGCGACAAGGCGTCGGTCAGTTGCGCGAGCTGCTGCTTCACCTGATCCAGCGCCTTGTCGCGCCCGGACAGCACGACGGACAGGAATGCCTGCGCCAGCACGAACACCAACAGCACGAAGATGATGACCATGAGCAGCGTGGACAACGCGTCCACGTAGCCGGGCCAGGCCTCCAGGCCGTTGCTGACGTGCCGGCGTGCGCGCATCAGACTTTACCTCTCCCGTGGGCGAGGTTTCGTGATCATCAGCTCCGCTCCTCGGCCAGCGCCGCCACCGTGCGGGTCAGCACGCGCAGGTCGTTGCGCAACTCCGCCACGGTCTGCGACCTTCCCTGCTCCGACTCCGCGAGAAGTCGTTGCAGATACAGTTCTATGTTGCGGAGATGCGCGCGCGCCACATCGTCGCCGCCCTGGATGTCATGCAGCCGGTGCAGCGCGGGCGCCAGCGCCTGCTGGGACTCGGCAATGCGTAGCATGAGCTGCTGGCTGGTGCGCATCGTGTCGGTCAGCATGCCCATGCGCTCGTTCAGCGTCACCACCGCCTGGTTGCCCTGCGCGCGGCTCTCCTCGCCGCGCACCATGACGCGTTGCAGCGCCTCCAGATTCTCCGCCGTCTGTTCCAGCAGCGCCTGCACATAGACCGGCACCGAGCCCTCGCCTTCCGCCAGCGCGCCGGACCCAAGGCGGGTCTGACCGGCGAGCCATTCCTCCAACTCGTTGAAGAAACGATTCTGCGCCTGGCCCGCGGTAAGGTCGAGGAACCCCAGCACCAGCGCGCCGGCCAGGCCATACATCGAGGCGGAGAACGCCGTGCCCATCCCTGCCAGCGGCTGCGCCAGTTCGGATTTCAATTGCTCGAACATCGTGTTCACGTCGCCGCTGCCGATCGACATGTGGCCGATCACGTCGGACACCGCGCCGATCGTCTTCAGCAGGCCCCAAAAGGTGCCGAGCAGACCGAGGAAGATCATCAACCCCGTCATGTAGCGCGACAGCTCGCGGCTCTCGTCCAGGCGTGAGGCGATGCCGTCGAGCAGACTGCGCATCGCCGTGGTGGACAGCGTGAACCGGCCCGGCTCGCCACGCGCATGCTCTTCGCGCGAGGCGAACATGCGCGCCATCGGCGCCAGCAGCTTCGGCGGTGGCAGCGAGGCCAGCCGTGCGCGCGCCGTGTGGAACGTTTCGATCCACGTGACTTCGGGTGTCAGTCGCACAACCTGTCGCAGGTTCCAGGCGATGCCGAGCGCCAGAACGAACAGGATGAAGGCGTTCAGCTCGGGGTTGTTGTCGAACGCGCGGATCAGCACCGGCGACAGCAGCGCGGCGACGCCGGCGGCCGCGACGAGGAACACCGCCATGCGGACCAGGAAGACGGTCGGACGGGTCATCGCTGCCCCGTCGCCGCACTCGCGTTGGCGCCGAGCACGCTGACATCGACCCGATCCGGCGGTCCCTGGCCCGGCTCGAAGCCGAGCGCCCGCAAATAGATGCGGCTGGACGGCACCCCATAGGTCATCAATACGGCCCGCACCGCGATGGCGCGCGCCAGCGACAGCCGTCGCGCCACGGAGGGATCGTCCTGATCGCCGGATGCGTAGGCCAGCACGTTGAATGTCGTGGCGTCGCCGGTCGGCGCTGCCTGCACGAACTGCTTGATCGAGTCGGCGCTCCCCGGGCTGAGGTCGGACTGGCCGTTGGCGAAGGTCAGGCGTAGCCCGGCCGGGGTGGCGGCAGCGGTGGTGGCTGCGCCGGCAGCGATGGGGGGTGCCGGCGGAGGCGGCGTGTTGGCGGGTGGCGCGGGCGGCTGGATGGGCGCGATGGAGGCAACCGGCGGCGGGGCCACGGGCAACGTGGCGGGCGGCGGCGGCGCGGCGGCAGCCGGGGGCGGCGGCGCGACGGGCGGAGCCGGGGCGGTTGACGGCGCCGAGGCGACGGCCACAGGGGGTGCTGCAACGGCTGGCGTTGCCGGGGGAATGGCCGGACGCGGCGCGGCGGCGACGGCCGGGGGTGGCGCGGTTGGCGGCGCCGCGGTGACGGCCGGCCGCTTGGCTGGCGCGGTCGGCTGCGCTCCGGTGATGGCAGGCCGTGGCGCGGGCGGGGGGCTCGGCGCCGGGCGGCGGGCTGGCGACCCGGGCGCGCCGGGCAGCGCGTCGAGCGCGTGCAGGTCCACCGTCACCTGCGCCAAAACCGGCGCGGCCGGGCAGAGGAGGATGGCGAGGGGGAGAAGGAAATGGCGCATGGGCGGCGCGACCCTAGCCGAGCGCCGCTGCCGGCTCAATGAAGCCGATCGTCTCATGGCAAGGTTATTGTGAGGAGCGCAGCGACGGACGCCTGAAGCGCCACATCACCGGCCAGCCGGTCAGTCTGCTTCCGGGACGGCCTCACCACGTTTCACCTGGCGGGCCTCGGCGGTCTCGTGCTCCTCCGTGTTGATCAGTTCGGTGTCACAGGCGGTGATCGTGGCATCCTGCTGCCAGGTCGTCGCCTCGCCCTGATCGAAGTCGGAAACCTCCCATTGGCTACCGTCGTCCAACTGCACGATCCTGCCACTGTCGATCACCTTGTCCAGCCGGCGATGGTGGCAGTCGGCACGCGCGGAAAGGGGCAGCAGCAGAACCCCAAGCAACAACGCTGCGCAGCTCAGACGAAGCATGGGCAAACCCCCGCAATGGTGCCACCCAAGGTAGGTAGGCGGCCGGCGCCGCCGCCGGGCTACAAGGTTCGGTGAAGCGCGCAGGGCGGCATTGTCCAATCGCCCCTCGCGTTTGGGCACGGGATTCCCTATGTGTGCGCCGCAGCAATCCCTCCCGTTCAGGCACCTTATGCAAATCCGCAATGTCGCGATCATCGCCCATGTCGACCACGGCAAGACCACGCTGGTCGATCAGCTTCTCCGCCAGTCCGGCTCCTTCCGAGAGCATCAGCAGGTGGCCGAGCGTGCGCTCGACCGCAACGAACTGGAACGCGAGCGCGGCATCACCATCCTGGCCAAATGCACCTCGGTGGCCTGGAAGGACATAAGAATCAACATCGTAGACACGCCAGGCCACGCCGATTTCGGCGGCGAGGTGGAGCGCATCCTGAACATGGTGGACGGCGCCATCGTGCTGGTGGACGCGGCCGAGGGTGTGCTGCCGCAGACCAAGTTCGTGGTCGGCAAGGCGCTGGCGCGCGGCCTCCACCCGATCGTGGTGGTGAACAAGGTGGACCGGTCCGACGCCCGGCCGGACGAGGTGCATATCGAGGTGTTCGACCTGTTCGCCGCCCTGGGCGCGAGCGACAGCCAGCTCGATTTCCCGATGCTGTATGCGTCGGGACGCCAGGGGTGGGCTGACACCAGCCTGGACGGGCCGCGCAAAGATTTGAGCGCCTTGTTCAATCTCGTGGTCAGCCATGTACCCCCGCCTAAGGTGGACCCGGACGCCCCGTTCGCGATGGTGGCGTCGATCCTGGAATACGACTCCTACCTCGGCCGCGTGCTGACCGGGCGGTTGGAGCAGGGCCGGGCTCGGCTGAACATGCCGGTCAAGGTGCTGCATCCCGACGGCCACGTGGTGGAAACCGGGCGAATGACCAAGCTGCTGTCATTCCGCGGCCTGGATCGTGTCCCGGTGGAGGAGGCCGAGGCCGGTGATATCATCGCGATTGCCGGCCTGTCCGAGGCAAACGTGCCGGATACCATCGGCGCGCCGGAGCTGACCGCACCGCTGCCGGCCATCCCGATGGATCCGCCGACACTTGCCATGACGTTCCGCATCAATGACGGGCCGCTGGCCGGGCGTGAGGGCAAGAAGGTCACCTCCCGGCAGATCCGCGAGCGGCTGTTCCGGGAAGCTGACGGCAACGTTGCGATCAAGGTGACCGACTCGAACGAGACCGAGGCCTTTGAAGTCGCCGGCCGCGGCGAATTGCAGCTCGGCGTGCTGATCGAGCAGATGCGCCGCGAGGGCTTCGAGCTGACCATCGGCCGCCCGCGGGTGCTGACCCGGATCAATCCGGAGACCGGCGTCCGCGAGGAACCGATGGAAGAGGTGCTGGTCGATGTGGACGAGCCCTATGCCGGCGTGGTGGTCGAGAAGCTGAGCCAGCGGAAAGGGGAGCTGCGGGACATGCGGCCGACCGGCGGCCACAAGCTGCGCCTGACCTTCGCCATCCCGAGCCGCGGCCTGATCGGATATCATGGCGAATTTCTCACGGACACCCGCGGCACCGGCATCATGAACCGGTTGTTCGCCGGCTACGGAGCGTGGAAAGGCCCGATCGAGGGGCGGCGCAACGGGTCGCTGATTTCGACCGAGAACGGCGAGGCGGTGCATTATGCGCTATTCTACATCCAGGAGCGCGGCACGCTGTTCGTGCACCCGGGCGAGAAGGTCTATGTCGGGATGATCCTCGGCGAAAACGCCCGCGGATCGGACCTGGAGGTCAACCCGATCAAGGAGAAGAAGCTCACCAACATCCGCGCCGCCGGCAAGGACGACGCGATGCTGCTGATCCCGCCGCGACGGATGAGCCTGGAACAGGCGATCGCCTATATCGAGGACGACGAACTTGTGGAGGTGACGCCCGGCGCGATTCGCCTGCGCAAGCGGTATCTCGATTCGCACGAGCGAAAGCGGTCGGAGCGGCGGTCTCAGGACGCCGCCGCGTAGACGACGCTTCTGCCTGCGGCGGAAGCGCTCGGCGCGCGTATGCGCGGGGGGCGGTTCGGCGTGCCGGCGGGAACCGCATGCCATCGATCTGACTTTGCCGCCGTTCGACGGCGATGCGGCGCTTTGGCGACGCCCGACCGACGACGAGCCCTGTCAGGCGCTCACCGAACCGTGCGCGCGGCCGGCATCGCGCCGATCTGCTACCGCTCGGTGCGCGATCCGGTTGGCGGCGCCATCCTTGGCCTGTTGTCGCCCGTGCGGTGGCACGCCTTCGCCAGATCTACCCGCCCAGCCGCCCGTGGCAGTGCTTGTACTTGCGTCCCGATCCGCACGGGCACAGCGCGTTGCGCCCCGCGTTCCGCCATGTGCTCGGATCGTTCGGATCGACCGCCCCGGCGCGCATCGGCTGCGCTGCCACGGCCATCGTCGCGGCACCGGCAGCAGCCCCCTCCAGCGCCATTTCGGGCTCGCGTCCGGCCAGTGCGGACACCGGCTCGGGATGGCTCTCCACCACCTGCATCTGCATCGGCTGGAACGTCGGCGCCGGCTGTTCCGGCGCCAACTCAACACGCGCCAGCATCATCGTGACGCGCTCCTTCAGCTCGTCCAGCATCGCGTTGAACAGCGCGAACGCCTCGGCCTTGTATTCGTTCAGCGGATCGCGCTGGCCATAGGCGCGCAGGCCGATCCCCTGGCGCAGATGGTCCAGCGCATACAAATGCTCCTTCCACACCGCATCCAGCACTTGCAGCAGCAGCGACTTCTCGATGAAGCGCATCAGCTCGACGCCCATATTGGCCGCCTTCGCCGCCATCAGCGCATCCGCCGCATTCTCCACCCGTTCGCGCAGATGCGTCTCGTCGATGCCCTCCTCGCGGCCCCATTCCGCCACCGGCAGATCGACGTTGAGCACGCGCCGCACGTCCTCTTGCAGCTCCGCCAGTTGCCACTGTTCGTGGAACGCCTTTTCCGGCACCCGCAGCGCCACCATCGCGGAGATCACCTCGGCGCGCATCTCCGCCGTTGTCTCGGCAACGTCCGCCGCCTTCATGAACTCCTTGCGCTGCGCGTAGACCTCCTTGCGCTGCGCATTCATCACGTCGTCGTATTTCAGCACATTCTTGCGGGTATCGAAGTTGCGCGCCTCGACCTTCTTCTGCGCCTTCTCCAACGCCTTGTTGATCCATGGATGGACGATCGCCTCGCCATCCTTCAGCCCCAGCCGTTGCAGCATCCCGCCCATCCGGTCGGAGCCGAAGATGCGCATCAGATCGTCTTCCAGCGACAGGAAGAAACGCGAGCGCCCCGGATCGCCCTGCCGCCCGGACCGCCCGCGCAACTGGTTGTCCACGCGCCGGCTCTCGTGCCGCTCGGTGCCGATCACGAACAGCCCACCGGCCTGCTTCACCTTTTCATGCGCCGCGGCGATCTCGTCGTGGATCGCCGCCTCTTTCGCGGCACGCTCGGCGGCGTCCTCGATGCCGGCCAGCTCCTTTTTCAGCCGCATCTCCAGATTGCCGCCGAGTTTGATGTCGGTGCCGCGGCCGGCCATGTTGGTGGCGATCGTCACCGCCCCCAACGCCCCCGCCTGTGCCACGATCTCCGCTTCCTGCTCGTGGAAGCGGGCGTTCAGCACCGCGTGCGGCACCTTCTTCTTTTTCAGCAGCTCGCTGATCGTCTCGCTCTTCTCGATCGAGGTGGTGCCGACCAGCACCGGCTGGCCGGTCTTCCGCGCTTCCTCGATCAGCGCCGCCACCGCCTCGTATTTTTCGTCCGCGGTGCGATAGACCTCGTCGTCCTCGTCGTTGCGGATGCACGCGACGTTGGTGGGGATCTCCACCACGTCCAGCTTGTAGATTTCCGCGAATTCGTCGGCCTCGGTCATCGCCGTGCCGGTCATGCCGGCCAGCTTGGGATACAGCCGGAAATAGTTCTGGAAGGTGATCGAGGCCATCGTCTGGTTCTCGGCCTGCACGGTGACGAATTCCTTCGCCTCCAGCGCCTGGTGCAGCCCGTCGGAATAGCGCCGTCCCTGCATCATGCGGCCGGTGAACTCGTCGATGATGACGATCAGGTCCTCGCGCACGATGTAGTCCACGTCGCGCGCGAACAGCGTGTGCGCGCGCAGCGACTGCTGCACGTGGTGCACCACCGAGACGTTGAAAATGTCGTAGAGGTTGCCTTCGGTGATGATGCCGGCGTCGCGCAGCATGTCCTCGACGCGTTCGGACCCGGGTTCCGTCAGCGACACGGTGCGGAATTTCTCGTCCTTGTCGTAGGTGTCCGGGTCCTTCACCAGTTCCGCCACCACCGCGTTGACGCTGCGGTACAGGTCGGAACTGTCCTCGGCGGGGCCGGAGATGATCAGCGGGGTGCGTGCCTCGTCGATCAGGATGGAGTCCACCTCGTCCACGATGCCGTAGAAGAAATCCCGCTGGACCATGTCCTCCAGCCGGTACTTCATGTTGTCGCGCAGGTAGTCGAAGCCGAACTCGTTGTTGGTGCCATAGGTGATGTCGGCGGCGTATTGCGCGCGCTTGGTCTCGTCGTCCTGGCCGTGCACGATCACGCCCACGCGCATGCCGAGGAACTGATAGATCTGCCCCATCCACTCGGCGTCGCGGCGGGCCAGGTAGTCGTTCACGGTCACGACATGCACGCCCTTGCCGGCCAGCGCGTTCAGGTAGACCGGCAGGGTGGCGACCAGGGTCTTGCCTTCGCCGGTCTTCATTTCGCTGATCTTGCCGTCGTGCAGCACCATGCCGCCGACCAACTGCACGTCGAAATGCCGCTGGCCGAGGGTGCGCTTGCTGGCCTCGCGCACCGCGGCGAACGCCTCCGGCAGCAACTCGTCCAGGGTGGCGCCGTTGTCCAGACGCTCGCGGAATTCCACCGTCTTGGCGGCCAGCGCGGCGTCCGAGAGGGCCGCCATCGCCGGCTCCAGTGCATTGATCTGCGGCACGCGCCGCTGGTATGCCTTGAGCGAGCGGTCATTGGCGGTGCCGAAAATGGCGCGGGCGATCGAAGCGAGCATGCGAACCTTCCAGGTCGGCGCGGCCAGCCGCGGCCGCCCCCTCATCATGCAAGGGCACCGGACAAGTCCACCCGACGCAGATAGGACCCCCCCGCCCCAGGGTCAACGACTTCCCAACGATGGGCTGGGGCGCGGAATATCCGGCGCGGCGGCGCGTCCATGACGACGGGGAACGGGGATCGCACCCTGGAGCAAGTACTGCTTGGCGCCACGCAGACACCGCATGGCCGGGACGCTCCGGGCCAGGCCCCGTCGGGTGCCGGGCGCGGTCCCGTGGGCGTCGCCGTGAGCGATTCCGGCGTGCTGGCGCGCATCGAAGCGAGCATCCCGGCGTTGCGCCGCTACGCCACCGCCCTGCTGCGCAACCGCGAGGACGCGGACGACCTGGTGCACGACTGCCTGGTCCGTGCGCTCGACAAGCTGCACACCAGGCGCGAGGAGGCGGATGTCAGGGCCTGGCTGTTCACCATCATGCACCATCATTTCATCAGCCAGATGCGGCGGCGCCGTTCCCGCCCCACGGCGGAACCGCTGGACGAAAGCCATGAGAGCGCCGTTGGCCTGCGGCCGGTGCAGGAGGACGCGCTGTATTGGCGCGACCTGCAACGCGGCCTGCAATCGCTGCCGGAGGAGCAACGCAGCGTGATTCTGCTGGTGTCGGTGGAGGACCTGTCTTACGCCCAGGCGGCGGAGGTGCTGGGCGTGCCGGTCGGCACGGTGATGTCCCGCCTGGCCCGTGGCCGCGAGCGGCTGCGCCAGCACACCGGCCAGGAAGCCCGCGCGCCGCTGCGGAGGGTGAAGTGACCGCCCCCTCCAGCGCCGCCATCTCCGACGACGACCTGCACGGCTACGTGGACGGCCAGCTTCCGCCGGAGCGCCATGCCGCCGTCGCCCGCTACTTGCAGGAGCAGCCGGAGGCGGCCGAGCGCGTCGCCGCGTATGCAGCCCAGCGGGAGACACTGCGGGCAGGTTTCGCGTCGATCGCCGCCGAGCCTGTGCCGCCGCACCTCGACCTGCAAAACCTGATCGCCGGGCGGCTTGCCGAGCGCCGCACCGTCTGGCGCACCGCCGCCGCCTGGCAGGCCGCCGCGGCCGTGCTGCTGGCCTTCGTGCTCGGAGGGGCCGGCGGCTGGGCACTGCATGGTCGCTTCGGCGCCGCACCCAGCGACCTGACTCTGCTGGCACGGGAAGCGATCGCCAACCACGTGGTCTACACCGCCGACCGCCGGCGTCCGACCGAACTGGGTGCGGACCAACGCGACGACCTCGCCCGCTGGGTGTCCAACCGGCTGAACCACCCGGTCACGCCGCCCGACATGTCGGCGGCCGGGTTCCGCTACATGGGCGGCCGGCTCGCCGCCACGCCGCAGGGGCCCGCCGGCCAGTTCATGTACCAAAATGCCGCGGGCGCGCGGCTGACCGTGTTCGTGCTGCCGATGCGCGACGCGGCCGACACGCCGACCCGCACCGTGGATGTCGGGTCGATGGACGGCTGCGCCTGGATCGACAAGGGCGTCGGCTACACCGTCGTGGCACCCGTCCCACCCGCGGAACTGGACCATTTGGCCGCCGAGGTCCGCCGCCAACTCGACGCGGCGACCTGACGCAAACCACCGGCAAAAGCGCTACGACGAGGCCGTCGCCGACTACACCAAGGCGATCGAGATCAAGCCGGATTACGTCCCCGCCTACTACGGTCGCGGCAACGCCTATGGCCAGAAGGGCCTCTACGACCAGGCGATCGCCTACGACCAGGCGATCGCCGATTTCACCCGGGCCATCGCACCCAAGCCCGATCTCGACGCCGCCTACAACAATCGCGGCTGGACGTATCACCTGAAAGGCGAGGACGCCAAAGGCCTGCCCGACGCGGAGAAGGCTGTGGCGCTGGCGCCGCACGTTATCAACCACCTCAGCACGCGCGCGCAAATCTATGAGGAGCTGGGCGAACGCGACAAGGCTAACGAGGACTATCGTGCGGCGCTGATGCTCGATGCCGGCAGTCGATGGGCGGAGGACGGCCTGAAGCGCCTCGACGCCACGCCGTAGTTCACCCCGCAGCGTTGCCGGCCCGCTATCCCGGAGGCGGCTTGGCCGCGCTGCCCGCCTGTCCGGTCGCGCGGGCCGGATTCAGCGTCTCCAGATAGGCAATTACGTCGCGCCGGCGCACCGCGTCGGGCAGGCTGAACGGCATCTGCGCGCCGGGAATGAAGTGCTGTGGGCCGGCCAGCCACTTGTCCAGCGTGTCGGCGTCCCAGGTGATGCCGGCCTGTGCCAGCGCGGTCGAATACGGATAGCCGGGCACGCTGCCAGCCCGCCGTCCCATCACGCCCTCGAGCAAGGGACCGACCTTGTTGTGGTCCGGGGCGTGGCAGGCGCTGCACACCGTGGCGAACAGGGTGCGTCCGGCCTTCGGGTCGGGCGGCCGGTTGTCGAACCGCGCCAGGTCCTGGGCGCCCTCCGGCTGGCGCGACTCGAAAAACGTGTAGGACAGCGAAATATCGTGCACGTCGTCGGCGTTGACATCGGCCTCCATGCGCGGATCGACGAAGAAATCGACCGGCATCTCCACCTTCTGGTGTGGGCCGAGCATCTCCTCGGTGAAGCAGAAGCACTGGATCTTCTTGAAATACAGCCCGACCTTGTCGGGGGTGACGTTGAACGTGGCGTGGCCGACGATGGGGTGGTCCGACAGGTTCTCGGCCTCGAAGAACACCAGCGCCTCCTCGCCAAGATGCACGGTGACGCTGCGCTGCACCGGGACGAAGCGCCACGGCATGCCCGGGGCGACGTCGGTGTTGAACGACACCGTGACGGTGCGGGCCGACTGGGTGGTGTCGTCGGACGCGGTACGCTGCGTGTAGCCGAAGGCGCCGGTGGCCTGGCAGAACAGGCGGTACAACGTGACGGAGTAGGACACCGCGGTGGTCATCACGCCGACCGCGAAGCAGAGGCCGGCTACGGTGGCGAGTTTGCGCAGCCGGCGGGCGCGGGTGGGGTCGGCGGACATGAGGCCTTATACCTCGCCCGCGCCTGGCGTGGGAGAGGCGTGCCCCCGGGGGTCGAGGCGCGAAGCGACAAGGGGGAGGGAGGGCGCAGCAAGCGACGCGACCCGAGCACCCTCGGCGCCGTGCGCCTCGCGTCGGTCCGCTTCGCGGCCCCCCGAAGTGGCAGGGATGGTGGCTACGGCAACGCCAGCCCGCCGCCGTCAATCGGCAGGGCGTGGCCGGTGATGTTGCGTGCCTCCGGCCGCAGCAGCCAGGCGACCGCGTCGGCCACCTCTTCCGGCATGACGATGTGTCCCGTCGGCAGGCGGGCAGCGGCCGTTTCGGGCGTGATGCCGAGTTCGCCGAAGCGCTGCCGTGCCATCTCCGTGTCCACCCAACCGGGACAGATCGCATTCACCGTGATGCCGCGCGGCGCCAGCGCCAGGGCCAGCGCCCGGGTGAACCCCACCACACCGTGCTTCGCGGCGCAGTAGGCGGTCTGGTCGGCCACGCCACGCAGCCCGAGCACCGACGCGATGTTGACGATGCGCCCGCTGCCGTCCGGCAACAGCGGCAGCGCCGCCTTGCAGCAGTAATATGTGCCGTGCAGGTTCGCCGCGACGATCGCGTGCCACAGGGCGTCGTCGCCCTCCAGCGTATTCGCCCCCGCCAGCCCCGCGCAGTTCACCAGCACATCGACCTGCGCCAGTCCGACGAACAGCGCACGCACCGACGCGGCGTCCGTCACGTCGCAGGCGCGAAATTCCTCCGCGCCCGCGGCAGGCGGCTGGCGCGCGGCGACGATCACGCGGTAGCCCTCCGCCGTCAGCCGGGCCGCGATCGCTCGGCCGATGCCGCGTGTGCCGCCGGTCACCACCGCGATCCGCATGCTCATGCCGCCGTCGCGCCGCCATCCACCGGCAACACCACGCCGGTGATGAACGACGCCGCATCGGACGCCAGGAACGCCACCGCCGTCGCGATCTCCTCCGGCCGTGCGAAGCGCCCCAGCGGGACGCCGGCCCGATAAGCGTCCGCCGAAGAGGTGGGGAACCGGTCGGGATAGGTTGCCGCGAGGTCGCCGATGACCGTCGCGAGCATCGCGGTATCCGTGCTGCCCGGTGCGATGCAGTTCACCCGGATGCCGAACCGCGCCCAATCAAGTGCCGCGCTGCGCGAGAGCTGCGCGATCGCCGCCTTCGACGCGCCATAGGCCGCGCTGACCTGCTTGCCGATCAGCGCCTGGTCGGAGGCGATGTTGACGATCGCCCCGCGCCGCCGTTCCACCATGCCAGGCAGCACCGCGCGCATCAGCGCGTAGGCGGCGAGGAAATTCACCCGGAACACCCGCTCCACCTCGGCGAGCGGCGTTTCCAGCACGGTGCCCAGCACGGTGACCCCGGCGTTGTTCACCAGGATATCCGCCGGCCCGCGATCGGCGATCAGCGCAGCGAGGCGGGCTTCAAGGGTCGCGGTGTCCGCCAGGTCGAAATCCGGCAGGTCGAGGCCGATCACCTCGGCGCCGTCACGTGTCAGCACGTCGGTGATGGCGGAGCCGATGCCGCCGCGATGGCCGGTGACGATGGCGCGTCGTCCGGCGAGGCCGAATTTCATGGGGGTTTGCATGGCTGCTGGTGCATTGGTTCGTGGAAAGGGTGCCGTAAACAGCCCGGTGGGTCCAGCAAACCTCTCTCGCCAAAGGCGGGAGAGGTTGTCAGTGTAATCCCAGCATCCGCGCGGCGTTGTCGTGCAGCACTGCCACCTTTTCCTGCTCACTCAGGCTGCCGCACCCGAAGATCAGATCCACCGGGTGCTGCTCCCACGGATACGGGTGATCGCTGCCGAGCATGAGCTGGCTCGCCCCGACCTGCGCCGCGAGATGGCGGATTGCCTCGGGCGTGAATACGAACGCGTCGAAATGCAGTTGCTTCAGGTATTCGGTCGGCGGCTTTTTCAGCACGATATCCGGATTGCAGCCGGCCGGCGAAACGCAGCACGCGTGGTCCGAACGCGGCGCGTAGGACGGCAGATACCCACAACTCCCCCAGCTTCTCATTTTGAATCATCACAATCTGCTCCGCCAGGTCGCGGCTCTTGCCATACCAGAACGGATTGATCGACAGCACCTCCATGTCGATCGCCATCGCGTTCATCGCCTGCAACCGCTGCGCGATGACGGTATAGGCGTCCTGCGCGCCCTTGACCGGCGCCAGCAGTTTCGCCGCGTCGTCACGGAGCAGATTGGTAGCTTCGTGGAACAGACAATGCGAATGCACGTCGATGGTCTTGACCCGCCTGGCGTTGACGGTCACCGGCAGGCGCTGCCGCGCCGGACCCTGCGCGCGCGGCATCGCGCATGCCGCAGCCACAGAAAGCAATACCGGTTGCCGCGGCCGCAGCTTCGAGAAGGCACCGGCGTGTTGTCATGCCGTGTCGCCTCCGCAGGAGGATCATGAACGACCGGCCGCCGCCGCGCCAGAGCGCAACGATCGTCGCACGATCACCCGGTCGTCGCCCCGCGTCGTTGGCAGTGCAAGATGGTACCGTAACCGGTGACGGACCGGCACGCTGCCTCCCCGCGACGACCGCAAGACGAGGGACACGGCAGCCGCGCCGCGTACATGGTTCCCGGCGAGACCCGCTTACCCCATGAAGCGACCGCATCGCGACTGCCACTCCGCGTCTTGCCTCCATCCGCATCGGTGCCATTGTGCGGGCGCAGGCGGCACAGCGCCACGACCGGATCGGGGGAGACACAGTCATGCGAAGCCTTGCCGCACTCTTGATGATGCTTGCCTTGCCGCTGGCGGCAGCGGCGAATGACCGCGTGACGTTCGGCCTCGACTGGAAGGCCGAGGCGGAATACGGCGGCTACTACCAGGCGGCGGCGACCGGCATCTACGCGAAACACGGGCTGGACGTGACCATCCGGCAAGGCGGCCCGCAGGTAAATCACACCCAGCTTCTGCTCGCCGGGCGGCTGGACTTCAACATCTGTTCCAACTCCTTCCTGGCGCTGAACTTCGTCAAGGAGCACATCCCGTTCCGTACCGTCGCGGCGATGTTCCAGAAGGATCCGTCGGTGCTGATCGCGCATCCCGGGCAGGGCAATGATAGTTTCCCGGCATTGCAGGGCAAGCCGATCATGATCAGCGCCGACACGCGGGTCGGCTGGTGGAATTTCCTCAAGGCGAAGTTCGGTTATTCCGACGGCCAGATCCGGCCATATACGTTCAACCTGGCGCCGTTCCTGGCGAACAAGCAGGCGATCCAACAGGGATTCCTCGGCTCCGAGCCGTTCTCGATCAAGCAGGCCAGTGGCGAGACCCCGGTGGTGCTGCTGGTGGCCGATGCGGGGTTCTCCGGCTATGCCAGCCTGATCGCCACGTCGGACAAGAACATCGACAGCAATCCGGACCTGGTGAAGCGCTTCGTCGATGCCTCGATCGAGGGCTGGTATGCGTATCTCTACGGCGACCCGGCGCCGGCGAATGCGCTGATCAAACAGGACAACCCGGAGATGACCGACGCGCTGATCGCCTACGGCCGGGACTCGATGAAGCAGCACGGCATCCTGGATGCGGGGGACGCGGCAAGCATGGGGATCGGCGCGATGACCGCCGCGCGCTGGGCTTCGTTCTACCAGGCGACGGCAAACGAGGGCTTGTATCCGAAAGGCATGGACGTTGCGCAAGCCTACACGCTGAAGTTCGTCGACCAGAAGGTCGGCATGGAGCTGAAGCACTGATGGGGTCAGGCTGGGGCGCCGTGGATGTGCCTCCCCCTCCCCTTGAGGGAGGGGGGTGGGCTCGCCCTGCTGCAACACCACCGTGCCGGTATGTGACTCCCCTTCCCCTTGAGGGAGGAGGTTGGGGGGAGGGGTGCGTACATCCGTGGTCGTTGGCTGTACCCACCCCTCCCCACACCCCCCTCCCTCAAGGGGAGGGGGAGTCACCTCCACCTTCACCTTCAACTGCAACTTCGTGCTGACCGTCACCTCCGTCGGCCGCCGCTTCCCGGGCGGCGTCGAAGCCCTGCGCGACGTCTCGCTGCGGCTGAACCAGGGCGATTTCGTCGCCCTGCTCGGCCCCTCGGGCTGCGGCAAATCGACGCTGCTGCGGCTGATCGCCGGGCTCGATCGCCCGGATTCCGGCGCGCTGAACTGGGACGCCGGCCACGCGCCGACACCGGGCGAAATCGGCTTCGTGTTCCAGGACGCCACGCTGCTGCCCTGGGCCAGCGCCGAGGACAACGTCTACCTGCCGCAACGTCTGCGCGGCGTGCCGCAGGCGCAGGCGATGCCGGAGGTGCGCGCCGCGCTCGACCGCGTCGGGCTTGCCGGCTTCGAAGCCGCGCGGCCGCGCCAGCTTTCCGGCGGCATGCGCATGCGGGTGTCGATCGCGCGGGCGCTGGTGACCCGGCCGCGCCTGCTGCTGATGGACGAGCCGTTCGCCGCGCTCGACGAGTTCACCCGCCACCGGTTGCAGGCGGACCTGCTGACGCTGTGGCAATCGATCGGCTGCACCGTGGTGTTCGTCACCCACTCGATCTACGAGGCGGCGTTCCTCGCCCGCCGCATCGTGCTGATGACGCCCCGCCCCGGTCGCGTCGAGCGCGAGATCGTTTCGCCGCTGCGGCCGGAGCCGCAGACGCGGCTCGATCCCGCCTACGCCGCGCTGGTGGCCGAGATCTCGCAGGCCATGGAAGCCGCGCTGGAGGGGCAATGATCATCGACCGCTTCGCCCCGGCACTGTTCGGCTTGCTCGCGCTGGCGGCGTGGGAGGTGGCGGTGCGCCTCACCGGCGTGCCGGTATACTTGGTGCCCGGGCCGATCGCGATCCTCGGCGCCTTCTTCGCCGACCCGGTCGGGCTGCTGAGTGCGCTTGCCTCGACGCTGGTGGTGACCTTCGCCGCGTTGATCGCCGCGGCGTTGCTGGGCGGCGCGATGGCGCTGGCGATGGCGGCGAGTCGCCTGGCACAGGCGGCGATCCAGCCCTGGGCCGTGGTGCTGCAAGTCACCCCGATCGTGGCGATCGCGCCGCTGATCATCGTCTGGGTTGGCGACCCGTTCACGTCGCTGGTGGTGTGCGCAACGATCGTCGCGTTCTTTCCGGTGTTCGCCAACACCGCCGCCGGGCTGGCGGCGACGCCGGCGGACCTCGCCGACCTGTTCCGGCTGTACGGCGCGCGCCGATGGCAGGCGCTGTGGCTGCTGCGGCTGCCGGTGGCGCTGCCGTATTTCCTCGCCGGACTGCGCATTTCCGGCGGCCTGGCGCTGGTCGGCGCGGTGGTGGCGGAGTTCGTCGCGGGCTCCGGCGGGTTCGCGTCCGGCCTGGCGTATCGCATCCTGGAAGCGGGCTACCGGCTGGAAGTGCCGCGCATGTTCGCCGCCCTGGTGCTGCTGTCGCTCGCCGGCATCGCGATCAATTTCGGACTGGGCGCGATCGGGGCGGCAATCATGCGGCGGCGCGGCGAGGGGTAAGGACCGCACAACCTGAGTTGAGGCTACTTCGACAAGGACTTGCGGAAAGCGTCGAATGCGGCGTTCACTTGGTCCGTTGTCCTGTTCGGGTGTGGATGCCAGGTCCAACATGCGGTACAGCCAATCACCCGCTATGCGGACCGCCGGTTCCGCGCCCGACTTTGTCTGCGTCGGTCCCGAGGCATGTCCGCTCCGGCATTGACAGTCTGCAAATCGCGCGGGACGATCCCCCCGGAATAGGCTGAAGCCTTGTGCCGCCGCTCGTCCGTCCGTGATCCGGCGAGGCAAGCCAAGGCGAGATAGTCGGACGCTTGTTGTGCGCTGGCGGGAACACCGTGCGATGCAGAAGTCAGCTCCGGATCGAGACCGCTCCAGCCGCCAAGCCGTACGCACGCCAAAAGACCCAACGAACCAGACTTAAACAGCAGTTACGGGAGAAAGTTCACTATGCCGCAACGTGTCCAGTTTGCCGACCACATAGAACCTTTGGTGCGGTTCATCGAGGAAACGCCGCCAGCCGAGATCGTCGATCTTACCCTGGAGAAGCTGCGGGCCGGGGTGCCGATCAAGACCATGATGACCGCATCGGCGCTCGCGGTGACACGCTCGGCCGACCTCCCCCCCGGCCACCATGGCGGCCCGCTGCATCCCCTGGCCGGCATGTACGCGATCCTGAAGCTGGTGGACCGCCTGGAAGGCGAGGACCGCTTTGTTCCAGTTCTGCAACACGTGGCGTTGGCCAACAAGCACATCAACGACCCGGCGACGGGGCCATACCAGCTCCTGGAATTCAAGCCTTTGGATGCCGAAGGCGGCGCGATGACCGCGGAGGAAGACCTCGCCCGGGACGGCTCCGGCGACGTGTCGCGCGCGCGCGGCGTCGAAGCGACCAAGGAAGCCTTCCTCAAGTCCGTCGGCCGCGGCGAGAGCCATAAGGCGGATCATTATTTCCAATGGCTCTGGCAGAACGTGCCGGAGATCGAGGCGTTCGATCTGCTGATGAGCGTGGCCATTCCCAAGAACACGCTGGACGACCACTACTTCCTGTTCCCCGGTTACCTGTGGCGTGGCCTGGAACTGATCGGGCATGAGTATCTTCCGGTCCTGATGCGGCCCGCGGTGCGCTATGCGGCGCGCTTCCCCGCGCAACGCTCGGTCCCGGAAGTCGATGCGCTGATCGAGGAGCATGAGCTCATGAGCCGCGTCCTGCGCCAGCGGACCGGTGACGACGAGACGGCAACGATCGGTGCGATCGGCGAAGCGATCGGGCTGGTTGACACCTATCCCGAAATTCCCAAGCTGCTGGCGAAGGCTTTGGCGGATGGGCTGTCAATGGAAGGCGCCGGCGAGGCGCTGTCGATCGGTGCCGCGAAACTGTTCCTGCGGTCGCTCACCGGTAACCCGATGGATGTGCATCTGCACACCAGCGCCAACCTGCGGCGCTACCTGCTGCGGCTCGACGGTCTGAGCAAGAAGAACAAGCTGCTGGCCCTGTTGCTGTGGCATACCGGTCCGGAAGTGAAGTCCACGCAGTACCGTATGCAGCCGGCGCCGCAGCCGAACCCGGAAGCGGTCGCGGCGTTGCCGCATCGGACGCAGGAGGATCTGCTGGATGCCATCACGCAGAGCATCTATACGCAGCCGCCCACCGACTGGACCAAGGTGTCCAACCTGGGGCAGATGCGCGCGGTGCCGGAGGTCAGGCACACCGTGAACCTGGCGCAGCAATACGTGCAGTTGGGCTACGATCCGGAGGTGTTCATGCAGCGCCTCGCCGATATCGTGTGCCACGACAACTTCACGGAAATGCACGCGTTCAAGCATCACCAGGCGGTGGTGGAGGAGTATCACAACACGCGTGCGCCGTGGCGTTCGTTGCACCTGGTCTGCGGCGCCCAGGCGGCGGCGATTTCGTTCGGCAAGAACATGGCCGTCTATGAAGAGGTCTTGGAACTGCTGCACGCCGCGTAAGCCGTGGCAGGCAAGCCGGGAGGCTTCGTGCCTCCCGGTCTGTCCGGCCGGGCACGGGGTGTGCCACACGTAAATTCCGCGGCATCGACGTCGAAGCGGTAATCGGATAAACCCCCGCAGGGTAAAACGTGCCGCATGGCATCCGCCATCGCCGGGCATTTTTAACAATGTGGGAGGGAACCATGCGCAGACAGATCTTGACGTCACTGGTCATCGGCGCGGCGCTGCTGTGCGGCACCGGACTACATGCCCAGCAGCCCGCACCGCCCAATCTCGACGCCATTCCTGACACGATGCCGTTCAGCAACCCGTACGGAGCGCCGATCAGCGCGGCACGTGCGCAGTCGCTGATCCAGGCCGTGGCCGCGGAGGCCACCAGGAAGGGCTGGCCGGAGGACATCGCGGTCTACGACTCGGGCGCCAATCTTGTCGCCTTCCTGCGCATGGACGGTGCACAGCTCGCTTCGATCGCCATCGCCGAGCACAAGGCGCGCGTCGCGGTCGAATACCGCCGCCCGACCAAGATTTTCGAAAATTCCGTGCAAAAGTTCGGGCTCAATTACATACTGAGCCTCGATGACGTGATTGCGTCGCGCGGCGGCATTCCGCTCGTTGAAGACGGCAAGATCATCGGCGGCATCGGCTGTTCCGGCGGTACCGGGTCGCAGGATGAAGCGATCTGCACGGTCGGCGCGGCACTCGTCAACAAGTAGCCGCATCGCGCGCAGCACCTGCGCCTCCCCCGTCATGGCCGGGCTTGACGCGGGGAGCGCCGGCGCCCGGCGCATGGACCAGGCGCACGCCGTGCAGCGCATCGCTTCGCTTGCACCCCGATTGGCGCGCCGCCAGACTATCGCAAGGTCCGGAGGTCTCGTCATGCCTGCCAGCTTGTCACCCTCGCAGGTCGCGCAATATCAGCGTGATGGTTGCTACTTTCCGGTGGATTGCCTGACGCCGGACGAGGTCCGCTATTTCCGCGGCCGCCTGGAGGCGTTCGAGCGCGAGCAGGGTGATACGTTCGGCAAACTGCCCAATCTGGTGCGGTCGAAGTCGCACCTGCTGTTCACTTGGATGGACGAGTTGGTGCGCCATCCGAGCGTGCTCGACGCGGTGGAAAGCGTGATCGGGCCGAACATTCTGATCTATCACCTGACCTCCTGGCTCAAGGAGCCGCACGAGCCCTCGCACGTCTCCTGGCATCAGGACGGCACCTATTTCGGCCTGGAGCCCGCCGAGCAAATCACCGCCTGGATCGCGCTCACCGACGCCACGCCGGAGATGGGCTGCGTCAAGATCCTGCCGGGCAGTCACCAGATCGGGCAGCGGCCGCACAAGGATACGTTCTCGGCCGGCAACCTGCTGTCGCGCGGCCAGACCATCGATCATCCGCGGCTGGACTACACCCGTTCTGTGACGATGCCACTCAGGGCCGGGCAGGTCTCGCTGCACCATACCCATGTGGTGCATTCCTCAGAGCAGAATCGGTCGAACCAGCGCCGCATCGGCATCGGCGTAAGCTATATTCCGCCGCATTGCCGTTTGATCAACGACGTACGCGTGAGCGCCGCGCTGGTGCGCGGCCACGACGATTATGGCCATTTCGATCTGGAACCGCGGCCGACCGGTGACTTCGATGCCGCCTCGCGCGCCGCCCATGCCGCGGCGGTTGCGCAGTTCTTCGAATCTAACAAACGCCTGGCGGCGCGGCGGCGGTCGGGCAATGTCGGGATTTGATTCGCCGCCGCTCGACGGCAAATCAGGCGAGACTAATCGCGCACGACCGGGCAGCTCTCATCGCGTACCCAATCCCCAAAGCTGAGATAATACACGCGGACATCGTCGAACCCGGCGCGCACCGCCGCGGCAGCGGCCAAGGCTGCTCTCCCGCCGCCTTCGCAATGGGTCACGATATGATCGCCCGGGTCGAATCCCGCCCCCTCCAGCATGCCGCGCAGCACCGGTGCCGGACAAACAATACCGTTCTCCATCAGGTCCGCATGCGACAGATGCCGCGCACCCGGCAAATGCCCGCCGCGCGAGCGGTTGCGCATGTCCTCGCCGGTGAATTCCGCGCGCGTCCGGCTGTCGAACACCTGGGCGTCGCCATTGAGTTGCCGCTTGAGGGTCGCTCGATCGACCAGACCAACGGACCCGGCACCGGGCGCTGCATGGAAGGCGCCGGTCGATGGCGCGGCGCTCGCCGGCAGTCCGGTCGCCGCGCCAAGCACCGGCCAGCCGCCATTCAGGATGACGCAGTTGACGCCGTAATATTGCAGAATGAACCAGACCCGCGCGGCATTGGTCATGGCGCCCGCATCATAGGCCACGGCGGTTACCGACGGACCGACGCCCAGCGACCCGAGGGCAGCGTCCCAATAGGATGTCGTTGCAAATCCGGTATCATCCGACTTGATCGCGGCGTCCCATGCTTCCAATGGCACGCGCACCGCACCGGGCGCGTGGCCCGCGTCGAACGTCGCCTGATCGCGCACATCCAGATAGCGAAGCGGCCCCAGCGAGGACAAGGCGGCGGCATCGACGAAGGGATCGCTCGGCATGGCAGGTCTCTCTCCCCAAGGGTCTGGAATGCGGTATCGTCCTCTCGCGAGGATAGCGCCGATTGTCCTGCCCGGATATCGGGCGCAGGTGACCGCATTGCGTCCGCGTTGTCCTCCCGTCGTCCCTGTCCTACCGTCCCGACCCAACGCCAGCGCAGGAGGAACGCGATGCCGGTGCGCACCGGGCGGCAGTATCTCGAAGGGCTGCGGGCACAGGACCGCGAGGTCTGGCTGGACGGCGAGCGCGTCCGCGACGTCACCGCCCATCCCGGGCTGCGCGGCGGCGCCCATGCGGTTGCCGCGCTCTACGACATGCAGCACGACGCCAGGCACCGCGACGAAATGACTTTCTCCCCGCCGGATGGGGGCGGGCCGGCGGGTCTGTCGTTCATCATCCCGCGCACCCGCGAAGACCTGGAACGGCGGCGCGTGATGATGCTGCACTGGGCGCGCGCCACCTGCGGCATGATGGGGCGCTCGCCCGACTTCATGAACGTCACCTACGCCGCCTGGGCCGGTGCCGCGGACTACTTCGCCGCGGGCCGTCCGGAGTTCGGCGAGAACATGAAGCGCTACCACCGCTACATCCGCGACAACGACCTGACGCTGACCCATTCGCTGATCAACCTGCAACGTAGCCGCACGGTCTCCGGCCTGTTCAACCTCCAGGAGGGCACCGCGCTGCAGGTGATGCGCGAAACCGACACCGGCATCGTCGTGCGCGGCGCCCGCGTGCTGGCCACGCTGGGGCCGATCTCCGACGAGATCGGCGTTTATGCCCCCCGTGCCGCGCAGCACACGGAAGGCCACAACCCCTTCGTCATGAGCTTCGCCATCCCCTGCGGCACGCCGGGCCTGCGCTTCCTGTGTCGCGAAAGCTTCGATCTCGGGCGCTCGCATTTCCAGCATCCGCTCGGCTCGCGCTTCGAGGAGATGGACAGCATTGTCTTCTTCGACGACGTGCTGGTCCCGTGGGAGCGCGTCTTTCTGCTGTATGACGTGGACCGGCTGAACAACACCGCGCAGCGCACGCATTCGTCGGCGCACAGCGCGCATCAGGGGGCGGCGAAGAACCTCGCGAAGTGCGAATTCGTGCTGGGCCTGGCGCTGCTGATGACCGAGACGCTCGGCAACGCGCATCTGCCGGGGGTGGAGGAGAAGCTGGCCGAGCTGATGCTGACCACGGTGCTGATGAAGGCCTGCATGCGCGCCGGCGAGGCCGACGCGAAGCTCGACGAATGGGGCGTGATGTGCCCCGACATCCTGCCGATCGAGAGCACCCGCAACCTGTTCATGACCGCCTATCCGCGCATGATCGAGATCGTGCAATTGCTCGGCTCGTCGAGTTTCCTGCTGACCCCGAGCGAGAAGGACCTGGCGGGGCCGCTGGCAGGCCATATCGAGCAATACCTGGCGACCGACAGCACGCCGGCGCACGATCGCATCCGGCTGTTCCACCTGGCCAAGGACGTGGCGCTCAGCGCGTTCGGCAGCCGCCAGGTGTTGTATGAACGGTTCTTCGCCAGCGACCCGTTGACCCGCGCGCGGGTGCTGAACGCGATATTCCCGAAGCAGGAGGCGAAGCAGCGCGTGCTGGACTTTTTGCAGCGGGACGATGATGTGGGTTAGAGCATTTCCACTGCGACTGGATTCGTCGAGGCCCCCCCGTCATTGCGAGAAGCGGAGCGATGCAGCAATCCCCCGCCTGGGGAGCCGCCCGCTCGTCACGCGGGGGATTGCGTCGTCGCTTCGCTCCTCGCAATGACGGGGGACCAGCGTTTCCAGTCAGGCTGAAAATGCTCTAGGGATCAGTCATCGCGCCTTGCAACAACAGGAGGGATACGCAATGAGCACGCGACCGAAACATCTGGGGCACGTCAATCTCTACGTGCGCAATGCCGAACGTTCGAAGCAGTGGTACCAGGACGTGCTCGGTCTGCACGTCTATGATTTCCGCCCCGGCTGGGCAGCGTTCATGTCGGCCGATCCGGAGAAGTCGCACGAGGTGGCGCTGATGCAGCTCGGCGACGACGCGCCGCTCCAGCAGAAGGGGCAGGTCGGGCTGAACCACCTGGCCTGGATGATGGAAAGCCTCGACGACCTGGAGGCGATGTACCGGCGCATGAAAGAGAAGGGCGTGAAGATCGACCGCATCGTCGATCACGGCCTGTCGCTCGGCATCTATTTCCGCGATCCGGACGGCAACGGCCTGGAGGTGTCATACGAGCTGCCGCGCGAGCAATGGCCACGGCAGGAGGGCGTGTTCCAGCCGGACGTGGTGGGACTTGGGAAGTTCCCCGGACCGTGGGACGAGGAGATGCGGGCCCAGAATACCCGCGCCGCGCAGGCCGCGGTGACGGCGTAGAGCAAACCTCTCCCGCTTCGCGGGCGAGGTTATACGTCCAGGAACACCGTCTCGCCGTCGCCCTGCAAACGAATGTCCATCCGCCACGTCGCCGCCCCGGCCTGCCGCGCGATCAGCGTGCCGCGGCGCGCCGGCTCCTCGATCGACATCAGCAGCGGATCGGTCTCGTTCAGCACCTCGCCGTGGAAATACGCGCGCGTCACCAGCCCGCGCATCAACCCGCGCGCCAGCACGCAGATCGCGATATGTGGCGCCTGCTGCGCGTTGCCGCGGCCTGACACCGGCCCGGGCTTGACGGTGAGGAACCGGTACTCGCCCCGTGCATCGGTGGCGCTGCGGCCGAACCCCGGGAAACTGTCGGAAGCCGGCGGATCGGACTGCCAGATCTCCACGCACGCATCGGGACACGGCTTGCCGTCGCCATCCAGCACGGCGCCGGTCAGGGTCAGCTTCTCCCCCGTGGCACCGAACCGGGTAAGGTCGGCCCAGGACGGGTCATCCAGCAGATGCCAGAACGGCCCTATCGTCTGGCTGGCAGTGGCGATCGGCATCGGCGTCATTCCTCCATCGGCGTGGCAGCACGGCCGCGCAGCACCACGTCGAACCGGTAGCCGAGCGCATAGTCCGGCTCGGTGACCTCGAGATCGAATCGGGCGATCAGCCGGTTGCGCGCATGCTCGTCGGGCACCCCGTGGAAAATCGGGTCGAAGGCCAGCAGCGGATCGCCCGGGAAATACATCTGCGTCACCAGCCGCGTGGCGAAGGCGGGGCCGAAGAACGAGAAATGAATGTGGTTCGGCCGCCAGGCGTTGCGATGGTTCGGCCACGGATAGGCGCCGGGCCGGATCGTCAGGAACCGGTAGCGTCCCTGCGCGTCGGTGAATACACGCCCGGCACCGTGGAAGTTGGGATCCAGCGGCGCGTCATGCTGGTCGCCCGCATGGTCGTAACGGCCGGTCGCATTGGCCTGCCAGATCTCCACCATGGTGTTGGGAACCGGGCGGCCGTCCTCGTCGGTGATGCTGCCAGCGACGATGATGCGTTCGCCGATCGCCGGTTGGCCGGTGGTATTGACGGTCAGATCCACCGAGGGCGGAAACCGCGCGGGCGAAAAGCTGGGGCCGGTCGTCTCGGTGATCGTATGCGGCAGCGAATGCAAATGCTGCTTGGGATGCCGCTTGCGCGTGCTGCCATAGTCCGGCGTGTCGTAGTGCGGCTGCGTGCCCTGGGTGTAAGGTCGGAAAGGGACCGGATTGCTCATTCGCCTGCGCTCCGCTGCAAGGGCGCTGCAACGTGTCATAGCGGCCTGAAGGGTGCAACACGCCATGCCGACGGCACCAAGCCTGCTGATCTTTGGCCTGGGCTATTGCGGGACGGCCGTGGCCGACGCGGCGCGCGGCGCCGGCTTTGTCGTGACCGCCACCGCGCGGCAGGCCGCCGAGCCGGCAACCGTCCCGTTCGACGCCGCCGCACCCTGCATCGCCGCGGCCACCCACTTGCTCTCCACCGTGCCGCCGGACGGCCAGGCAGACACCCCCGGCGATCCGGTGCTGGCGGGCTACGCCGCCGCCATCGCCGCCGCCCCGCGGCTATGCTGGATCGGCTATCTGTCCAGCACCGTCGTGTACGGCGACCGCGCCGGCGGCTGGGTGGACGAGGACACTCCACCCGCACCGTCCCAGGACCGCGGCCTGCGCCGGCTCGCGGCGGAAACCGCCTGGGGCGCGCTCGCCGGCACCCGCGCGGTGGACATCTTCCGGCTGGCCGGCATCTACGGCCCCGGTCGATCGGCCTTCGACGCGCTGCGCTCCGGCCACGTGCGCCGGATCGTCAAGCCCGGCCACGACTTCGGCCGCATCCACCGCGACGACATCGCCGCCGCCGTGCTCGCGGCGATGCGGCAGGACCCTCCGCCCGGACGGCGCATGTTCAACCTGGCGGACGACACCCCGGCGGAAACCGCAACCGTCATCGAGGAAGCCGCGCGTTTGTTGGGCATGCCCCCGCCGCCGGCCATCGCATTCGCCGACGCCGCGCCGGCCATGAGCCCGATGGCGCGCAGCTTCTGGGCCGAGAACCGCAAGGTCGCCAGCCGCAAGACGCAGTCGCTGCTGGGGCTGACCTGGCGCTATCCGAGCTATCGCGAAGGCCTACGCGCTATCCTCCGCGAGGAGGCCGCCCACCGTCCGGCATAGCAGCGCGAGATCCTGCGGGCGCGACAGCCGATGGTCGCCATCCTTCACCACCGTTACGTGCACATCGGTGCTGGTGACCCGATCGGCGATCCGCAACGCGATCTCCCACGGCACGTCCGGATCGGCCTGCCCATGCAGCAGCCGCACCGGACAGTCCAGCGCGATCGGCGCGGAGAGCAGCAGGTGGGCGCGGCCATCCTCGATGAGCGCGCGGGTGATCGGGGTCGGATCGCCGTACTGGCTCGGCAGGCGCACCACCCCGTCCCGCGCCAGTTGCGTGCGCTGCTTGAAACTGAGCACCTGCGACATCAGGGCGTCGGTGAAATCCGGCGCGGCGGCGATGCCGACCAGCGCGGCGATACGGTCGCGCCGCGCCAGGGCGCACAGCAGCGCGATCCAGCCGCCCATCGAGGAGCCGACCAGGATCAGCTTCCCCTCGGTCAGCCGGTCTATCGCGGTGATTGCGTCCGCGGTCCAAATGCCGATCGTGCCGGCTTCGAACGCGCCGCCACTCGCTCCGTGGCCGGAATAATCGAACCGTAGCATGGCGTGGCCTTGCGCGGCACAGAACGCGGCGAGCGCGGTTGCCTTGTCGCCGGTCATGTCGCTGCGAAAGCCGGGCAGGAACACCACGGTCGGGCCGCACCCGTCCACCTTCGCCCAGGCGAGTTCCACGCCGTCGCCGCGGTCCAACAATCCGTTGCCTGCCATGTGCGTCTCTCGGCGGCTACTTCAACCACGCGCCGACGATAGCAGCGCACAAGGCAACGCGATACAAATGAACGCTATATAATCGAAATATAAGCGATACCGTGATCGATCGAGCGAACGCCGGCCGTCGGTTATCGGAGCCCTATAGCAGAACCCGGCCCGATCCGACGACCGGAACCCGACAGCGTATCAGGCGCTGACAGCGCGGCGCGATGCGGTCTCGCGGCCCGACGCCGCCGCCTTGCGGGCGCTGGTGCTGCCGCCGTTGGAAGCTTCGCTCATGATGGCGCGCAGATCACGCAGGAATGCCGCGCCCTTCATGGTCCGCTGCACCAGAACGCTGCGGCGATCGAGCGGATCGACCTTGCGACGCGCCAGATCGAGTTCGCCCAGCCGGTCCAACGCGCGGGTGATCGCCGGCTTCGAAACGTTCAATTCGGCGGCCAGGCCGCGCACCGTGTGACCGCCATCGCGCAGATAGCAGGTCAGGAACACGCCGAGTTGGCGCGCAGACAGATCAGGCCCATCCCGCCGCACCAGTGCCACAACCGTATCCCGGAGGATGCCAACCAGTTGGTCGGCAGACTGATTTGTTGCCATGCGTCAATCCCTTTGCCACCCGAACGAGTCGGAATTGACTCGTTTCCCCTTCCGATATGAGATAGTACCGGATGGTCCGATGTCAACTTTATTGCAGAAAAGAAATTCGCGATCGGTTTTCCGCTCGCGGCGAATTTACCAACCGGATTGCTGCGGCTTTGTTCAGCCTGCGACAGTCAGCCGCTCGCTAAGGGTCGCGAACAACGCACGCACAGCCTGCGTTTCGCCGCCCTCCGGGCGTCCTGGCTGAGCCTGTTCGTTCCAGGCGTAAAGATCGAGATGCAACCAGGGAACTTCCGGCGTAACAAAACGTTGCAAAAACAGCGCTGCAACGATCGCGCCGGCAAACGGTTTCGCTGAAATATTGTTAATGTCGGCTACCGGACTGTCGAGCCAGCCCTGGTAACCGTGCCACAGCGGCATGCGCCAGACCGGATCGTAGCATTTCCCGCCGGCCTGCAAGACCTGCGCAGCCCACGCATCGTCGTTACAGAACAGCGCGGGCAGCTCGGGGCCAAGTGCCACGCGCGCCGCCCCGGTCAGGGTGGCACAGTCGATCAGCACGGCTGGCTGTTCCGCAGCGGCATCGAACAGCAGATCGCACAGCACGAGGCGGCCCTCGGCATCGGTGTTGCCGATCTCCACCGTCAGGCCGCTCCGCGTGCGGATCACGTCGCGTGGTCGCATTGCAGTCCCCGACACGGAGTTTTCGACACAGCCGAGGCGCACGGCGAGCCGGACCGGCAGGTCCGCCTGCATGATCAGTCGTGCCAGTGCCAGAACGTTGGCGGCGCCGCCCATGTCTTTTTTCATGTGCAGCATCCCGCTTGATGGCTTCAGGTCGAGCCCGCCCGTATCGAAACAAACCCCCTTGCCGCACAATGAGACGAGTGGTGCGTCGTCATGCGCCGCACTGCCCCGCCAGCGGAAGCTCGCCACGCGCGGCGGGCGGGTCGAACCGGCACCCACCGCCGCGACAGTCGGGTATTCGCGATCGAGCGCGTCGCCCGCGAACAGACTGGTTTCGCTATCGAAGCGGCGGCCCAGCGCAATGGCGAAGTCCGCCAGTTCGACCGGCCCGAGCACATTGGCGGGGGTGTTGATGAGGTCGCGCGCCATCCAGATGGCGCCGGCCTCCGACAGGGCCTGCGCATGCGCCGGCGGCACCACAAGCCGGGCGGGCACGCGGTCGGGCGCTTTGAATGCGGTATAGCGATAGGCGCCGAGGCAGAAGCCGAGCGTCGCCGATCCGGCATCGTAATCGCCCGGTTCCAGGCACCATGTCGTGGCCTCCGGCAGCACGCGGGCGAGATGGCCGAAAGCAAACGGCGAGCGGTTGTCGCCCAGGCCGCAGACCGCCCCGGCGACGCCGTTCGGGCCGGGCAGGAACTGCACCTCGCCGGGTTTGGCGGCGAAGCCGAGGTCGCGCAGGTAGCCGGCCTGTGCCGCCGGCAGCCGGTCCAGCAGGGTGGCCAGGCCCGCCGGACGGACGGGGTAAAGCGGCCGCGCGTCGTCGTCGCGATCCACCACGCAATCGAGCGTCTGTTCCATCATAAACCTCTCCCGCGAAGCGGGAGAGGTTAGCCGAGCGCCGCTACGCCGGGCAGGGTCTTGCCTTCCAGCCATTCCAGGAATGCGCCGCCGGCGGTGGAGACGTAGCTGATCTGGTCCAGCACCCCGGCATGGCGCAGCGCCGACACCGTGTCGCCGCCGCCGGCCACGCTGCGCAGCGCACCGCTCTGCGTCGCCGCCGCCACGGCACGGGCGATCGCCGTCGTCGCCGCGTCGAACGGCGGCGTTTCGAACGCGCCCAGTGGCCCGTTCCACACCAGCGTCTTCAGCTTGCCCAACCGTCCGGTCAGGTCCGCCACGGTCGCCGGACCGACATCAAGAATCATCGCATCATCGGGCACGTCCTTGATGCCCACCGTGCGCGTCGGCACATTTGGCTTGAGTTCGGTCGCGACCACCGCATCGAGCGGCAACACGATTTCGCAACGTCCGCCCTTGGCCTGCGCCATGATGCCGCGCGCGGTGTCGTGCAGCTCGGCTTCCTGGAGCGACTTGCCGACCGTCACGCCCTGCGCCGCCAGGAAGGTATTGGCCATCGCGCCGCCGATCACCAGCACATCCACCCGCGACAGCAGGTTGCCGAGCAATTCCAGCTTGGTGGAGACCTTGGCGCCGCCAACGATGGCGGCGACCGGCCGTACCGGGTTGCCGAGTGCGGCGTCCAGCGCCTCCAGCTCCGCCTGCATCAGCCGGCCGGCGTAGGCAGGCAGCAGATGCGCCACCCCCTCGGTGCTGGCATGCGCGCGGTGGGCCGCGGAGAACGCGTCGTTGACGTAGATGTCGGCGAGTTTCGCCAGTTCGGCGCTGAACGCCGGATCGTTCTTTTCCTCGGCGGCGTGGTAGCGGGTGTTCTCCAGCACCAGCACGTCGCCGCGCCCCATGCGCTCCACCGCCTGCTGGGCGGCGACGCCGACGCAGTCCTCGGCGAACCGCACGCGCTGGCCCAACACCTCGCCGAGCGCCGCGGCCATCGGGGCGAGCGACATCTCCGGCACGCGTTTGCCTTTCGGGCGGTCGAAATGGCTGCACACGATGACCTTGGCGCCCTTCCCGGCGAGTTCCCGGATGGTGGGCGACAGGCGTTCGATGCGCGTCAGGTCGGTGATCTTGCCGTCGCGCACCGGCACGTTGAGGTCGGCGCGCAGCAGGACGCGCTTGCCGGCGACGTCCAGGTTGTCGAGCGTGCGGAATGGCATGGTGACCTCCACTTGCCTCGCCCGCACTCCGCGCGGGAGAGGTCGCCTTGCCCCTCCCACGAAGTGGGAGAGGTCGAGGCGTTTAGCGCCGAGGGTGAGGGTGATCGGGTCCGCATTTTGCTCTTCCTCTCGCGGTCCTTGCGGAGGGGGAAAGTGTGCGTACCGCGGCACCCTCACCCGGCGCTGCGCGCCGACCTCTCCCGTGCGCAGCGCCGGAGAAGTTATAGTGAACCGAACAGCGCGGCGGTGTCCGACATGCGGTTGGAGAAGCCCCACTCGTTGTCGTACCACCCCATCACCCGGGTCAGGGCGCCGTCCACCACCGCAGTCTGCGATGCGTCGAAGGTGCACGACGCCGGACAGTGGTTGAAGTCCACGCTGACCAGCGGCCGCGTGTTGTAGTCCATGATGCCGGCCAGCGAGCCCTTCGAGGCGTCCTGCATGGCCGCGTTGATCTCGTCCTTGGTCGCCGGCTTGGACAGGTTCACGTCGAGCGACACCAGCGACACGTTCGGCGTCGGGATGCGGATCGCGGTGCCGTCCAGCTTGCCCTTCAGCTCCGGCAGCACCAGCCCCACGGCGCGCGCGGCGCCGGTCGAGGTGGGGATCGCCGACACCGCCGCCGCGCGGGCGCGGTGCAGGTCCTTGTGCAGCGTGTCCACCGTGTTCTGGTCGCCGGTATAGGCGTGGATGGTCACCATATAGCCGCGCAGGATGCCGAACTTCTCGTGCAGCACCATGGCCATCGGCGCCAGGCAGTTGGTGGTGCAGGACGCGTTGGACACCACCGTCATGTCCTTGGTCAAAATCTTGTGGTTCACGCCATAGACCACGGTCGCGTCGACGTGATCGCCCGGCGCCGAGATCAGCACCTTGCGCGCCCCGGCCTGGATCAGCGCCGAGGCCTTTTCCTTCGACGTGAAGATACCCGTGCATTCCAGCGCCACATCCACCCCGGAGTAGGGCACCTTGGTGGGATCGCGCTCGGCCGCGACCTTGATCGGCCCGTACACCTTGCCGTTATGGCGGATGGTGATGGCGTCGCCGGAGATTTCGATCTGGCCGGGGAAGCGGCCATGCACGCTGTCGAAGGCGAACAGGTGGGCGTTGGCCTCCACGCTGCCCAGGTCGTTGATGGCGACGGGCACGACGTCCTGCCGCCCGCTCTCGACGATGGCGCGCAACACCAGGCGCCCGATGCGTCCGAATCCGTTGATCGCGACCTTAACGGCCATGGCCTGTGTCCTTTCTGCTGCGTTCCTTGGCATTCCTGACGGGAACAGATGAACGGATCATTGATACGGATCAAGTGTCGGGCACGAAAGATGATGGCCAGGATGAGAGCATAAGACTCCCCCTCCCCTTGAGGGAGGGGGTTGGGGGAGGGGCTGGTGCGTGCGAGCCCCCGACCAACCCCTCCCCCCGACCCCCTCCCACAAGGGGAGGGGGAGTCTTATCGTGGATTATCCCAGCCGCTTCCGCACGGCCCCCACGATCGCCTCCGGCGTGATGCCGAAATGCTTGTACAGGTCTTCATATTTCGCTGAAGCCCCGAAGCCGTGCATGCCGATGAAGATGCCGTCCGGGGCGAGCCAGCGGTCCCAGCCGAACTTCGCGGCGGCCTCGATGCCGACGCGCGGCGCGCCGCCCAGCACCTGGGCACGGTAGCTCTCATCCTGCTGGGCGAACAACTCCCAGCACGGCAGCGACACCACCGCCACGCCGATGCCGTCGACGGCCAGCATCTCGCGCGCCGCCATGGCGATCGGTACCTCCGATCCGGTAGAGATCAGTGTCGCCTGCCGGGCGCCGTCGCTTTCCGCCAGCACATAGCCGCCCCGGGCGCAGCGATTCTCGGCGGTGTCGGTGCGCAGCGCCGGCAGGTTCTGGCGGCTCAACACCAGCAGGCTCGGGCCGTCGGTGCGGCGGATCGCCAGTTCCCAGCACTCCGCCGTCTCCATCGTGTCGGCCGGGCGGAACACGTGCAGGTTCGGCATGGCACGCAGGCTGGCGAGGTGCTCGATCGGCTGATGCGTCGGGCCGTCCTCGCCCAGGCCGATCGAGTCGTGCGTCAGCACGTGGATCACCCGCTGGCGCATGATCGCACCCATGCGGATCGCCGGGCGCATGTAGTCGCTGAACACGAAGAACGTGCCGGTATAGGGGATCAGCCCGCCATGCAGCGCCATGCCGTTGGCGGCGGCGCACATGCCATGCTCGCGCACGCCGAAATGGATATAGCGCCCGGCATAATTGCCCGGGGTGACGGTGCCCATCCCCTTCACGAAGGTCAGGTTGGACCCCGTCAGGTCGGCCGAGCCGCCGACCAGCTCCGGCGTCGCCGGCACCAGCGCGTCGAGCGCGCGCTGGCTGGCCGCCCGGCTGGCAATCTTCGGCTTGCTCTCGGCGATGCCCTGTTTCAGCGCCGCCACCGCCTCGTGCCAGTTCTCCGGCAGCTTGCCTGCCACGGCGCGTTCGAACTCGGCCCGCATGGAGTTGTGCGCCAGCCGCTTGAGCCAGGCGCGGCGTGGCCCGGCGCCGCGCGCGCCAACGGCGTGCCAGCGCTCCAGCAGATCCGGCGGGATGGTGAAGGGCGGTTCGTGCCAGCCGAGCGCCGCCTTGGCACCGGCGGCTTCCTCCGGGCCGAGCGGCGAGCCGTGCACCGCGTTGGTGCCCGCCTTGTGCGGCGCGCCCAGCCCGATGATGGTGCGGCACAGGATCAGCGTCGGCTTCTTCGACCGCGTGGCGAAGGACAGCGCCGCGGCGATCTGCTGCGGATCGTGCCCGTCCACGTGCTTGGTGGCCCAGCCATAGGCGGCGAAGCGCTTCGCCACATCGTCTGAGAACGACAGCGACGTGTTGCCGTCGATCGACACGTGGTTGTCGTCGTAGAGCATGGTGAGCTTGGACAGGCAGAGATGGCCGGCCAGCGCACCCGCCTCGTGGCTGATGCCTTCCATCATGTCGCCGTCCGAGGCGATCACCCAGGTGCGGTGATCCACCAGCGATTTGCCGAAGCGGGCCGCCATCATGCGCTCCGCCAATGCCATGCCGACGGCGGTGGCGAAGCCTTGGCCAAGCGGCCCGGTGGTGGTCTCGATCGCCGGGTGCTCGCCGTATTCCGGATGGCCGGCGGCGGGCGAGTGCAACTGGCGGAAGTTGCGGATGTCCTCGATGGTCATGCCGGCATGGCCGGTCAGGTGGATCAGCGCATAGAGCAGCATAGAGCCGTGGCCGGCGGAGAGGACGAAGCGGTCACGGTCCGGCCAATGCGGGTCGGCGGCGTCGAACTTGTGGAAGCGGCTCCACAACGCGGTGGCGACGTCGGCCATGCCCATCGGCAGGCCGGGGTGGCCCGACTTGGACGCCTCGGTAGCGTCGATCGCCAGGGCGCGGATGGCGTCGGCCATGCGCCGTTCGGGCGTCATGGGTCTCGCCAATATGGCCGCCTGCTGGGCGAGCGCGGGGTTCTCGGCGACGAGTTCGGTGGTAGCGGCCATGGTCCCTCCTCGTGGCCTCGGCGCTATACGGGGCGGGCCGGGAGGCGGCAAGGGGGCCGGCCAGCGGAGGCGGTCACGGATTGGAGTCGGGCGGGGCGCGGGTGACGAGATCTCTCCCGCGCTGCGGAGAGGTCGAGACGCACAGCGTCAAGAATGAGGGTGATCGGGTCGCCCCGCAGCACCCTCGCCCTCGTCGCTCGCGCGCCGCAGCCCTGTCCCGCCGCAGGAGGCAGAGGTCAGATCAGTGCGCGGCCGTCCCCCGGTGTTGCTGGGCCCTTGCCGCCTGGTTGCGGAACAACTGGTCGGCCTGCTTCTTCTGCTCGTCGGACAGCGCGGTGTACAGCGTCTGGAACGCCGGCACGAGCTTCTGCATATCCTGCGCCCGCGTCTGCTCGATCTGCGCGTAGGACTGCATGTTCTCGACGGCGTTCATCGTCTCGAAGCTGGCGGCGCGCTGCTGATAGGCTTGGTCGAGATCCTTGGCGTTGTCGCGCATCATCTGGGCGAACTGATCCCACTGCGACTGCTGCTGCGCGGTGATGTGCAGGCGGGTGTGCAGATCGGCGATCCGCTGCTCGGCCATCTGCGCCATCGTCTGGCCCGGCGCGCGGCTGGCGGCGGTGCGCGCGTGGGTGGTCCTCGTGTGGTGCGTCGTGGCCGTGGTGGCCGGCGCCGGGGTGGCTGCGCCGGACGACGGTGTGCCGGCGGGAGCGGTCGCGGCGGGAGGTGTGGCGGGCGCGGCCGCCGTCTGGGCGAAAGCGCTTGTGCCGAGCCCCCCAGCCAGGACGGTTGTCAACAGCAGTGCGGAAGCGGCACGGGCAAGCAGCAACGCTTTCATTCGAATTCTCCGAATCATGGTCGAGGTGAGGGGCGCGGCAATCGTTCACATACCTGCGCGGCGCCTAGATTGGGGCGAATTGTGGCGGCACCGGTCTGCTCTCCCAAAAGTGTGCACCGGAGGCAGTGATAGCATTCACGTTGGCGCGAACGGACCACCCTGTCAACATTGGTCGCGGGAATTGCATCTGCACTGGCACTAAGCTGCCAATCCCATATCACTTTCACTTCGGTTAGCCGTACGAGCGAATGTGAGGTACCTCGCGGTTTCGCGCGTTGCTTCCGTATCGAACTAGCGGGCATCCTTAGTAAAGTTTCAGTACCGGAAGGGAATATCAGGATGACTGTAGTGGCGCCCTCGACCTGGACATGGCTTGGCACGACCACCGCGTGGGCGGATTCGGCAAACTGGAGCCTCACCAACGGCACCGGAAACTCAAATAATTACCCGGCTGCCACCGACACCGCGATTCTCGACACCGGGACGGTATCGCCGCTGGTGATCACGGGCTCGATACTGAGCAGCAATACGATCGACCTTTCGGGCGGCGCGGTGCTCGACTTCGCCAACGGCAGCACGCTTGATGCCGCGTCGGTGGTCAATGACGTGTCGAATTCGGCCACCATCAACCTGACTGGCGCCACGTTCTACGACTACGGCAACATCGAGGATATCCAACCCGGCGCGGTTCTGACCATCAATCTGAACGGCGGAACGCTGGTCTCCAACGGCAATGCCGGAGATATCGGTCTGAATGCCGGGCAGCAGGGTGTGGCCAATAGCGGCACGATGTTCGTGATCGGTGGCACGATCGCGGATCAGGAAGTCCACGTCAATGACGGGACCGCGGATATCACCTCGGCCCTGATGAACAACGATCTGCTCTCGGTGGACAACGGTCTGCTGGACATCGCGCAGCCGACGACGGTGGCGCCACAGGGCATTTCGTTCGTGTCTGGCGGGACCAGCACGGTCAAGTTCGACGCGCCGGGCAACTACAACGGAGGGATCGGCGGGTTTGCGGCCAACGACACGATCGATATCGGGACCCAGCAGGTCGGATCGATCGTCTACAGTGGTGATCTGGGAGGCTACGCGCAACTGACGTTGGAGAATTCCAGCGGCGGTACCATCTTTTCCGCCATCCTGAGCGGCGGAGATGAAGCGAATTTCCCAGCGGCATCGGGCACTGTGAGTGCAACGGGGGGTACCGTCGGGAGCTTCCAGGTGTCGCAGGGAACGGGTCAGGACACCCTGGTCACCGAGGCTACATCCTCATCGTCGCCGCCTGCGACGCCAGCGTCGGAGGACTTCTTCGGCGCAGGTACAAGCGACATCCTGTTCCAGAATGTCAACTCCGGAGCGCTGCTTGATTGGCAACTGGCGAATGGTGGCTATGCTGGGGACCAGGTTATTGCCGCTGCCACCTCTGACTGGGAGTACCTTGGCACGGGCGATTTCTACGGCGGCGGCACAAGCGATATCCTGTTTCAGAATTTGAACTCCGGTATTCTGCTCGATTGGCAGATGGCAAACGGTGGCTATGTTGGCTCCAATGCCATCGCAGGTGCCACCTATGATTGGAAATTCCTCGGCACCGGCGATTTCACCGGAAACGGCACGGACGACATCCTGTTTCAGAACAGCAACTCGGGCGGGTTGCTGTATTGGAACATGCAGAACGGCGCCTACAATGGATCGGTAGCGATAGGTGGCGCGACGTCCGACTGGAAATACGTGGGGGTCGGCGATTTCACCGGAAACGGCACAGACGACATCCTGTTCCAGAATACCAACGGCCAACTGCTCTACTGGCAAATGCAGAACGGTACCTACGGCCAATCGGTGGCCCTGGCCGGTGCCTCATCGGACTGGAAGGTCCTTGGAACCGGCGATTTCTATGGCAACGGCGTTTCCGATATTCTGTTCCAGAACACCAACTCAGGCCTGTTGCTCGATTGGCAAATCACCAACGGCACGTACAACCAGGCCGTCGCGATCGGTACCATCGGTGCCAATGAGAAGTTTATTGCAACGGGCGACTACACCGGCAATGGCACCGACGACATCCTGTTCCAAAACACCAGCAATGGCCAGTTGATGTATTGGCAGATGAACGATGGTGTGCACTCGCAGTCCGTATCCGTAGCCGGTGCGACGTCCGACTGGAAAGCGCTCTCGGGCTGAGCCTTGGTCAAAAGCATCGCCGAAGCGCTGTTCCAGCGGGAGCAGCGCTACGGCGTGCCATCTGAGAGATAGGCATCGCGCCGTACCTGCTGTCGCGGAGCGGTGCAATGCGGAGCTATCGCCGGGCGCCGAGTTCATTCTCCAGGTAGAGGATGCGCATGCGTGCCTCGATCAGCGCCATATGCAGACTTTGGAGCAGCAGCGGATCGTCGGCTGCGGTAGCCGGAAGATGCGTAGCGTCGTCGCCGACCAGGCGAGCGAGGGTCCTGTCGAACGGCTGCAAGCGGTCGTTAATCAGCGCCTCGATGAGTCGCACCGGGTTGACGACGGGTGCGCCAATCTTGTCAGCGGCGATATTCAGCGAGATGGCAATCCTGTCGCCCGCATCGTCCACCATCCATCCGTTCGACGCGTCCGGCAGATCGTGTTTCCACCAGTCGAACCGGCCGAAGCCCAGGGCGCGCAACATCGTAAGCAGCATGTCACGCGTGTAGCCGTATTGATGCGCTTCCAGGGGGTTGTCCAAGCGCCCGACACCGAACAATAAGCCGGCGGCGCACCACACGTTACGACCCTCGGCGATCAGGCGCGCGAGCAGCGCGAGGTCTGGTACGGCAACCCGCAACCGTCCACCGATCCGAAGGACCCGGGCCCATTCGGCAAGTGCCTTGAACGACAGTGGCCACGGAATGTGCTCGAGGACGTGGCTTGCACAGATCTCGTCCACCGAGCCCGACGCGATACTGTTCAGGTCAGTGGCGTCGGCAACAATATCCGGCTCGCGCGCCGGGTCGATGTCGACCGTCAGGAATCCATCAGGACGGTAGTCGCGACTGCCGAGATAGAGGCGCATGGCGAATCCTTCGGAAACATGCGACGGCGCAATTGCCGGTGCCGGAAAGGCCGAGCGGTTCCGACCCCACCCGGCGCGCCAGTCACGACCTCGAAGATCGCACGGCTAACCGACGGGATCAGGCAAGACAGTGCGGAACTGCGTCGGCAGCACCAGGAACTCTCGCAAAATACGATCGGCCACCGCGCTGGGTTCCTGCTGCGTCATGCAGCGCGGCGCTTCGAACCCCTTCGCGCAGGAATCCATCCAGGTGCGGGTCATCCACCAGCAGTTGCCGCAGGTCGGCGGGTCGATCTTGATATTGCCGGGATAGCCGAAATAATCGCTCGGCGTCGGACCGAACACCACAGCGGAGCGGGTGCCGACGCACGCCGCCAGGTGCACCAGGCCGCTCTCGTTGTCGAGGTGCAGTGCCGCCTGCGCGATCAGACTGGAGGCCTGGTCCATCGAGGTCTTGTTCAGCAGGACCAGATCGCATTCCTTGATCGGTTCGCTGGTCACCGTGCCGAGCTGAACAAAGCGCATATGCGGCATTGCCACTTTCAACCGGGCCACAACCGCGCCGAAGTGAGGATAGCATTTCGTCGCGCGGCGGCCGCTGATGACGAAACCGGTGTCGAAGCCATTATGCACGGTGATGTACTGACCTGGCCGCAGTCCCAGGCGGGCAACGGCAAAACTATCCTGTGGCACCGGGAGCAAGTCGCCGCCATAAGGCAGGCCAGCCATCAGATGCAGGAAATCCCGGCGCGTCGCTCCGCAAAACACGGCGGTGCGCGCCAGGAAGTTGTCGAGCCAGGGATGACGTTCGACGAACAGATCGATCTTCGGACGAAACTGGATCAGGTCGCGCAGCAACTGCGCCAGCTCCGGACATTCGCGCACCGACCTCCAGCGCACCTGGTCGCCGTAAACGACGGCGAACTGATTGAGCCTCAAGCTGGCGTCGTAGTCGCCGAGCGCATGCTCGAACGAGATATCGTGATAGGCGGCATGAAATCCGCGCACGTTGCCGAACGCCCAGTTCGCCACTTTCGGGTCGGGCGCGAAGACGTCGAATCGCATATCGCCGACACGGGCCGCGGCATCCCGCAGAAAGCGCGCGATGACCAGGCAATCGCCCAGGCCGCCGGTGACGGCGAAGGCAAGATACGGCTGCGAGGGCACGCTTTCCTCCCGAACCCGGGCGATCGCTGCGCGAACCTTTGCCGTTCGGCCGGCGGCGCGCAGGTTGCGCAGTAACAGCGGCACCTTCCGCAGCAACATCCGCGCCGAAAGCGCGAACACCGCCTTCCAGCCGCGCGTCGCGCGCGTCTCCTGCAACAGCCGCTTGGCACGATGCAACCGCCACCTCAACTTGTGGCTGCCGGACCAGGCTGGAACGGCCTTATCAGGAGTCGAGGGCCAGGCCATCATGCGGGGGGGATTCAACTGCATGGTCGCTCAGGACTACTGCGTTGCCGCGTTGAGCGTCACCTGGGTTCTGGTCGGATGCGCGCTTCCTTCGTTCCTTTCACGCGGAATTTATCGTGCCCGGGGATGATGCGCCATCCGAGCCGGTATCTCCGAGCGAGCGTACCACTTTCGCCATCGATGCCCAGCGCGGCAAGGCGACCACGGCCCCATGCAGCGCCCGCGTCCGCACCGTTCCCCACGACGCTCTGTCGCGAAGCAGATTCAAGCTAGAACCCCGCCCGCATGTATTGCGGCGGCACCTCCGGCTTCACCCCCAACGACTTCGCCGCGCGCAGCGGCCACGCCGGATCGGCCAGCACCGCACGCGCCACCAGCACCACGTCGGCGCGGCCATTGGCGAGAATCTCGGCCGCGTGGGTCGGCTCGGTGATCAGCCCGACCGCGCCGGTGGCAATGCCGGCGCCGTGCTTCACCGCCTCGGCGAACGGCACCTGGTAGCCGGGGTGCAGCGACGCAATGCGCTGGTCGGATGCGACGCCGCCGGAGGAGCAATCGACCAGGTCCACATCGCCTCGCGCGGCAAGCCGGCGGCACAGCGCAACGGTGTCGTCGATGGTCAAGCCGCCTGGCATCCAGTCGGTGCAGGACAGCCGCACCCAGAGCGGCAGGTCGGCCGGCCATTCGCTACGGACCGCATTGATTGTCTCCATCAGGAATCGGCTGCGTCCCGCCGCGTCGCCGCCGTACGCATCGGTGCGATGGTTGGAGATCGGCGAGAGGAACGAATGCAGCAGGTAGCCGTGTGCGGCGTGCAGCTCGATGACCCGAACGCCGGCGTCGCGTGCCAGTCGGGCGGCATGGGCGAACTGGCCGGCGATTTCGCCGATCTCCCCGGGGGTCAGCGCGTGCGGATCGGTGGCGCCGGCGAACATCGGTATCGCGCTCGGCGCCAGCGGCACCCAGCCGCCGTCGCGCGGCGCGATCGGCACACCGCCCTCCCACGGGCGTTGCACCGACGCCTTGCGCCCGGCATGCGCGAGCTGCACGCCCGGCACCGCGCCGCCGCGCTCGATGATCGCCACCAGCCGGCGCAGCAGCGCCTGGTGCTGCGCATTCCACAGGCCGAGGCAGTGCTGCGTGATGCGGCCGACCGCCGAGACATGCGTCGCCTCGGTGAACACGATACCCGCGCCGCCCATGGCGCGGGCGCCCAGGTGCTGGACGTGCCAGTCGTCGCCCAGGCCGTCGGTGGCGCTGTACTGGCACATCGGAGAGACGACGATGCGGTTGCGGGCAGTGACCGAGCGGAAGCCGATCGGCTGGAAGAGCAAGGGCGTGTGCGGCATGCGGGCGAGGACCTGATTTGAATGTCGAAGCGCATGTCGGATAGGGCCTTCGACGGCCGAGGACAACATCCGGCCGACCTGGGCGGTTTATCGGATGCTCGTTGGGGCCGCCCGTGTGCAACCGGCAGGCAAGCGTCCGGCGCATGTCGTCGTGCAACTGAAATCAATGCGACAATTCCGTCCCGACGTTTGTCCGCCAACGCGGATGCTGGCTCACCGATTCGGCCAACTTGCCACACTATCCGGTTCGTTGGTTCGACCGACGCCGGCTTGATCCAAATCAAAGACCCACGTTCATCGGCGAGCTAGAAAACACGTCGCGGAACAGTTCGGGCCAGTGTGAAAGCGAAGTGCCTTCGCGCTACGAGGTCCGGGCTCGCGGCGCAGGAGCAGGCGTTGGCATCGGACAGGGGCGCCGCGTGGCAATGTCAACAACCGGCCGGCGCGGATCAAGGTGGCCGGGAGCCCAGGCACTTGCATCGCAGGACGCATCGCGTCCGCGAGCGGCGACCGGACCGCCGCAGCGTTTCCAATGACGGAAAAAGCCTTCCTGCCCAGTGGTTGTCGTTTCGGCAAACCCGGTGGAGGTCCAACGCATGATTGGCTCGGTTCTTCTTGCGGTTGGTGTTCTGGCAGCCTTTTGGGCGATGCTGACCTATAATCGTCTGGTGCGGCGCAAGAACGTCGTGGCCGAGGCATGGAGCGGCATCGAAGCGCAGTTGAAGCGCCGCGCCGATCTGATTCCGAATCTGGTCGAGACGGTGAAGGGCTATGCGAGCCATGAACGCGAGACTTTCGACGAACTCGCACGCCTGCGTTCCACTGGCCAGGGACAGGCCGATATCGGCGCGCGGGCGCAGACAGAGCAATCGATCACGGCCTTGATCGGCCGGGTACTCGCCGTCGCGGAAGCCTATCCGGAGCTGAAGGCGAGCGCGAACTTCGCGTTGCTCCAGAAGGACCTCGCCGACATCGAAGATCAGACCCAGCTCGCACGGCGCTACTACAATGGCACGGTGCGCGACTTCAATGTGATGATCGAGCAATTGCCGTCGAACATCATCGCGAAACTTGGTGCGTTCAAGACCGCGCCGTTCTTCGAGATCGAGAACGCCGCCGATCGCGCACCGCCAAAAGTGGCATTCGCCCGATGAGGCGCATTACCCTCATCGTCGCAGTCCTTTTCGCCATTGCCCTGGCACCGGCATGCGCGGCCGAGTTGATCACCGACTTCGACAGCCATATTCAGGTCGCTCCGACGGGTGTCGTGACCGTTACCGAGTCGATCACGGTCAATTCCGCGGGGGCGCAGATCCGGCACGGAATTCTTCGCGATTTCCCGACAACCTACACGGATCGGCATGGCGTGCAGACTCATGTTGGCTTCCACGTGATCTCCGTGTCGCGCGACGGCCGGGAGGAGCACTATTCGGTCGAGGCGATCGAAGCGGGTGAGCGCGTGAGAATAGGCGATCCCGCCGTCGAGCTTGTGCCAGGCAAGCACAACTTCACGCTTTCCTATACGACGGATCGGCAGATCGGCTTCTTTCCGAATTACGACGAGCTGTACTGGAATGTTACCGGGAATTTCTGGACATTCGGCATCGACCACGCCAAGGCGACGATCGACCTGCCGGCCGGGGCACGCATCATGCAGTCCGCCTTTTATACAGGCCCCGCGGGCGCGACCGACAAGAACGCGTCCGGCAAGCAAATCTCCGACACGGAAATCACGTTCGTGACCACCCGACCGCTAGGTCCCGCCGAAGGTCTGACGGTTGCTGTGGGGTTCAGCAAGAACGTGGTCATGCCGCCGTCTTCGACGCAGCAGGGCGCCAATTTCCTGCGCGATAACGCGCGTTTGATCGTGCCGGTTGGCGGCATGATCCTGCTGCTCGGCTATTTCATGGTCGTGCGGTACGCGCACGGCCGTGCCCCGGCACGCGGCACGATCATCCCGCGCTTCGGGCCGCCGCAGGATCTCTCGCCCGCAGCAGTGCGCTTCGTTCATCGCATGGCCTATGACCGCAAATCCTATGCGGCGGCGCTGATCGACATGGCGGTAAAGGGCTATCTCCGCATCGAAGAAACCGGTCGCATCTACATGCTCACGCGCACGGGAAAGGCCGAAGGCGAGGCCGGGCTCGCACAATGCGAGGCGCAGCTTGCCGGCAAACTGTTCGCGGCGGGCAGCAGCATCGAGATGAAGCAGAGCAATCACGATCAGATCGCGCAATCCATCACGGCGCTTCGGACGGATCTGGTGAAAGAGTACGAGCCGGCTTATTTCGTCACCAATGGCGCTTGGCTTTTCGGCGGCATCGCTATTCTCCTGGTGACCATGGCCGCCACGGCGCTGCTTTGCAATCCGCCATTCGTGGCGGCACTCCTGCTCATTTGGCTGTCGGGTTGGTCGTTTGGCACGTCCAGGATTGTTCATTTCGCCTGGAACGCGTGGAGGGCAGCGTTTTTGGACCCGGGCCACCGCATCCGCAAAGTATTCGTAGCAGCCGTTGCCAGCCTCCTTTCGATCATACTCGTCGTTGGCTGGGTTTTCATCGCCATCCTGATCACGCTGTTCATTTCCATGGTTGCCGTATTGGCGCTCAGCGCGGGCAGCGTCGCGTCCTACGTGTTTTATCGATTGCTCAAAGTGCCAACCCTCAAGGGCGCCAAAGCCCGGGATGAAATCGACGGTTTCCGCCTGTTTCTCGTCACCGCAGAGAAGGATCGCCTCGAAGCGCTGAACCCGCCGGACGTGACCCCGCAGGTGTTCGAGCGCTTCCTGCCCTATGCCATCGCGCTCGATTGCGAGAACCAGTGGAGCGAGAAGTTCGAAGCGGAAGCGGCAGCGGCCGGCAAGACCCCCGAAACGCGAGGACGTGACTATACACCAGGGTGGTATTCGGGCCGGTCCTTCGATGCGTCGAGCGCCGCGGTCTTCGTCAGCGCGCTCGGCGTGTCGATCGCCGCCGCCGCGGCCGCGGCGGCTTCGGCGCCAGGCTCGACTTCCGGCAGTGAAGGCGGTGGCTCGAGCGGCGGGGGCGGCGGCGGCGGGGGCGGCAGCGGCTGGTGAGTGAAGCGGGCATTGGTCACGCCGCCGAAGTGCTTGGCTGCCGCACCGGCGTCGTCTAGCCTGTTCATGACACCGCCGTGTCAGCATCGGTGTTGCCGGCGGAGAAGGAAACCAACCCGGTGATCAACGCCATCTGGCGGCCACCGGCCGTGGCGGATGCATGAACATCCTGTCCATCCAGTCCTGGGTCGCCTACGGCCATGTCGGCAATGCCAGCGCGGTGTTCCCGCTGCAACGGCTGGGCGCCGAGGTGTGGACGATCAACACCGTGCAGTTCTCCAACCACACCGGCTACGGGCATTGGACGGGGCAGGTCTATACCGGACCGCAGGTGCGCGACCTGGTGGACGGCATCGCGGCGCGCGACGTGCTGCGGCACTGCGATGCGGTGCTGTCCGGCTACATGGGCGACGCGGCGATCGGTGAGGCGATCCTGCACGCCGTGGCGCGGGTGCGGGCGGAAAATCCCGCCGCGGTGTATTGCTGCGACCCGGTGATCGGCGACGTCGAAGAGGGCGTCTATGTGCGTCCCGGCATCGAGGCCTTCCTGCGCGAGCATGCCCTGCCACAGGCCGACATCGCCACCCCCAACCGCTTCGAGCTGGAGCGGCTGACCGGCCTGCCCTGCGCCACGCTCGCCGAGGCAAAGCAGGCCGTGGCCGCGCTGACGGCGACGCTGCGGCCGGAGGGATTGCGCTGCGTGCTGCTGACCAGCCTGGATACCGAGGAAACGCCGGGCGACCACCTCGATCTGCTGGTGGGTGAGGCGGGGCGCTTCCACCTGTTGCGCACGCCGCGCCTGCCGGTCGCGGTGAACGGCGCCGGCGATGCGATCGCCGCGCTGTTCCTGTTCCATCGGCTACAGAGCGGCAGCGCGGTGGCGGCGCTGGAGGCAGCCGGATCGGCGGTATACGGCTTGTTGAAACGTACCGCGGAGGCCGGCTCGCGCGAGATCCTGATGGTGGCCGCGCAGCAGGAATTCGTTGCCCCCACCACATGGTTTACCGCGCAGGCGTGCTGAGATGCGGCGCGTCACCTCGGCCGGCGTGATCGTCACCGACCGCCACCGCCTGCTGCTCGGGCACGCGACGCACTCGCCGCGCTGGGACATTCCGAAGGGGATCGCGGAGCAGGGCGAGAGCTTTGTCGCCGCGGCGGTGCGCGAGCTGGAGGAGGAGACCGGGCTGGTGGTGCCGGCGGACGCGCTGCGCGATCTCGGCGTGCATGCGTATCGGCCGGGCAAGGACCTGGCGCTGTTCGCCTGGATGCCGGACGAAATGCCGCGGGCCGAGCATCTGGTGTGCCGGTCCATGTTCGCGCTGCGCAGCGGGGCGATGGTCCCGGAATTCGACAAGTTCGGCCTGTTCGCATGGGACGCCGCACTGGGCAAGGTCGGAAAGAATCTGGCGCGGCTGCTGACCGAACTGCGCGGCGATCTTTTGGACGCGTCGTCCAGCGATGCCTGATCCGGTCCCAAGCGCTGCATGCCCCGCTCGGCCCTGGCGGCGCGACACGCTTGTTATGCCGTGACCGCCTCGCCGAGCAATCGGTGCACGATGCCGCGGAACGCCGCCGTGTAGTCCCATGCCGATACTCGCTCCGCCGCGTCGCGAGCAGCCGCGCTCATTGTTGCCCGGCGCGCGGGATCGGTCACCAGGGCACGGATTGCGGCCGCCGCCGCGTCGGGCCGATCAAAGTCGACGAAACAGGAATCCACGCCGTCATGCGTGATCTCGCGGTATCCCGCCACCGCCCTGCTGGCACAGATCGGTGGCACGCCGGCCCGCATTGCCTCGAACACGGCGATGCCGAAGCTCTCATAGCGCGACGGGTGCAGGAACAGGTCGGCCTCGGCCAGCAGCGTGCCGACATCGGCGACCGGCCCGGTGAATTCGACCCGGTCGGCGATTCCGGCCGCAACGGCACGCTGTCGCAGCGTTGCCGCATCGGGTCCATCGCCGGCGATGACGAAGCGGCACGGCAGGTCGCGCAGCCGCGCCGCCATCTCGATGACGGCCGCATAATTCTTCACCGTATCCAGCCGGCCCGCGCTCAATATCGTCACCGGGCCGGCACGCTCCGTCCGCCGCGCGAACCGCTCGCCGCGAAACACCGGAGGCAGCACGACCGGGTCGAGGCCCGGCAACAGCTCGAACCGTCGCAGCTCCGCCGCATGCGTCGCACTCGATACGACGACCACGTCGGCGATGCGGATCACGCGGCGCTCGAGGTGCATGTACTGCGCGAAGCGCAGCAGCGCCTGGCCGCCATACGCGGCGAACCATTCCTGCCGCGGAATGCACGACAGCGACAGATAGATCAGGCGTCGCGGCCGCGTCCGCCCCAGCAGGGGCGCGAAATGGCAGTCGAGCGCGACCACGAGATCGGCCGCCGCAAGCTCCGCCGCCGGCACCACGCGCGCAAGATGACGGGCTCGCACCAGCGGTGCCAGCCGCCACAACGCGCCCATCGGCGGCGGTGGCGGCACGGTCACCTGTCGCACGAAATCCACCCCGCTGGCCGGCGGATCGTGTGACAGCACGGTCAGGCGGCAATCGGCGGCCAGGCCGGCGACCAAATGGCGCAAGATGGTGACGCCACCGCCGATCGAGGCCAGGCCCTGGTTGTTCAGAAATACGACACTCGGCCGACCTGACACGGTGACCGGCACATGGTTCATCGCGCGGCGAGGCCCGCGACCCGCCTGACCCGGTTCACCACACGATCGGCCAGCGTGTATCGCCAGTCCACGGAGAGGCGCTCGCGGGCGCGGCGGACCTGCGCGACGGACAGGTGTCGGGTCGGCAGCACCGGGCCGGTGAACGCGCCCAGCGCCTCCCAGTCCATATGCTCGACATCGCCCAGTTCGCGGCTCGCGCGCAGTTCGTCGAACAGCGGCGTGCCGGGGTATGGTACGAAATAGCCGAATTGCACGCTGTCCGGTTTCACCCGGCGCAGCCACTTCGTGGTATTGCGCACGGTTTGGCGGCTCTCGTCGGGCAAGCCGACAATCAGGTGCACATGCACGCGCAGACCACGGGCGCGCGTCCAGCCGATCGCACGCTCGAACAAATCCAACGATTTCGGTCCATCGCTCTTCGCCACCGCAGCGAACATCGCCTCGTCGGCCGACTCCAGGCCGTAATGGATCTCCCGGCATCCGGCGCGCCACATCAGGTCGATCAGGTCCTCATCGACCAGGTCGTAGCGTGTCTCGCAGACCCAGACGATGCCGAGGTCGCGGCGGATCAGTTCCTCGCAGACCGCGCGGACATGCTTTGGGTTGATTGTGAATACCTGGTCGCGGAACAGGATCTGCTCCACACCAAACTCTGTCTTCAGCCGCTCGATATCGGCGCCGACGTGCGTGGGGGAGCGATAGATCAACCGGCGACCGAAACCGTACGGATACGGACAGTAGCCGCAGCGGTATGGACAACCTTTCGTTGTAAAGACCGTCGCATAGCGCATGCGCCGACCGAAATAATAGTCCGATTCATAACGCGTGAAGTCGAGCAATTCGTAGGCCGGGAAGTCAATGAAATCGAGGTCCTTCATCGGCATCCGCGCCGGAAGGGTGGCGAGCGCGCCGGCACGCCAGACGCTACAGCCCTGCAACCGGTCCGGCTCACCCGCCAGCAGCGCGGCGACGTTCTCGGCGACCAGTAATTCTTCGGCTTCCTCCATCACGGCGTCGGCCTGGCCATCGCGCAGGATGCGCTCCTTGAACCATTTGCCGGTGGCGCCAACCAGGATCACCTGTAACCCCGGCGCCGCCACGCGCGCGCGGGTAATGAGCTGCAGATCGTGCTCAAGCGAGGGCAGGTTCACCTGCGTCACCAGCACGCGGGGTCGCTGTTCCCGGAAAATCGCGTCGTATTCCGCCAACTCCAGGCGCTCGCGGGCTTGCAGGTCGAAGTAGCTGAAGTCGATGCCGGCCTGCTCAAGCCGGCGGGCGATATAGAGGTAGGCCGCATACGGGACCTCGTAGAAGCCCGGGTCGTGCCCCCAGTGCTCGCGCACGGACTCCAGGGCAGTACCCATGCCGCCGGACCATTCGCGGAAAACGTTCTTCCGTGGCGGGCTGGGCAACTGGACGATGATGGCGTCGGTCAACCGTTCCTCCGGTGGTTCGCAACTCGCCGGTAGAGCGCGGCGTATCGCGCGGCAATCGCGCCGAGATCGAAGCTCGCGACCACGGACCGGCGTGCCGCGGCCCCCACTTCCTCACGGACCGCCGGCAGCCGCACCAGATCGCGCACCGCCGCACAATACTCCTCCGACGTATCGAACAGGAAGCCGGTTCTGCCGTGCTCCACGAACGAGTCGGTCACACCGGGCAGGCGGCGGCTTACCACCGGAAGCCCGAAGGCCATCGCCTCCAGCAGCACGTTGCCGAACCCCTCCTCGCGGGAGGCGAACACGAAGGCGTCAGCCGCCCGGTAAACCATCGACGGGTCTTCCAGGTAGCCGACGAGCATTATCTCAGCGGCGCATGGCGAGGCGGCAACCATCCGTCGCAGAGCGTCAGCGTAGTCATCCTCGAGATCAGGACCGACCAGCACCAGCCGCAGCCGCTTGCATGTCGCTGCCAGCTTGAGATGGTTCTCGACCAGGAACATGACATCCTTGCGACGGCAGATGCCGCCGACGAACAGCAGGACGAAATCGTCGGCGGTGAAGCCTCGGCGAGCCCGTTCGGCCTCACGCGCGGCAAGGTCGACCGGCGGAACGACGACACCCTGCGGGATCAGGTGGACGCGGCTCGGCGGCAGCACGGCCAGGCTGTCCTGGTAGAGCTTCGGGCTGATCCCGACGACGGCGTCGATCAGCCGGCACAGCCGGCGCACCAACGGGCGATAGAGCGGCCGGTAGCCGAGCACCGTGCTGCCCAGACCATCGTCCAGGGTGCTGGACTGCACGATATGGCAGCCCGCCAGGCGCGCGATCGCGTGAAGCAGGAAAAATCGGTCAGCGGCGGTATGGAAGTGCACCACGTCGTAGTGCCTCACGTGGCCGGCGAACCAGGCGGTCATGGCGCGGTTCAGCCGGCGCGGGGTCCGGACCGAGTCGCCAAAGTAGTGGATTTGGCCGATCGGACCGGAAGGGTCGCAGCGGGATGGCGCGCGTGTGTTCGCGACAATCACGTCATTTTGAAAACCCAAGTGATCGAGCTGGAGCGCCAGTTTCTCCAGGTAGAGACCTTCGCCGGTGAAGTCCGGGCGAAAATAGCCGAACACATGCAGAATGCGCAGAGTTGGTTGCATTGGATCGGCGTCGCCGCTCCTCGGGATTTGACGCGCCGTGACACCCGCCGCGGGCCACCAAACTAATGCCTCACCGCTGCGTGACAACAAATATCTGCTGGGGGCCTCTTTGGCCCCGCCAGGCGAGGCGGATCGCCGCGGCAATGCGCGACCTGAGGTCTAAAGCCGGCTGGGGCGGCCGGCAAGTGCGGTGTGCAACCTCGGCGTGCATGCCTCCGGGTCGGCAAGGGGCCTGCGCTGTTCACCTGGACACGGTAAGGCGACGCCCAACAATGAACGAATCGATTGATGGCACGCGGATCCGTTTCCCCGTCATGGTCGGCGTAGGCCGGCCATCCACGACTTTGCTGTGCCGCAAGCGCCACAGTCGTGGATGGCGGGCCTTCGCCCGCCATGACGTGTAGGCTCGTGCCCAGCGATCCTCGAAGCAGTTATTCTTGGGCGTCGACTAAGGCCAGGGCGAAGCGGCACGGCGACTGGCGCGGATGCGTGGCGACCGCGGGGGGACAGCCTGATGCGGGTGCGCTGCGATCGCGCGCCACGATAGTATCGGCCGGTAGTCGGACGATCGCCCCCCCCTCAGTGTGGCACCGGCGCCGCGTCCTCGCCCATCGGCACGCCATGCGCCTCGATTCCGAAGCCGACCAGCACCGCGATCACCACCGCCACGACGCCGGCCACGCCGGCCAGTGCCCAACTGTAGTTGTTGCCCATCCGCTCGCCGATGCCCGCTTGCAGCGTGGCGTTGTAGGAGGCCAGCAGGTTGCCGAGCTGATACACCACACCCGGGAACGTCGCGCGGATGCTGGCGGGCGACAGCTCGTTCAGATGCGCCGGAATGACGCCCCAGGCACCCTGCACGCAGATCTGCATCAGGAACGCGCCGATGCCCAGGGTGAGTGCCGTGCTGCCGAACGCCCAGAGCGGCAGCACCGGCAGCGACAGCAGCGCCGCCAGCACGATGGTGACTCGCCGGCCGATGATCTGTGACAGCATCCCGAACCCGATGCCGCCGATCACCGCGCCTGCGTTGTAGATCAGCGCGATGGTGGTGATGGTGACGTGGTCGAAGTGGTGCTGCACGCCCAGGAAGATGTTGGGATAGATGTCCTGCGTGCCGTGGCTGAAGAAGTTGAATGCGGTCATCATGATGATGCCGTAGATCGCCAGTCCGGCATGCTGGCGGAGCACCGCAATGATGGACGGGCGGGGTGCGTGCTGGCGCGCCTTCCAGTCCGGGCTCTCCGGCACGTTGCGACGGATATACAGCACCAGCAGCGCGGGCAGCGCGCCGACCATGAACAACCCGCGCCAGCCGACCAGCGGATAGACGAAGTAGAAGGCGATGGTGGCGAGGAAATAGCCCCCGGGATAGCCGGATTGCAGCAGCCCGGAGACCCAGCCGCGCCATTTTGCCGGGATGGTTTCCATGGTCAGCGAGCTGCCGATGCCCCACTCGCCGCCCATGGCGATGCCGAACAACGCGCGCAGAATGAGGAAGGTGAGCAGGGTCGGGGCGAGGCCGGAGAGCAATTCGAGAACGGAGTAGCAGAGCACGCTGATCATCAGCAGCGGGCGGCGCCCGAAATGGTCGGCCAGCCTGCCGAAGATGAAGGCGCCGACGGCGCGCATCGCCAGCGTGAGGGTGACCGCGACGGTCACCGTGGTGATGGTCACGCCAAATTCCCTGGCGACGTCGCTGAACACGAAGACCATGAGGAAGAAATCGAAGGCGTCCAGCATCCAGCCGAGGAAGCTGGCGATGACCACCTTGCGCGCTCGATCGATGTCGCCCATTCGCGTCTCCCTGGGGCTGGCATGCCGCCGGCCGGACCATTCGGAGCATGATCGGATGTTTCCCTCCGGCCGACGCTCTCTGCCGCAATGTGTCCACCTCGCGACGTTTCGGGCAAAGCACGGAATGGTGAGATGCCGGTCGAAGCAGGCGTGTCCCGATTTCCCAAACGGAGCCGGCCCCTCCGCTGGCGGCGGCCTGGGGGCGGTGGCGCCGCGCGCGGCAACGGCGGAGGCCCGTGCCACGTCGCCCAACCTGATCCGATCAAGGGGGAAGCTGCGCCACAAGAGCTTGCGCCGCGCCATGGCTGTGTCGTTCGCACAGGCCGCTCCGACCGTCATGGCCGGACCTGACCCGGCGATCTGTGCGGCCGAGGTGCCGCGATACATGGAGGGGGCAAGCCCGGCCATGACGGCCGGGGCTGTCCGTGCCGTCGATCGATCTTTCCGGCACCTGGTACTATTTCTGCTGCCTGACGTGGGAGAGGATAGAGGATGTCTGACCAGGAGTTGCGGGAACGGGTCAAGGACCTTTCGCAAGTCTATTGGTATCATACAATCCGCCTGCTGCCGGATCTGATTGTTCAAGGCGCGAAGTCGGCCGCAACATTGGACTCCGAGCGCGCCGCCATTCTCGCCGTGGTCGATCTTGCCAATCGCAGCGTGGTCGACGTTGGCACCTGGAACGGATACTTCGCATTCGAGGCCAAGCGCGCCGGCACCAGCCGGGTGATCGCGACGGACAGCTACGTCTGGCGCTCACCGCAGTTCCGTGGGCGCGAAACATTCGAGGTCGCGCGCGCGTGCCTCGGCATCGACGTGGAAGCCAGGGAGATCGATCCGACGGAATTGCCGGGCGACATCGCACCTGTCGATGTGGTGCTGTTCATCGGCGTCTTCTACCACATGATCGACCCGATCATGGTGCTGCAAAAGGTGGCCGCGCTGGCGAACGATCTGCTGGTGATCGAGACGCACCAGGACCTGGTGATGTTGGATCGGCCGGCGATGGTGTTTTATCCCGGCGCCACGCTCAGCAACGACGCGACGAACTGGTGGGGTCCCAACCCCGCGTGTGTGATGGAGCTTCTCGCCACGGTGGATTTCCACCACGTGTTCTACCAGCGCCATCCTGAGTCTGCGGATCGTGGCATCTACCATGCGTTCCGGTCGGCCGAAACCGCGAGACGCTATTTGCGCCGGCCGGTCGATAACGTGACCCTGTTCGACCTTGGGTCGGAAGCCGGACGGCGAGCCATCTTCGGGGCGGTGTCAGCGGCGTTCAGCAACAGGCTCGTCGCAGAACGGGATGCGGCTCGCGCCGAGGTCGCGGCGATGCGCGGTTCCACCTCCTGGGCATTGACGGCACCGCTGCGGGCCGTGAAACGCTTCGGCAGGTGCATTATGCGAACGTCGTAGCCCCGGGCCGACCGACGAATGCCCGTGCGTTACGCCCCTTACCCTCGACGCCGACGCTTGTTGACCGCTCCCGCGGCACGGGAGAGGTGTACGGGCTCGCTGCCACCCGCGTCGGCGGGCGCTGGCCCTGGCCCTCGCCGATCAGCGCGAACGGCGCCCAGTAGAACGGGTGTGCCAGGTTCGCCGGCAGCGTCTTCCCCGCCCCGTCAAGCATCCCGAGTTGCGCCGCGCGCAGCGCCCCCGCCAGCCCGCCGTCACGCCCCGCGGCGAAGCGGCGCAGCGTGTCCGCCACCAGGAAGGCCGACGACTGGTCGCTGATCGACCAGTGCGTCACGAGCAGCGCCCGAGCGCCGGCAAAGAAAAAGGCGCGTGCCAGGCCGGACAGGCTGTCTCCCCCATCCGCGCCCCCCGGACCGCCGGAATTGCACGCTGACAGGATCACTGCATCCGCGTCCAGGTCGAGCCCGAGGACGTCGCTCGACGTCAGCAGCGCACCGGATGCATCGACCGCGCCTTGCGGGTCCGAGGTGACGATCGCCGGCTCGCTTTCGCAGCGCAGGTCGGTCGGCAGCAGCGCGTGCGCGGCGAAATGCAGCACGCGATAGTTCTTCAGGTTTGCCCCCTCTACCGCCGGCACGGTGAACGCCGCGCCCAGCATCTCGTCCGTCGGGGCGGCGCCCAGCAACGCCTGGGCCGCCCCGAGTTCCCGTCGCGCGAAGGGCAGGGGCGGCAGGCCGGCGAATAAACGCGCGCTGTCGGCGCAGGTACCGGGCGGGAAACTGTGTTCCGCCTGAGTCAGCGTCACCGGTCGGAAGTCGCCGAAGCCGAACCACGGCTGCGTCGCCCGCGACGTCGCGGCAATCCGGCGCAATGCCACGAAGTTCGCCGCCGACGGCACGTGCGCGATGGTGAAATCGCGGATCAGCCAGGGTGCCTCGGCCAAACGCACCGAATCCCCCGGCCCGGTGAGCAGCACCGCGAAGGGCAGCGACAGCAGCGCTCCGGACGGCGCCAGCACCAGCGCCTTGGCCCCGGCCAGCCGCGGCGCCACCGGAGCCAGAACCGCATCGTACAGCGCATGCGCCGCGTCGGTATCGAAGCGCGGCACACCCGCCGTGGTCAGCTCGATGCCGGCGCGCACGCGGCGCACCAGATCGCCGACCGCGGCCGCGCCGACAGGCAATGGCGCCGCGTCGATCCGGCCGTTGCGCAGCGCGAACACCCAGCCGGTATCGCCCGCCAGGGTGATGGCGACGAACGCCTCGCCCGGCTGCAACGCCGCCAGCACGTCGGCGGTCGGCGCGACCTCCTGCACCAGTTGGCCGTAGTTGGGCGCGGCAGCGTGCAAAGCGGCGTCGGCATCCGCCAGATCGGCCTGGGCGGCGGCAATGCGCCTGTCCAGGTCGGCTGGCGCAACCGGGACCGCGGGAGGCGCCACGATCCCCGGCGGCACGCCGCGCGCCAGATCGTCGCGTTGACGATACAGCTCGGCCAGCGTCTCCCCGGCATCCTGCCGCCGCCGGATCGCCTCCGCTACCTTCGGGTCGCGTGCGTTCGCCGCCAGCCGGGCCGCGGCCTCGGCGATCTGCCGCGTGGTCAGGCTGTCCTGCGCCAGCTCGGCGGTCTCGAACATCGCCGCCAGCAACTGTTGCGCGTTGGCCGGCCGGCGCGCCGCCTCCGCGGCATAGGTGGCCAGGCACGGCGCCAGCAGTGCCGGATCGGTGCCCGAGCGCAGGTGACGCAGCAGATCCGTCGCGGTGCGGCACAGCTCCAGCGCTCGGACCGTCTGGCCTTGCCGGGCCAACTCGGCGGCGTCCAGCAGCCCGGTCTCCGCCACCGGACGGGTTTGTGGCAGCACTTCGCCGAAGGCGGCGGCGGACTGCGCCAGGCCCGCCTCGGCGCTGGCGGTCCGGCCGGCCGCGGCGGCAGCCGTGGCGGCGGTGCGGGTCAGCCGCGCGGTAACCACAGGCAGCACGATGTCGTTCGCCGACGCCAGCCGCTGCGCCGCGCCGATCATCGCGGCGCTGTCCTCCGCCAGGCCCATGTGGCGCAGCACGATCGCCTGGTAGCGTTGCGTCTCCAGCACGCCCATTAGCGCCGACTGCGCGGTGGGGTCGATGGTCGGCCCGCCGGCCGGCAGCGTGCCCAGCGACGCCACCTGTACTCTTACGTCCGACCGCGCCGCCAGCATTTCGGGGGGCACAATCGCCGCGTAGGCCGTCTCGGCGTCGCGCAACAGCGCGCGGGCCGGTGCCAACCTGCCCTGGTTAAGTGCGTGCAGCGCGCGATAGTGCAGCAGCCCCGCCACGGCGACGCGGTCGGTGGCGTTCGGCGCCAGTCGCTGCGCCCGGGCGAACAGCGTGTCCGCCTCGGCAAAGCGGCCCTCATCGGAGACCTGCAAGGCCAAGTGCATCAGCGGCCCGACGGTGTCCGGATCGTCGCGCCCCAGCGCTTTCTGCTGCACCGCCAGCGCGGCGCGATACGCTTGCTCGGCCGGGGCAAAGTTCTCCGCCAGGTTGGCGCGGGCGCCGAGCGTCATCAGCGCGTCGAACTGCCCCACATCGCCGGCGCTGAACGCCCGCGCCGCGAGTTGGTTGGCGAGCAGGGCATCCGCGGCGGACGGGAGCAGGCTGCTGGCGCCCGACGCGGCGACTCGCCCGGACAGGATGCCGATCGAGCGTTGCATCGCCGGCAGGGTCGGCAGGATGCCGTCGGCCAGCCAGGTGCGCCCATCGACCGACGCCACGATCGCCACCTGCGGCCAACCGCCGATGCGGCGCTTGCATTGCAGCAGCAGCGCCGGCTGGTCACCGAGGATCGCGCTGCGTGTCGGCGCCTGGCAGGCAAAGCGCCGGTCCAGCGCCTCGCGCCACGCCCCGCCGGTGGCAAGCGCCATCAGCGCGTCCGCACCGGCTTGTGGGCCGCCGCGCACCACCGCCGCCGGCTGTTGCCAGGTGCCGCAGAACACCTCCGCCGCGTCCTCGCGGTCGCCGGGAAGCTGGTTGCAGGTTTCGCCGCTGGCATCCTGGCCCAGCCCGATGGCGGCCTGCCGCTTGGCGGCGCCGCCGACATAGGCGTCGGGCGGCGGCGGCGTGCAGGCAACCGCCACCGCGAGCAAGGCCAGCGGAGCCAGGAGCGGGCGCATTCAGTAGTCCTCGAACGAGATGTTGGGCGGCACGACGTCCTGCGGCGCGAGCTGACCGGTCAGCAGCGGCGGGTTGGTCAGCACGAGCAGGCTCAGCGCCGGCAGCGGGAGCAAGGGCGGCAGGGCTTGGCCGGGGAGGAACCAGGAAAGGCCGCCCAGCACCGGTTGGCTCATCGGCGGCATGGGGGGGATGGTGGTCGGCGCCGGCGCGCAGGCAGCGAGGCCGATGGTGCAGCCGTTGAATGTGTAATTCGCGCTGACCGCCGGGGTGATCTGCCCCAGTGCCGCGGCGGCGGCCGTTGTCACGCCGGCCACGCTGCCGGTCAGGGTCGCCGTGCCGCCGGCGCCGAGCAGCAGCAGCCCGCCGACCTGCATGGCGCCGCTTGCCGTGCCGCTGCCCAGCGCAAGCACGAGATTGGAGTCCGGCCCAACCAGGTTGGCGAAGGTCGCGGTGCCGCCGGCCGCCGGAAGCTGTATGCGCAGCGTGGTGGCCGGCGGGTCGGTCAGCATCGCCGTGCCGGTCTGCACGAACTGGGCAATTGCCCCGAAATTGGATGGGAGGGTCAGCACCTGCAACGTACTGCCGCCGGGCGCCGGGGTCGCCCCGGACTGCTGCACCAGCGGTGCGCCGACAGTCGCGATGTTGCCGGCCAGCGTCATCCGCCCGGTCGCGCTGATCGTGAGGAAATCCGCGGCGACCGGACCGGCGATGGTCAGCGGCGAGGCGTCGAACAGCGCCAGGCTGCCGCCGGTCACGGCGAACGACCCCAGGTTGGTGACGGAGTTCGCGTTGCTCGCCAGCCCGACATTGCCGGCGACCCCGTTGGTGCTTTGGAGCGTCGTGATGAAGATCTGCCCGCCGGCGGTTTGGCGGACGCCGCCGCCGCTGATGGTGCTGATGTCCAGCCTGCCGGCGTTCGGGTCCGTGGCATTCAGGGCGATGCCGGCATCCGCCTGGAGGGTGATCGTGCCGACCTGGCCGCCGGTATCCGTCATCAGGTTGGCGTTGAGGGTCAGCGTGCCGCCGGACCCCTTGGTCAATCCCGCCTGGAGCGTGAGGTTGCCGCCGCCGCTGGCGGTGATCGGCGAATTGACCACGATGTTGCCGGTCAGGGTCTGCATGGTCAGGCTGATGCCCGATTGCAGGACGATCGGCGCGTCGGTATCCACCGTCAGGTTGTTCGTCGCCTGGAGGATGACGTTGGCGGCCGAATCATCGATCGCGCGGGTGCTGACGGTCTGGTCTCCCGTATCTGTGCCGTAGGTGATGTCGGGCAATGAGGCGTCCAGCGTCCCGGCACCGGCGACCACGTCGAGGTTGGTAGGATCGAGCAATAGCGTGCCGACGCGGCCGGCCGGCGCGGCGAGGTTCACCACGCCGGTCATGCCGAGATTGGCTCCCGAGACCTCGACGAACCCGCCATTGCCGCCTTGCGGGCCACCCGTGGCGCTGATGGCGCCGTCCATCACGGTGGTCCGCACGGACAGCACGGCGACCCGCCCGCCATTGCCGCGCGCGGTGGCATTGGCCGCGATGGTCGCACCCGGCGCCACCTGGACGTTGGTGGCGGTTTGCTTCGACGTGACGTCCGGACCGCCCGCGGCGCGCGCCAGCGTCGTGCCGAGGGCGATGACGCCGCCGCCGGCCGGACCCGAGGCGTCGATCCGCGCGGTGGGGGCGATGGCGACGGTGCCGTTGGTATTGACCTGGATGTTGCCACCGCTGCTGCCGGGCGCGCTGCCGGTGGCGATCAGTTGTCCGGTGACGGTAATGCTGCCGCCGACGCCATTCAGCACGATGGTGCCGGCACGATCGCCGGCCGTGCCGGCCTGCTCCTTGCCGCCGACGTCCACCAGGGTCTGCACGACGCCGTCCGCCGCCCGCGCGGTAAGCTGCACCGTCCCGCCGTCGGCCCGGATGAGCCCGGTGTTGGTGACCAGCGCCGTTGCTCCGCTCGGCGCCTGCACGACCTGACCGGTGACGTCGATCGCCATCAACCCGTCGCCGTACATGTCGAGCGTTGCGGTCCGCGCGCCGGCCAGCACCACGTGCCCAAGCCGAGCGTTGATCACGCCGGAATTCGCCACCTGCGGCGCGACCAGGGCGGCGAGGCCGGCGTCTCGCACCGTGATGGTGCCCTGGTTTGCCACCATGGCGCCGGGGTTGGCGGCCTGGTTGAACACCATGCGCCCGGCCATAAAATTGGCATTGCCGATGCCGGCGGCGGCGACCATCAGGCCCGCGGTGTTCACCTGCGAGCCCTGGTAGAACATGACGCCCGACTGGTTGGTGATCACCACCTGCCCATTGGCGTCGATCTGTCCGGCGATCTGCGAGGGGTTCGGTCCGACGACGCGATTCAACGTCACCGCACTGGACGACGGTTGCTCGAACTGCACCGTTTGCTGGCTGCCGATGTCGAAGCTCTGCCAGTTGATGGCGGCGCGCTGGGTGGATTGGTCGATGGCCGTGGTGGTGGGCGACTGAGCGATCGTCGCGGCGCCGGCGACCACGCTGCCGCCGGCAGGTCGCGCGTTCGGCGCCGGCTGGGCGTGCGCAGATAGCGCGAACGCCAGCGCAGCACTCGCATGCAAGGCAGTGCCGGGCAACAGGCGGCGACCCATCGCAGTTTCCTCCGTCGGACGGCAAAGGCTAGCGCAGCGTTGCCGGCGGGCGTGCAACGGATCGCGTGAGCAGGCTTCAACTTATCAAGATCGTGACTCTGTCCTTATAATTGTGTGATTGCCGGAGGCTGCACGGAAAAAAATTCTCGGGTCCGTCCAGCGGCACGAGTGATTCCTACGGGAGCATCGTGCGCCTGCCTGGCATCGTCGAGACGGGTGGCCAGCGGTTTCCGGTCCGGCCGACAGCGCTCTATACGCCGCCGCTATACTCCGGCCGCCGGCGTGACATGGCATTTATATCGGGCAATACCCCATATCGTTGGCGGTTTCATCGCAGCGATGGAGTGCGACGTGAGCGACGTCCCCCACAGTTCGTTTGGTTCGCCGCATCCGCAGGACACGGAAATCCCCCTGCGCATGGAAGAACGCAGCTCCTATCCCACGCCGGGTGAGATCATCAGCCAGATCACTCGCGTGGTCGCCGTCTGTCTGGGTCTGGGCCTGCTGGCGCGCGTACTCGTCGCCTTTGTCGGCATGCACTAGGATTCCGCCGCGTCGCGCGACGCCGGCCGCTTGATCCAGGTCAATGCATTGGCGGAAGCGCGGGGACACCTTGCCTCCAAATTGGTAGAGGAAATGCCGCCGGGCCGTTGAACCCGGGGGTCGCGGAGCGATGCGACGTGGGTGAGGCTGCTGCGGTTCGCAGGAAGAGAATGCTGCGGGGCAACCCGATCACCCCTACCCTTGGTGTTGCGCACCTCGCGTTGATTCGCTTCGCGGCTCAACCCCACGAAGCGCGAGAGGTTCCTACGGGTCTATATGCCGCCTATATGCCGCCGCGCCGCGCGCCACATCGAAAATATATGCCGCTCGGCTTAGTTGCTGCCCCCACGACGCGACCACGCCCGCCCAGCGGCGGCGGATGCGGCCAAGCATCGCCAAGCTATTTCGAAAGGACCGTCGTCATGCTGGACGTCATCTACTTGCTCGTGGGGGCCGCGTTCCTTGGTGCCTGCGTGCTCTACGCCTATGCCTGCGACCATCTGTGAGGACACGGCCATGGTCATCGATTACCTGCTCGGCGGCGTCGTCACGATCGGATTGCTCGCCTACCTGGTCTTCGCACTGGTCCGCCCCGAGCGGTTCTGAAGCTCCCGGCGATGACCTTCGGTGACATCCTGGGAGGCATCGTCTCCATCGGATTGCTCGCCTGGCTTGCGTTCGCGCTGACCCGTCCCGAACCGTTCTAGAACATCTCAAGCCGGAAGGCTGTCCCCCATGACCATCAACGGATGGCTGCAGATCGCGCTCTATTGCGTGTTGCTGCTGCTGATCACCCGCCCGATCGGCGGCTACATGACCCGCGTATTCAATGGCGAGCGCACGACACTTTCGCCGGTGTTGCGCCCGCTGGAGCGCGTCACTTACCGGCTGTGCGGCGTCGACGAGACGCAGGAGCAGCATTGGGTGAGCTACGCGATCGCCATGCTGGCGTTCACCTTTGCCGGCTTCGTCGTGCTGTACGGATTGCAGCGGCTGCAGAACGTGCTGCCATTCAATCCGGCCAGCCAGGACGCGGTATCGCCCGACCTCGCGTTCAACACCTCGGTCAGCTTCATCACCAACACCAACTGGCAGTCGTACGTCCCCGAGACGACGATGAGCTACCTGGTGCAGATGGCCGGTCTCACGGTGCACAACTTCGTCTCCGCCGCCACCGGCATCGCGCTCGCGGTGGCGCTGGTGCGCGGCTTCGCCCGCCGTTCGGCACAGACGATCGGGAATTTCTGGGTCGATCTGACGCGCTGCACGTTCTACATCCTGTTGCCGGCCGCCATCGTGGTGGCGCTGGTGTTCGTCTGGCAGGGCATGCCGGAGAACCTCGGCGCCTATACCGAGGCGACCACGCTGGAAGGCGCCAAGCAGATCATCGCCCAGGGGCCGGTGGCTTCGCAGGAAGTCATCAAGATGCTGGGCACCAACGGCGGCGGGTTCATGAACGCCAACTCGGCGCATCCGTTCGAGAACCCGACCGCGCTGACCAACCTGATCCAGATCCTGCTGATCTTCTCGCTCGGCGCCGGCCTGACCAACCTGTTCGGCCGCATGGTCGGCAGCGAGCGCCAGGGCTGGGCGATCTTTGCCGTGATGTTCGTGCTGTTCATCGCCGGCGCGACCGTGACCTACTCGGTGGAGTCGCAGGGCAATCCGGCCTTCACGCCATTCCACGTTGACCAAATGGCAAGCGATACCCAAGCCGGCGGCAACATGGAAGGCAAGGAGGTGCGGTTCGGCATCGCCGACTCGACACTGTTCACCACGATCACCACCGACGCGTCCTGCGGTGCCGTCAACAACATGCATGACAGCCTGCTGCCGCTCGCCGGCGCGGTGCCCATGGTCAACATGATGCTGGGCGAGATCATCTTCGGCGGCGTCGGCTCCGGCCTGTATGGCATGCTGCTGTTCGTCATCGTGGCGATGTTCGTCGCCGGGCTGATGGTCGGGCGAACGCCGGAGTATCTCGGCAAGAAGCTGGAGGCGAAGGAGGTCAAGATGGCCATGCTCGGCATCCTTATTCTCCCCCTGTCGATGCTTGGCTTCACCGCACTTGCCGTGGTTTTGCCGGTTGGCACCGGTGCGCTGGCAAATGCCGGTCCGCACGGCTTCTCCGAGGCGCTGTATGCCTATGTCTCCGCCACCGCCAACAACGGCAGCGCGTTTGCCGGCCTGTCCGCCAACGTGCCGTTCTGGAACACCACGCTGGGGCTGGCGATGTTCATGGGGCGGTTCCTGATGATCGTGCCGGCGTTGGCGATCGCCGGATCGCTGGTGCGGAAGAAGATCGTGCCGGTCTCGGCGGGCACCTTCCCCACCGACAGCCCGCTGTTCGTCGGCCTGGTGGTCGGCGTTATCCTTATCATGGGCGGGTTGATCTTCTTCCCGGCTGTCGCACTTGGCCCGATTGTCGAGCACTATGCGATGCAAGCCGGCACTCTCTTCGCTTCGGGCAGCTAGTCATGGAAATCCGTAACAAAATGCGCGGCACTCAGACCACGATGCTGGATCCGGCGATCCTGGTTCCGGCGATCGGCCAGTCATTCGTCAAACTCGATCCGCGCGTGCAGATCAAGAATCCGGTGATGTTCGTGGTCGAGGTTGTCGCCACGCTCACCACTGTGATCTTCCTGCGCGAGTTGTTCACCGGCAGCGGTTCGCTCGGCTTCACCTTCCAGATCATCTTCTGGTTGTGGCTGACCGTGCTGTTCGCCAACTTCGCCGAAGCCGTGGCGGAAGGCCGCGGCAAGGCGCAGGCGGCAACCTTGCGCAAGGCGCGCACCGAGACGCAGGCCAAGCGCCTCGCCTCGATCCACGCGACGGATTACGAAATCGTCGCCGCGCCGTCGCTGCAACCGGGCGACATCGTCATGGTGGAAGCCGGTGAGTTCATCGCCAGCGACGGCGAGGTGGTGGAAGGCATCGCCTCGGTGGACGAGTCGGCGATCACCGGCGAATCCGCCCCTGTCATTCGCGAAAGCGGCGGCGACCGCTCGGCGGTGACCGGCGGCACGCGCGTGCTGTCGGACTGGATCAAGGTGCGCATCACCGCGGCACAGGGCTCCACCTTCCTCGATCGCATGATCGCGCTGGTGGAAGGCGCCGAGCGGCAGAAGACCCCGAACGAGATCGCGCTCAACATCCTGCTGGCTGGCCTGACGATCATCTTCGTGATTGCCGTCGCGACGATCCCCAGCTTCGCCGCCTATGCCGGCGGCGCGATCTCCGTGGTGATCCTGGTGGCGCTGTTCGTCGCGCTGATCCCCACCACGATCGGTGCGCTGCTGTCGGCGATCGGCATCGCCGGCATGGACCGGCTGGTGCGGTTCAACGTGCTGGCGATGTCCGGCCGCGCGGTGGAAGCCGCCGGCGACGTCGATACGCTGCTGTTGGACAAGACCGGCACGATCACCCTGGGCAACCGCCAGGCCACCGAATTCTTCCCGCTGACCGGCGTGTCCGAGGCGGAACTGGCGGACGCGGCGCAGCTTGCCTCGCTGCCGGACGAGACGCCGGAGGGCCGGTCCATCGTCGTGCTGGCGAAGGAGAAGTACAATATCCGCGGCCGCGAAATGGCGCCGATGGACGCGCATTTCATCCCGTTCTCGGCGCACACACGGCTGTCCGGCATCGACATCGAGGGCGCCTCGATCCGCAAGGGCGCGGTCGATGCGGTGCTGGCCTGGGCCCGCACGATGGACAATGGAACGCCGGCCGGCGGCGGTGTCGCCGCCGCGGTGCGGCCGGTGATCAGCGACGCCGCGGTGCGCGAACTGAACGCGAAATCCGACGAGATCGCCAAGGCCGGCGGCACGCCCCTCGCCGTCGCGCGGAACGGCAAATTGCTCGGCGTCATCTCCCTGAAGGACATCGTCAAAGGCGGCATCCGCGAGCGCTTCTCGGAGTTGCGGCGGATGGGGATCCGCACGGTGATGATCACCGGCGACAACCCGCTGACCGCCGCGGCGATCGCCGCGGAAGCCGGGGTAGACGACTTCCTTGCACAAGCCACACCGGAAACGAAGCTGAAGCTGATCCGCGATGAGCAGGCTCAGGGGAAGCTGGTGGCGATGTGCGGGGATGGGACGAATGATGCGCCCGCGCTGGCGCAGGCGGATGTCGGCGTGGCGATGAACACCGGCACCATGGCGGCGCGCGAAGCCGGCAACATGGTCGATCTGGACAGCGATCCGACAAAGCTGATCGAGATCGTCGAGATCGGCAAGCAGTTGCTGATGACGCGCGGCGCGCTGACCACGTTCTCCATCGCCAACGACGTGGCGAAGTATTTCGCCATGATCCCGGCGATGTTCGTCGTGTTCTATCCGCAGTTGCAGGCGCTGAACGTGATGCGGCTGCACAATCCGCAAAGCGCGATCCTGTCGGCGATCATCTTCAACGCGCTGATCATCGTCGTGCTGATCCCGCTGGCGCTGAAGGGGGTGAAGTACCGGCCGATCGGTGCCGCCGCCATCCTGCGCCGCAACCTGCTGATCTACGGCCTTGGCGGCATCGCCGTGCCGTTCGTCGGCATCAAGCTGATCGACATGCTCGTTTTCGCCATCGGCCTTGCCTGAGGACATCGGACCATGAACCACATTCGCCCCGCTATCGTGATGATTGTCGTGATGACGATCATCACCGGGCTTGCCTACCCGCTGGCGATCACCGGCATCGCCCAGGTGCTGTTCCCACATCAGGCGAACGGCAGCCTGATCGAGCAGGACGGCAAGGTGATCGGCTCCGCGCTGATCGGGCAGAACTTCACGTCGGACAAGTATTTCCATGGCCGGCCGTCGGCCACCACCGAGCCTGACCCGAAGGATCCGAGCAAGACCGTCCCGGTGCCGTATGCCGCCGACAACTCCAGCGGTTCGAACCTCGGTCCCACCTCGAAGGATCTGGTGGATCGGGTGAAGGGCGATGCGGCGACGCTGGCGGCGGAGAATCCGAACGCCCCGGTCCCGGTCGACCTGGTGACCACGTCGGCGAGCGGGCTGGACCCCGACATCACGCCGGCCGGCGCGTATTTCCAGGTGCCGCGGGTGGCCAAGGCGCGCGGGTTGCCGGAAGCGCAGGTGCAAGAGTTGGTCGCGCAGCATATCGACGGGCGGTTGTTCGGGCTGATCGGCGAACCGCATGTCAACGTGCTGCAACTCAACCGGGCGCTGGATGCGCTGAAGGGGTGAGCGATGAGTGAAGGGTGCGTGCTGGATTAGCGAGAACTCCCCCTTCCCTTGCGGGCTTGGGCCGTGCAGCGGACCAAGGTCGGGGGGAGGGGTCGGTCGGTGCGAGTCTCCGACCGGGCCCTCCCCCCGACCCCCTCCCACAAGGGGAGGGGGAGTCGTAGAATACTGTTATGGCAGACCGCGATCCCCGCGACGGCCGTCCTTCCCCCGAGGCATTGCTGGCGGAAGCCCAGCGGGAAACACGTGGCCGCTTGAAGATTTTCCTCGGCGCCGCGCCGGGGGTCGGCAAGACCTACGAAATGCTGTCTGCCGCCCAGGCGCGCGCGCGCGACGGCACCGACGTCGTGGTCGGCGTCGTCGAGACGCACGGGCGCAAAGAGACCCAGGCGCTGCTGGCCGGGCTCGAAATCGTCCCGCGCCGGCACGCCGAATATCGTGGCCGCAAGCTGGAGGAGATGGACCTCGACGCAATCCTGGCGCGCCATCCGCAGCTCGCGCTGGTCGATGAGCTGGCCCACACCAACGTTCCCGGCAGCCGCCATCCGAAGCGCTACATCGATGTCGAGGAATTGCTCGCCGCCGGCATCGACGTCTACGCTACGCTGAACATCCAGCACGTCGAAAGCCTGAACGACGTGGTCGCACGCATCACCCGCATCCGCGTCCGCGAAACGGTGCCGGATTCGGTGATCGACCGCGCCGACGACATCGAGCTGATCGACCTGACGCCGGAAGACCTGATCCAGCGCCTGCGCGAAGGCAAGGTTTACGTGCCGCACCAGGCCGAGCGCGCGATCCGCCATTACTTCGCCCCCGGCAACCTCACCGCGCTACGCGAACTGGCGCTGCGGCGGACCGCGCAGCGCGTCGATGAGCAGATGGTGCGCTATATGCAGGCGCACGCGATCAAGGGGCCGTGGGCGGCGGGCGAACGCGTGCTCGTCTGCGTCAGCGGCGACCCGGACACCGGCGCCATCGTGCGGCATGCGCGGCGCATGGCGGACCGGCTCAAGGCGCCGTGGACCGCGTTGCACGTGGAGACCTCGCGCAACCTGCGCATGACCGAGGCCGAGCGGAACCATGTCGCCGAGGCACTGCGGCTGGCGCAACGGCTCGGCGGTGAGGCCGTTACGCTGCCGGGCCAGGACGTTGCCGAGACGGTTGCCGAGTACGCGCGCGCCAACAACGTAACGCAGATCATCGCCGTGCAGTCGCCGCGGTCGCGTTGGCGCGATGCGTTGTTCGGCACGATGGCGCAACGGCTGATCCGCAAGGTGGATGGGCCGATCGTCCACGTCGTCAGCCAGCCGCGCCGGGACGAAACGCGGGACGCCCCGCGCACCCCGGCCGAGCCGCTACCGTTCGAGTTGCAGCCGCAGGCCTGGCTGGGCAGCCTGGCCTGCGTGGCAGTCGCGGCGGTTGTGGGACTGCTGGTGCGTCAGGTGATCGGCACCGGCAGCATTTCCCTGCTGTTCCTGACCGCCGTGCTGGTAAGCGCGGTGCTGTTCGGACTGTGGCCGGCCTTGCTGGCCTGCGTCGTCAGCACGCTGGCGTATAACTTCCTGTTCCTCCCGCCGCTTTACGCCTTCACCATCGCCGATCCGGAAAACGTCGTCGCGCTGTTCTTCTTTGCCGTGGCGGCGGTGATCGTCAGCAACCTCACGGCGCGGGTGCGTGCCCAGGCGATCACCGCCCGCGCCCGCGCGCGCATCACCGAGGAGCTTTATCTGTTCAGCCGCAAACTGGCGGTGGCAACGAACCTCGACGACCTGCTATGGGCCACGGTGCACCAGATAGCGCTGATGCTGAAGGTGCGCGTCGTGCTGCTGCTGCCGGAGGAGGAACGCATCGTGGTGCGCGCCGGGTTCCCGCCGGAAGACACGCTGGACGACGCCGATCTCGCGGCCGCGCGCTGGTGCTGGGAGAAGAACCGCCCGGCCGGGCGCGGCGCCGACACACTGCCGGGCGCGAAACGGCTGTTCCTGCCGATGCAGACCGGCCGCGGCGCGGTCGGCGTGATCGGCATCGATCGCGACGAGCCGGGGCCGATGCTGACGCCCGACCAGCAGCGCTTGCTCGACGCGCTGGCGGACCAGGCGGCGCTGGCGATCGAGCGGGTGAACCTAGTGGACGCGGTGGACCGCGCGCGGCTGGCGGTGGAGACCGACCGGCTGCGTTCTGCTCTGCTGACCTCGATCTCGCATGACCTGCGCACGCCGCTGGCGTCGATCCTCGGCTCCGCGACCAGCCTGTCGGGCGCGCTGGATGCGGCGACGCGCGACGCGCTGGCACGCAACATCCAGGATGAAGCCGAGCGGCTGAACCGCTTCATCGGCAATCTGCTCGATATGACGCGGCTGGAATCGGGGCCGTTGCCGACGCGCACCTCGCTGACCGAACTGTCCGACGTGGTCGGCAGCGCCTTGCAACGTGCCAGCAAGGTGCTGGCCAACCACGCCGTGCAGATGCGCCTGGAATCCAACCTGCCATTGCTCGAACTGGACGACGTGCTGCTCGAGCAAGCGCTGTTCAACCTGCTGGACAACGCGGCGAAATACACGCCGCCGGGCTCGCGCATCGCCATCAGCGCGTGGCGCGAGGCCGGCCAGGTGAAGCTCCAGGTGCTGGACGAGGGCCACGGCATTCCGCCGGCCGACCTGGAGCGGATCTTCGACAAGTTCTATCGTGCCGGCGGTCCCGACCACCGGCGCGCCGGCACCGGCCTGGGGCTGTCGATCTGTCGCGGCTTCATCGAGGCGATGGGCGGCACGATCACCGCCGCCAACCGCACCGACCGCTCGGGCGCGGTCTTCACCATAGCGCTGCCGGTCCCGGCCAACGCGGACCGGCCGCTGGAGGCGACAGGATGAACGCCGGGCCGACGCGCATACTGGTGGTGGACGACGAACCGGCGATCCTGCGTTTCCTGCGCGCCGGGCTGTCGCATCAGGGCTACCTGGTGACCGAGGCGGAGACCGGACAGGCGGCGTTGGACCTAATCCGCCGCAAGTCGGCCGATCTGATCGTGCTGGATCTCGGGCTGCCGGATATCGACGGTCTGGAGGTGATCCGGCAGGTGCGCGCCAGCGGCTCGATGCTGCCGATCATCGTGCTGTCCAGCCGCGACGATGAGGAGGCCAAGGTCGCGGCCCTGGACCTCGGCGCCGACGACTACGTGACCAAGCCGTTCGGCATGGACGAGCTGCTGGCGCGGGTCCGCGCGGCGCAGCGTCACCGGCTGCAGCAGGAAGGCGAGAAGCCGGTGTTCCGCTGCGGCGACCTGACGGTGGACCTGGTGCGGCGGATCGTCACGGTGCGCGGCACGGAGGTAAAATTCTCGCCGCGCGAATACGACCTGCTGCGGCTGCTGGTGGCGAATGCCGGCAAGGTGCTGACCCACAACCACATCTTGCGCGAGGTCTGGGGGCCTAATACCGACGTGCAATACCTGCGCATCTATGTCCGGGCGTTGCGGCAGAAGATCGAGGAAGACACCGAGCGGCCGCGCTATATCGTCACCGAGACCGGGGTAGGCTATCGGTTGCGGGCGCCGGACTGATGCGCGGCGCGGAGGGCGGAGCAGATGCATGGCGCTCGGTGATCTGATCGGACCCGACCATGTGGTGGTGGGGCTGCGCGTCGCCGACAAGGCGCAGTTGCTGAGCGAATTGTCGCGCCGTGCGGCGGCGGCATTGTCGCTGCAACAGCCGGTGTTGCTGCGGGCGTTGCAGGCGCGCGAGCAGTTGGGCTCGACCGGGCTGGGGCGGGGGTTCGCGCTGCCGCATGCCCGGCTGCGCGAGTTGCCGCGGATCTATGCGTGCTTGGCGCGGTTGGGGCGGCCGATCGACTACGAGGCGGTGGACGATAAGCCGGTGGACCTGGTGGTGCTGCTGCTGACGCCGGAGTCCGCTGCCAGCCAGCATCTGGCGACTCTGGCGGCGCTGTCGCGGCCGTTTCGTGACGAGGCGTTCATGCAGCAGATCCGCAAGGCGCCGGATGCCGCGGCGCTGCACCGGTTGCTGGCGGGGGTCTGATACCAACAACCGGCGTAAAGGTTGACTCACCGGCCGCCTTCCTCGTCATGGCGGGCGAAGGCCCCATAGGCGTTAAATTAGGGCGTTTGGGCGTCGGAACCGGCCACACCGCGTCATGGTGCGCCCCCGGGTCAAGCGCCCGGGGGCAGGCTTCGGCGCGCCATCCACGACTTGCGGTGCAACTCGCAGGAAAGTCGTGGATGCCGACCGGAGCCTGCCACCGGGCGCTTGACCCGGTGGTCGGCATGACGATGTCAGCGCGGTCCGTGGGTCAATCTTTTCGCCGGTTGGTATGATACCCGTTGCGGCGCGGGGGGTGGCGGGGCGACAATGGCGGTGAGTGCCCCGCCCACGCTGACCCCGGTAAGCGGGACACGCGCGCGAGGGCCGCCCGGACGGGCGGCCCCTTTTCAGTTTTTCGCCCGCGACAGTTCAGGCAGCCGGCATGCGATGAAGCGCGCACAGTTTGTTGCCGTCAGGATCACGCAGGTAAGCAAGATACATTGGACCGGCGCCGCCCTGGCGAATGCCGGGCGGGTCCTCGATCGCCGTCCCGCCGTTCGCGACTCCGGCTTTGTGCCAGGCGTCGGCTTGTTCCGGGCCTGCCATCGCGAAGCCGATCGTGCCGCCGTTGGCGTGCGTGGCAGCTTGGCCGTCGATGGGTTTGCTCACCAGGAACACCCCGCCGTTATGCGCGTAAATCAGCCGCCCCTTGGCGTCCTGCACCCCGGGCTTGCCGCCGATCGCGCCAAACAGGGCGTCGTAGAATTTCTTCGATCGGGCGATATCGTTGCTCCCGACCATAACATGGCTAAACATTCCGTTCTCTCCCCACCAAAGTCACACGAGGCCGCAGCCTTCGCGTCACGACCAAAACACGGTTTGCAGGCCACGAAAAGAGCCGCCCACCCCGGCTTCCTTATCATCGCCGGTGATGACCACGGGGCAAGATCGCCGTCGAACGGCCTCCGGCGCTGCCCCGATCACTCCGGTTGCGTTCAGTCCTTCAGCAGACGCGACGCCCAGTCGGCAACCGCGTCCCCACTGCTGATGTCGGCCTGCACCAGCCCGTCGATCATGAAAGTCGGCGACACATGGATACCGTTCTGGCGGGCATATTTGCAGTGCCACTTGATCTCGCGGTCGAGATCGGGAATCGCGAACGCCTCGGCGAATTTCACGCCGCTGTAGCCTTCGATCCGCGCGATGATGTCATTCGGCGTGGCGTCAAGATTCGGGCCGCGGCAATGGCGCTCGAACTCGAATTCCTCACGGTGCGCGGCCACCGCGGCCATGACAGATTTCGCCGCTGCCTTGCCGCCCTCCAGCGTGGAGGCGGCCAGAATGCAGCGCACGATCACACCCGAGTACATGTGCCAGGGCTGCGACTGAAGACGGATCTTGATGATGATACGATCTTCGCCCGCATGAGTCAGCAGGTCATCGAGTTTGCCGAACGCCCGCACGGAAAACGGGCAGGTCGGTTCGAGGAATACCTCGAACACCCGAGGCCCGTGGCCCCAGACAAGCGGATCAGCGCGCCATGCAACTTGATTCATATGATCTTTCCTGTCCGCCCGGTTCCGTACGCAACGCGCGCCTCCATAGGAGACGAGACGCCGGACGCCGCGGAACGTCTTGCAATCCGATCCTGAAGAGAGGCCACTCGCGCCGTCGTGTGGCAACACCTCTGCTGAGTCAAGCAGGCTTCCGGGCTCAACCGGCCATGGCTGCCTACAGGCTGCGATCGGGCGACGGGCGCCCCCGGTGCGTCGAGCAAAATCTCGTGCCGCGTGTTCGGCACGGTGCCGTACTCGGCGTCACCTCCGGCGCGCTTGGCAAAACACGGTGCCGGCGGCGCGGCAAGCTGCCGCGCCGCCGGCCACCGATCAGCGCGAGATGTGCTCCAGCGCCAGCCGGTTGGTGCGCGGGCCGAAATAGCCGATCGCGAGCACCACCACTCCCATTGCCCCGGCAATGAAGATGAACACCCCCTCCACGCCGTAATGCTGGAGTACCCAGGCAATCATGAAGCCGGTGAACACCACGGACAGCCGGCTCAACGAATAGGTGAAGCCAACAGCGCGGGCGCGGATGCGCGTGGGGTACAGTTCCGACTGGTAGGCGTGGAAGGAATAGGAGAGCCACCGGTTGCACATCGTCTGAATGGCACCCAGGATGATCAGTGCGATCGCAGCGTTCTGCATCGAAAAGATGATGCCGATCACCGCGATGCCCGTCGCCGAAATGACGATCTGCCATTTCCGCTCGATCCAGTCCGCCAGTACCATGCTGATCATCGGCCAGCTCGGGTCGGCCAGCGCCATGACAAAGGTGTATTGCAGGCTCTGGCTGACATGGATGCCCTTGGCGAGCAGCAGTGTCGGCACCCACGCAGTGAAGCCGTAGTAGCCAATGGTCTGGAACAACTGGAACACCATCAGCATGATGGTTCGCGAGCGATAGGCCGGGCTGAACACTTCGAGATAGGTGCCGGGGCGTGGATCCTCGGCCGCGGGCGCTTCGATCGGCGGCAGCTCCCGGCCGGTACGTGCCCGCACCCTTGTCTCGATCGCGCCGATAACCTGCTCGGCCTCTTGCAGCCGGCCTTGCTGCGCGAGCCAGCGCGGTGATTCCGGTAGTGCGAGGCGGATCCACCAGACAACGACCGCACCGATCGAGCCAATCCCGACGACCCAGCGCCAGCCGTCGATACCGAGCGGGGCGTGCGGCACCAGTTGCCAGGCCAGCAAAGCCACCAGCGGCGTGGTCAAGGCACCGACACCCTGTTGGAAGCCGAACGCCTTGCCACGCATGCCCTTCGGCACCAGCTCGGCGAGGTAGGTATCAATGGTCACCAACTCCACGCCGACGCCGATGCCGGACACGAAGCGCCAGAAGTTCAGTCCGTTGGCCGAACTCTGGCACGCCATGATGAACGCCGCGACGCAGTACCAAAGCAGCGCAAAGGTGAAGATGGTTCGCCGGCCGTACTTGTCCGCCACGAATGAAAATCCGATGGTACCGAGGAACATCCCGGCGAAGAACGCGGCGATGAAGCTGGCGAGCCCGGTCATGCCGAAGAACGAAACCGTGGTCGGCGTGAAGATCTTGGCGGCGTACAGGCCAGGCGCGACATAGGCGGTGAACCCGATGTCGTAGATTTCGAAGCAACCGCCCAGCGCGAGCAGGATTACCATGCGCCAAGTGACCGCGGTCACCGGTAATCGATCGAGGCGCGCCGTGATGATGGCAGCGGGCGTCGCCGTTGTGGTCGTACTCATCGTTGTCGTTTCCCCGGATGCGTTCTGGTCGTTACGCCGCATCTCCCGAACTCACCCCGGTTTCCTGGCAGCCTGTTGTATCGGGCGGCACGCTTTGTGCCGTTCCGGTTTTATTGGGCACGTTGTCGCCGATGGCGACGCCGTGCCGACCGCACATTGGGACAGTCTTGCACGGCGTGTCAACGATACGGGTCAGCATTAATACCGGTTGCAAACCATGCAACAACCCGCCGCATGGCGGATGGCACTCCGCAACTGCTGAACCTGCGGCTGTCCGCCGCGACGGACGAGCTGACGGTCGCCGAGCGGGCGGCGATGAATACGGGACTACCGGACGCCGATGGGACGCCGTCGGTCGGCAACGGCGCCGTGGCCAGACCATGGCGCTTCCGGTCCGGACACAGGCGCTCTAGCATGACGCACCAATCAGACGCGAGGCGATGCCATGGCCCCCACCTGCGTCAGCCTCCCTGTCCTCCGATGAGCGGGTTCGTCGCAACAGGCGCGCCGTTGACCCAGACCGGTGTCGCCACGGCAGCCAACCGGGCTGGCGCGGGCGTGCCGGAGCTTTGGGCGGTGATCTCGGTGGAGACCTCCGGCTGCGGCTTCCTGCCCGACCGGCGTCCGAAGATCCTGTTCGAGCGGCACATCTTCCACCGGCTGACCGGCGGGCGGTACGATGCCACCGCGCCGGACATCAGCCAGCCGACATCCGGCGGCTACGGCGAACCGGGCGCCAATCAATACGACCGGCTGGCGGTGGCACAGCAACTCGACGCCACGGCGGCGCTGCAGAGCGCGTCCTGGGGCCTGGGCCAGGTGATGGGGGAGAACTTCGCCGCCGCCGGGTTCGCCGACGTGGCCGGCATGGTGGCGGCGATGGTGGCTTCGGAGGACAACCAATTGCTCGCCATGGCCGCGTTCGTCGCCCATAGCGGCCTGACGCCGGCGCTGAGCCAACATGACTGGGCGGCGGTGGCGCGAGGCTACAACGGGCCGGATTACGCGGCGAACAACTACGACGGGCTGTTGCGGCACTTCTACGGCTTGTACTCGTCCGGCCCCACCCCCGACCTGCGCGTGCGCGCGGCGCAGGCGTATCTGACCTACCGAGGATTTGCCCCGGGCGGCATCGACGGCGTCGCGGGTCCGCACACCGTCGCCGCGGTCCGCGCCTTCCAGGCGGCGGCCGGTGTCGCGCAGACCGGGGAGATCGATGACGCGTTGCTCTCCAGGTTGAGCGCCGGGTGAGGGTGCCGCGTGCCGACCCGATCACCTCACCGCTTATGCGTCTCGACCGCTCCCGCGCCGCGGGAGCGGTGTCCCTGTGCTACGCCGCTTCCGCCAGGACCAGCCGGCGCCGCGGCACCGGCTTCAGCGGCATTGCGGCATACACGTCCTTCACCGCCTCGCTGATGATCACGCCCGCCATGCCAGGCATCAGCCGCCGGCCGGCGCGCTCGAACAGGTCGGCGCTGCGCAGCACCAGGCGTGGCCCGACCGGCGGCAGCCACAGCACGGTGTCGCGGTGCTCTACCCGATACAGCGACGCGGCCAGCAGGCGGCCGAGCTGACCGAAGGAGTACGGCTGGCCGTGCCCGAACGGCGTCCGTTCCACATAGGCCCACACGCCGGCGCGATTGGGGGCCACCACCAGCAGCCGCCCGTCATCCTTCAGCACACGCCAGGTCTCGCGCAGCAGCCTCCTTGCGTTCTCGGCCGCCTCCAGCCCGTGCACCAGCAGCACGCGGTCGAAGCTCATGTCCGGGAACGGCAGAGCGTCTTCCTCGGCGGTGCAGGACAGACAGGGCTCGCCGACGGGCCAGCGCGTCGCGCCCATCTGTGCCGGCGTCACCGCGATGCAGCGCGCCGCCTGCGCGCGCCAGAGGCGCAAGTAGGGCGCGGCGAAACCGATGCCCAGGACGGACTGGCCGTGCAGATCGGGCCACATGGCCAGCAGCCGTTCGCGCAGCAGCCGGGCCGCCACCGCCCCGCGGGTGGTGCCGTAGAAGTCCGCCGCCGCATGCGAATCTGCCGCCATATCGGCCTTCTATAGCACCAACCCGGTGGGATGAACCGACGGATGCGTCAGTCCCCGCTCCGCCGGCGCCGCAGCAAGCCGGTCGCCGCCAGCCCGAGGCCGAACAGGCCCAACGTCCCGGGTTCGGGCGCAAAGATCGAAGCGGTTGAGCCCAGGCTGTCGAAATTGCTCAGCACCAAGGAATCGGTGCCGCCGAGCGGTACGGTGAACGGCGGGTCGCTGGAGCTGCTTGCCAGATCGCACAGCACAAACGTCTGCGTTACCGGCATCCAGGTCTCGGTGCCGAAGGCTTCCTCGATGTTGTTGACCGACGCGGTCTGGAGCTCGATGCCGTAACTGCCGCCAAAGGCTATCGGCTGGTACAGCACGACGAAGAACGCGGCGCCGGGTGCGCTGTCGTAGGTTAGCGATCCGATCGTGACGCTCAGACTGGCGGGATAGGACGCGACCGGCAAACTCGGGGAGAGCAGATCCGCCGACCAGGAAAACGTTGCGACAACGGTGAAACCCTGGCCGGAGAACGGCGCGCCGTCGAGCGTGCCGTCCGCGGTTCCCGTCATTGTCAGCATTCCCGCCGCCGCGGCGCGTTCGGCTGTCCCGCCAACCAGCAGCGCCAGCAGCGCGATAGCCCACGCCTTGCCGATCGTCTGGGTCGCCATGTCCGTCGCTCCGTCCGGCGCTCGCGCACCGCGGGTTAATGCGTTGCTCTTGTAGAAGAAAATCCTTTCGGGGTGGTATCGCCAGGCGCCGGCTTTACCCGGCCGCGCACGGTGCTAGGCTGGCGGTCATGGCAATCACCGCAGAACCCGTCCCCATCCTGTCCGACAACTATGCCTGGCTGCTGCGCGACGGCGCGACTGGCGCCGTGGCCATCGTCGATCCGGCCGAGCCCAAACCGATCATCGCCGCATTAGAGAAGGCGGGCGGCCGGCTCGACCTGATCCTGTTGACGCACCACCACGCCGACCATATCGCCGGCGCCGACGAGGTGCGTGCTCATTTCGGTGCCAAAATGGTTGGCGCGGCGGCTGATGCACACCGTCTGCCGAAGCTCGACATGGCGGTGACGGAAGGCGACTCGGTGCCGTTCGGCGCCACCCAAGCACGGGTCATCGAGACCCCCGGCCATACCATCGGCCAGATCAACTACTTCTTCCCCGACGGCGAAATCCTGCTGTCCGGCGATACGTTGTTTAGCCTGGGTTGCGGCCGGTTGATCGAAGGCTCGGCCGACGTGATGTTCGCCTCGCTGCGCAAGCTGGCGGCGCTGCCCGGCGGCACCAAGGTCTGCTGCGGTCACGAATACACCGAGAGCAACGCGCGGTTCGCACTCAGCGTCGATGGCAGCAACCCGGCGCTGATCGCGCGCGCAGCGCAGGCGAAGCAGCAGCGCGCGGCGGGCCAGCCGACGGTGCCATCGTCGATGGCCGACGAACTCGCCGCCAACCCGTTCCTGCGCGCGCCGGACGTCGCCAGCTTCGCGAAGCTGCGCTCCGGCAAGGACAATTTCCGAGGATAACAAGCCGTGAAGCTGTTCTACTCGCCCGCCAGCCCGTATGCCCGCAAGGTGCTGGCCTGTGCCATCACCCGCGACATCGACTCGCGCATCGAGAAGCTGCCGTGCAACCCCAACGAGTCGCCGCCCGAACTGCTGGCGGTGAACCCGCTGTCGAAGGTGCCCTGCCTGGTGACCGATGACGGCCTGGCGCTGTTCGACAGCCCGGTGATCTGCGAATACCTCGACAGCCGGGGCGACGCCCTGCCGATGTTCCCCGGGCAAGGGCCGGCCCGCTGGCGGGCATTGAAATTCCAGGCGATGGGCGACGGCATCCTCGATGCATCGGTGCCACGCCGGTGGGAAATGTTGAAGCCGGCCGAAGCGGCGCGTGGCGCCTGGATCGCCCGGCAGAAGGCGGCGGTCGATCGCACGCTGGACGCGTTGGAGGCGGACCCGCCGCACCGCATCCCGGATATCGGTTCGATCGCCGTGGCCTGCGCGCTGGGCTACCTGGATTTCCGCTTCGCCGCGCAACCGTGGCGCCCGGAGCACCCCAAACTCGCCGCATGGTTCGAGGCGTTCGCAGAGAACCCCGGTATCGCGCAGACCGTGCCTTCTTAACCTCTCCCGCGAGCGCGCGGGGTCGTGGCGGAGCGGCTCCATCAGCAGGCCGAAACTCACCTCTCCTGCGCGTGCGCGCGGGGGGGCGAGCCGCGCAGCATAGCGACGCGATGGCGCGATCGCGCCGAGGGCGAGGGCGATCGGGTCGGTACGCCACGCCCTTGCGCCGCGACGCGGCAGGACTCAGCGCCCCGATCCGATCACCCGCATCCGCCATGCGTCGCGTCGCGGCCCACTGCCGCGGGAGAGGTCGTCATAACCCCAGCACCGGCAGCACCACCCGGCTCGGCCGGCCGGCATCGACGAACACCGTATTCACCGCGACCCGCCGCCGCCGCGCCAGTCCCTCCGGCTCGCCGGTGTTCGGATTGACATCGAACTTCGGGAAATTGCTCGACGACACGTCCAGCCGGATGCGATGCCGCGGAAGAAAAAGGTTCGCGGTCGGGAACAGCGTGATGCGCACCCGTACCACCTCGCCCGGCTGGCGCAGCCGAGGCTGCGACGGGTCCTCGGCATAGCGCAGCCGCAGGATGCCGTCGGTCAGGTTCATCGCGTAGCCGCCGGGATAGTCGGCCGACGGCGGATGCACGTCGATCAGCTTGGCGGTGACGTCGGTATCCGGCCCGTCGGTGGCGACCCACAGCTCGGCCTCGATCGGCCCCACCACCTGCACCGGCTCGCGCAGCGGGTCGGTCTGGAACACCAACACATCGCGTCGCGACGCGAGGGGGAGATAAGGCGGGGTGCAGCCGAAGAACTGCGGCCCTTCAACCTGATCCCAACTCCCCGCATAAGCCACCGGGTCCAGACTGCTCATGGCCCCGCCGATCGTCGGCACCGGATGCGCCGGGTCGAAGTCATACGATAGCGGTGCCGCTCCGGACGCCGGCGCGGCGCGGTCCAGCCGGCCGTCGCCGTGCAGGTGGAACGGCACGAAATCCACCCCCGGCGGGGGCCAGTCGGTCGCGGTGATCCAGCGCCCGCCATGCTCTAGGTGCCAGGCCGCATCGCGCCGCCCGGACCCGCCGCCCATGACGAACACCCGCGCTGCCGGCTCATCCAGCGGCGCCCCCTTTACCACGTGGTCGAAGAACCGCAGCCGGTAGGCGCGCCAGTCGCCGGCCCAGGAGTCCAGCGGCGCATCCGGCCCGAACTCCACGTCGCCGAAGTAATGATCGCTGCGGTCGCCGTGCATCCACGGCCCGAGGATCAGCCGCTGCGGCCCGCGTCCGGCACGCTTCAGGCCGCTGTAGTTGCTGGTGGCGGTCAGCGGATACGGGTCCCACCACGAGGACAGGTGAACGCAGGCGGCGCGCGAATACAGGTCGTGCCAGCCCTCGGTCCAGATGCCGAGCTGCCGCCAGAACCCGTCATCCGCGCCATGCGTCCATTGGTCGAACAGATAGGCCTCGTAGTCCGGGTGGTGCCGCAGCGGCGAGTGCCCGGGCTTCCACGGCATGCGGGTGAACCAGTCGCGAATGTCCTCGGCCGCCAGGGCGGCGTGCATCACCGGGTCGGCCAGCGCCTCCGGCGACACCAGTGCGTTCTTGAACGCCCAGGTGGCCTGTTTCAGCTCGAACGCGCCGGACTGCCGGATGCCCGATTTCCAGGCATTGGCGAAGCCGCCGCAGTCCAGCACCTGTGCCACCAGGCCGGGCGGATCGAGGCAGCCGAGCGCCGCCTGCGTGTGCGCCGAATAGGACAGGCCCATGGTGCAGATGCGCCCGTCGCACCAGGACTGGTCGCGCAGCCAGGCACAGGCGTCGTAGCCGTCCTCGCCATCCGACAGGTACTTCACGAAGCGGCCTTCTGAGCCGTAGCGGCCGCGGGTGTCCTGGTAGACCACCGCGTAGCCATGCGCGGTGAAGTACGCGGCGATCTCGGCGCGGGTGGCGGGGGTGCGGTTGGCGGCGGTGAGTTCGGCGCGGCTGGTTTCGTGCCGGCCGTACGGGGTGCGCTCCATGATGACCGGGAAGAGGCCGGCGCTGTCCGGAAGATACACGTCGGTGGCGAGGCGGACGCCGTCGCGCATGGCGACCATCTGGGTGGACATGGGCATTCGCGTGTTCTCCCTCGGCAGACACAAGGCCATGCGGCTGGCGCAGTGATAGCCTGATCGGCATGTGCGTGGCACGTCCGTCTCACGGGTGTCTCGTTTCGCGGTATGGGAGAACGTGACGCATGGCATGAGACGCGACCGAAGCGGATCACTCATGTGAGAATAGGGCCGGCTCGCACTGACGATGCCGGTGGGGTAGCGGCCCGCGTGCATCTGCGGTTCCAATTCCTTGCTTTGCCGCCTGCCGCGTCCCGATGGGCGCGAGCCCTGGGCGAAGCGGTGGTGAGCCGGTAGAAGTCTCCCCCTCGCGCTTCAGGGCTTTGCGCCGCTTCAGCGGCGCAGGATTGCGGCGAGCGGGAGAAGATTTCTCGGAGGGCAACGCGATGGGAAAACTCGACGGCAAGGTGGCAATCGTCACCGGCGCCGGGCGCGGGCTCGGCCGCGCCTATGCGCGACGGCTTGGCGCGCTGGGTGCCAAGGTCGCAGTGACCGACGTGAACCTGCGGTCCTTCGAAGAATTCGAGGCCGAGGCGAAGGATATGACGGGGGAAAGCACCGTCGCCGAGATCGAGGCCGCTGGTGGCACAGCGCTGGGTATCGCATGCGACGTCTGCGACCATGCAGCGGTCGATGCGATGGTGGCGCAGGTGGTTGCCGCCTGGGGACGGGTGGACGTGCTGGTGGCCAATGCGGGCGGCGGGCGCGGCCGGCCACTGGACACCAAGGCCAGCACGCTCGATCCGGCGCTGCTGCATCTCGTCACCAGCATGAACCTGTATGGCACGGTGTATTGCTGCAACGCCGTGGCGCCGATCATGAAGCAGCAGCGCTCGGGGCGGATCATAACGGTTGCCTCGGTGGCCGGGCTCGGACCGTCGCGCGACGGCGGCTATGCGCATTACGGCGCGGCGAAGGCGGCGATCGCGCACTACACGCGCTATCTGGCGCAGGACCTGGGTCCGTACGGCATCACCGCGAACAGCATCGCGCCGGGTTTCATCGCCACCGGGCGCGTGGTATCGACGGTGTTCGCCAACAGCCAGGATGCCAACACCGACCGGTCGGAACTGGTCGCGTTGCGCCGGCTGGGCATCGTGGAGGATTGCGCCAAGGTGGTGGAATTCCTCGCCACCGACCTGTCGGATTACGTGACCGGCACGGTCATCCCGATCGATGGCGGGCTGGTGCGGTGGGCGTGAGGAGAGTTAACGCAGCCGCGTCAACCGGTTGCAGCGCCGCCATCACTCGCGCACCGCGTCGGCGATCGCCGCGCGGATCAGCGATTTTTTCGCCGGGTCCCAGGCGTGGCGCGGACCGATCGTCAGGCCGCCATCCACCACCAGATGCGTGCCGTTGACGAAGGCCGCCTCCTCGCTCGCCAGGAACACGCAGGCATCGGCGATGTGGTGCGGCGCGCCGGCCGTTTGCACCGGCTGCATGTCGGGTGCGACCTGACGCAGCGCCGCGTCGACGCGATCGGCGACACCCGGTGGGTTGCCGGTATCGGCATTGAAGATGTTGGTGAGGATGTAGCCGGGACAGATCGCGTTGACGCGGACGCGATAGCGCGCGAGTTCCGCGGCGGCGACGCGGGTAAGCTGGATCACGCCGGCCTTGGCCACGGCGTAGGCAATCGGCGACCAGCCCGCTTCCAGCCCGGCGATCGACGCGGTGTTGATGATGGCGCCGCCGCCACGCGCGCGCAGGTGCGGCAGCGCGTAGCGAATGCCCAGCGCGACCGAGCGCAGCAGCAGCGCCTGTGTGGCATCCCAGGCCTCGCCGGTCATGTCCTCGATCGGCAGGCGCGCGCCGGCGGCCCCGGCGTTGTTGAACAGGATGTCGAGCCCGCCGAACGCCGCGGCGGCGGCATCCATGGCCGCGGCGATGTCGGCTTCCCGCGTCACGTCGCAGTCGTGGTAGTGCACGCTGCCGTCGAACCGGCGCGCCACGGCGGCGCCCGCGGCGTCCTGGATGTCCGCGACCAGCACGCGCGCCCCCTCGGCGACGAAGCGTTCTACCGTTGCCAGGCCGATGCCGGAGCACCCGCCGGTAACAACCGCGATCTTTCCCTCCAGCCGACCCATGCGCCCCCCCTTACCGGCACGTGCTGCCATGCGCGCCACCAAATGCGGTCTGCCGACCAGCGTCAACTGGTGCGAGTCCACGACAACCCGCGCCGCACCCATCATGGCGCGCGCGATCTCGCCATGCGGGCGCTGCGCTATTCCACCACCGCCGGCACGCAATCGGTCTCCTTCGCCTGTTCCAGCCGCCCGCGCAGGCACTGCCCAAACCGCATGCTCAACAGCGCCGCCCCGGCTGGATTGAGATGGGAGAACTCATCGCCGAAATAGCGGTTCGGCCAGGCGGGCATCGCCGGCCCCACGACATGGAAGCCGGGATAGCGTGTCTCGTAGCGGGCGAGATAGGCGGCGAAGCCGGTCCGCACGGCGGGCAGCACCGCGCGTCCCGTCGCCTGGTTCATCGGCATGGCGATGAAATCCGCGGGAATGCCGCGCGCCGCCAGCAACGCCAGCATGCGATCGAAATAGCGGTCGAGCACCGGCAACGGCTCGAACGCCGCCATGTGGCCCTCCACCGCCACCGTCGAGGAGCCGTCGTTGCGGCCGAAAAAATACTGGCCGCGCGCCGCGAGCGCGGCCGCATAGGCCGCCTGGTTGCGCCACAGCCGCAGGAACCAGCCGCCGGTGGTCAGGCTGTTGAAATACAGCGGCGGGAACCGCCAGGCGTAGAGCCAGCCGCGCAGCGCCGTGGGCAGCCCGTCCGGACGCTTCGGCGTTGCCAGCGAGGCGTCACCCGTCTCCCGTGCCAGGCGGCGCAGCAGCGCCAGGTCGGGCGGCCCGACGAAGCCGAACTTCACCGTGCGTTCCCAGAACAGGTCGGGCACCGCGAAGTGCGCCGCATCGAGCGAGATCACCACGCGCCGCGGCGGCACCGGACAGGCCAGCGCGCGCGCGACCGCGACATAGGCCTCGATCGGCATGCCGCCGCCGACCGCGAGATTGGTGGTCTTCACCGGCAGCAGCGCCGGCACCACGTCGACGGCGGCACGCGAATCGCCGACCACCAGCACCTCGCCCAGGTCGCAGCGTTGCAACATCGCGAGCTTGGCGCGCCAGACCGGATACTCCGGGTCGAGATAGGCCAGCGGCATCGCCACCACCCAGGTCCAGACCAGCGCGAAGCCGATCGCCATGACGGCGGCGAGCACGGCCAGGTAGCGCGGCACCGGGACCACGGCGTCAGAACCGGTAGTAGAGGAACTCGCCGGTGCCGCCGATCGACAGCAGCCCCAGCGTGGCGGCGGCGCCGAACGCCACCGCCCAGGGCAGCGTCGGATGCCAGACCAGGCGCGGCCACGGGCCTGTTGCGGCGCGCCCCAGCGCCGGGGCGTAGCCGCGCATGATCTGCTGCGTGTTCGGCGCGCCCCACACGATGGCATAGAGCGCGACCAGCCACAGGACGTCCGCCACCGCGTGCGGGTCGGGCGCCGCCGACCGCCAACCGCGCAAGCCGAGCATGCCGCCCCACATCGCACTGGCATCCGCCAACGATGTCGCGCGAAACACCACCGATCCGACCAGCACGCAGCCATAGGTCAGCGCCACACGCGCCACGACCGCGTGCCACGCTCCCGAGCGTGGCCCCGGCCGCCACAGCCGCCAAGCATGGTTGATGCAGAGATACACGCCGTGCAGCACACCGAACACGACGAAGGTGAACGCGCTGCCGTGCCACACGCCGGCCAGCCCCATGGTCACCATGGTCGGCAGCATCACCATCGCCGCGAAACCGCGCAGGGTGGTGCGCGCCGCACGATCGGTCGGCAGGCCACGCGCGACACGCCGCCGGGCGATGCGCAGCGCCAGCGGGTTATACAGGTACAACATCAGCCAGCGGGTCAGCGTCATGTGCCAGCGCTGCCAGTAGTCGATGACGCTCTGCGCCCGGTACGGCGAATGGAAATTCAGCGGGAAGCGCAGGTTGAACAGGCGCGCCAGGCCGATTGCCATGTCGGAATAGCCGGAAAAGTCGAAATAGAGCTGCAACGAATAGGCCAGCGCCGCGTGCCATGCGGGAAACAGCGTCAGCGCCGCCGGGTCGGCGTAACCGGCCGAGGCGATCGGTGCCAGCGGATCCGCCAGCAGCGTCTTCTTCAACAGGCCAATCAGAAAGATCGCGCTGCCGACCGCCAGGTTTTCCGTGCGCAGCCGCCATGTCGCGGCATCGGCGAATTGCGGCATGATCTCGCGGTGGTGCAGGATCGGTCCGGCGATCAGATGCGGAAAGAAGCTGACGAACAGCGCATAGTTCAGCAGCGAGGGCTCCCGCGCCTGGCCCTGCCGGCAATCCACCAGGAAACCGATCTGGGTGAAGGTGAAGAAGCTGATCCCGAGTGGCAGCACCGGGTCGGCCAGCGCGATATCGGCCACGCCGTGCACCCGCAGGAACCACAGCACCGCGGCGAGATATTTGCACCAGAACAGCGCCGCCAGGTTGCCGGCGATCGCCGCCGTCAGGATCGCACTCTGCCAGCGCGGCCGCGATGCGCAGCGCTGGATCAGCACCGAAGCGGCGTAGTTGGCGCCGACCGAGGCCGCCAGCAGCGGCAGGTAGCGCGGGTTCCACCAGCCGTAGAACACCAGCGACGCGAGCAACAGGAACAGCGCGGCGGGCAGGCGGCCGAGACGGCAGGCCACGGCGAAGCCTGCCAGCGTCAGCGGCAGGAATGCCGCAACGAACACATAGGAATTGAACAGCACGCAGCGCGCCGGCGGTCAGTTGCTGCGACCCTGACCGCCGATCGCCGACCGCTGACCGTTGCTTGCGGCCGGAGGGCACTTTGCCTCGATCGCCCGCACCAACTCGCCCACGCTGTGCAGCGATTCGATTTCCGCCGCCTGGAACAGGATGCCGAAACGGCACTCGGCCTCGACGATCAGGGTGATGTGGGTCATCGAGTCCCAGCCGGGAACCTCGTCCGCGGTGGAACGCGCAGTGAGTTCCAGGCCGGGATCGTTGAACACCGAGCGGAAGATCTCGGTAACTCCGGCCAGAACGGGGTGATCTGTTGTGGCGCTGGACGGCATGCTGCGTCCCTCCGGGCTCGTGCAACGGACTGCACGGGCAGCTTGCGCCCGGATCGGCTACCGAAGGGTTAACGCGCCGCGGCCATTGCCCCCTGGGACGTCATTGGCCCGCCATGACGGGAGGGACGATGCTGCGCCGCATGCTGATTCGTGTATTCCTCGGCGAATCCTAACGGCGCCAGCCGCCACCCCACCCGCCGCCGTGCCAACCGCCGCCCCAACCCCAGCCGCCGCCGATGCCGATCGCGACGTCCGGACCGTAATAAGCCGGGCCGTAGCCGTACGCGTAGGGGTAGGGGTAGGGGTAGTACGGCGGCGGATAGGCATATCCGGGCGACGGTCCATAGCCGTAAGGCGGTGCTCCGTAGCCGGCGGCATAACCGCCCGGCGGGCCCTGCACATTATCGCCCTTCGACGCCATGCACTGCGCGTACACCATGTCGTAACGCTGCTGCACCCCGGCGCCCGAGGCTTGCGCTGCGCCGACCCCGGCGGAGCTGCCGACCAACAGGCCGGTGGCACCGCCGATCGCCGCACCGACACCTGCACCCGGTCCGCCGCCGGCCGCGGCACCAATCGCCGCACCCGCCGCGGCACCCACGGCGGTGCCCGCGACCGCGCTGCCGACCGCGCTGTTGTTGGCCGCGATCTGCGGCGACATCCCGCCGGTCTGCTGCGTCGCTACCTGCCGGCAGAACCCGTCGTCCTGCTGGAATGCCTGGAAATCCTTGCCCTGGCCGGGCGTTGCCATCACGCTCGGCCCGGGAGGCGGCGCCACGACGCAGGCGCTCAGCGCCAACGTGGAGGCCAAACCGATGAAAACTGTTGCGCGACGCATGGCCGGGATCCTTCGTGTTCGCCGTGGTAGCCGAGTTGAAATCCTACACCGTCGGCGTGCTTCGGGACGTTAAATAATGTGTCTCACTCGCTGATACGCCCTCCAGGCGAGCATTGCTGCTCGTCGCCTGCGGCTTGCTGTTCTGCCGCCAGACCGGACTTTGCGGCGGTGGCAAATTCTCCCCTCCCTTGCGGGCCTGGTCCGATTCGCGGCCCGGCGCGCAACGGAAGGGAGAGAGTCGGGTCAGCGGATCTTGCTCTCCCGTGAATACCCCAGCGCGCAGAAGTCGGCACCCATGTAGCGCTCCTGCACCGGATCGCCGCTGACCTGGCCGGCAAGCAGTGCGGCGAACGGGTCGGCGCTGTCCTGCGGAGACCAGCCCAGCGTCTCCCGCGCATCGTCGCGCCACCAGGTCATGCGGCTGTTGTTGGAGGCACCCCACACGACGCTGCAGTCTACCCGCGGCGTCACCAGGCAGCGCACCACCAGCCGCGCCAGGTCGGCATAGGACAGCCAGGTCGCCAGCATCCGTGCGTCCTTCGGCTCCGGGAAGCAGGAGCCGATGCGGATCAGCACGCTCTCCACGCCGTGCTTGTGCCAGTAGAGCCGGCCCATCAGCTCGCCATACGCCTTCGACAGGCCATAGAACCCGTCCGGCAGGAACGTCGCGTCGGCGCCGAGCGATTGCGTCCGTTCGTGGAAGCCGATCGCGTGGTTGGAGGAGGCGAAGACCACGCGCGCGCCCTCGCGCCGGGCCGCCTCGTAGATGTGGTACAGGCCGCTTATGTTCGGCCCCAGCACCTCCTCGAACGGGCGCTCCACCGCCACGCCGCCGAGATGGACGATGGCGCCGCAGCCCTCCGCCAGCCGCAGCGTCGCCACGCCATCGTTCAGGTCGGCCCGAGTGAAGGACGCGCCGGGCGGAAGGGCATCGGGGAACGGCGCGATGTCGGTGAGCCGGGGGGAAAAACCCTCAGCGGACAGCGACTTCGCCAGCATGCGGCCGAGGGCGCCGGATGCGCCGGTCAGCAGTACCGGTTTGGCAGTGGCGTCCGTCATGGCATGCTGTCTCCTCATCCGATCGCGGGAGACCGATCATGCGCACGCTGGAGCAAACCGCCAACGCCCTGGCGGAGGGGGGCACGACCAGCCGCGCGCTGGTGGAGGAATGCCTGGCGCGCATCGCCGATCCGGCGGGCGAGGGGGCACGAGCCTTCATCAAGACCGATGCGGACTGGGCGCGGGCCATGGCGGATGCGATGGACGCGCTGCGCCGGGCCGGCCGCGCGCCGGGCCGCTACGCTGGCATCCCGCTCGCGCTGAAGGACCTGTTCGACGTTGTTGGGCAGGCGACCCCGGCCGGGTCCCGGGTGCTGGCGGACGCGCCGCCGGCCGCGGCGCACGCGCCGGTGGTGCAGCGTCTGCTGGCAGCTGGCTTCGTGCCGATCGGCCGCACCAACATGACCGAGTTCGCTTTCTCCGGCCTCGGCATCAACCCGCATTACGGCACGCCACTGTCGCCCTGGGACCGGGCGGCGGGGCGGATTCCCGGGGGGAGTTCCTCCGGCACCGCGGTGGCGGTGGCGGACGGCATGGCGGTGGCGGGCCTGGGCACCGATACCGGCGGTTCCTGCCGCATCCCGGCGGCGTTCTGCGGCGTGGTCGGGTACAAGCCGACGGCGCGGCGGGTGCCGATCGCCGGCGTGCTGCCGCTGGCGCCGAGCCTGGATTCGGTCGGGCCGCTGGCGCCCAGTGTCGCCTGCTGCGGCGTGATCGACGCGGTGTTGGCCGGGGACATGTCGCCCCCGCCAACGCCTGCGCTGCTCGCCGGGTTGCGGCTTGCCGTGCCGGAGAACCTGGTGCTCGATGGGCTGGACGCCACCGTGGCGACCGCCTTCGCGCACACCCTGTCGGTGTTGGAACGCGCCGGCGTACGGCTGATCCGCACGCGGTTTCCGGAGTTCGACGACATCCAGGGGGTCAACGCCAAGGGCGGCTTCGCGGCGTCCGAGGCCTATGCCTGGCACCGCGGTTTGCTGGCAGAGAAGGGCGATGGCTACGACCCGCGCATCCGGGTGCGCATCGCGCGCGGCGAGCGGATGAGCGCGGCCGACTACCTGGACGTGGTGGCGGCGCGGGCCCGGCTGGTGGCGAGTTTCGATGCGCGCACGCGGGATTTCGACTCCGTGGTGATGCCGACCGTACCGATCGTGCCGCCGCGCGTCGCGGAGCTGGATGACGAGCGCGACTACAACCGGATCAACCTGCTGATCCTGCGCAACACGGCGCTGGGCAATTTCCTCGACCGGTGCGCCATCAGCCTGCCGTGCCATGGCGCGGGCGAGGCACCGGTCGGGCTGATGCTGATGGGCGAGACACAGGGCGACGCGCGGCTGTTCCGCATTGCCGCCGGGGTGGAGGCGGCGTTGGCGCGGTAGCACCGCGCGGCGGCTGGGCGGGCCGGATGAACCTGATCCGTTCATCAAGTAAAGCTGATGTCTCGCGCTCCGATCTGAGTAGTTTCCGTCTCTCCCGCTCGCGCGTCGCGGCTGCTATGGTTGCAAAAGCGAGAATCTACGGCGGCGACCCATTGTGCGTTCAAAGTAACGACGGATGTCGGCGATGAAAGCTCCGGAAGCACGTCTGAAGCCGGCAGGCGCGGCGACCGCCGGTTCGGCACTCAGGATGACAAGGTTGGCAAGCCGCGGCACCGCCCGGCGTCAACAGTGGCACGATCGCCTGCCGATAGTCCGGTCTGATCACATGGGCGTCGGCACGGCCGGCCTGACATGGGGGAACGTTGCATGACGTCGTCCGCAACCACCGGCTCCGGCGCGCCTCCCGCAGCGCCCGTCCGCGCAACTGCCGCTCCGCAGGCAGGACCCGCATTATCCGGCCACAGCCTTACCCCGTGGCTGGTGGTGGTGCTGGTTGTCGTGCTCTTCTCCGGCGGGTTGTTCGGCTATGACCAGGG